>Ga0129315_1000006_pt1 | contig 327553 bp, 311 predicted proteins | sample Cm827metagenome_FD_94432 | JGI IMG/M metagenome (GOLD analysis project Ga0129315, IMG submission 94432) | Eastern black-and-white colobus group fecal microbial communities from Wisconsin, USA - Cm827 metagenome | ecosystem: Host-associated > Mammals > Digestive system > Large intestine > Fecal...
AAAGAAGCACGTACGAGACAGCAATATTTCTGCGAGACCCGGAAAGAGAAATGGGATTTAGTATTCAGTGCATCCAAGTCGATAACGGCTATGAATTTGTTCATGACAGGGACCGGACGGACATAGAAACGCTGTTTAGCAAGATGGCAAGGGCGCTCGGGATGGAAGTGAAAAGGATTCGTCCGTACTCGCCGTGGCAAAAAGGGAAAGTGGAGCGGAGTCACAGAGAGGACGGGAAGATATTGTACAAAAGGCGATTCACGAGCGAAAAAGAACTACTGCGGCAAGTCAAAACACATCAACGAAGATACAACCGGACAGCTAAGTATGCACTGGACTTTCAAAGCCCTGATGAGGTGGTCACCTCGTATTTCTCCAAAGTGTCACATATGTCTTGACAGACAAGAATAGGAATTGAGGCGGTGCAAGTAAGCGGATGTAAATACACAGGCTAAAATGATACAATCAATAGATGCGGGGGCGTGGCTACTCGCTTGTGGTAAGGAGTGACGTCGCGGACGGGTTGGAATCCGCAGGCGTTGCGATAAACGGAATCGGGGGTATAGGAAAAGATATATGATAGATGTCGGAGCGGTAATTTTGGCGGCGATTTGTTGGGGGTTGAGCGGTGTCGCCGCGCAACATTTGTTTGTCGTGTCGGCGATGACGGCCGGGGATTTGACGGTGGCGAGGTTATTGTTGTCGGGAGTGTTGTTCTGGGTTCCGGCGCTGCTCAGGGGGAAGGTTCATTCATTAGCCGGCACTAAAAAGGACCGGTTGTGGCGGGTGCCGGTATTTGGTATCGTCGGTATTCTGACGGTGCAGTTTACCTATTTTGCATCCATTTTTCACGGCAATGCCGCCACGGCTACGGTGTTGCAATACTTGGCACCGGTCTTGATTGTATTGTATTTGGCGTTGCGGCATCGTCGCCTGCCAAATGCGGTCGAGGGACTCGGTGCTTTGCTCGCTGTCGTCGGGGTGGTGCTGATGGTGTCGGGCGGCCGTACGGATCGATTGATTGTACCGTTTGCGGGGGTGGCGTGGGGGCTGGTATCGGCGTTGAGTTTGGCGTTTTATACATTGTATCCGGCAGAATTGTTGAAAAAATTCCGGCCTACCAATTGCTTGGTGCCGGAATGTTGTGGGGCGGTGTGTTCGGATATTTGACCATGGGGTTTGAGCGACCTGAGCTGTTTGTGCAACCGCAGGTATGGTGGCCTTTTTTGGTGATTGTTGTTGTCGGAACGGTGATTCCCTTCTACCTGTATTTGTATGCGTTGCGTTCGTTGTCGCCGACGGCGGTCAGTATTTTTGCGTGCAGTGAGCCGTTTGCCGCGATTGTGTTTTCGGCGGTGCTCTTGCAGATGCGCTTCGGCATCGGCGAGCTTATCGGCGCGTTGGCGGTCGTCTGCGCGATTATTCTGCTGGCGTTACGTCGATAGCGGCGGCCCGCTGTTGCATCAGCTCCGACCAGCGGCCGTTTTGAAAAATCGGTACGGCTGCACCGCTGCGTGTGTGGCCGATGATTTGCATATCATTGCTGCCGACCATAAAGTCGACATGGATTTGGGAGCGGTTGATATTTGCGGCCATGAGCTCTTCCTCGCTCATGGTTTTGCCGTCGGTAATGCAGGTCGGATAGGCGGCACCCAACGCCAAATGGCAGGAGGCGTTTTCGTCAATCAGTGTCTCGTAAAACGAGTAGGGGATTTGCGAAATCGGTGAGTCGCAGGGAATCAACGCGACCTCGCCCAGACGGGAAGCGCCGTCGTCGGCTTGCAACAGGCGTTGCAATGCTTCGTTGCCTTCTGTAGCGGAGGCGTCGATGACGCGCCCGTCACGGAAAGTGAGACAAATATCGCGGACGACTTGGTTGTATACGACCAGCGGGCGTGTACTGTAGACGGTGCCTTGAATATCGGTTGCGTGCGGTGCGGTGAACACTTCTTCCGTAGGAATGTTGGCGGCAAAGGGGACGACCCGGCCGCTTTTTTCGTTGCCGCCTTGCCAAATATGAGTCGCCGGCAGGCCGACATGCAGGTCGGTACCGTTTTCGGAATGATATTTCAGTGCTGTCAATTGCAGGTCGTTTAAGACGCGGCGCATGCGGTGTAGTGTTTCCAAATGCTGCTCCCAATGCAGTAGCGGATCTTCACGCTGTACGCGGGCGACGGAAAAAATCGCGTCCCATAGCGTTTCCAGCGGATTTTCGCTTTCGGGAAAGAGCATTTGTGCCCATGTCGGGGTAGCAACGGCGGCGACGAGCCATTGGACTTGTGAATTCATAATGGCGTCGGAGTAAAATCCGAATGTCTTGTTTTTCGCTTGTTGCAAAGCCGAAATCCGCTGCGGCGAAACATGTTGAAAATGCGGTGATTGACAGGATACCAAGGAAATAATCGCTGTGTTTTCATCGATGAGCTCGTGATACTTGGCAATCATGGACGGCGGGAAATGACACAGATGCTGTTCGTCCGCATACTGCAGTCGCGCCGCGGCATGGGCGGCGGAGCTCCATTCGATGCGGACATCTCCGGCACCGTATGCAAAGGCTTCGCGGCATAATATTTCAGTAAATTCCGCGCTGTCGACCGGCGCATTAATGACGACTTTTTGCCCGGGTTGTAAATTGACTCCGTAGCGGAGTAAGATTAACGCATAATTTTTTGCTAATACAGTATCCATTTAGTTCTCCTTTTTCTAAAACTGATATATAATAAACAGGATAGCGATTAACCGGGAGGTGCGAGAATGGAGCGGCGTCATTGGGGTTGGCTGATGGCCGGTGTCATCGGTATTTCATTTATCTATTATAGCGTGTTTTTGCCGGCGGATGAAATGATACCGATTGCAGCACCGCAAGGAGAAACGGATATCGATAGTGTAGCGGTGTATGTGTCCGGTGCGGTGGAATGTCCGGGCGTCTATGTTTTGCCGCAGGGCAGTCGGGTGGCGGATGCGGTGAAAGCGGCAGGGAATTGGCTGCCGTATGCCGATGCGGAAAGTGTCAATTTGGCACAAAAGGTAAGCGAAGGGGATCATATCTCGGTCGGCTATGATTTTGACCCGCCGGAGTCTGCGTTGGGGATTGCTTTGGTCAACGTAAATCGCGCAACGGAAAAAGAGCTGGAGACGCTACCGGGGGTCGGGCCGGCGACTGCCAGGAAGATTATTGAGTATCGCACGGAGAACGGATTGTTTGGAGTCACTGAAGATCTCAAAAAAGTGAAAGGTATCGGTGAGGGAAAATTCCAAAAAATTCGCGCGCATATTACGGTATAGCCGATTACGGCGCGCTGATCGGAGCGTGCCTATTGGCACTGGGAATCGGATTGCAAGCAAGCGGCCTGCTACCCGCGTGGAGTTGGGGCGGGTGTGCGGCAGCGGTTTTGGCGTGTCTTGGCTACGGAGTGTGGCGCGGCGACAGGAGATGGTGTGTCGTCGGTGCGACATTCCTTTTTTTGTGGACCGGCGGGATGCGATGTGTATGGATGGAAATGCATGAGCGGACCTTGTCACATCATTTGGTCGGCGGCAGCGGCCGATATGTCGGCACGGTGATGACCGAAGGAGAGGTGTTCGGGGACGGTACGGAGCGTGTGATGCGCTACGGGCTGGATTTGCGTCAGGTCGCATATGATGACGGTACGCTGCGCCCGGCAAAAGGGAACGTATACTGGTATACGGCGGATACGGAACGCGCGTATCGTATCGGGGATTGTGTGCAAATCGCCGGTCGCATCGGTGCGTTTCATTATTACCGCAATCCGGGGAATATTCTGTTGGAGTATCGTCGGCGGGCACAGGACTATATCGGGAATGTATATGAACAAGAGACGGCGGTGCCGGTTGTCGTGGGGGTCGATTCGTCTTATCGATGGCCGCGATATATACAGTCCGTGCGGGCACAAATTCACACATTTTTGGATAGTCATATGACGTCGCGCGAAACGGCAGCATTGGCAGAGTCGTTGCTTTTCGGCGGAAACTATCGGCAGTTGCCGGTGGAGGTGGTGAATGATTTTGCAACGACAGGGATGATTCACATACTATCGGTGTCCGGATCGCATATTTCGCTGCTTTTCGGTGTATTGATGGGAGCCGGTGCGTTGTTTGGCGTATCGCGCAAGGTTGCTTTTGTCGGAGCGGTAGCCGTGGTCGGCGCGTATGCGGCCTTGGCGGGGTGGGTGCCGCCGGTCGTTCGGTCGTTTGTCATGGGGACGGCGGCCATCGGCGCGCTGGTGTGGCGTCAACAGTATTCCGCAACCCATTGGCTGGGCTTGGCGGTCGGCGGGATGTTGTTATATCAGCCGTATGCGATGTATGATGTCAGTTTTCAATTGTCGGTCGGCGCGACGGCGGGAATCTTGTTCTTGGCAAGCCCTATATACCGATACGGACGGCGATATATTCCGTCGTCTGCGGCGCTGGCGGTGTCCGTGACGATATCGGCACAGGTGTTGCTCGTGCCGTTTTTGTTGTATTATTTTCACATGTTACCCGCGTATGCCGTTATCAGTAATTTGACCGTAGGGGTATTGTTGGAGATGGCCATTGTCGTCTGTCTGGCCGCCATCATCGGACAGTGGATTCCGCCGGTCGGAGGATATTTGGCGTGGTGGGGCAGTCGATGTATTGAGGCGGCGGTTGTGATAAACAGCCGGATTGCGCATTGGCCGGGGGCACACGGGTATAGTCGCGGTTGGGAATGGCCGGAAGCGCTTGTCTATTATTTGTTGATTTTCAGCGGCTATATGGCATGGCGTGCACAGGGAAAGGGGCGCCGCAAATGGTGGGCGGCATGTGTATGTGGCGCGCTGTGCTTAGGTGCTGTATTGTGGGGCAGACAAGATGTCGACGCCGGCGTTGTCGTGCCCGATGCGGGGGCATCGCGCGGAGTGATGATTGAACACGCGGGGACTTGTTTGGTATATTATAGAGAGGGAAGCTATGCCCACTCCCGTACGCGGGAGCTGGCGGAGTTTGCTTCTGCGGTGGAGTATTTCGGGGGATTTCGTCCGACCGTATGGATACATGAACCGGCTGTGGCCGACGCGGGTGCGGGACTGTTGACAAGCGTGTCGATAGTACCGCAGGAGGTACGTATCTACCCGCCGCGGGCGGAGCGTGGCGAAATCGCGTGGCGCTGGGCCGACGGTTGGACGGCGGCGTATACGACGGCCGGAATGACAGTCCGTGATGAGCGAGGAGAGACAGTCGTGGCGGTGCCCATGGGACCGCACATGCTGCAGGTACCCGTCGGGGCATCTACCTGTCTGGTGCTGACAGACAGTCGCCAACATACACTGTACGAAAAGCGGTTGACGCAAGGAGAACGACCGGCGGCATTGGTTACTGCGCCGTTACGTACGAGGGATGACGGTAATACGGAAACGGTTTTCACTTGGCTGGAGTTGACACAATACCGTACGGATATTGACGGTTGTATCGACGGGACGTATCGGAACGGGAAGTGGAAGATAGATACTTATGAATAACAGAAATACACAGATTCCTGCGGTCGTTTTTTACGGTACGGATATACCGGCACTGTATGAGGCGCGCAGGCAATATGTCGCTCCCGACGACACGGCGGACGTGATTCGACTGGAAGGGGCGTCGACGGCGGAAATCTTGCGCCAAATTGAGACGATGGATTTGTTTTCGTCCGCACGGCGGATCGAAGCGGTGAACCCGCTTTGTCTGACCGCTTCTGCCGAGGGTGATGCAGAGGAATTCGCGCGTTTGCTCGATAAGATACAGCACTTGCCGCCGGCGACACGATTGTTTATCATCGTAGAAGGGGGCTTGGACCGGCGCAAAAAGAATACAAAGGCGTTGCTCAAATCGGCCGCCGTTCATCAGGCGGATTTATTGACCGGGCGGGAGCTGATGCAGGCCTTCGAGTCGTATTTGCGCTTGCGCAAGGCCAAGCTGGATTCGGCGGCACGTGCTTATGTACAGCAAATGACGGAGCGCTGGGAAAATGTTTCCGGCGTTTTTGTCACGACGGAATGCGAAAAATGGCTCCTGCAATCTCCGCACGGTATTGTGCATGTGGATGTTGTGCGGTCCTCGTTGCCGACGTATATGCAGCATCGCGTGTTTGCGTTTTGGGACGATTTTTTGGCAGGGAATTTGGCGGCGGTGTTGCGAGCCAATGACAAGTTGTTTGACGGGGCCAAAGAAGAGTTGAAAAATGTCGGGTATGTGACGTCACAGTTGCGGTTGTACGTGCAGATTGACGAATGGGAACGCAGCGGATTCGGTCCGGCGGAAATCGCGGGCAAGTTGGGGATTAAAAGCTCGTGGCGCTGGAATGCATTGGAGCGCGCCTGGAGAGCAATCGGTGCAACCAAAGCGCGGGCATTGCTGCTGGCTGTCTATCGATGCCAATATGCCGGGCGGACAGGGGCGGCCGGACAGAGTATGCGGGATATTTGGCTTCGGTATATCGGTAAATGAAGGGATTGCGATGAAAAAAACATGGTGGGCGGCCGTCGGGCTGTTAGGGATGATGTCGGTTGTCGGTGTCTATCCGTTTTGGGAAACCGCTGACGGATACAGTGTGCCGGGATTGCAGGTAGCGGGTACTGACATCGGCGGCTTGTCGAAACATGAATTGCAGACAGTGTTGGAGTCGAAAAACCGCTTGCTGAAGGAACGGACGATGTATATTACGCATGATCGCTATCGCTATCCGCTTACGGCGGAGGATACCGGATTGCGGGTCGATACGGAGAAGAGTGTACGCGAGATTCTTGCGTACGGGCGGCGCGGGTCACTGTGGACGCAGTGGCGGGAACGGGTGTGGAGTCGATTTTCCCGGCCGGAAATTGCGCCGCAAGTCGTGTATGATGCGGCTCGTGTGGACGCTTGGGTGACTGATTTTCAAAAGGCGGTTGCGCAGCCCGCGCAAAATGCGGCACTGGACTGGTCGGCGGACGGTAGGGTCGACGTGATTGAAGAGCGACCGTTTTTCCGCTTTTCTGCGGAGCAGTTGACGCAACGCATTCGGCAAGCTTTGCCGATGTTGGGGCGGGATGAAATCGCCTTAAATCCGGAAGAAGTGACGTTGCCGACGGTTACGAAGGACATGTTGCAGGGGATTGACAGCTTGCTGGGACAATATATCACGTATTTTGCCGAAGACGGCAACCGTGCGGCGAATATTCGACGGGCGGCGGCTGCGGTGGATCAGCAGGTGTTGCAGCCCGGGGAGTGGATGTCGTTTAATACGGTGACCGGCTTGCGTACGGAAGGGCAAGGGTATTTGCCCGCGCCTGTGTTTATCAACGGCAAACTGGAGCCGGATTTCGGCGGCGGGGTTTGTCAGGTCAGCAGCACATTATTCAACAGCGCACTGCTGAGCGGATTGGATATTATGGAGCGGACCTCGCATTTTGCGCCGGTCGGCTATGTGGAAATCGGTCGTGATGCGACGGTGGCGGATCATTATTTGGATTTGGTTATCGCCAATTCATATGGCCATCCCATTGGTATTGTGACACGTGCCGGTGAAGGGACGTTGCAAATCGCCGTGTTGGGACATCATACAGACAGACCCGGTACTGTGAATCTGGAGCAAGTGGAGTATCGGGTCATCCCGCATGACACGATTAAACGGGTCGTGCAGGGTACATCCGACGTACCCGCACGCGAGGACGGCCATGACGGCTACCAAGTGGCGTGGACGCGCAGTGTGAGCTGGGATGACGGTCAAACGAAAACGGATTCGTTTGCGTCGTACTATGAACCGGTCGCGACGACGGTGTTTATATCCGCCAAGGACAGGCAAGACGGTAAGCAGGCAGGCGGTCAGCATACGACCGCGGCGAATCGGGCGGCTGACAAATCGGCAGATGACGGACAGGGTGTAGCAAAAGAAGAGTAGGTGAGAGCGTACCGACGCGAATAGAGTAATGAGTGAATATAAGTTAGTCATACATGTTGCCGCCGATGCGGTCGAATTGCGGATTCATTTCAGTCGTGAGGCGTGCCGTGTGTATTGTGAGGAGACGGCACTGCCCGCCGCGCTTCAATGGGCGGAGCGCACATTGTCGGATATTGCTCCCGAGATGGCGATATATATGAATGATATCGAGTGGCAGGCAGCCTCACCGGCAAGTGACACGCTGTCGGCAGGCAGCGAAGTACCCCCCTCGTCTCTTTCGGGGGACGTTTCTTCGGCAAGCGATGAGTCGGCAGCCATTGCGCAGGCGCAGCCAAACGCGCTGACGAAGCCCGCTGCGCCGCCGGCAAACACGCTGGCCGGTATGGTGGCCGGCTGGGAGGAAGAACTGTATAATGACGGATTTCAGCAGGCTTTAGCGGCAGGGAAAACGGCAGCGGATACCGGTATTTTAATCGGACGCACTCCGATTAAGAAAAAACCGACCCCGATTGCTTCGATTACGGAAGAGCAACCCAAAGTGGTCGTTGAAGGTGATATCGTTACGGCGGAAATGCGAGAGTTGCGTACCGGCAGGAAACTGTTGGTCATGCAAGTCGCGGATGAAACAAACGGCATCAAGGCGCAACATTTCTTTGATGAGTCGGAAGACGTCAGCACCTTGGAACGGACGCTCCGGAAAGGCGTGCGCGTGCGGATGCGCGGTGATGCCAAGTACGATAAATACAGTCATGATTTGGTGCTGGACGTTCGCGCGATGACAATCGTCAAGGTGGAGACGAAACAACTGCGGGACGAGCATCCTACGCCGCGGGTAGAGTTGCATTTGCATACCAAAATGAGTAATGATGCTTTGATTGATGTCAAACAGTTGATGAAGACGATTAAAGCATGGCGCCATCCGGCGATTGCGATTACCGACCATGGCGTCGTGCAGTCGTTTCCGTTGGTGCAGGCACTGGCGGAAGAAAACGGCGTGAAAGTGATTTACGGGATGGAAGGCTACTTGATTGAGGACATCCCGGAGGATATGGCGCAGGACCGTCAGAAGTATGCGCATATTATCATTTTGGCAAAGAACCGGACCGGTCTGCGCAACTTGTACCGGCTGGTATCGCTCTCGCATTTATTGTATTTCAAAAAGAGACCGTTGATACCGCGGGCGGTGTTGGAAGAGAACCGAGAGGGATTGATTCTCGGCTCGGCCTGCGTGGCAGGCGAACTCTTTCGGGCGATTTTAGAGCATGAACCGCAGGCCAAAATCGAAGAAATTGCTCGTTTTTATGATTATTTGGAAGTACAGCCGATTTCCGACAATCGATTTTTGGTGCGGGACAATCGTTATCCGGATGTACGTACGGATGACGATTTGCGCCGGCTCAATTGTACGATTGTCGAGCTGGGTGAAAAACTCGGCATACCGGTCTGTGCGACCTGTGATTCCCACTACCTGTTTGCCGAAGACAAAATCTACCGCGGGATTTTATTGAGCCGCTGGGCCAAAGACGATGAGCGGTTGGAAGATATGCCGGATTTGTTTTTACGTACGACGCAGCAAATGCTGGCCGAGTTTTCCTACTTGGGTGAAGAAAAAGCACGGGAGATTGTCATTACCAATACGCGGGCATTGAATGATACGGTGGAGGAATTGCACCCGATACCGCCGGAAAGCAAGTTGTATTCGCCGAAAATACAGGGCTCGGACGATGAATTGGTGACGATGTGTTACGCCAAAGCGCGACGGATTTACGGTGAAGTATTGCCGCCGGAGGTGGAAACACGGCTGAAGGAAGAGTTTGATGCGATTATCGGCAACGGTTTCGGCGTGTTGTATTATATTGCCCACAAGTTGGTCAAACATTCGTTGGATGACGGCTACCTGGTCGGTTCACGGGGCTCGGTCGGGTCATCTTTTGTGGCGACGATGGCGGATATTACCGAGGTGAACCCGTTACCGCCTCATTACGTTTGTCCGTCCTGCCGATATACCGAGTTCGCGCCGGCCGGCTCTGTCGGCGGGGGCTTTGACTTACCGGGCAAGTCGTGCCCGCAGTGCGGGAGCGCATTGAATAAAGACGGACACAATATTCCGTTTGCCGTATTTCTCGGATTTGAAGGAGATAAAGTACCGGATATCGACTTGAATTTTTCGGGAGATTATCAGCCGAATGCGCACAAGTATACGGAAGAGCTGTTCGGGAAAGATAACGTGTTTCGCGCAGGAACCATCAGCGGAATCCAAGACCGGACCGCGTTCGGTTACGTCAAAAAGTACAAAGAGCAAAACCGGCTGACTTTTAACGATATTTATGCGGCCAAGATGGCAACGGGGATTTTGGATGTCAAGAATACGACAGGTCAGCATCCCGGCGGGATTATGGTCTGCCCGCGCGATATGGACATTTTGGCGTTTACCCCGATTCAGCACCCGGCCAACAAAAAGGAGTCGGGGATTATCACGACGCATTTCGATTATCACTCGATTGAAGGGCGAATGGTCAAGCTCGATATCCTCGGTCACGATGATCCGACGGTGATTCGTATGTTGCAGGACATTACGGGAGTTTCGCCGCAGAGTATTCCGTTTGACGATCCGCAGACGTTGAGCCTCTTTTCTTCACCGGAGGCCTTGGGATTGACACCGGATGACCTGAACGGGGACACGGTCGGGACATTGGGAATACCGGAATACGGTACGCAGTTCGTCCGGCAAATGCTGGCGGATACGCATCCGCAGAATTTCAGTGAATTGGTGCGCATCAGCGGATTTTCGCACGGTACGGATGTATGGCTGAATAATGCTAAAGACCTCATTGCGTCCGGGACGGTCAAGCTGGAAGAGGCAATTTCTACCCGTGACGATATTATGAACTACCTCATTTTGCACGGGATTCCGCCGAAAATCGCATTCAATGTGATGGAGAACGTGCGCAAAGGCAAAGGGTTGGAGAAGAAGAACAAACAGGGAGAAGCGGTCACCGATAACGAGAAAGTACTGCGGGAGCATCGCATTCCGGATTGGTTCATTACCTCCTGCAAACGAATCTCCTATCTCTTTCCGCGTGCGCACGCGGTTGCCTATGTCATGATGGCGTTTCGGATTGCCTGGTTCAAGATTAATTACCCGCTGGCATTTTATGCGGCGTATTTTACGGTGCGCGCACGCGGGGCATTTGACGGGCAAATCATCTTGCAAGGACTGGAAGCACAGCGGCGTACTTGGCAATATATTGTCGCCAAAGGCCGCGAGGCGAGTGCGGTCGAAAAGGACTTGCAGACCACGCTGGAAGTATCGATGGAAATGGGGCTGCGGGGATTTTCTTTTGCCAATGTGGATTTGTTGCACTCGGATGCCCGTCGCTTTTTGGTCGCGGGCGGCGCCCTGCTGCCGCCGTTGTCATGTGTACCCGGCCTCGGAGAAACCGTTGCCGAAGAAATTGTCAAAGCGAGAACGGAATCGCCCTTTACGTCCAAGGAAGACTTGCGCAGGCGAGGGAAGGTGAGTCAGGCGATTGTGGATGTGCTGACCGCAATGCATGTGGTGGACGACTTGCCGGAGGAAGAGCAGCTGAACTTGTTTTTCTGATTCGCGGGGCGTGTCCGGTAATGTGTTAAAACCTATGTGACAGAAACAAAAATACGCGGAACTTTCAAAACCCTGATGAGGTGGTCGCCTCGTACTTCTCCAAAGTGTCACATATGTCTTGACAGACAAGACAAGAACGTTTTGATTCGCAGGGGCGTATCTTGCATTGACACGCGCCCTGTGATATACTTATGCAGGTTAAATTACGCACGTCGACGGACTCGGGCAGCTGTGCTTTGTCATCAAAGTTCTGCCGGGCAGGAAGCGACGGAGGTTACAAAACAGGAGGTGCCATTATGGCAGTCGTATCAATGAAACAATTGTTGGAAGCAGGGGTTCATTTCGGACACCAGACACGTCGCTGGAATCCGAAAATGGCAAAGTTTATCTTTACGGAACGCAACGGGATTTATATCATCGATTTGCAGAAGACCGTAAAAAAAGTAGACGAAGCATATGACTTCCTGCGCGAAGTAGCGCAAAGCGGGCAGGCGGTATTGTTTGTCGGCACGAAGAAACAGGCGCAAAGCACGATTCGCGAAGAAGCGGAGCGGGCGAATATGTTTTATGTAAATGAACGTTGGTTGGGCGGTATGCTGACCAATTTCAAAACCATTCAACTGCGCATCAAACGGTTGAAAGAGTTGGAAAAAATGGAAGAAGAAGGCGGTTTTGACGTGTTGCCGAAGAAAGAAGTTATCGGTTTGCGTCGTGAAATGGCCAAGTTGAATAAATCGCTGGGCGGTATTAAAGAAATGAAAGGCTTGCCGGCGGCAATCGTCATCGTCGATCCGAAGAAGGAAGCCAACGCGGTTGCGGAAGCACGGAAGTTGCATATTCCGATTGTGGCGACAGTCGATACCAACTGTGACCCGGATGAAATCGATTATCCGATTCCGGCAAACGATGATGCGATTCGTGCGATTAAATTGTTGGTCGGCAAGATGGCGGATGCGGTTTTGGAAGGTCGTCAAGGTGAACAGACGGAAGAAGCGGCATCGGCAGAAGCGCAAGCAACGGAAGCAGACGAATAATCAGCATCGGGGAGGATTAGACATGGCAATTACTGCGGGTATGGTGAAAGAACTGCGCGAAATTACCGGCGCAGGTATGATGGAATGTAAAAAAGCATTGGTTGAAACGGACGGCGATTTGCAAAAAGCGGTTGACTATCTTCGCGAGAAGGGATTGGCAGCGGCGGCGAAAAAGGCTGACCGTGTGGCGGCGGAAGGTGCAGTCGGTTCGTATATCCACGCCGGCGGTAAAATCGGCGTATTGGTCGAAGTCAATTGTGAAACGGACTTTGTCGCCAAGACGGATGATTTCCAGGCGTTGGTGAAGGATATCGCGATGCAGATTGCCGCGACCAATCCGACGTTTTTGAAGCGGGAAGATGTACCGAGCGATGTGATTGCGCATGAGCGTGAAGTATTGCGTGTACAAGCACTTAATGAAGGCAAGCCGGAAGCCATTGTAGAACGGATGATTGACGGTCGTATCGAAAAGTTCTACAAGGAAAATTGTTTGCTGGAACAGCCGTTTATCAAAGACGGCGATCAATCCGTATCCGACATCATTACGGAAAAAATTGCAAAAATCGGTGAAAACATCAGCGTGCGTCGGTTTACACGTTATCAATTAGGCGAAGGCATTGAAAAGAAAGAAGACGATTTCGTTTCTGAAGTGATGGCCACTGTGAATCAATAAGAGAACACGTTTGTGTTCTCTTATTTTCTAAGTGGATTCCGGAGGTCGACATGGATACGAAAACCAACTATCAACGAATTGTATTGAAAGTCAGCGGCGAAGCGTTGGCGGGGGAGGCCGGACACGGGATTGACGCGCGTGTAGCGGAGTCTATCGCCAAGGATATTGCGGCAGTGGCGCATACGGGTAAGGAGATCGCCGTGGTTGTCGGCGGCGGCAATATCTGGCGCGGCATTTCCGGCAGTGCGAACGGGATGGATCGGGCATCTGCCGACTATATGGGCATGCTGGCGACGGTTATCAACGGTCTGGCGTTGCAAGAAGCATTGGAGCAAATCGGCATCAGCACGCGTGTACAGACGGCGATTGAAATGCGGCAAGTCGCCGAGCCGTATATTCGGCGGCGGGCGATTCGCCATTTGGAAAAAAAGCGGATTGTGATTTTTGCCGGCGGAACGGGCAATCCCTTCTTTTCGACGGATACCACGGCGGCGTTGCGTGCGGCGGAAATTGAGGCCGATGTTATCATGATGGCGAAGCGGTTTACGGACGGTGTGTATGACAGCGATCCGAAAACCAATCCGAATGCCAAAAAATTTACCGCTTTAAGTTATTTTGAAGTGATTCAACGGAAGTTGGAAGTCATGGACAATACGGCGATTACGTTGTGCATGAATAATAACATTCCGATTGTAGTATTTAATATCGATACGCCCGGAAATATTGTCAAGGCGTGTATGGGCGAACAAATCGGCACGTTTATCGGAGGTGAATCTCATGTTTGAAGAGTTAATGATGGAGTTGGAAGAGCGGATGGATAAGGCGCTGGAGGCGCTGAAAGATGAATTTGCGACCATTCGTACCGGTCGTGCCAATGTCAGCTTGCTCGAAGGGTTGACGGTTGATTACTACGGTGCACCGACTCCTGTTACCCAGGTTGCGACGGTGACGGTACCGGAACCGCGCTTACTGATGATTCAGCCGTGGGATAAAAGTTTGTTGCATGCGGTAGAAAAAGCCATTCAGCAGTCGGATTTGGGATTGGCGCCGAACAATGACGGTGCCATTATTCGCTTGAATATCCCGCAACTGACGGAAGAACGGCGCAAGGAATTGGCCAAAGTAGTTCATAAACGTACGGAAGATGCCCGTGTGGCTGTACGCAATATCCGTCGTGACGGAAATGATGCACTGAAAAAGATGGAAAAACAGGACGGTGTATCTGAGGATGCCGTCAAATCCGCAATGGACAAGGTGCAGGAATTGACGGATAAGAAAATGACAAAAATTGATGAATTGATGGCAGCCAAAGAAAAAGAAGTAATGGAAGTATAGTATGACAATAGACGAGGTCCAATTGGGCAGACCGCTGGTGCAGGCTGAATCGGCTTTGCCGGAAGGCGGTTTGCCCTATTCTTTTATACAGACGGAGGCAATCAGCCGTCACTATCGGACGTCCGTGACCAAACGCTATGTGGTGCGCATACGGGAGAATACATATACGTGGTGTGCCCAGCAAGTATACAGCGAATCGGTCAATACCGCGGTTGCCGCATTATATGGAGCGCAGTATGAAGTCGGATGAGATGTCCGTGATACCGTCTCATGTCGCCATCATCATGGACGGTAACGGCCGCTGGGCGCAAGCGCAGGGGCAGGTGCGCGGATACGGACACAAGCAGGGTGCGGCAAATGTCAAAGAAGTCGTTCGTTGTGCTGCAGAAATCGGTATTCAGCGTTTGACGCTGTATGCGTTTTCCACGGAAAATTGGCGACGGTCGGCACTGGAAGTCAACTTTTTAATGCGACTTTTTTCTACGTATATTGATGAATATACACAGGAACTGATAGCGGAAAATATTCAAGCGCATGTGGTGGGAGATGTGAGTGTCCTCTCGCGGACGTTGCGAGAAAAAATTGAGCGTATGGAAGCACTGACCGCAACGGGCACAGGCCTGGTGCTGAATCTGGCCATCAATTACGGCGGTCGCGCGGAACTGGTACGAGCGATGCGTCGGTATGCCACGGAGTGCCTCGAGGACGGGCAGATTGGAGAGTTGACGGAGACAGACGTCGCACGGTATTTATATCCGTCTGCGGCGGCAGATGTGGATTTATTGATTCGTACGGGCGGAGAGCGTAGAATCAGTAATTTTTTGTTGTGGCAAGTGTCATATGCGGAGATGTATTTCAGCGAGGTGTTGTGGCCTGAATTCGGACGGGATGAATTGGCAAAAGCAGTTTCCTATTTTGCCCATTGCGAACGTCGTTTCGGGGCGGTAAAGGCAGGAGACTGAAGAATGTTGCGTGCACGGGTAATCACCGGATTAATCGGGGCGATTGTCGCCATTGGCGTCGTCTGGCTGGGAGGCTGGTGGCTGACGGCAATGGTCGTGTTGCTGGCCCTGTTGGCAATGTGGGAATATCGGCGGTTGTTGTTTCATTTGCAAATTCATGCCTCCTTTCTCGTGATGGCGGCTGTGGTTTTGCTGTTGATTTGCGGCGCGCAAATCGGGAAAAGCACGTTGTTTTTAGCGGTCTTTCCGGCCTTGCTGCCGGTCTTGTTTGCGATTTCGCTGTTTGTGAAACGTACGAATGATTTCTTGTCACTGTTTTTTACCATTGGCGGTGCACTCTATATCGGCGTCGGCTTTGCCTCGCTGGTGTTGTTGCGACGTGCGGATACATGGGTTTGGCATACCCCGGTTGCGAACCTGGGTCTGTTTATGGTCTTTTTTGCACTTGTCGGTACGTGGCTGAGTGATATCGGCGCGTTTTTTGTCGGAAGGCGGTTCGGCAAGCATCCGCTGGCGCCTGAGATCAGTCCGAATAAAACATGGGAAGGTTTTTGGGGCGGCGTGGTGCTGACCGTTTTCGGGTTGACATCCTATGCCTACTGGTATGATTTTCCTTTGGGGTCTGCTGTGCTGTTAGGCTTACTGTTGGCCTTTTCTGCACCGGCGGGCGATTTGTTCGAATCTATGCTGAAGCGTTTTGCCAAGGAAAAAGATTCCGGACAAATTTTGCCGGGACACGGCGGTATTTTGGATCGATTTGACAGCTTGTTGTTCGTGGCGCCGGTGATGGTGTCGGCCATATTGCTGTTGCTGGAGCGTTTATGAAACAAATTGCGATTTTAGGAAGTACCGGTTCAATCGGACGACAGGCGCTGGATGTGATTCGCAGCTATCCGGAGCGCTTGCGGGCGACGGTGCTGACAGCACATCGAAATATTGATTTGCTGGAACAACAAATTGAGGAGTTTCAGCCATTGTTGGCAGTCGTGACGGATACGGCGGCAGCGGAACGTTTGCGTGCGCGTTATGTAGGGAAAACCCGTATCCGGAGCGGGCCGGATGCGCTGGTAGAGGCGGGGACGATTGCCGCTTGTGATGTGGTGCTGACGGCCGTTTCCGGTGCGGTCGGGATTCAGCCGACGCTGGCGGCCATTGCGGCAGGGAAAGATATTGCGTTGGCGAACAAAGAGACGCTCGTGGCGGCAGGCGAGTTGGTGATGGAAGCGGTCGATAAACAAGGGGTCGCATTGCTTCCGGTAGACAGTGAACATAGTGCTATTTTTCAATGTTTGGAAACATCGCGTCAAGACGAGGTTGCCGGGCTGATTTTGACGGCGTCCGGCGGCCCGTTTCGAGGCAAAACAAAAGCCGATTTGGCGCATGTAACCTTGGCGGATTGCTTGCGTCATCCGACGTGGCGAATGGGGCCGAAGATTACCGTTGACTCGGCCACGTTGTTTAATAAAGGGCTGGAAGTCATCGAGGCGCATCACTTGTTCATGATGCCGTATGAGCGGATTCGTGTCGCAGTACATCCCCAGAGCATTGTACATTCGATGGTGGAATATGTGGACGGTGCAGTGTTGGCACAACTCGGTACACCGGATATGAAGCTGCCGATTCAGTTGGCGTTTTCGTATCCGGAGCGGTGGCCTGCTGTACAGCAAACGTTGTCATGGGAAGAGCGGCACAGCTTGACATTTGAGGTGCCGGATACCGACACGTTCCCGGCACTGGCACTTGCCTACCGCGCAGGACGCGCGGGGAAAAGTTTGCCGCTGGTGATGAATGCGGCCAATGAGGTCGCGGTCCATGCCTTTTTGGAAGAGAAAATCTCATTTTTACAAATTTATAAAACCGTAGAGACGCTAGTACAGCGACATCGCCCGCAGGCATTACGGGACATACACGATGTCGTTTGCATTGACAGGGAAATCCGCCATGAAGCAAAGGCGTTGCTGTCGATAGGATAAAGGAGGAGTTACGGAGTGGTTACACTGATAGCGACCGTATTTGTATTTGCCGTGATTGTGCTGATTCATGAATGGGGGCATTATATTACGGCAAAATGGACAGGGATGCGTGTCGATGAGTTTGCCATCGGCTTCGGTCCGAAGCTGTGGAGCACGACGCGAGGAGAGACGGAATACTCCGTGCGGGCAGTGCCTTTGGGGGGATTTACGGCGATTGCGGGGATGACGCAGGAAGATGTGGAAACGAATCAAGTACCCGACTCACGTGCGTTCGTTTCCAAGTCGGCGCCTCGGCGCTTTTTAGTGATTGTCGCCGGTGCCATGATGAATTTTATTTTGGCGATTGTGCTGATGGCCGGTATTTTTGCGACGCAGGGAGTTACCGGTCTTTCCACGGAGCCGAGAGTCGGGGGTGTTGTTGCGCAATCGGCGGCGGCGCAAGCGGGGATTGTGGCCGGCGATAAGATTTTGGCGATTGACGGTACGCCGATATCTGCTTGGAAGGACATTTCGCCGCAAGTGGAAAAAGCGGGCGGAAATGTCATTCATATTACCGTGGACCGAAACGGCAGCGTGCAGGAATTGGAAACGATTCCGCAATCGAAAGACGGACGTGTGTTGCTGGGGATTATGCCTTCGACGATTGTACAACAGGTTTCGCCGGGTGATGCGGTGGTGCTCAGTGTTGAGCGTTGTTACCTGACAGTCGTGCAAATGTTGCAAGCGTTGGTCGGCATGGTAACCGGTGAAACGTCCGGCGCGGACTTGGCAGGGCCGGTCGGTATTGCCCAGCTGGCAGGTAATGTCGCACGTACCGGATTCAGCAATTTACTGATGTTTACTGCGGTGCTCAGCTTGAATTTGGGATTGATTAACTTGTTGCCGATTCCGGTGCTGGACGGTGGGAGATTGGTGCAGATTATTTGGGAAGCAATTCGCGGAAAACGTTTGCCGGATGAAGCATTGTATCGAATCCAGATGGTCGGTTTGGTGTTTTTGGCCGGTGTCTTTATTCTGGCGACGGGAAATGATTTGTTACGATTTTTGAAATAAGGGTGTGTACATGGAGCAAGGAAAGCGGAGAGCCACGAGGCAGATTCAATTGGGGAGTGTCGCAATCGGCGGCGATGCGCCGGTATCGATTCAGTCGATGTCGACATTCAGTCCAACCGATGTCGCGCAGGCGTCCGAGCAAATTAATCGGCTTGCTGCAGCCGGATGCGATATCGTCCGATTGGCCGTACCGAACCGCATGGCCGCGCTTGCCATTCGTGAGGTGAAGGCACGGACTGCCATTCCGCTGGTGGCGGATATTCATTTTGACTATCGTCTGGCGTTGGATGCCATCGAAAGCGGGATTGATGGATTGCGGATTAATCCGGGCAATATCGGCAGCAATGATAATGTGCTGGCGGTCATTGAAAAAGCCAAACCGAAGCGGATACCGATACGGATCGGCATTAATGCCGGATCGTTGCCGGAGCATATTTTAGCGGAATACGGCGGTCACCCTACCGCAGAAGGAATGGTGGCCGGTGCGTTGGAGCATATCCGTATTTTGGAGGCAAATGATTATCGCGAGTTGAAGGTGTCGCTGAAATCGACCGATGTGCCGATGATGGTGCGGGCGTATCGCGTATTGGCGGAAAAAGTGGACTACCCCTTGCATTTAGGCGTAACGGAAGCGGGAACGGTGCAGCGGGGCAGTATCAAGTCGGCGATGGGAATCGGCGCGCTGCTGTTGGACGGCATCGGCGATACGATTCGCGTATCGTTGACAGCAGATCCGTTGGCAGAAGTGTCCGTTGCCAAAATGATTTTAGATGCGGCCGGATTGATGTCATACGGCGCCGTGATGATTTCATGTCCGACCTGCGGTCGTTGCCAAGTGAACCTTATCTCGCTGGCCGAGCAAGTGGAACGCCGTTTGGAAGGAATCAAAACGCCGCTTCGTGTGGCTGTTATGGGTTGTGTAGTAAACGGTCCCGGCGAAGCGCGGGAGGCGGATTTCGGAGTGGCCGGCGGCAAGGGGCGCGGCGTGATTTTTCGCAAAGGAAAAGTCTTGCGTACCGTTCCGGAGGCGGATTTAGTGGATGAATTGATGAAAGAGATTGAACAATATTTGGAACAGGAGCGATAATATGTTAGCCTCTCAATTGTACAGCCCGACCTTGCGGGAGATGCCGGCCGACGCCGAAATGATGAGTCACAAGCTGATGTTACGGGCGGGGATGATTCGCAAAGTCGGCAACGGATTGTATACGTATTTGCCGCTGGCACGGCGAGTCATTCGAAAAATCGAAGCGATTATTCATGAAGAAATGGTTGCCGTCGGAGCCCAAGAAGTCATGATGCCGATTGTGCAGCCGGCGGAAATCTGGCAGGCCAGCGGTCGCTGGGATGTCTACGGCAAGGAAATGTTTCGCTTGCAAGATCGCCATCAGCGCGAATATTGCTTGGGGCCGACACATGAAGAGTTGGTGACGACCCTGGTGCATATGGACGTCAGCTCCTATAAGCAAATGCCGTTGACGTTGTATCAAATTCAAAATAAGTACCGCGATGAAGTGCGGCCCCGTTTCGGATTGATGCGAAGCCGTGAATTTATTATGAAAGATGCCTATTCGTTTGATGTTTCGCAAGAGGGACTGGATGTGCAATATCAGGCGATGTATGATGCGTATTCGCGAATTTTTAGCCGCTGCGGTCTGTCTTTCCGACCGGTAGAGGCGGATTCGGGGGCCATCGGCGGGAGCGGCTCGCATGAATTCATGGCGTTTGCCGAAGCAGGCGAGGCAGCGGTCGTGCGGTGCCATACATGTACCTATGCGGCCAACTTGGAGGCGGCGGTACCGCAGACGCAACAAATTCCGACTGACGTTGACGGCGCAGCCGGGCCTGCAGAAAAAGTCGCGACGCCGAATGCAAAAACCATTGAGGCGGTCGCCTCTTTCTTGCAATTGCCGATTGAACAGACAATCAAGGCAGTGGTATTTGCGGCGGGTGAGACGGTCATTGTGGCGATGGTGCGCGGCGATGCGGATGTGAACGATGTCCAAGTCGGCAAGCAGTACGGACTGGTAGATTTGGAAATGGCCGACCAAGCCGCACTGGAACGTGTCGGATTGGTGGCCGGGTATATCAGTCCTCTGGGGCTGGCGCAATCCGACAACTTGAAATTTATCGTTGATGAATCCGTCATGCAAATGCGGGATGCGGTATGCGGTGCGAACGAAGAAGGGATGCATTATCAACATGTTGTGCCGCAGCGGGATTTCAAAAATGCGGATGTGGCGGTTATTCGGTTGATTACCGAACATGATGCTTGTCCGCATTGCGGCGGGACACTCGATTTTGTTCGCGGGATTGAAGTCGGACAGGTGTTTAAGCTGGGAACCAAGTACAGTGAAGCGTTGGGAGCGACGTATCTCAACGAAAACGGTAAATCGGCTCCGATGGTCATGGGGTGCTACGGAATCGGCGTCTCGCGGACAATGGCGGCGGCTATTGAGCAGAATTTTGACGAAAACGGTATCGTTTGGCCGTGTGCGCTGGCGCCGTATCAAGCGGCTATCGTGCCGGTCAATGTGAAAGACGACGAATTGATGCAGGCGGCGCAATCGCTGTACAATCAATTAACCGCATGCGGGGTAGAAACCGTGCTGGATGATCGCAATGAGCGTGCGGGCATCAAATTTAAGGATGCGGATTTGATTGGCTACCCGTTGCGTATTACGGTGGGCAAGACTTTTGTCAATGGCGGTACAGTGGAAGTCAAGATACGACGCGACGGAACGGTTTCCGAAATGCCGATTGGCGATGTGCCGGCGTTTGTGATGCAGTGGATACGCGAGAATTGACCGCCGACGGCGGTTTTTTCTTGCATTATGGGGAATCGTGACGAGTGAGTAAGAGTACGGACGGAGCGGTTGAACAGATGGAAGAACGGACGCTGGAATTACTGGAGTTTCATCGGATTTTAGACATGGCGGCCGCTGAATGTGTATCCGGAGAGGCGCGACGCCATGCGGCTGCCTGGAGACCGACGGCGGACGCTGCACAGATAGACAAATGGTTGCGCGAGACAGAAGAAGCGGTACAGTGCTTGGCAGAAGAGACCAATCCGCCTTTTGCGGGATTACGTGATGTCGACGCGCTGATTACGCGCGCGCAAAAAGAGTCGGTATTGACCTCCGAAGACTGCTTGCAATTGGTATCATCCTTGGAATCGTATCGGGGAATCGCAGCATGTCTGGCGGATATGCAGAAAAACGGTGGCGAGTTGTTCGCCTTGTCGTCGCAATTGGTGCTGTTCCCGCAATTGCAACAACGCTTGCGGGAAACCTTTGACGAGCACGGACAAATTCGTGATTCGGCTACGCCGAGACTGTCCCGTTTGCGTAGAGAAATCAGTCGTTTGCAAGAGAAAATCAAATCTTCACTCGAGGCACTGGCGCATCGCAAAGACACGGAAAAGTATTTACAAGAATCGCTGGTGACAATACGCAATGATCGCTATGTCATACCGGTAAAGGCGGAATACCGGCATTCCGTACCGGGGATTGTGCATGACCGCTCCGCGACAGGACAGACGCTGTATATCGAGCCGATGGTATCGGTCGAGTTGAATAATGACTTGCAGGAGTCGGTGATGGCCGAGCATGAAGAGGTAATCCGCGTGCTGCGGGAGATTACACGATTGGTTGCAGAGGCCGGAGATGAGTTGCGTCACAATGCCCGCATCGCATCGTATTTGGATTTTGTTTTTGCGAGAGCCCGTTTGGCAGCGCGTATGCATGCCGTGCAGGCAGGACGCTCTGCAGGGCAATCCGTCAATATGCGTTCGATGCGGCATCCGCTGTTGCCGCCGGAGCAGGTCGTGCCAATCTCTTTGCATGTGGGGGATACGTTTCGGATATTGGTTATTACCGGATCGAATACGGGCGGTAAGACGGTTGCAATCAAGACGCTCGGTTTGCTGGCCGCAATGAATCAGGCAGGTTTTTTTGTGCCGGCGCAAGCAGGGTCGACACTGCCCCTGTTTCAACATATTTGGGCGGCTATCGGCGACAATCAAAGTTTGGCGGAAAACTTGTCGACCTTTTCCGGACATATGAAGCGTGTGATTCAGATTGTCGAGCAAGCGTCCGCGCAAGATTTGGTATTGCTGGATGAGTTGGGAACGGGAACGGATCCTTTTGAAGGGGCGGCGCTCGCGATTGCCGTTTTGGATGATTTTGTCGGCAAAGGCGTATTGGCGTTGGTGACTACGCACTATAGCGAGGTCAAGCAATATGTGCAACTGCATGAGGCGATGGAAAATGCCCACGTCGAGTTCGATACGGTGTCGCTACGGCCGACATATCGCTTGCATATCGGTGTGGCAGGCAACAGCCAGGCGCTCAATATTACGCGTCGGCTCGGAATGCCGGAGCCGATTTTACGCCGTGCGGAAGCATTGCGCAAAGCGTCCGCTTATTATGATATGGAACGATTGGTCGAGCAGCTGAATGTACAACAAAAAGAGCTGGCAGGCTTGCGAGAGGCGGCCGCAGAGGAGCTGACCAAAGCGCGGTTGTCGCATCGCGAGTGGGACAAGCGTAATGAGGAAATCAAGGAACATCGTCGGGATATTTTGACCAAAGCACGGGATGATGCACACCGTATGAAACGAGAATTGCGCGTAGAGACGGAGCGAATCATCAAGCAGCTTAAACAAGCGGCCAAAGACGGCGAACATGCACAAGAGACGTTTACCCGAGCGCGTCGTGCAGTGGAAAATATTTCCGTTCCGCAAAGTCAGGAACGCGCGAGGATTCCGACGCGCAAGCTGACTGTGGGCAGCACGGTGTACTTGGACGCATTGGGTAAACTGGGGACAATAGAAGAGGTGCAGGGGCGTCGATGCCAAGTCCGTGTCGACGGGATGGTGGTGACAGTCCCCGCAGCGCGCTGCTTTTACCCCCTGGAGCGCGAACGAGTTGCCCCCGGCAGACCGAAACAGCCGGTCGGGAAGCGGCATGTACAGCCGCAAGTGCACGCGGTGTCCAATGAGTTGAATATCATCGGCGAGACGGTAGCAGATGCGGAAATACAAATCGAGCGTTTTCTGGATGCCGCGCTTGTCTCCGGATTGCGGGAGGTGGATATTATTCACGGTAAAGGTACGGGTGCGTTGCGTAAGGGCGTACATGCATTGTTGCGTCGCCATCGGGCGGTGGAGGCGTTTCGTTTGGCAGATTCTGTACAAGGAGGCAGCGGCGTGACCGTCGTCACGTTGCGACAGTAAGCGGCATGGAGAGTGCAGCAAGTAAAGCGGTGCGTTGGTTGCTTCGGCTAAGCGGTGTCAAGGCGCTGACGGAGTGGACTGACGGGGATATTTTGAGCTGGATTATCGAAAAAGATTTAATCTGGGATGCGGAGATACCTGCGCGCCTGCTGGATCGGTATCAAGTGGCGGAATGTCGCCGTGCGGATGAACATTATTTCCGTTTTTTTGCAGACGCGGGGAAGAGCAATCGGGACTATATTTTTTATGTCCACGGCGGCGGATTTATTATCGAGATGTATTTTTTGTATTGGTTGTTTGTAGAGCGATTGATTGAGGCGACCCGTGCAGAAGTCATGGTACCGATTTATCCGCTCTATCCGCAGTCGGATTTTGACGGTGCATATCGGCATGTCCGCGCTTGTTATCACAAGTGGCGGGAGCTGCTGGCGCCCAATGCAAGGATTCATTTGGTGTCGGATTCGTCCGGGTGCGCACTGGCCTTGCGTTTGGCGCAGGAACTCGCCGGCTGCGGCCGGTCGCCGATGCATTGCGTATTGATTTCTCCTTGGGTGGATATGAATGTACGGGGAAATGTACGTGCTCCCTATGCGGAAAAAGATCCGTTCGTATCGCCGCAAGCGTTGCGCAGCTGTGCATTGAATGTCGTTCCCGCCGACCAACTGGGATCACCGGAGTATAGTCCGTTGTTCGGCGAATTGCGGGGAATACAGGGTCTGACTGTTTTTGCAGGGACAGCGGACACACTCTATCCGGATGCGTTGGCGTTGCGTCGGCAGGCAGAAAAGCAACATGTCGAAATATATTATTATGAGCATCAAAACATGTTTCATATTTATCCGCATTTTCCGGCAGTGCCGGAAGGGATGGCGGCATTTGAGGCGTTAATTGCCCTGTTGATGCCGGAACGTGTGCAGTATAATGTCTGGCAACAAGGCAAGACGATTATTTGCGGTAAATAAAGGAGGAGTAGTCATGTTTTCCAGTACGGAAAAAATGGTGGATGTCGGAGGGTTTCCGATACCGGTCGATCAGGCCGATACCTTTCGCACGATGCGTGAAGAAATGGCGACGGCTGCGGCGGAGGTATTGCAGACATTTTGCGTCAAGGTGGAACGAAAAGTAGTCGATGACATTTTAGGAGAAGGGGTCGTCGGCTATGCATCCGACGGAGAAGAAGAAGCACGTGTGTCATTGGATCCGTTTGAAGTGAGCGCCATGCATGTGGCGCAAGAACGGGGGAAGCTGCTGGAATACATATTGGCTGCCAACGGATTGCCGTATGCGTACTATGAACAGCAGAAGCAAGCGGTGCAGACTAATAAAGGTTGATTCATTGACGGCATATGCGTTACAATAATATAGTATGTAATGTTAATATACAGGTAAAATGTTGTCATTGATGATGGGGATAGGAGAATGTATGATTCACGTTATTTGCGATACGACGGTCTCCTTGCCGGAAAGTTATTGTAAGCAATATCCCAATTTGCATTTGGTTTCGTTGGCAGTTGCGTTGGGCGGTGAGTATATTCCGGAAAACGGATTGTCCGCGGAAGATGTGATTCAATTTGTGGAACGAACCGGTGAGCAACCGTTAACCAGCCAACCTTCAATTGGTGAAGTACAGGAAGTGGTTTCTCAAATTCCCGAGACAGACGGGATTATCATGATTGGTGTGACCGGGGGTGTGAGCGGTACGATTCGGACGATGCAGGCAGTTGCCGCACAGTCCGGGCGCAAGCGGATTGTCGCCTTGGATTCGCATACGACGGCAGTCGGGATGCGGTTTTTGATTGACGATGCATTGCAGATGATTGCCGACGGCGTAGACTTTGACAGCATCGTGCGCGCATTGGAACGCTCGATACGCAATACACGCACCATGTTTGTGCCGAGCACATTGCGTTATTTGGAGCGCGGCGGACGCATCGGGAAAGCGGCCATGTTGCTGGGAACGTTGCTGAAGATTAATCCGATTATCTATGTCAATGACGACAATCAAGTCGATGTGCTTGATAAGATTCGAACAACGAAAAAAGCATATGCCAGAATGATGTCGGAAGCATTGTCCCGACCGGTACGAAAGTTGGCAGTGGTGCATTTGATGGGGCAGAAAAAGGCGGAGGAAATTTCGGCCGAGTTGCAAGAACAAGTGGACGTCCCGCTTTATCCGGTGACAACCGGCAGTGCATCTTTGGCATGTCATTTGGGTCCCGACTTAATCGCGATTATGGTGGAATGGGAACCGAAGGAGGACGAAGATGTACAGTCAAATTGACGGAACGCATTATAAACGGATGCTGGTCGGTGCCTATCAGGCATTCAAAGAAAATTATGAACAAATCAACGAATTGAATGTATTCCCGGTGCCGGACGGCGACACGGGAACCAATATGCTGAATACCCTACGCTCCATGTACAGCGTCATTGCCGAGGAAGAAACGGAATTTATCGGCGTGTTGGCCGAGAAGGCGGCAACCGGTGCGATTATGGGGGCACGCGGGAATTCCGGTGTCATCTTGTCGCAAATCATTCAAGGCTGTGCCAAGGGCTTGCGCGGAAAAAAGACGGCATCATGCCGGGAAGTCGGGAAGGCGTTTCAGTACGGTATTTTATATGCGTATCGCGCAGTGGTAAAGCCGGTGGAAGGGACCATCTTGTCAGTGGCGCGCGGTATTGCGAAAGGGACAAGAGAAGTCACGAAATTGGAGCGTGATTTTGCCCAAGTCTTGCGAACGGCGATTATCAGCGGAGAAGAAGCATTGGCCAAGACTCCCGAGCAGTTGCCTATATTGAAAGAGGCCAATGTCGTGGATGCGGGCGGGCAAGGGCTGTTGTTGTTCTTGAAAGGCTGCTTGGAAGGGCTGACCGGCGAGATTCAATTGCCGCAGGAAAAAGTCCCGACCGAGGTCAAGCAATTGCAAGTCAAAGGGGAAAGCTTTTCGATTGAGTACCCTTACTGTACGGAGTTTATTGTCAATCCCTGCAAAGTGCGCGGCAGCGAGGCACGTCAGACGCTGGAGTCGTGGGGCGAGTCGATGATTGTCGCGGAAGGCGACGGACTATTGAAAGTACATATTCATACGCAGCGTCCGGGGCATGTACTGGACATGGCGGCAGACTGGGGCACGTTGCATGATATTAAAGTGGACAACATGGTTGACCAGTTCAATAAAAACAAGCACATTCAGCATCCGGTGAAAAAGAAAGATTGGGGCGTTTTGGCGGTCGTTTCCGGCGAAGGTTGGAAGGAATTGATGGCCGGACTTCATGTGGAGGTGATGCCGGGCGGACAGACAATGAATCCGTCCGTGCAGGAAATCATGCACGCACTTGATAACGGCCATGCAGAGCGTTATATTATTTTACCGAATAACAAGAATATTATTTTGGCGGCTAAGCAAGCCCAAAAAATTGTCGGTCAACGCTTGGAAATTGTCGAGACAAGAAATCCTGCGGAGGGGGCTGCGGTAGCCATGCTGTATGATTCGAATCAACCGTTGGATGTCGTGCTGGAGAAAATGAAGAGCAGACTGCAAGAAATTGTATCCGGCGGGATTACGCAGGCCGTCCGTGACAGTCAGGTAGACGGTGTCGAGATTCATTGTGATGATTACATGGGCTTGGTGTCGGGCGAGCAGGTGGTGATTCATTCCGAACTGGCCGCTTGCGCACAAACCACATTGAAAACTGTGCTCTCAAAAATGCCGGAGGCCGAAATGGTGACCATGTATTATGGCAGTGATTTGTCCGAGGAGGAGGCGCAATGCATTGTTGAGAAGTTGGCGGCGACTTATGACGATGTAGAAATCGAGTTGTATAACGGCGGTCAACCGCTATATCCGTTTTTCTTTACGGTCGAATAAGATATTGAAAAGAGGTCATGCGATGCATGACCTCTTTTTTGTTGGGATTATCGGGGATTCATCGGGGACTCGGTTGCCGATGTTGTTTCTGGTGGAGTATCTTCGGTATTGTGGGAATCGGCCGCTTGAGTCGCTTTCTCGGTTTCTGCTTCTCGGGCGAGGCGCATGCGTTCTTCTTCCATCTTTTGGCGTTCGGCAAATACGTCGCTCATGCGCGGATAGATAGGCGAATCGGCCACCAATATTTCCGTTTCAAACAAACGTTTCCAAGGGAAGCGGGCAAAGACCCGGCGCGGGTTGATATGAAGTCGGGATTCGGCAAATTGCTGCATTTCATCGACCATGATTTCTTCGAGATGGGTATTGAGTTCGCCGTAATATTTTACATTGTCCGTCCGGATTTCGTCTTGTTTGCGATAAATGTCTTTGCGGACATTGGCTTGGTAGCCCCAATTGTCCAAATACTGTTCAATCAGCATACGCTCGTGAGCGGCCGGGGACATATGCCGGGCCAATACCGCTTGGGCGATGGCATAGCCGATGGTATTGGAGGCGGTGTTCCAACCGTTGTAAGCGGCGACTTGGAAAAGCAGATTTTTCCGATTCATTTCTTCCAGGAGTGTATTGTCGGCGCCGTTTGAGTAGAAAATATCAGCGATGCTGACGGGAATGTCACGGCGCAATGCATCTTCTACACGATCCAAAAAAAGTGAAGCGCTTTTGCGCGGCATTGAGAGGTTTTTGAAGGCGGCCGATTCGCCCGTGACGTTGCTCAAGGGCGTATTGACGGCGAGTAAAATGTCCGGTTGCGCAGTGTCGCTGATGGTGCCGCCGACGGCGCGAATGTGATCGGCAATCGTTTCGCCGGCACTTTGATTTTCATAATGAGGCATGGTTTGATCGGCACCGCCGAGAGGATAGATGACTTTGAAGCGGGGGACGGTTCCGGTACGGTCCACGTCGTATCGCGCCATCAGCAAGAGACCCAGTTGGTCAGCACCGGGAAATGAACCGTAGCGGGTTGACGGGATGCCTTCGGCATGATGCGTCAAGTAGCGGCTTTCCAATGTGGATTGTGAGAATGTAGAGGTATCGTCATGGCCCAGGCAGAAATAAGTCAAATCGCCGCCGGCAGCCAAGGCAATCAGTCGTTCATTGATGATGTTGTTTTTGGTGCGTCGTTGGAACCAATCCTGCAAATATTCAATCGGGACAGACATGGTCAGTGACAATAACTTGGCAGACTCTGCAGGACTCAAGCCCTGGGTATCGCGCTTGTCTTGCCAGTAGGTGATTTCATAAATTTTGGGGCCGTAGTCGGCATAATAAAACGGTTCGACCGAACCGTCGCTGGCTTTCGGGGAGCGCATGATGGTGCCGAAGGCGTAAATCGGCATGTGATGGGTACGGGCAAGATGAATCAGCGCCTGCAGACGTTTTTCCAATTGTGCGAGGGAGAAGTTGTGCTTGCGCGAGTCGACCAAGCCGCCGTAGATTAAGGTGTCGGTAGACAAGACCAAGGCGTCGGCGCGGTCTACATTGGCATTGACCCATTCCCACACTCGGTCGGGTGCGCCCTCGTAGCTGTTGTCTGAAAGCAGATTCTCCGGCGGTGTGATGACATTGTAGCCGGCGGCTGTTGCGGTATTGACCGTGTACGAAAAGCTGACAGGTCGATTGTCTTGCGGAACAAATAAAATTGTGGCGGCGTCGACGGAGGGGATACTTGCCGCCATGATGATGGCCATGCAACATACAGGTTGTAAACAGTTCATGATGAATCGGACTCCTTTGTCGGAATTAACTCGGTAAGCGCCAACGATAGGTCAGTGCCAAAATGCGCAATACGACGACGGTGAGAAAGGCGATAGGGGCTGCCCACTCAAGCGTGCTGAGTACGCGCAATACACAAAAGACAAATGCGCCCGCCAAAGAGGCGGAGGCATAGACATCGGCGCGAAATACGACCGGGATACGAGAGGCGCAAATGTCACGCAAAATCCCGCCGCCGCAGGCGGTAATCATGCCCAGTGCCATCGGCAGCAAAAACATCGAGCGCGGATCGGCGGCGAGTCCGACCATTGCCCCGGTCACGGTAAAGGAGGCCAAACCGAACGTATCCGCCAAATGGTAAAAGCGAATCCACAGTTTTTTACGACGAGTACGACTGCTGTTGTGGGTGCGGGAAAGGATAAACACCAAAATGGTGGTGAATAAAGATATGATAATATAGACCGGATTTTTCAGCGCGGCGGGCGGTACATTGCCGACCAGCGTGTCGCGAATCATACCGCCGCCGACAGCGGTAGCCAGCGCCAGCATGGAGATGCCGAATATATCCATTCGCCGCTGCATACCGACGAGTACGCCTGACAGGGCGAAGGCGACGGTACCTAAATAGTCAAATACAAGCCAAAGTACTCCCATTGTTGTCCTCCCTTGCTATTAATAGTATCATTATAATCGATTTGCTGCCGGATGCCAAAGAAGAGGCGGGAGCGGATGTGTTACAATATGATTAGTTTGAACATATAATTGATGATTTTTTAAAAGGAGTGACTGATATGAAATACCGTGTAGGTGAGGTGTTTTCCGATTTTATTATCCGTCGAGCAGAAACGGTTGACGAGCTGCGGGCGGATGCGTACGTCTTGGAGCATCAGGCCACAAAAGCCAAGTTGTTATATATTGCGACAGATGATGATAACAAAGTGTTTTCCATCTCGTTTCGTACGCCGCCGACGGACTCCACGGGCGTGGCGCATATTATCGAGCACTCAGTGCTTTGCGGTTCGGACAAATATCCGCTCAAAGAGCCGTTCGTCGAGTTGGTGAAAGGATCGTTGAATACGTTTTTGAATGCGATGACCTATCCGGACAAAACGATGTATCCGATAGCCAGCCGCAACATGCAGGACTTTTTCAACTTGATGGATGTGTATTTGGATGCGGTGTTTTTCCCGAATATTCGTCATGACAAGCAGATTTTGATGCAGGAGGGATGGCACTACGAGGCGGACGAGAAGACCGGGGCATTGAAGTACAACGGTGTGGTATATAACGAAATGAAGGGGGCACTGTCTTCGCCGGACGAGGTGTTACAGGGACATGTGATGCAGACGTTATTCCCCGATACCACGTACGGTGTCGAATCGGGAGGAGATCCCGACGTGATTCCGGAGTTGACGTATGAGACGTTCAAATCGTTTTACGAGCAGCATTACCACCCGTCCAATGCGTATCTGTTCTTGTATGGAGATATGGATTTGCCATCTACGTTGGCGCGAATTCATACCGGCTATCTGAATCAATACGCTTGGCGGCAACCGCAAAGCGACATTGCGACGCAAACGCCGTCGGCGACACCCTTATGCAATGAGTTTCCCTATGGCATCGGTGCGGAGGAAGATACGACCGGTAAGACGTTGCATGATATTGCCATTGTGTTTCCGGATGATTTCTCGCCTGCCGATACGCTGGCGATGGAAGTGCTGAATTATGCCTTGCTGGAGATGCCGGGAGCCATTGTCAAGAAACGATTGATGGATGCCAAAGTCGGGTCAGATGTATCGGGGGCCTTTATCGACAGTATGAAACAGCCGATATGGCAGATTGAAATCGTCGGTTCGGAGCGGGATCGAAAAGATATGTTGTGCAAGGTATGGGACGAGAGTATTCGTGCGCTGATTGCCGACGGGATTCCGACGGAAACATTGGAGGCGGCGCTGAATCGGATGGAATTCATCTTGCGGGAAGCCGATTTTCAGGGGCGGCCGAAAGGTCTTTTTTACAACATCCGTGCACTGAATTATTGGCTGTATGACAGAGATCCGTTCTACGGGTTGCGCTACGAGCAGGATTTACAGACGGTACGGCACCATATCGGCACGGACTATTTTGCGCAATTGTTGCAACGATATGTGCTGGATAATCCCCATCGGACTGTAACGTCCTTGTATCCGGTGGCGGGACTCACCGAACAAAAGGAGCAGCAAGATGCGCAACAATTGGCCGCGTACCGTGAGACGTTGACGGCGGACGAATGGGAAAATATTGTGAATGCGACGGCCGCGTTGAAAGAGCGGCAACGGACGCCGGATACGGAAGAGGCGCTGGCGACGATTCCGTTATTGACACGGCAGGATTTGTCGCGAACCATCGAGACGGATACCATGGAGCAGGTACAAATTGAGGACGCGACGGTGTATCATTATCCGGGTGACAGTCGGGGGATTTTGTATGCCAATCTGTACTTCCCGTTGGACGAACTCACGGCAGAGGAGTATCCGTATGCCTTTTTGCTGGCAGACATATTGGGCCATGTAGATACGGAGGAGTATACGTACGGGCGCTTGGCGCAAGAAGTGGATAGGCACACCGGCGGGATTTCCGGTCAAGTCGCTTCCTATTCGCGGTATGATGACGATCGCCGATACCGTCCCTTTTTCCTTGTGCAGGGGAAGGCGCTGACCGTAAAGGCGGAAATTTTGTTGCAGTTGATGGGAGAAATGACTCTCCGCAGCGTCTTTACGGATACGAAACGCTTGCAGGAGCTCGTACAGGAGAGACGTTCCGATTGGGACATGGAACTTTTCCGGCGCGGTCACAGTCTGATGATGAACCGCGTGCTGTCATATGTGTCGCCGGTAGAACGGTTCCGCGGTGAAGGTGCATTGTCATACTATGCTTTTTTACGACAGGCGGAACAGATTGGCTGGAATACCGTTGCGGAACAGTTGACTCATGTGGCACGGAAGATTTTTACATCACCGCGCCTGCTCGCGCAGTCGGTCGGCGGTGAGGATGAAAAAAATGCGTTTCTTGCGCACTTGCATCTCGCCTGGGAGCCGCGCCGGCATACGACCGTGCCCGGCCTGCCGGAATTGCCGTTGCAATCCGGCAATGAAGCCTTTTTGAGTGCGGGGAAAGTGCAATATGTGGCGCAGGGCGGAAATTATCGTCGCAAGGGATATACCTATACCGGCGCGATGGTCGTTTTGGAACAAATCTTGCGGTATGAATACTTGTGGCAGCAACTGCGTGTGCTGGGCGGTGCCTACGGGGCGTTTATTCAACTGCATACGAACGGCAATCTGGTGCTGTGCTCCTATCGGGATCCCCACTTGCAGAACACACTGTCCGTGTATCGGAATTTGCCGGAAGCAATTGCCCGATTTGATGCGTCCGATCGCGTGATGACTCAATATGTCATCGGCGCGATGGCGGGGACGCAGACGCAGTTGACGCTGCGAATGAAAGCCAATCGTGCCATGGCACGGCTACTGTCGGAAACGCCGCCGGAATTTCGTCAACAGGTGCGCAATCAGTTGATTGATTGCCGGACGCAGGATATTCGCGACTTGGCGCCGTTGTTTGCGGCGACATTGCAAGCAGAGCACATCGCGGTAATGGGCGGCGAAAGCAAGATTCGCGAGCACCGGAAGTTGTTCCGCGAAATTCATTCGTATGGGCACTAAGTACTGCGGACGATTTGCGCCGAGTCCGACCGGATTCTTGCATCTCGGGAATATATGGGTGGCATTGATTTCGTATTGTGCGGCGCGGCAAGCGGGCGGCACGTGGCTACTGCGCATGGAGGATATTGATACACAGCGTTGCCGCGAAGAATGGGTTGCGGCAATTACTGCGGATTTATGCGAGCTGGGACTGCATCCGGATGAAGTGACCGCACGCCAGCAAGAGCGAACCGATCGCTATCGGGACATCATGACTGCATGGCGCGCGGCGGGGCTGCTGTATCCGTGCAGTTGTAACCGGGCCAGACTACAAGAGATTGCGTCGGCACCGCATCCCGGAGAAACCGTATTCAGCTACGACGGTCATTGTCGGTTTCATCCGCCATCCGTGTTTACGCGTCCCCCGTCATGGCGGTATGCGGGCAAAGACTGCATCGTGCGTTATGTGGAGCACGGGCAGGCGGAAGAGCAAGTGCGCGCCTTGCAGCGGTATCGGGATGACATTGTCGTACAGCGCGGTGACGGGATGTACAATTATCAATTTGCGGTGGCGGTGGATGATGCGGACATGGGGATTACGGAAGTAGTGCGGGGCAATGATTTGGCGAACTCGACGTCGTTGCAAGTTCGCTTTATTCGTGAATTGGGCGCCTCCGTGCCGTCGTATTTTCATGTCCCTTTACTGGTTGACGGCAAAGGGCGACGTCTGTCGAAGCGGCAACGAGGTATTACGTGGAGGGAGTATCGGGCGGCCGGTAAATCCGCGGAAGAACTGTTGGGCGATGTATTGTTTTATGCCGGTGTCAATCCGCAACGGGCACCGCGGACGGTCGCGGATGCGGTTGCGATTCCGTTGTGTGAGTGGCAGCTCAATCGGTCATCGGTACAAGTGGAGAATGCGATATGACGACATTGAATGCGGCTATGACGCAGCCCGTCTGGGCAGTAGTCGGCGCGACGCCGCGTCGAGAGAAATTCGGGTACAAAATATTCAAGCGGCTGGCGGACTGCGGCAAGAAGGTATATCCGATTCATCCGGCGGCAAAGACAATTGACGGGATTCCTTGTTATCGACAGCTGGAAGATTTGCCGGAAGTCCCACAGGTGGTGAATCTGGTTGTCGGCCCCGAAGTGGGGAAGCGTGTAGTGGAAACTTGCGCGCGTATCGGTGTGCCGATTGTTTGGTTGCAGCCGGGAGCAGATGCCCCGGAAGTGGTCCGATTGGCGCAGCGATTGGGATTGCAAGTGATTTGTGACTGTGTGCTGATGCGATTCCTTGGCAGTTAAAAAAACATTAAAAACAAAAAACAAGAGCCGATTTTACATCTATCGGGCTCTTGTTTTTTTGTGACCGGAATGTATGTAGTGGAGAACGTTTGTTTGCGTACTAGATGATGAGTAAGAACGCTAAAACAGAGACAGGTGGTGGAAAAAGGGGTGGTTTTGATTAAAAGTGGTGAAATGTGGTAATATGATGGTGAAAAGTGGGGAAAGTGGGAGGTGAGACAAATGTTCCTCAGCGAATATTCGCACAATATGGATACCAAGGGACGTGTCGCGTTGCCGGCAGAGTTCCGTGAACAGTTGGGCGAAGAATGTGTGGTCGCTGCAGGATTTGATATTTGTCTGACGGTGTATCCTCTCGAATATTGGGAAAAGGTAGTAGAAAAATTGATGGACTTACCGCCGTTCAGTATTGATGCGCGGAAGGTACAACGGAACATCATTAAAAATGCCAAGCATTTGACGTTTGACAAACAGGGACGGATTTTGATTCCGAAGAATTTGCGGGATTATGCCTTTATTCAAAAAGAGGTCAAGGTCATCGGAGTCGGTCGCCGGATTGAAATTTGGGATAAACAGAAACTCGATGAGCAGCAACTGTCCGCGGAAGAATTCAGTAACTTGGCGGAATCGCTGGACTTGCCGGCAGATTTTACATTGTAGGGTGAAACATGTTTGCACATACAACGGTGTTACAACAAGAAACCGTCATGTCGGTATTCCAAGATCCCAACGGGGTGTATGTGGATATGACTCTCGGCGGCGGCGGTCACAGTGTCTGTTTGGTACAGCACTTGAGTGCACAGGGGCGACTTGTCGGAATCGATCGCGACGTGGCCGCATTGACTGCCGCCAAAGCACGATTGGAAGGTGCGGTTTGTCAAGTGGATTACGCGGAAAGTAACTACAGCGATTTACCGCAGGTATTGCAACAGCTGGGGATCGAACGTGTTGACGGTATCATTTTTGATTTAGGCGTATCGTCATACCAACTGGATACGGCGGAGAGGGGATTTTCGTATCAGCATGACGGTCGTCTGGATATGCGGATGGATCGGCGCCAGACGCTGAGCGCTTATGATGTGGTCAATACCTATACCGAGAGTGAATTGGCCGATGTCATTCAAAAGTACGGTGAAGAACGCTGGGCGAAACGCATCGGTAATTATATTGTCAAAGCGAGAAGTCGCAGGCCGATCGAAACGACATCGGAATTGGTATCGGTGATTAAAGACGCCATCCCGGCAGGTGCAAGGCGGCAGGGTCCTCACCCGGCCAAGCGGACGTTTCAGGCCTTACGGATTGAAGTTAACGGGGAACTGCGCGACTTGGAACGGTCGATACGACAAGCAGTGGAAGCATTGCGTGTCGGGGGCCGCATCGCAATCATCAGTTTCCATTCATTGGAAGATCGGATTGTGAAGCAGGTGTTTCGAGAGTTGGCAACCGGATGTATTTGTCCTCCGACATTTCCGGTCTGCACCTGCTGTCACAAGCCGACACTTACAGTGTTAGGGAAAGCAAGAAAGGCCTCGGCGGAAGAAATTGAGAAAAATCCGCGTGCGCGCAGTGCGATGTTGCGGGTGGCGGAGAAAGTATCCTGAGAGTGAGTACATATAGGAGTGAGCGACATGTTGGCGAAAAGCGATGCGGTAAAATACGGCGTAGTGACGAATGTACCTGCGGTAGCGGTCGGCAAGCAGGAACGAAGCCAATCTCTTTGGCTGGGTAAGGCGATTTATACGGTGTTCGTCGTTTTCGTTGTGCTGGGGCTGGCATATGTCCCGCCGATCGGTGTCAGCTCACAAGAACAGGAAGTCCAACAAGTGCGTGAACGTGTGGCACAATTGGCAAATGAAAATGAAATACTGCAGCTCAAGGTCAACCAACTTAAGTCTTTGGAACGGATACAAATGATTGCGGAAACCGAGTTGGGCATGGTGATTCCGACTGCGGCAGTGTATAGCAGTAGTACGGCGAGCCGCCGCTAAAAGGCGCGTCGATTCAGCAGTGAGCATAGCAGCCGGTCGGCTGCTATCTTTCTATGAGGGGAACTATGAAATCATTACAGGAAATCCAGGAAAAACTGAATGCCTCGCGCGTAATCGGGGCGAAAGACGCGATGGTGACCGGTGTGACAACCGACTCCCGCAAGGTTGAGACGGGAAGCCTATTCATCTGTTTGCGTGGTGTGCATGTCGACGGACATGATTTTGCCCGTCGCGCGGCGGAAGCGGGAGCGAGTGCAATCATTGCGGAAATGCCGCTGGAATTGCCTATAGCGGTGACCCAATTTATTGTCCCGGATACACGTGCGGCAATGCAGGAGATAATTCCTTTCTTTTATGATTACCCGGCGCGCGATATGCGGATTATCGGAGTGACGGGAACCAACGGAAAGACGACGGTAACCCATATGATTGCGCACTTGCTTCGCCACCAAGGAGCGACAGTCGGACTGATTGGGACGGTGCATGTGCTAATCGGCGAGCAAGAGTACCCGACGGTGAATACCACGCCGGACGTCGACACGATGCAGTTTTGGTTGGCGCGGATGAAAGCCGCAGGAGTCACGCATGTCATTATGGAAGTATCTTCACACGCATTGGCATTGGGGCGTGTCGCGGGGATTGAATTTGATGTGGCGGCGTTTACGAATCTGACGCAAGACCATTTGGACTTTCACGGGACGATGGAAGCCTATGCCCAAGCCAAGCAGTCTCTTTTTACGCAAATCGCTCAGACGGGGCGGAAATCGCATAAAGCGGCTGTGATTAACGGAGATGACCCGTATGGACAGATGATGGAGCAGGCAGTGGCAGACGGCGATTGCGATATGATTTTGTACGGTATGGGGGAATCGGTGCAGGTGCGAGCCAAAAACAGCATCGTCACGGCGGCCGGCTCGGACTTCACTTTGGTGGTGGACGGTGTGGAATATCCTTGCCGGACGAATATTATGGGGATGTTCAATATTTACAATATGCTGGCCGCAATCGCGGTCGTACGACATGAAGGTATGAAGATGGCGGATATATTGGTCGCGTTGGGGCGCTTTCATTCGGTGGCGGGTCGGTTTGAACAGATTGACGAGGGACAAGATTTTGCGGTGATTGTCGATTATGCGCATACGCCCGACGGGCTGGAAAAAATCTTGCGAACCGCACGGGAAATGACCGCCGGGCGTGTTTTACTCGCATTCGGGTGCGGCGGCGACAGAGATGCCTCCAAACGTCCGATTATGGGGGAAATCGCGGCGCGTTATGCGAATGTCGTGTGGGTGACGAGCGATAACCCCCGCACGGAGGACCCGGAGCAGATTATCGAGCAAGTGTATGCGGGGTGCTTGCGAAGCAAAGCACCGTATACGGAAATTTATCGCGAGCCGGATCGTCGTCGGGCCATTGCCGAGGTGGTAGAGATGGCGCGGACGGGTGATGTGGTGTTGATTGCCGGAAAAGGGCATGAAGATTATCAGATTATCGGAGAAGAAAAAATTCATTTTGATGATCGGGAAGAAGCACGCCGGGTGCTGCGGAGGAAATAATGGCACGATTCAGTATCGATGAACTCATCACGGTGACCGCTGCTGTTTGCCTGCAGCGAGGGACAACGTCATATGTGGAAACGGTCGGTACGGACAGTCGCCGGGTGCAACCGAACATGCTGTTTATTCCGCTATGCGGCGAGCGATTTGACGGACACGACTATATCGAATCCGCGGTTGCACAAGGCGCGACGGCGGTGTTGACCGAGCATGCGGTGCAGCCGTGTCGCGCGGATGTAACGGTGTTGCAAGTACACAACACGCGAGTGGCGTTGCAGCAGTTGGCCGGCTATCATCGGCGACGCTTCGAGATAGATGTGGTCGCAGTGACCGGATCCAACGGTAAAACGACGACGAAAGAGTTGATTGCCGCGGTCTTGGCGCAACAGTACAAGGTGCGCAAAACGGAAAAGAATTTTAATAATGAAATCGGTATGGCGATGACGTTGTTACAACTTGACGAATCCGATGAAGTGTGCGTGGTGGAAATGGGAATGCGCGGCCGCGGTCAAATCCGCGAGCTGGCACAAATGGCCATGCCTACGGTAGGGGTCGTGACCAATGTCGGTGTGGCGCATTTGGAATTGCTGGGCAGCCGGCAAGAAATCGCACTGGCCAAGCAGGAACTCATTGAAATGCTGCCTGCTGCCGGAACGGCCGTTTTGAATTGTGATGATGCGCGGGTATCGGCGATGGAACGCGTCATGAAAGGGCGAACGGTCCGCTACGGAATGGAAGCGGGGGCGTCCGTGCAGGCAATGGATGTGGAATACGATATCGGCAAGACGAAATTTATTTGTCGGGTGTTTGATGAAGTATATCCTGTCATTTTGCCGATGATTGGCCGTCATAATGTATACAATGCGTTGGCGGCGATTGCGGTCGGGCGTGTTTTGGGTGTGTCGGAAACGAAGATTCAAAAAGGGCTGCAGATCGCAACGCAAATCGGCATGCGGCAGGAGGTGCAGACGTACGGGACGATTACGTTTGTCAATGATGCGTACAATGCCAATCCGGACTCATTGCGCTGTTCATTGGCCTCGTTGGGACAAGTCGGGGAGGGTCGCAAGATAGCCGTTTTGGGCAATATGTATGAATTGGGCGACGATGCACCGAAGCAGCATCGCGAAGTCGGCGCAAGTTTGGCGGACTATGGGATTGCCGCTGTGATTACGGTCGGTGAGCTGGCGGCAGAGACGGCGGCCGCTGCCCGGGAGAAGGGGATTCAGGCTTACCCCTGCACGACGATTGCGCAGGCGGTACGGCAGTTGCGCGAATGGACACAAGACGGCGATATTGTACTGGTGAAAGGATCCCGTTCGATGCAAATGGAACAAGTAATCGGACAATGGAAAGAAGGACGAGACTGAATGGATATGACCTATTGGTTAATTGCGTTGTCATCGGCGGCGATGATGATTGCCGTCGGTCTGGCGGGTATTCCGCTGTTGCGACGACTGAATGCAAGGCAGGAAGTGCGTGAAGAAGGACCGCAAAGCCATCGACGGAAAAGCGGTACACCGACGATGGGCGGTGTATTGATGATGGCGGCGCTGGCGATTTCGCTGGTGCTGTATCGGGTGGACGCCGTCGATATCTATTGGCTGTTGTTTTTGGTCTTCGGGTATGCGTTGCTCGGTTTGCTGGATGACGGCATCAAGGCGGTATATAAGCGCAATCTCGGCTTGACGGCACGGCAAAAAATGCTGGGACAATTGTTGTTGGCGGGGATTTTTTGTTACGGACTCTCTACCGTCGAACACATGACGACCGTTTTGCATCTTCCATACAGCGATTTGGCTTGGAATCTCGGTCCGGCCTACTATGCGTTGGCGATGGTGGTGATTGTCGGGACATCGAATGCGGTCAATTTGACGGACGGTTTGGACGGATTGGCGGCGGGGACCGTGGCCGTGGCGATGGCCGCCTACACCTGGATTGCGCGCATGCAAGATATGATGGACGTGGCCTTGGTCAGCACTATTTTACTGGGAATTTGCTTGGGCTTTTTGGTGTTTAACTATCATCCTGCCAAAGTGTTTATGGGAGATACGGGATCGTTGGCGCTGGGAGCCGGACTTGCCGGAATGGCGCTTTGGACACATACGGAACTATTGCTGATTGTCATCGGCGGCGTATTTGTTGCGGAAGCACTGTCGGTCATCTTGCAGGTGACATCGTATAAGACACGAGGCAAGCGGATTTTTCGGATGAGTCCGCTTCACCATCATTTTGAGCTGGGCGGCTGGGGCGAAGTACGTGTGGTCCATACCTTTTGGCTGGTCGCTATCCTTTGTGCATGCGTGGGGATTTGGTTGTACTGACTTGTTATGTTTAGGCATTTCGTACTATACTGTATAGATAAAGTAATCATTGAATGAGGCGAGTGCGATGACATTTCACGGACAAAATATATTGGTGCTGGGAGCCGGTATCAGCGGCACCGGAGCGGCAAGGGCGTTGTGTCGGGCAGGGGCGCAAGTAACGCTTTCCGATGTACGACCGCTGTCGGCGGAGTTGACGTCGGCGTTGACAGCAATGGGGATACGCTGTGTATTCGGCGTGCAGGATTCGCCGTTGTTGGCCGGGATAACGCAAGTGGTGGTCTCGCCGGGGATTGCCCTCACGACACCGATTGTACGGTTGGCGACGGAGGCGCATATCCCGATTGTGGCGGAACTGGAAATCGCCTATCGATTAGCGGAGGCGCCGATATATGCCATTACGGGGACGAACGGGAAAACGACCACCACGACGTTACTGGGGAGCATGTTTGATGCGGCCGGGCGGGAGTATGCGGTCGGGGGTAATATCGGTTCGGCGTTGTCGGAAGATGTCGGAGAAGTCTCCGCAGCGGGTGTCATCGTTGCGGAAGTCTCCAGCTTTCAATTGGAGACCGTTCATGCGTTTCGACCGCATGTCGCCGCCATCTTGAATATCACACCGGATCACTTTGAGCGTCATGGCAGCATGGATGCCTATGTGGCGGCGAAGAGCCGCGTGTTTGAAAACCAGACTGCAGAGGATATATTAATTGTCAATCGGCATGACCGTTATTGTCGCGAATTGGCGAATCAGGCCAATTCGCAGTTGTATTGGGTATCAACGCAAGATATCGTCGAACGTGGCGGATATGTTCGTGACGGGATGCTGTATTTGCGGATAGATGACAGGGATATTCCGTTGGTTCGTACTGACGAATTGCAAATTCGCGGTGAGCATAATTGGCTTAACGCACTGACCGCCGCCTTGATGGCCTATACGGGGCAGGTGCCGATTCGCGTGATTCAAGGGGTGTTGCGTGTCTTTCGCGGGCTGCCGCATCGCGTAGAGCGTGTACGACAAGTCGATCGGGTGACGTATTATGATGATTCGAAAGCCACCAACCCGGATGCGACAGTGAAAGCGTTGGCGGAATTTTCCGGTCATACGGTTTGGATTGCCGGCGGACATGATAAACAAACCGCCATTGACGAATTGATGACAGCGGCTCGCGAATCCGTCTGTGCGGCGGTTTTTCTCGGAGAAGCGGCAGCTCGCTTTGCGCACGAGGCAACAAAAGCGGGCTTGACGGAGTATGTCATGGCAGACAGCATGGATACTGCAGTGGCAACGGCGAAGGAGTTGGCAGCGCGTTGCGGAGCGGATGTCGTGCTCTTTTCACCGGCGTGCTCCAGTTTTGATATGTATCGAAATTATCGGGAACGGGGACGGGACTTCAAACGTTGCGTCAATTTGCTGGAAAGCGGACAATCATGACCCGGGCGATTTTATCCGGTGGCGGTACCGGCGGTCACATTTATCCGGCGTTGACCATTGCGGAAACGATGCAGCAGATGTACGGCACGGAATTTTTGTTTGTCGGGAGCGAGCACGGGTTGGAAACAGATATTGTGCCGGCTGCCGGATACCCGTTGGAAACGCTTCCGATTCGCGGCATCGAACGCCGGTTGACGTGGCGACATTTCACCACATTCGCGCTGGCGGCGGAAAGTGTCGTCAAGGCGAACGGATTGTTGCAACGGTTTCGGCCGGATGTCGTCATCGGCACCGGGGGCTATGTGTGCGGACCGGTGTTGTTGGCCGCCGCATTACGCGGGATACCGACTCTGATACAAGAACAAAATGTCATTCCCGGCGTGACAAATCGGATATTGGGGCGGGTGGTGACGCGGATTGCGTTGGGATATGCGGAAGCGCGTCGCCATTTTTTTCAAGCGGATAAATGTGTAGTGACGGGCAACCCCGTACGGCCGGAAGTGATGAGCGTGAGGCGTGAAGCCGCACGGCGCGAGTTGGATATCGCGGCTGATGATTTTGTCGTTCTGGCAGCCGGCGGCAGTCGCGGGGCGCGTGCAATCAACGAAGCGATGGAAACGGTTTTTCAACAGTATGCCGAAGTATCGGGTGTGACCGTGTTGCATGTCAGCGGCAAGAGTGAATATGAGCGTTGCCGCGCCCGACTGGAAGAAAAGGGCCTGTCGGGACATCGTCATTTGCGCTTGATTCCTTATCTGGAGCAGATGCCGACGGCACTGGCTGCTGCAGATTTGGCGGTTTTTCGGGCCGGCGCGGTCGGGTTGGCGGAGTTGACGGCACGGGGAGTACCGAGCATATTGATTCCGTATCCGTATGCAACGGCCAACCATCAGCTGTACAATGCCAATGTTTTAGAACGGGCCGGTGCGGCTGAGGTAATCGAAAACCGCAATTTGCGCGGGGAGGACTTGGCGACGCGTATTGAGCGCTTGCGCAGGGCGCCGCAAGAATTACAGCGCATGGCGAGCGCCAGCCGATTGCTGGGGCGTCCGCAAGCGGCACAAGCGATTGCCGAATTGGCATTTTCTTTGATTGGGTGAGTGTATGAATTTAAATCAATATCAACATTTGCATTTAGTCGGTATCGGCGGTGTGGGAATGAAAGCAATCGCGCATGTCCTTTGTCAAAAAGGATTGACCGTTTCCGGGTCGGATCAAGACGGCGGTGCCGATCTTGACACGCTTCGCCAAGACGGTGCGCGCATTTTTAACGGGCATGATGCGGCGAATATTGTCGGCGCCCAGGCTCTGGTGGTCTCGACGGCGATTCCGGCGGACAATCCGGAGGTGCTGGCGGCACGTGCGCAAGGGATTCCCGTATTTCATCGCTCGGATATTGTCACGGCCATCATGAATGACGGTATGGGGATTGCCGTCGCCGGTGCGCATGGCAAGACGACAACCACCTCGATGATTGGTCGCATTTGTGAAGAAGCAGAGAATGAATCGACTATTTTAATCGGCGGAGAAGTAGACTATTTGTGCGGCAACTCCAAGTTGGGGCGTGGACAGTATGTCGTAGCGGAAGCGGATGAAAGTGACGGATCTTTTTTAAAGCTGAAGCCGCATATTGCGGTGGTAACGAATATCGAAGACGATCATCTGGACTATTACGGTTCATTGGAGCATATTTGCGAGGCGTTTGTTACTTTTATTCACCGACTGGATTCCCGTAGCGGGCTGGCGGTCATTTGCGGCGAGAATGAAAACAATCGGCGGCTATTGCCGCAACTGGAGCGGTCGTATGTTACCTACGGGTTTGACGAAGCCTTTGACTATCATGCTGCGGATATCTGCTACCGTGACGGGAACATGCATTTTACTGTCAAGAAAAAAGGACACACGCTCGGCGACATTACATTGCAAATACCGGGCGAACATAATGTATTGAACGCACTGGCAACGGTTATTGTCGGTCTGGAAATCGGCATTCCGTTTACAGTGATTGCCTCCGGATTGGCGGATTTTCACGGGACTAAGAGACGATTCCAGACCTTGCTGCGTACGGATGATATTTGGTTGATTGACGACTACGCTCATCACCCGACGGAGATTCAGGCGACGTTGCATGCCGCTCGGGAGGTCGCGGCGAATCGATTGATTTGTGTGTTTCAGCCGCATCGATACACGCGGACGGACTTGTTGCAGGATGAGTTTGCGGTGGCGTTTGATGCGGCGGATATCGTGATATTTACGGATATTTATCCGGCGGGCGAGGTGCCTATTCCCGGCGTTGACGGCGAATTGTTGCCGCGTCGGGCAAAGGCAAGTGCGCGCGATGTGCGGTATGTGGCCGACAAGCGACTACTGCCGAACTATTTGCGCGAGCTGGCACAACCGGGAGATATGATTATTGTCATGGGAGCCGGCGACATTTGTGAATGCGGCTATGCATTGGCGGAAGAGTGGAAATGAGCGGAGCGATACTATGATAGACAAAAAAAGCGATGTAATCTGGGTTGTCATGGGCGGCCCGTCGAGTGAAGCGGAAGTGTCCCGCCGTACCGGTACAGCTATCAGTGAAGCGTTGCAAGCGGCCGGCTACCTCGTCAAACCGGTCGAGTTTGCGCCGGCGACATTTATGCAACAGTTGGAAACCAATCCGCCGACGCTGGTTTTCAATGCATTACACGGAAAATACGGAGAAGACGGCGCGATTCAGCATTTGCTGGAAATGATGAATATTCCGTATACGGGGTCAGGCCCGTTGGCCAGTGCCATTACGATGGATAAAGTCATCAGCAAGCGCCTGTTTCGGCAAGCGGGATTGCCGACAGCGCCGTTTGCGGAATATCGCAAGGATTCTCCGGTGGCGGAAATTGCCGCCGATATTCTTGAGCAATTTTCCTTGCCCGTCGTATTGAAAGCGGCGGAGCAGGGATCCACCATCGGTATTACGGTGGTGCGTACGGAAGCGGAACTGGTTCCCGCGATTGAAAATGCCTTGGCGCATGATTCGTGGATGCTGGCGGAAGCGTACTTGGGCGGTGACGAGTTTACAGTGTCGATTTTGAACCGTCGTGCCTTGCCGGTGATTCAGATTGTGCCGCATTCCGGAATGTATGATTATGCATCAAAATATACGGCCGGCGCGACGGATTACTTGGTGCCGGCACCGATTGACGACAGCTTGCGCAATACGTTGCAAGAATTGGCGGAAAAAGCTTGCTATGCACTGGGCTGTCGCGGTGTGGCGAGAGTCGATTTTATGACGGATGGCAAAGGAAAGCCGTTTATATTGGAAATAAACTCCGTACCGGGCATGACGGAAACCAGTCTGGTGCCCAAGGCGGCGAATGCTGAGGGGATTTCATTTACGGCACTTTGCGAAGCAATTTTGGAATCCGCTGATGTCCATAAGTTGTAGAGGTTGGCATGAAGGAACGGCAAAGCTTTGAAGAGTATTTGCGGGAGCGTCACGGTTTGTCGCCGCACGAGAGCCAAGGCCTGCCGGATTCGACGATCGAACCGGCAGGGGAAATCGCGGCAGAGAAGCAAGGTCGACATCGGCAGGGAGCAACCGCTAAAGAAGGGGCATCGCGATGGCGGCGTCAGCAAAAGCGCATTTGGCCTTACGGTGTGTTGGCGGGCATTTTAATTCTGATTTTGCTGCTTTGCTTTTTACCGATTTCGTTAGGTACGGTGATAGTTGAAGGTAATCAGAAGATGGCAGCAGATGAGGTCTATCGTGTGGCTTGCATCAATCGACCGATTAATGTGATGCAATTGAGTACCGCTGATATTCAAAAGCGGTTGACGGGGGATTTGCGGATTGCCCAAGCAGATGTCAGCCGGGAATTGCCGCTCACGATTCGGATACGGATGCGTGAACGGGAACCGCTCGCGATTGTGCATACGGATTTCGGGTATGCGGTGTTGGATGCGGAAGGTCTCGTTATTGCACATATGGAGAGCATTCGCGACACGCAGGCCGCATTTGTCACGGGAGACAATTTCGGCAATGTGGTGCTGGGGGATCGGTTGCAGCAGCCGTTGTTGTTGAAAGCACTGACTTTTCTCGGGAATCTGAGTGCGGAAGGCCGACGGGAAATCTCGGAAGTCAATATTAGTGACGGGCAGCAGATTGTTGCGTATACACGGGATAATCTGCCGATTCACTTGGGTGCGGGTGAGCATATGAACGAGCAAGCGCCGTTATCCGAAAATATGATTAAAGATATTCGCGCCCGCAAGCTGGATGCCCGATTTGTGGACGCCAACATCGGTGCGCCGTATATTAAGTTAAAGTGAGGCAAGAGATGAAGTCGGGTAAAGTGGCGCTGATTGCAGTCAGTGCATTGTTGGGAATGATGCTGTCACTGCAATACCGCAGTGCACAGGAAACGCAAACGCAGTTCGCCGGGATGCGCATGGCCGATATGTATCGACAACTGGTACAGGCGGAGCATGAGAATCAGGAATTGCAGAAGCGGTTGACCGAATTGCGTGAGAGCGGATATGAGAAAAATGTCAAAGAAGAGTTGAAGAATTTGCGCTATCAAGCAGGATTATCCGCGGTAGAGGGACCCGGCATTGTAGTGACGTTGAATGACAGCAAGCAGAAAGCGAAATTGGGGGATAACCAAAATCTCTATGTCGTTCATGACGAAGATTTGTTGCGCGTGATTAATGAATTGCGCGCGGCCGGTGCGGAAGCGATTGCCATCAATGAGCAACGTTTGATTTCCCGCAGCGAAATACGCTGTGCCGGCCCGACTGTTACGGTGAACGGCAAAATGTTCGGTCCGCCGTTTGTCATCAAAGCAATCGGCGATCCGCAATTGTTGGCAGGGGCGTTGCAATTGCGCGGCGGGGTTGCCGATACGTTGCGGTATTGGGGCATTGAGCTGGATATTGAGCATGTCAACAATGTGCATTTACCGGCGTACAGCGGATTAATCAGCACCGATTTTGCCAAACCGGTCAAGGAGGCGAATTAAGATGGTAGCGATTACAGTCGGTTTGCTTGTCGGATGGATTGTCGGGATGTACCTGCCTTGGTCGATTGCGATGGAATATGCGCCGTTTTCGTCAGTTGCGATTATGGCCTGTCTGGATGCCGTATTCGGCGGATGGCGTTCTTATCTGGAGGGGCGTTACGATAATGTGGTGTTTTTCTCCGGATTCTTTGTGAATGCGTTGATTGCCGCTTTGCTGGTGTTTATCGGCAGTAAGCTCGGTATCGATTTATATTTCGTTGCGTTGATGACATTCGGATTTCGGATTTTTACCAACAGTGCGGTGATTCGGCGGATTTGGCTGGAGCGAAGAAAACGTGTATCGTAACTAGCCAACCGGAATAAAATAGTGTACAATAGAGCAGAATAAGTAATGACTAAACAAGACATCACACAGCGATTCCATGTAGCGAAGGAGGAAGACTGATGGGCGAGTTGGCAAACATCAAAGTAATTGGCGTGGGTGGCGCCGGTAATAATGCCGTCAATCGAATGATTGACGCGGAATTAAAAGGAGTAGAATTTTTATCGGCCAATACGGAAGTACAAGTTTTGGAAACTTCCCGCGCGGAAAACACGTTGCAATTGGGTGAAAAACTGACCAAGGGATTGGGGGCCGGTGCCAAGCCGGAAATCGGTGAAGCGGCGGCACAGGAAAGTAAAGAGGACATCATGAAAGCGCTGCAAGGGGCGGACATGGTGTTTGTGACGGCCGGCATGGGCGGCGGTACCGGTACGGGAGCGGCCCCGATTGTGGCCGAATGTGCGAAAGAGTTGGGCGCATTGACGGTAGCGGTTGTGACCAAGCCGTTTATGTTTGAAGGTACTGTTCGGATGCGTAACGCCAATGCGGGCATTGAAGAATTGAAAAATAAGGTAGATACCATCATTATCGTTCCGAATGAACGGTTATTGCAGGCGGTCGACAAAAAAGTTACGATTCAGGATGCATTCCGCTTGGCGGATGATGTGTTGCGGCAAGGCGTACAAGGTATTTCAGACTTGATTACGGTGCCGGGCGTGATTAATCTTGACTTTGCCGACGTCAAGACCATTATGACCGACCAAGGAGAAGCGTTGATGGGAATCGGTTCCGGTAGCGGTGAAAACCGTGCCGCCGATGCTGCCAAGGCGGCGATTTCAAGTCCGCTTTTGGAACGCACGATTGATGGCGCCAAGGGAATTATTATCAGTGTGACCGGCGGTGATGACTTAGGATTGCTGGAAATCAATGAAGCTGCACAAATCATTTCCGATGCGGCCGATCCCGATGCGAATATTATCTGGGGCACGTCGATTAATCCGGAACTGGGTGACGAAGTACGTATTACCGTCATTGCGACCGGATTTGAAGATGCAAAAAAACAGTCGTTCGGTGGCGGCGCCAGAAATTCAACGGTCGCTATCCCGGATTTTCTCTCCAAACGCTAATGGAATAGATATGGAAGACACCCCTATTAATAGGGGTGTCTTTTTGGTTGAATACCGAGAATGATGAATTACACATATAGAGTTTTATCGAAATACTCACTTGTGCTATAATGAAATCAACAATACAAGATTTAGGAGGCGAAATATGGCAAAGGAATTTTCGTTTGATGTGGTATCAAATGTCGATATGCAAGAAGTCGATAACGCCATGAACCAAGCGCAAAAGGAGATTGCAACAAGGTATGATTTCCGCGGCTCAAAAAGCAAGGTGGAGTGGAATGGCGAAGAAATTGTATTACTTGGCGATGATGATTTCAAGTTGCGTGCGGTCAATGAAATTGTGCGGGGTAAATTAGTCAAACGCGGGATTTCATTGAAGAATATTGACGCACAGGCGCCGGAAAATGCCTCCGGGGCTACTTTGCGGCAGCGCTTGGTGATTATGCAAGGATTGTCAAAGGAAAACGCCAAAGAGGTTGTGAAATTAATCAAGGCGTCAAAAATCAAGGTGAATGCCCAGATTATGGATGTGCAGGTCCGCGTTTCGGGAAAGGATAAGGATGATTTGCAAAAGGTAATTACATTGTTGAAAGAAACGGATTTTCCGGTGGAATTACAGTTTGTAAATTATCGTTAAGATAGTTGATAAATGGCAAAAAAAGAATGGCGGGAAGGATATACAACGGGCTCCACGGCGACCGCAGGCATGAAAGCGGCGCTGCTGGCGTTGCGCAACGAATTTCCTAAAGAAGTGACTGTATTGTCGCCACAACATGTGGAGATTCGTGTACCGATTGAGCGGGCGTGGGTGGAGGACGGAAAAGGCAGGGCCATCGTTCTTAAAGACGGCGGCGACGATCTGGACGTAACCCACAAGACACCGATTCATGTTGACGTTGAGTTGACGGATGCTCCCGGCCTGCAATTTGTGGCAGGGGAAGGGGTCGGCACCGTGACCAAACCGGGATTGCAGGTGCGTGTAGGCGAGCCGGCGATTAATCCGGGACCGCGGCTGATGATGAAGAATGTGTATGGAGATTTGGTCGATGCCGGGAAAGGGTGCATTGTGACAATCTCCGTGCCGGAGGGACGTAAACTGGCGACGAAAACGCTGAATCCGGTGTTGGGGGTTGTCGGTGGGATTTCCATCATCGGGACAAGCGGTATTGTCAAACCGATGAGTGAAGAAGCGTATAAGACGTCGTTGATTCCACAGCTGACCGTTCTCGCGGCGCAAGGTGTGACCGATTGCATGCTGGTTCCCGGACGAATCGGTCATGATGCGGCCACAAAATTGTTTCATATTCCAAAGGAAAAGCTTGTAGAAACAAGTAATTTTATCGGCTTTATGTTGGAACAAGCAGTGGATAAAGGGATGAAGGATATTATCCTGATTGGGCATATCGGGAAACTGATTAAGGTCGCATCCGGCAGTTTTCATACCCACAACCGAATGAGCGACGGACGGATGGAAACGCTGGCGGCATACGCGGCGGCAGCCGGTGCCGATCGGGATACCGTGCGGGCCATTTTAGCATGCAATACGACGGACGGCGCGATGGAAATCATTGTGGCGAAAGGCTTGACGGAAATTTATCAGGAATTAGCAGAGCGTGCACAAGTGAGGGCAATGCGATATATTCACCAGGAAGCGCGCGTGGGAGCAATCTTTGTCACGATGGAAGGCACGATTTTAGCGATGAGCTCCGCTGCGGAAGAAATCGGGAGGCGAGACGGATGGTTGCCGCAATCACGGTCGTAGGTATCGGCCCCGGAAGTCCCGATTACATGATTCCGGCGGCACGGCGGGCGATTGCCGATTCGGATGTGGTGGTCGGCGGGAAGCGAGCGCTGGATACCTTAGTGGAAGGAACGCAGAAACGTCTTTTCATTACGGCGGATTTGGATGCATTGGAGCAGGAAATTCGTGCGGTTCCTTCGACACAAAAGATGACTGTTTTGGTGAGCGGTGATCCCGGCTATTACAGTTTATTGCAGTGGCTAAGGCGAACATTTCCGAAGGAAAATATAGAAGTCATCCCGGGGCTTTCAAGTATACAGGTGGCGTTTTCCCGGATTGCGGAGTCTTGGTATGATGCGACGTTGCTTAGTTTTCACGGTCGTGTTCCGGAAGAAAAGGAGCTGGTATATCAAAACGGAAAGAAACTGGCATTTTTGACGGATGCACGGCATAATCCGGCGTATATCGCACAAGTCCTCTTGGCACATGGCTGGCCTGCGGAATCTCGCGCGGTAGCGATGGAGCGAATCAGCTATGAAGACGAGAAGCGGATCGACACGACGCTGGAGGCATGTGCACAAAGTGAAGGCTTTTTTCATTCAGTATTGGTGGTGATGGGATGATTCGGGCAGGAATCGATGACGAGCGTTTTATTCGCGGGGACGTGCCGATGACAAAAGCGGAAATTCGCGCGATGGTCATGGTGAAAGCGCAGATTGCGGAAGACGATGTTGTGTGGGACGTCGGAGCGGGTACAGGCTCCATTACGATTGAGGCGGCCTTACAGGCGAAACGGGGACGTGTCTTTGCGATTGAACGCAATCCAGAAGGCGTTGAGTTGATTAAAAAAAATGCCGTGCAATTTGGAGTGGATAACATTGAAGTCGTCCACGGCTCCGCACCGGATGCCTTGGAAGGTTTGCCGTCGGCCAATGTGATAATTATCGGCGGATCAGGCGGCAATCTGGAGAAAATATTTGATATTTGTGAACAATCGTTGATACCGAACGGACGTATCGTTTGTACAGCTGTGACGGTCGAAACCGCTTATCGTGTAGTGGCAGATATGCGGCGAAGAAAGTGGCAGTATGACGGCTTTCAGATGCAGGTGAATCGCCTGCGAAAAGCAGGACCGTATCATTTGTTTCAACCAATCAGTCCGATTTTTATTATTACAGCAACGACAAATCAGGGAGGGTCAGTATGACACAAGTCTATTTTATCGGAGCGGGCCCCGGAGATCCGGAGTTGATTACACTCAAGGGGAAACGGATTTTAGAGCAGGCCGATGTGGTGATTTATGCCGGTTCGCTGGTGAATCCGGAAGTCTTGCAATTTTGCAAGGAAGGCATCGACATTTATAACAGTGCGCAAATGAATTTGGACGAAGTCTTAGCGGTTACCAAAAAAGCCGTACAGGAAGGCAAGACGGTTGCGCGCGTACATACCGGCGATCCGGCAATCTACGGTGCGATTCAGGAACAAATGGATGCACTCAAACCGGAAGGCATCGAATATGAAGTCATCCCGGGGGTCAGCTCGTTTTTGGCGACGGCGGCGGCCTTAAAGCAAGAGTATACATTGCCGGGCATTTCGCAAACGGTGATTATCACTCGTCTGGAAGGGCGCACCCCGATGCCGAAGAAAGAGCAGCTGGCGCATTTGGCTTCCCACCAGGCAACCATGTGTATTTTTCTGTCCGTTCAGATGTTGGACAGTGTGATTGAAAATCTGACGCTGGGCGGCTACAGCATTGATACGCCGGTGGCGATTGTCGTTCGCGCATCGTGGCCGGATCAGAAGATTTTGCGAGGGACGTTGGGAACTATCGGCGAAATTGTCAAGAAAGAAGGCGTGTTGCGTCAGGCGATGATTGTGGTCGGGCGAGTGCTGGATGCGGATTACGAGCTGTCCAAATTGTATGACCGGGGATTCAGCCACATGTTCCGGGATGCCAAGCCGACGCAAGCGGAACAATGACACGAATTGCCATACTTTCCGTATCAACGGCGGGAGCGCTGTTGGGGGCTGCGTTGGCGAAGCATTTCGGGGAGTCGGTCGATTTGTATGAAAAGCGCGGCAAAGAGAGCGGTGCACCGGCGCAGTATTTTGATCGTACGGTGGCATTGACGGCAGATATTTTCGGAAAGTATGAATTGCTGGTGTATATCATGGCGATGGGAATCGTCGTGCGTGCAATTGCGCCGCATGTACAAAGCAAGGTGACCGACCCCGCTGTCGTTGTACTGGATGAGTGCGGATATCATACGATTTCCTTGCTGTCGGGGCATTTGGGCGGCGCGAATGAGTGGACGGCACAGATTGCCGAGTGGTTGCATTCGAATCCGGTGATTACGACCGCGACGGATGTTCACGGCGTGATTGCCCCGGACGTGGTGGCCCGCAAGTTGGATGCCCGTGTCGAGCCGCTGGCGGGACTGAAACCCGTCAACGGTGCGTTGTCAAGGGGAGAACAGGTCAGCTGGTTTGTCGATGAGCGGATGTCAAATTTTGAGCGGTATCGTGATGTATTAGTGCAAACGGATATTGCGGTGACGGACTGGCGGATGTACGGGATGACGTCGCAACCGTATGCGGTGGTCATCAGTGATCGTGCGGATATTCATCCTGCCGGAGAGTATGTAATTTTACGACCGCCTACGCTGGCAGTCGGGATGGGGTGTCGGCGGGATACGCCGCTAGAGACGCTGGAGAGTACACTGCAGGAGGCGTGTCGTCACATCGGAAGGAGCTCGCTGTCGGTGGCGGCATTTGCCAGTGTAGATGTCAAACAAGACGAGCAGGGATTACTTGCTTTGGCGGCAAAGTGGCGTCGCCCGATTTCATTTTATGCGGCCGAGGAGATGGCCGGTATTGTGGCCGATTTTCAACTGGAGGAGTCGGCTTTTGTAAAACGAACAATAGGAGTGGGGAATATATGCGAAACAGCAGTCATATTACTGACGGGGCAACAGAAACTGTTACTCAACAAAACGAAGTGTCCGCAAAGCACGATTGCCATCGGCGAGGTACAATAGCCGTCGTCGGACTCGGGCCGGGTCATGAGGAAGAACTGACTCCGCGTGCGTTGCATGCGATTGAAGCGGCGGAATTCGTCGTGGGGTATCATACCTATATGAGCCTGATTAAAGACCTGATTGCGGACAAAAAGCAGGTCGGAACCGGGATGAAGCAAGAAATCGAACGTTGTGCCAAAGCAGTTGAGCTGGCTTCGGAAGGGAACGATGTCGTGGTCGTGTCCTCCGGAGACCCCGGTGTATACGGTATGGCGGGATTGGTACTGGAGCTGATCGATAAGTTGCCGGAAGAAAAACGTCCGCAGTCGGAAATTATTCCCGGCCTCACCGCGGCGAATACCTCGGCGGCTATTCTCGGGGCGCCGCTGATGCATGACTATGCGGTCATCAGTCTGAGTGACTTACTGACGCCGTGGGAGTTGATTAAAAAACGCGCCAAAATGGCAGCAGAAGGAGACTTTGTGATTGCTTTGTATAATCCGCGCAGCCGCGGTCGTGCGACACATTTGGACGAAATTTGTGACATTTTATTGGCGATAAAAGCACCGACGACGCCCGCCGGTATTGTTCGTAAGGCGGGACGTAGCGGAATGTCGTTTACGATTACGGATTTGGCACATCTGGCAGAGCAGGATGTGGACATGCAATCAACGGTCATTATCGGTAACAGCCGTACTCGTGTCGAAAACGGACGGATGATTACACCCCGAGGATATGAGCTGTGATTTGGGTCATCGCCGGTACACAAGACGGCAGAGAGCTGGCGACGAAAGTCACACATGAAGTCGGCTCGGATCAAGTTGTAGTTACGGTTGTCAGCAGTTATGGTAAGCTGTTGGCGCAGCAGTCCGGTGCGGATGTCATCGTCGGACGGTTGACGCAATCCGACATGGAACGGATGATTGCGGACAAAGATATCCGTTTGGTGGTGGATGCCAGCCATCCCTATGCGGCGATTGTCTCGGAAACTGCTCGCGCAGCCTGTCAGGCGACCGACGTACAATATGTGCGGTATGAACGCCCGGAGACGCCGTTGCCGCAGTATGCGAAATTGCATCATGTCGATGATGAAGAATCCGCCGCACGGTTGGCCGGAGAGTTGGGTGAACGGATTTATTTGACGACGGGGTCCAAAACATTGGCGACGTTTTTGCAGTCGCCCGCGTTACAGGGAAAAGAAGTTTGGAGTCGCGTGTTGCCGACGGCAGAAGTGGTGCAATTGTGCGAGAACCTCGGATTGACACCGAAGTATATTGTCGGGATACAGGGACCGTTCAGCTATGAAATGAACCGTGCGATGTTTCATGATACCAAAGCTCAGGTCGTCGTTATGAAAAACAGCGGCTTAGTGGGCGGAACGGACACCAAACTGCAGGCGGCGATGGATGAAGAATTGCATATTATTGTCATTGACCGCCCGCCGACAGCAACGGATGACTTTGTTAAAGTCGGTGCCATTGATGATGTGATGAACTATTGGAGGAAGCATAATGGAATACATTAAACAGCCGAAACAAATCGAAGATAAAAGTATGGAATTGATTCGTCCGCATATTGCAGATTTGCATTTGACAGATCAGGAAATCGCCGTTTATTCACGGACGATTCATGCATCGGGAGATGTCGAATACGGTCACTTGATTCGTACCGGTCTTAACGCGATTGAAGAAGGCTTGAAAGCATTAGCGGCAGGGGTCAATATTTATTGCGACGTAGAGATGGTTCGCACAGGGATTAATAAAAAAGCCTTGGCAAAATTAGGCGGAGAAGTCTTTTGTCAGGTGTCGAGCCCGGAGGTGGCCGAGTATGCCAAAGAACTCGGTATCACACGGTCAATGGCGGCGATGCGGATGTTCGGCCAAAAACTTGAGGGCAGTATTGTCGCCATCGGCAATGCACCGACCGCCTTGTTTGAAGTGCTTCGCATGAGCGAAGAGGAAAACATCAAGCCGGCCTTGATTGTCGGAATTCCGGTCGGGTTTGTCGGCGCGGCGGAGTCGAAAGAAGAATTGGCCAAGCGGTCCAAAGTGCCGTTTGTCACGGTAAAAGGAAATAAAGGCGGCAGTCCGATTGCGGCGTCAGTTATTAACGCGTTGCTGTATTTGCTGGTACAGCGCAGCGATATGCTGTACATTGAAGATAAGAAGTAAGACAACATTTTCCTCAGGCGGTAATCATGCAGACACGGACAGAAGGGCATTGTGATGCGATCAATCAAACGGCACGCCGTTGGTTGATTGTAGTCGTATTGAGCGTATTGCTCGCCGCAATCTTAATCGGAAGTTTAGTATGGGGCTCGGTGACGATACCGTGGCGGACGATTGTCAATGCGTTGTGGCATGACCATACCGGGGCGCAGGAAATGATTGTCTGGAATATCCGCTTCCCGCGCAACCTGATTGGTGCATTGGTCGGTGCCAATTTGGCGGTCGCCGGAGCGATTTTACAAGCGGTGATGAAAAATCCGCTAGCCGATCCGGGGATTATCGGCGTCTCCAGCGGTGCCGGTCTTGCCGGTGTCGTGATGTTGATTTTATATCCGGCGCACGAGTATTGGGTGACACCGATTGCGTTTTTAGGTGCGATGGGAGCGGCGCTTTTTGTATATGCGCTGGCTTGGAAAAACGGCATTCGACCGACGCGGATTATTTTGGCGGGGGTTGCGGTAAGCGCGTTTCTCGGGAGCGGCATTTCCGCGTTGCTGGTGTTTTACGGCGATCGTGTGCAAGGCGCATTACTGTGGATGGTAGGCGGTTTGTCGGCCAGAAGTTGGCCGCAATTGATGACGCTTTATCCGTATACGGCGTTAGGCGTATTGTTGGCATTGTTCGGAGCCAAGCAATTGAATGTGCTGGCACTGGGGGATGAGACGGCGCGGAGCTTGGGGATGCCGGTTGAGCGGGTGCGGTTCGGGATGATGGCGGTGGCTTCTCTGATGGCGGCGGCGGCGGTCAGTATTGCCGGGTTGATCGGGTTTGTAGGACTGGTGGTACCGCATATGGTACGATTGCTGATTGGCAGCGACTATCGATTCTTATTGCCCGCATCGGCACTGGGAGGCGCGTTGATTATGGTCCTGTCGGACACATTCGGTCGCGTTGCGTTCAGTCCGATAGAAATTCCGGTAGGGATTATTATGGCGTTCTTTGGTGCACCGTTCTTCTTGTACTTGTTGAGGAGGAATCCATGAGTGCCGTTACGGTTGAGCATCTTAGTGTGGTACTGGCGGAGAGAACGGTTTTGCGCGATATTTCATTTACCGTCGGGCAAGGGGAGACCGTCAGTATATTAGGGGCAAATGGCTGCGGCAAATCCACATTGCTGCGGAGCATATTGGGGCTACAGCCCATCACTGCCGGCGATGTACGGATTGATGAGCGACAGATGACCGAGTATACGCCGGCGGAGCTGGCCCCAAAGGTGGCTTTTTTACCGCAATCGGCAGATATCGACGGCGATATGACCGTCGAAGAGTGGGTCGCTTGCGGTCGCTATCCGTACCAACGCTGGTGGAACGGTGTGAGCGATACGGACCGTGCGGTGATTCAGCAGGCGTTGGAACAGACGAATATTCTTCACCTACGGCATCGCTGGGTGACGTCGCTCTCGGGAGGAGAGCGGCAGCGGGCGAGAATTGCGATGGCGTTGGCCCAAGAGCCTGAGATTATCATGCTGGATGAACCGACGACGTATTTGGATTTGGCGCATCAACTGGAAGTCATGGAACTGTTGCGGCGAATTAATGTCGAGGAGCAGGTCAGTGTCGTGATGGTGTTGCATGATGTCAATCATGCGGCCAAATATTCCGACTGGTTGTTGGTATTGGCGGATGCACAGGTGTTTGCCAACGGATCGCCGCAGGAAATATTGACGGCGGACTTGATGAAAGCAATATACGGCGTGGATGCGACCATAGAATGTCGGGACGGGTATCCCTACTGTTTTATCCACGGCCTGACTGCGTCAGCAGCGAAGTAGTGCGGGGGAACGGAAACGTTGAGAAGGCTTTGTCTGACCCTTTGAACTTGTCGGTTAATACCGGTGAAAGGAGCACAGGCTCTCTTTCGAGAGCCTTTTTTGTTGAGGTGAGCGGTAATGATGAAAAAAGTGTTGACGATTGCGGGTAGCGATTGCAGCGGTGGTGCGGGCATTCAAGCCGACCTGAAAACCATGAGCGCGCTCGGCGTCTTCGGGATGAGCGTCGTTGTGTCGGTCGTAGCGGAAAATACGATGCGAGTCGCCGCGGTGGAAAATATGAGCGGTGAGATGACACGTGCCCAAATGGCCTGTATCTTTGAAGATATGGGTACCGATGCCGTCAAAATCGGAATGTTGGGGAGTGAAGAAATCATGCATGCAGTGGCGGACAGCCTGAGAGCCTATGCGCCGCAACATATCGTGTTGGATCCTGTGATGTATGCGAAAAACGGCTATCCCTTGATGCCGGAAGATACGATGCGCACACTTATGCAAGAGGTGATACCCCTCGCAGACGTGGTGACGCCTAATATTCCGGAAGCGGAATTTTTGGCGCAGTGTGAAATCCATAATGAAGATGACATGGTGCGGGCAGCAACGAAAATTGCCGCAACCGGCTGTCGCGCGGTTTTGGTCAAGGGCGGACACCGGACGGATGAAGCGACGGATATACTTTACACGGGTGGAGAAGTGACGCGATTTACCGGTCGTCATATTGAGAGCAAAGATACCCACGGTACGGGATGTACGCTCTCGTCGGCGATGGCGTCTTACTTAGCATTGGGAGAAGATCTGGAGACGGCCATTTCACTGGCGAAAGAGTATGTGACGGAGTGCATCGTACATGCGCCGGGAATCGGGAAAGGAAACGGTGCATTGCAGCATTTTTGGCGGTGGTATGGTGATGACTGATCGACAACAGAGCGCGCCGCTGATTCATTGCGTGACCTCACCGGTGACGATGAAGCTGGTAGCAGACGGGATTGTCTCCGTCGGAGGGCGACCGCTGATGAGCATGGAACCGGCCGAGTTCGAGGAGGTGTATCGCATCGCACAAGCCTGCTACCTGAATTTGGGGATGACGACGGTCGAACGCTTTGCGGTGATGCAAGAGGCACAGCATGCGGCGTTGCAAGCGGGGGTCCCTATCGTGTTGGATGCGGTCGGTACGGCGTTGTCGGAGATACGAAAAACGCGTGCCGACATGATTTTGGCGGCGGGCGTTTCCGCGTTGCACGGAAATGTGTCGGAGGTCGCGGCGTTGCTGGGCTTGCCTGCAGAGGGGCGGGGCGTAGATGCGGGACAGGTGGCGTATCATCCGTCAGAGATTGCGCAACGGGCGTGTGAGGCGTTCGGATGTATGACGGTCGTGAGCGGGGCGGTCGATGCGGTGGCGACACAAGCGGCGACAGTCGTAGTAGAAGGCGGCAGTTCGCGCTTGGGGAACGCGGTCGGTATGGGCTGTCTGCTGTCCGGATTGATTGCGGTTGCGTTGACATACGAAAACCGTCAGGAACATGTGGTCACCATGTGTGGCCGGCTGAAACGGGCGGGCGAGGTCGCGCAGCAAAAAGATGTCGGTGAAGGCTATTTCGCGGCGGAAGTGGTGTCCGTGCTGGGGAGATGGCATCAGACGGAGTGTGAATGTAAATGAGGTCACCACATATTTACTTATTGACGGCAGGGAAAGGGCATTGTGGCAAGCAGACGGAAGAACGGGTGGAAAGTGCTTTGCGTGGCGGTCTGGCATGGATTCAGTTGCGCGAAAAGCATATGGAGCAGTCCGCATTACACGATTGGGCGTTGGCTCTTATGCGGGTGGCGGCACGATACGGCACGGGGCTGATTATTAACGACGACGTAGAGCTGGCGGTACGAATCGGTGCGGCCGGCGTGCATGTCGGTCAGGACGATATGCCCTGTGCGCAAGTGCGTAAGTATCTCCCGCGAGGAGTCATCGGGGTGTCTTGTCACTCGGTGGCGGAATTGTACCGCGCCATGGACGAGGGAGCTGACTACGTCGGAGCGGGAGCTGTCTTTGCAACGTCGACAAAAAGGCAGGTCACCCCGCTGGCTATCGAGAATTTACGGAACATGACATCTGTAACGCGGATTCCCGTTTGGGCCATCGGCGGGATTACGGTACAGACGGCGAAGCAAATGGGACACTGCGGCGTGCAAGGATATGCGGTAGCGTCTGCCGTTTGGAACGCACCGAATCCGGGCGCGGTCGTACGGCAATTGGAACGGATTTGGCAAAAAAATGAAAGATAAGCACATCAAAAATACCGCAACGATATGGAGTGCACATTCGTTGCGGTGTTTTATGGCTGTTTTGTGACTACACAGAGTAGGCTCGTTCAAGCAGGCCTTGCATCGCTTCGGGCGTATGGATGCCGGGGTTGAGCAAGTACAAGTCCGATGGCAGATAGAAGACACGACCGTCTTGTACGGCCTTGAGTGAATACCATGCCGGGTTGCTCGTCATTTCCTGTGCCATACGGGCTTCGATTTGATCGGCCTTGCCCATGGTCACGACGAAAATAATATCCGGATTGTCATTGGCCAGTGTTTCCAGACTGTACGGCACGGTTTTGGCCTGTGTGCTGCTGTCGAGATGCGCGGTAATGACATTTTGCATACCCAAGCGTTCGGTCATGGAGGCGGTAATCGCCAGCGGAGTTTCCGCGGTGACGCTCTTGCCGGTGGCACGTAAGACAGCAATGCGGACAGGGGATAGCGTATGTGCTTGGGTCTCAATTGCCCGGATTTGTTCTTCATATTGCTGAATGACTTCTTCCGCTCGAGCGGCATGCCCGGTGACATCACCTAAAAAGCGTAGCAACGGGACATTGTCGTCAATACCTTCATAGTCAATCAGCGCATACGGTAAATGGTTGGCCTCTAAAATGGAGGCCAATTTTTGGTTTTGCGACTGCAGACCGATGACCAAATCCGGTTGCAGGGAAATCAGCGTTTCGGCGTTGATGGTGGAGACATGCCCGATTTGCGGCAATGTTTCCGCCGCCGGGGGAATCTCGCCGGTCGTCGTCGGACGGGCGACGGCTGTCCCGTCTATCGCGTACAGCATGCTGAGCAGCGACCCGGAGAGCGGGATGATTCGCTGTGGCGCAGCAGCCAGTGCCAGAGTCCGGTCTTTGTACGTGTAGGTGACGGCTTGCGGCGCAGGAGCGGTCGTATCCGTGTGTCCGCAAGCGCCTAACAGTGTGGCGGTCGCCAATAGTAATGCGAGTGCGATTTTATTCATCATAGACTCCTGTAAAAAATATTACGCCCCACACAAAGGCGGGGCGTAATACGTAAGCGCAAGATTTTATTTTTTCATGTGCTTGGGGGTATACGGTACAACCGCTTTACCGTTATCCAATGCTTCAACGGCTTCTTTTGCGCGTTCCACGAAAATATCTTGGATGGCTTCGTTTTCACCGAGGCCGTGCAGATATGCTTTGACGCCAAAGCCTTCTCCTTCGAGGATGGTCTTGTGGCTGTCTTCTTCATCGCCTGCCATGTCATTGTTGGCGTGGTCACCGGCCACCATCATCATCGGCATCAGCGTTACGTTTTTGACGCCGTTGGCTTTCAGCTGGGGAATGACGTCTTCCAAATGCGGACGACCTTCGACCGAATAGATGAAGACGTTTTTCAGACCCATGGAGTCAATACGGTTTTGGATGACCGAGTAGTAAGCGTTGGCCGGATGCGGCGTACCGTGCGCCATGAAGAGAACCGCTTCGTCGGCTTTCATCGATTTCGGCAATTGCTGTTTCAGTGCATTGACAAAATCAACTATCTGGTCGGGCTGCCCTTCTTGTCCCATGTAGTACATCGCCGGCGTACCGACCGTCATCTTTTTGAAGTCGCGCTGGGTCAATTGTGTAACTAAACGGTTGTAGGTGTATTCGATACCCGGTACAATGTTCAAGTTTACCGTAGCAATGCGGGTATAGCCGTCTTTTTTGAGCTGAGCCAATGCTTCTTCCGGCGTCAGGTAGGTAATCCCTTCGTTCGCTTTGATACGATCGATGATGATATGACTGGTAAATGCCACGCGCACTTCTTTCCCGGGGAAGGCGTGTTTGATTTTGGAAACTACCCGATCGATGGTTTTCGCGCGGGTGTCTTTGAATGTCGTGCCGAAGCTCATGACCAAGATGGCGTCTTTGTTCGGCAAGTTTTGCAGAGCGGTGTTTTCGCGAACGCGAACGCCGATTGCAGATGCTCCCAAGAGGGCTTTCGTCGGGTTTTGCACTTCGTCGCTCAATTCATATGCCTGAATGTCTCCGCCACCGATTGCGCACAACGCAAATGCACAAGTGCTGGCAACTAAAATCCGTTTCAATGTCTGGTTCATGATATCTACTCTCCTTTGAATGATAGACCATTCTGTTACGTGAGCAGGGAATCATCTTCACCTCCCGTTCGTCAGTTGAGTTTCCCCAATCTCAAATGACTACGTTTTCATGGATTAGTTTTATAATAGACACAATTTGAGTATTTGTCAATTGGAAGCGAGCTATTCGTAAACGTGATAAAGGGAATGATAAAGTGGCCGTGGTCGGACGAGGATGGAATATTCGACTTTTGTTGATTAATGGTGAGTAAAATAAAATAAAATGATAAAAACGAAGAGAACATCCGCGGTTTGTGATATAATAATAAAAAAAGATGATAATAAGAATTGGCTGTGTTTTGTAATCAAACAATTGACAACCGAGAGCTGGAAAGGGAGGCCTAAAAAGAATAAATGTCAACCCAATTTCATGATATAATGATAGCGGTAGGAGGTGATATCCATGGCGATTGAGCTGGAGCGGCGCTCGACAGCGGAAAAAGGATACTCGGATTCATTGTACGAGGTCCGATTCGTTCCGGTGTCGGCACGGGCGGAATATCAGGAAGGACCGATTGCACAAGCACTTGAACGGTTGCGTGCACTCCTTTCGGAAAAAGATTTTGCGGAGTATATCGACCAACTGCTACGGATTAATTATGATCCGGATGCCGGAAGACTGATGTTGATTACCAAAAAGGAAATCCATCGGACGATGATTGAAGGGCGTTTGCGAAAAGCGGTGTGTGAAGCGTTTGAGGCACGATATTTACGCGTCGTCAGTCAGGCCTAATGCCGGCGTTATGAGCAATCAACAATTGTATATTAGCGGACAGATGCGCAAGCATAACAGAGAAATCGGTCAAAGCCGATGCGGTCACGCCACTGTAAGAGGAGCGAATTCCAAGATGTCACTGAAGATGATTCGGGAAGGCGGAAGGAGCGAGGAATCTAAGCCAGGAGAACTATCTGTCTAAAAGTCACCGATTGACCTACGAGCGATAGGGAGGAGATTACGACGTAATCGTCGTATGTGTGTTGAGAGCAAAAGCCTTCTGCTGGTAGCAGAAGGCTTTTTTGCCGCGACAAATAAAACGGGAAGGGGGAGCAAGGCAAGCACATTGTCGCACATATATAAAAGGAGGTTGAAAAAGGTTTATGGATGAAAGTAAAAAGATGGATTATCATCATGTAGCAGAAAACGAAAATCCGAACGCGGAAGTCCAATTCCCGCCGGTTTCGTTTGACGAATTCACGCCGCCGACATATGAAGAGTGGATTGAAGCGGCGGAAGCATTGCTGAAAGGGCGTCCCTTTGATAAGGTGATGTTCACGAAGACGTATGAAGGTATTACGTTTGAACCGATGTATACCCGGGAACGTACGAACGACATTTTGCCGACGAAATCGTATCCGGGCATGAAAGACTTCTTGCGAGGCGCCAAGGAATCGGGGTATATTAAAAAGCCTTGGGGTATCGCACAATTGTGTAACGAAACCTTGCCTGAGGAAAATAACGAGCTCTTGAAGGAAGAAAGCAAGAAAGGCAGCACGGTTTACAATATTGCGTTGGACTCGGCAACGATACTCAACAAAGATGCCAAAGATGCAGAAAAAATCGGCGATCTCGGTGTCAATATCACGACGCTGGAAGATGCGGAAGCATTGATTGCCGGTCTTGACTTTGAAACACATCCCGTATACATGTATGCAGGCGCTTCTGCGCTGGGGATTTTGGCGTTGATGGCGGCGGCGTTGAAGGAAGAAGGGAAACAGCCGGCGCAGTTGAAAGGGGTTATCGGTGCGAATCCGATTGCGCAGCTCCTGGTTCGGGGAAAGAGCTACGCGTCGCTGGACAATTTGTATGATGAAATGGCACATGTCATTCGCTGGGCGAATGAAAATGCACCGGAATTGCGGACGATTATGGTACGCAGTGACGTGTTCAGCCGTGCGGGGGCCAACGACGTGCAGGAAGTCGCTTACACGATGTCCATGGCGGTAGCGTATATCCGTGCGATGCTGCAACGCGGCTTTACGATTAAGGAAATTGCTTGCCAAATCAAATTCGGCTTCTCGATGGGAGCTAACTTCTTTATGCAGATTTCCAAACTGCGTGCGATGCGTGTCGTTTGGGCCAATATCATCGAAGCCTTCGGCGGCGATGAAAATGACCAGCGGATGCTGGTGCACGGTCGCCCGGCCGCGTTCACCAAAACGATTTATGACCCGTACGTCAATATGCTGCGGGATACGACGCAGATTTTCTCGGGCGTTGTCGGCGGTGTAGACACCTTTGAAGTCAGCCCGTTTGATGAACCGATTCGGAAAGGCGACGTTTTCTCGCGCCGCATTTCGCGCAACATTCAGGTCATGTTGCAGGAAGAATTCGGCATGTTGCAGCCGATTGACCCGGCAGGCGGATCCTGGGCGGTTGAATCGCTGACCAAACAGTTGCAGGAAAAGATTTGGGAAGAATTCCAAAAAATCGAAGGCATGGGCGGGATTGTCGCTGCATTGCAGGAAAACTATCCGCAAGATGCGATTAACGACATTTTGGAACAACGGTTCAAGGCGCTCGAACTGCGCAAAGATGTGGCAGTCGGAAACAATATGTATCCGAATATGACGGAAGTACTGCTCGATCGCCGGCCGGAAGATGCGGAAGCACTCAAAAAGGAACGGATGGACAAGGTCGCAGCCTATACGCAAGCCAAAAATCCGCAAGCGGAAATGGATGCGTTGCTTTCCGCCATCAGCGGGGAAGAAGGCGGCTTGGTTGAGGCGGCCATCGCTTGCTTTGAAGCCGGAGCGACCATCGGGCAGATGCGGCAGTCGCTCTTGGATGAAAGCGACGTATCGGAAGAAGTGCAACCGTTGAAAGCACATCGCTGGACGGAACGCTTTGAAGATTTGCGGATGACGACCGAAAAATACAAAGCGGAGCACGACGGCGAAAACGTCAAAGTATTCTTGGCCAATATGGGCCCCATTCCGCAACATAAGGCACGTGCGGATTTCTCGACAGGTTTCTTACAGGTGGCCGCATTTGATGTCATGCTCAACGACGGCTTCCCGGATGTAGACGCGGCAGCGAAAGCGGCGGGCGAATCCGGCGCTGACGCGGTGGTTATTTGCTCGACTGATAAAACGTACCCGGAAATCGTACCGGAATTGGCACCGAAATTGCGTGCCGCGTTGCCGGAAGCAACGATTTTCTTGGCAGGTGCCGCACCGAAAGATTTGGAAGAAATCTACGTGAAAGCCGGCGTCCAAGAATTTATCAGTGTCAAAGCGAACTGCTATCAAATCTTGCGTGCGTTGCAAAAGAAGAAGGGGATGATTGAATAATGGCCTATAACACTCCGGATTTTACAAAGATGAGCTTGGGAGAACGGCCGGAGCAATCATATCAGGAATGGTTGAAACGGCTGGAACAGCAAACCGGAAAATCGTTTTCCGAGTTGGCAACGAAAACAATGGAACAAATCGAGGTCAACCCGCTCTATACGAAAGACGTATATGAAGGGATGAACCACCTCGATTTCGTAGCGGGGATTCCGCCTTGCTTGCGCGGACCGTATGCGACAATGTACGTTTTCCGTCCGTGGACGGTACGGCAATACGCCGGCTTCTCGACGGCAGAAGAATCCAACGCGTTTTATCGTCGTAACTTGGCCGCCGGTCAGAAAGGTCTGTCGATTGCGTTCGACTTGCCGACACACCGCGGCTATGACTCCGATAACCCGCGTGTTGTCGGTGACGTCGGTAAAGCGGGCGTGGCGGTCGACTCGATTTTGGATATGGAAATTTTGTTTAGCGGGATTCCGCTTGACCAGATGTCCGTTTCCATGACGATGAACGGCGCCGTACTTCCGATTATGGCCTTCTACATCTTGGCCGGTCAGGAACAAGGCGTTGACCAACGCGTTATGGCGGGGACAATCCAGAACGACATCTTGAAAGAGTTCATGGTTCGTAACACGTACATTTATCCGCCGGAAATTTCGATGCGGATTATCGGTGATATCTTCGAATACACCACGAACAACATGCCGAAGTTCAACAGTATCTCGATTTCCGGCTACCACATGCAGGAAGCCGGCGCGACCGCGGATATCGAGCTCGGCTACACATTGGCCGACGGCTTGGAATACATCCGTACCGGTATCAAAGCGGGCTTGGAAGTCGACGCATTTGCGAAGCGTCTGTCCTTCTTCTGGGCTATCGGCAAAAACTACTTCATGGAAGTGGCGAAGATGCGTGCGGCTCGTGTTCTGTGGGCCAAAATCGTCAAATCCTTCGGCGCGGAAAACCCGAAATCCATGGCCTTGCGTACGCACAGCCAGACGTCCGGTTGGTCGTTGACGGAACAAGACCCGTTTAATAACGTTGCGCGGACGTGTATGGAAGCGATGGGGGCGGCGCTCGGTCACACGCAATCCTTACACACAAACGCGTTGGACGAAGCTATCGCCTTGCCGACGGACTTCTCGGCGCGTATTGCACGTAATACGCAGCTGTATATCCAAGACGAAACCCGTGTCTGCAAGATTATCGACCCGTGGGGCGGCTCCTACTATGTAGAAGCGTTGACGGACGAAATTATTCGTCGGGCGTGGGCACATATTCAGGAAGTCGAATCCTTGGGCGGTATGGCGAAGGCAATCAACACCGGCTTGCCGAAGATGCGTATTGAAGAAGCAGCGGCGCGGCGTCAGGCACGCATCGATTCCGGCAACGAAACCATCGTCGGAATCAACAAATACCGCTTGGAAAAAGAAGACCCGTTGGATATCTTGGATATCGATAACACGGCCGTCCGCCAGGCGCAGATTCGGCGCTTGGAAAAACTGCGTTCCGGTCGTGATGAAGACAAGGTTACCAGCTGCCTGGAAGCGATTACCAAATCGGCGGAAACCGGCGAAGGCAACTTGCTTGCGTTGGCGCTGGAAGCGGCGCGTGCCCGTGCTTCTCTCGGTGAAATTTCCGATGCGGTTGAAAAAGTATCCGGCCGCTACTCTGCCGTTATTCGTTCGATTTCGGGGGTCTATTCTGCGGAATTTACGGATGACGATGTCATCGCGCAAGTACGGAAAATGGCAGATGAATTTGAAGAAATTGAAGGTCGTCGTCCTCGTATCCTGGTGGCCAAGATGGGTCAGGACGGACATGACCGCGGACAAAAGGTTATTGCCACCTCGTTTGCGGATATGGGCTGGGACGTCGATATCGGACCGTTGTTCCAGACACCGGAAGAAACCGCGCAAGACGCTGTGGACAATGACGTTCATATGGTCGGCTTCAGCTCGTTGGCAGCCGGACACAAAACACTTCTCCCGGCGTTGGTGGAAGAACTCGGAAAACGTGGACGTGATGACATCATGGTGGCCATTGGCGGCGTAATCCCTGCACAAGATTACCAATTCCTTTACGACCATGGCGCTGCAGCAATCTTCGGACCCGGTACCGTATTGCCGGTAGCAGCGAAGAAATTGCTGGAAGAACTCTTGGCACGTGCCAAGAAAGAAGCGGCGGATGTCGAAGAATAACGGCAACGACACTTATAAACCCAGCTGGGTTCCCGAGCAAGATGATGACGCTTTTGCGTGCAGGGTAATGAAAGGAGTCAAAGGCGGACATGACGGGACGATGGGTACACAAGATGTCAAACTTGCGCATACGAGATCGTTACCGCAACGTCGGATTCTGCGAGTACCTGACTATATCGAAGGCGTAGCCGAAGGTGATCGCGTGATTTTATCACGCGCCATCACCTTGGTGGAAAGTAATGCACCGCGGCATTTCAAAGCGGCGCAACAAGTGATTCAAGGTCTGCTTCCGAAAACGGGTAAGGCATTGCGTATCGGCATTACCGGCGTTCCCGGAGCAGGGAAGAGTACCTTCATCGAAGCATTCGGCACGATGCTGGCGGAAGAGGGCTACAAGGTAGCGGTACTGGCGGTCGACCCGACCAGCTCCGTGACCAAAGGCTCGATTTTGGGCGATAAAACGCGGATGGAAGGATTGACCAAACATCCGAATGCCTTTGTTCGTCCATCTCCCGCAGGAGGTACATTGGGCGGTGTCGCCAGAAAGAGTCGTGAAACGATGCTCCTTTGCGAAGCGGCGGGATATGACGTAATTCTGGTCGAAACCGTCGGTGTCGGGCAGTCGGAAACGACAGTGCGGTCCATGGTGGATTTCTTCATGCTGGTTGTACTGACCGGTGCCGGCGATGAACTGCAAGGCATCAAAAAAGGCATCATGGAATTGGCGGATGCGATTGTCGTCAATAAAGCAGACGGAGATAATCTCGCGCGCGCTAAAGTGGCACGGGGAGACTATGACCGCATGATTGACTATATTCGCCCGGCAACGGAGCATTGGCGTACGAAAGCCATGATGTGTTCGGCGATTAAAAAGACGGGTCTTAAAGAACTTTGGGAAACGATGCTTGAATTTGAGCAAATCACCAAAGAAAAAGGCGTGTTCCAACAACGTCGGCAAGAACAAACCTTGTCGTGGGTACGGAGTATGATTGATGAGCATTTACATACCATCTTCTTCCAAAATCCGGTAGTAAAGGCGCGGATTCCGGAAGTGCAAGAAGCGGTGCTCGGCGGGAAAATTTCTCCTAGCCAGGCTGTCACCGAACTGGTAGAAGTCTTCGATCAGTCCGCCCTGCGATGAAGAAAGAGGTGTCAAAATGCACGAGACGGAAGCAGGAGTGTTTTTGAACGAATACGACCTGAATGAATCCGATTTGTTTTTGCAAGGATATGTAGAAAATCCCTACCTGTCCAAAGCAGTGAGCAAACCGCTGTCGGAGCGGCTGGAAGGTCGAGCGGGCGCGGTGGAGGTCGGGTTGAATCGTTTACGTGAGATGCTCGACCGGGTGACATTCGGTCGGTATATTGACAGCTTGGAACGTGTGACTGTCAGCGGGAGTCGTGCGCTGTTGATTGCACCGACGGAATTGCACCGGACGTTGATTGAACGCGAGCTCATCGCGTCCATTCGCGAGGCGTTCGGTGTCGATACTGTACGTGTAGTGGCGCGGCGGTGATAGCCGCGTGTGGCTGAGCGTCGGCGATAGAAGTGAAAACAACGGACAAAGGTGTCCGTTGTTTTCGCGCTATTGCAATCATAAAAATAATTATATTACATATAATGAGGAGGAATGAGTATGTTAGGAAAAAAGGGTGCTGTATTGGCCGTGATTGCGGCGACATCGCTGACAGGCGGTGCAGGAGCGGCGAACGAAGATATTGTACAGCTCAATCCGATAGTGGTTACCGCGCAACGTATGGAAGTGGATGATTTGCAAACACCGGCCGCCGTGACGGTGATTACAGGAGATAAGTTAAAGCAAACCGCCGCGGCATCCGTTTACGAGGCACTGACCAAAACGATCGGGATTAGCTTGCGAGGCTACGATGCCGGCTTCGGTTCGCGCGGATCCAGCGTCGGGCGGGTGTATGTAAGAGGTCTTGACAAAGGGACACTGGTCATGGTCAACGGTATGCCTTTGAATCAGGTCAATTATGCGGATCCGGGGGTCATTCCGATGGATGCGGTTGACCGGATTGAAATCGTTAAAGGGTCGAATTCTACATTATACGGTGCGGAAGCGATGGGTGGCGTCATTAATATCATTACGAAAGAATCCCTCCCGGGTCAAGATACGAAGGTCACGCTGACCGGCGGTATCGGTAATCAACAGAAATTGATGAAGGTCGGTGTCGTCGGGGATAAATTTATTTTTTCCGCGGAACGTAACCGCATGAATGAATATAAAAATGCACAGGTACCGTACGGGAGAACGAAAAAGGCGAGTGAGACATTGGCAAAGCTTGCTCCTCATATTAAACAAGACAGTATCTATTCGTACGGCGGCACATTGTCGGAACGTACGATGGATAGTGTATTTGCCTCATATCGCTTTACTCCGGAGCTGACGCTGAATTATTCCCATCAGCGTACGGACAGCGGCATGGACTATCCGTCGCTGACAGAACCGGGCAAGTTAAGCAACGATAAAGGCGTTGCGGGATATCGGTATCGGGATACCCGGGATTTGGCGACACTTTCCTATCGAAACGATTCAGGATTCCGCGCCGCAATCGGTTATAATACGAAAAAAGTGATTGGGTGGCAGACAGATTACAATAATGTGACGAGTCGAAGCTCCAAAACAAGTAACTATCGTGTCACTAACTTCCATTTTGATATGCAGCAAGAGTGGGCACTGGGGGACGATGCTCTTCTGCTGGGCTTGATGGCGTATCGGGAACAGTACAAAATGGTCGATATCGGACACGATTCGGTGACTCGCGATCAATTTGCGGTGTTCGGTCAATACAATTGGCAATTTGACGAAAAGATGAAACTGACACTCGGTTTGCGCGGTCATTTTTCAAAAGACAACGGTTGGGACCGCGATCAAAAAGTACTCTTGCCGCAGCTTTCGGCCTCCTACCAAATGGCGCCGAATCTGTATTGGTTTGCCAACATGGGTAAATCGTTTGAAATGCCGGCGATTAACAGCAAATATTCGAACTCTAAAGCTAAAAGCAATAGAGTTAAGCCGCAACACGGGTGGACATATGAAACAGGGTTCAAATTGCTTGGAGAGGATTACAGCTTGAAAGCCAGCGCGTTCTACATGGATATCGAAAATATGTTTGCCTGGGAGCAGTATCAGTATCTCTACCCGGCGGAGTTCCTGGCCGCAAATAACATCAATCCGCAAGAATATGAACAGATCAACCGCGGCGATTTCACGAATAAAGGTATCGAATTTGAGTACCGGCAGTTTGTTGGTAATGGCTTTGACTGGTATGTAGGAGCGACCTACCAAGACCCGAAGAATCAAAAGAAACCCGGAGCACCTAAGAAACAAATCGAAGCAAAGACAATGGTGAATGCAGGGTTTAACTGGAGAAATGACAAGTGGAGCTGGAGTATGGATTTGTTTGTTGAAGGCAAGCGGCAAAATCATTCTCGCGCGAAGTTGGATTTTGCTTCACAACCACTACCTGCACGTATTAACTTGAACAGCACGATTGCTTATCAACCGACAACGGATACGACGATTTCTCTTGCGCTGCGCAACATTTTGAATCGGGAAAACTATGAGTTGTACTTGTGGAAAGACCGTCCGCGCTCTGTCATGCTGAGCGTGTCGCATACGTTTTAATGGCAGATTGCGCATAGTGCCTGCTTAGTGATAGCGGAATTCATTGACTGAATACCATGTGCGTGTTACTATGAAGAAGACATCAGAATAACAAGTGAAGCAGGTGCGACGCATAATAGAGAAGACCGGTGTGAAGCCGGCGCGGTCCCGCCACTGTAAGAGGAGCGAATCCATGGCCACTGAGCAATCGGGAAGGCGGAGGAGCAAGGAATCTGAGCCAGGAGAACTGCCTGTTTTAGAAGTATCGGTGACCTACGAGCGATAGGAAGATATACAGGAAGGGGACACCGTGTCCCCTTTTTTGATTGTAAGGGTGGTAATGATGAAAAAAATTGCATTTTACGGAAAGGGCGGCATCGGTAAGTCGACGACCGCATCGAATGTTTCCGCGGCATTGTCGTTGGCAGGGAAATCGGTCTGCCAAATCGGTTGCGATCCTAAGAATGATTCGACCCGATTGCTGCTGGGCGGAAATTGCCGTTCGACGGTACTGGATGTCGTCCATGAGAAAGAAGATGAAGTGGAATACGATGACGTCGTTCATACGGGTTTCAACGGTATCCGCTGTATTGAAGCGGGAGGTCCGGAGCCGGGGGTCGGTTGCGCCGGTCGCGGCATTATCGTGGCATTAAAGACGCTCGAGGCGTTGGATGCCATCGGTAACCCGGATGTGATTTTGTATGATGTATTAGGGGATGTCGTGTGCGGCGGGTTTGCCGTACCGATTCGGGAAGGATATGCCGAGGAAATCTATATTGTGACATCGGGGGAAATGATGGCACTGTATGCGGCGAATAATATCGCCAAAGGGATTTCTCGTTTTGCCAATCGAGGCAAAGTGCGTCTGGGGGGATTGATTGCCAACAGTCGCAATGTACATCGCGAGCGGGAATTGATTGAAGCGTTTGCGGAACGATTGCACACCAAGCTGATTGGTTTTGTGCCCAGAGACCCGATGGTTCAGCAGGCGGAAATTCGTCGTCAAACAGTGCTGGAGTATGCGCCGGAATGCGAGCAGGCAGGGGTTTATCGGGAGTTGGCGGAGTCCATCTGGACGAATGAAAGTGACTGCATCCCGACACCGATGGGGTTTGACGAGCTGGAAGCGATGGTTTATCACTATGGCAGTCGATAAGCGTCGAACGATTGTCACCCAAAACAGCTGCAGCTGTGCGATGCCGGGAGTATGGCGCGCAGTGGCGCACAATCCCGGATGTGTAGTGGTGTACCACGCACCACGGGCATGTACACATGTAACGGGAACGATGGACCTGTACCGGCATTATCATGATATTGTCGGAAGTGAGCGTGGGAAGGACCGCTATACGGCGCCGTTGGTCAGTACAAATATTACGGATAAGCAAACCATATTCGGCGGGGGAAAGTTGCTGGGGCGTTGTTTGGACTATGTCGTAGAGACATATCGACCGCAATATATTTTGCTTGCCAATTCTTGCATTAGCGGCGTTATCGGAGATGATACCGAGGGGATTTGTCGTGCCAAGGAGCGCGAGCACGGCATACCGATATTAAATACGGAAGCGCACGGTTTTTTGGACGGCGAGTATTACGGTGGATATTGCGACGCGGCCAAGCAATTGGTTGACCGCTTTATGATGCGGCAAAACGAGCGTTTGAACCAAATTTGCGTGTTGGGAGAAAAAGGCGGTCCGTATTCACGAAATGCACAGGATATTGCCCGTTTGTTTGCGGGATTTCAGGTCGAGGCGCAACAGCGCTTCCCATCGTATTGTTCGTTGGCCGATATGGAGCGCATCGCCAAGTCCCGCTGGTTGGTTCCCTTGGGGGGATCGGCCAAGGCGTATGAATGGATGACCGGCTTGGCGAAGTACATGGGCGATAAGTTGGATATGGAAGTGTTTGACGAGGATTATCCGGTCGGGATTGAGGCGACGTATCGCTGGATTGCGCGGATGGGTGATTTTTTAGGCCAATCCGAACGGGTTTCCGGTGCGCAACAGAAGGCCCGTATTGAACTGGAAGAAGCATTGCATCAATACGGGGATTCGCTATCCGATCGGCATGTAGCGATTGTACTCGGGCGGCGTTTGGCCAACAGCAATCCGCGCTGGGTATTGGAACTTATCGGCAAAGTCGGTATGCACATTGACGGGATTGTGTTTATCGGTGCGGGCAGTCGGGACAGCTGGGCGGACTGGTTGTCCAAGTGGAATATACCGGAAGAAATACCTCTATTTGCGGAAGATGACGCAGAGCCTGTGTTATCTGCGACGGATTTGGTCTTGACTACCGTTGAATTGGAGGGGGCTCCTTATAAACAATTATTTTTACCGATGGTTCCGCCGATTGGGATTGCAGGACTGACCTATATTTATCGGCGGTTATTTCAGTTGTCTTGTTACCGTCGTCGGCGAGGGGTGATTTTAAATGGCTGGTAAACAGTGGGAAAATCAGTGTCATACTGTATCCAGTTGTGCATTGGCCGGTGCGGCAACCTTTTTTGCAGGAATTCCGGATGCATTTGTAGTCGCCAATGGACCGGCATGGTGCTATTTTTATGCGTTGCGTAAGGTCGAGCGCCCGGATAACCGTATGGCGCAACGCTTTTTTTCTACCTATGCGGATAACGGCTCGGTCGTATTCGGGACGGAGGAAAAGCTGAGCGCGGCGCTGGATCTGGTCGCATCGATGACACCTCCGCCGCAGGTCATGTTGGTAGAAAACAGCTGTGCCATCAGTCTTATCGGGGATGATATTGCCGGGATTACCGCCAATCACGGTCTTCCTTGTCCGGCTGTGACGATGGACTCCGGGGGATTGGTCGGCGGACACTGGGAAGGGTATCGTAAAGCGGCATTGGAGTATTTTCGCAAGATGCCTATCGATACGACGGTAGCCGGCGTCAAAAAGACGGTCAATTTTTTGGGGAGCGATGCGTCATATCTATATGAAAATGATGACATGGATGAATTGCGGCGGATGCTGGGGAAAATCGGTGTACATGTACATGCGGTCGTCGGTAACGGTGCCAATGTCGAGACGTTGAAAACCTTGAAAAAAGCGGAGTTGAATATCGTCATCCATCCGGAATGCGGGGAGTTATTGGCTCGGTTTTTGCAGGAAGAATACGACATGCCGTATCTTATGTTGCCGCTCCCGTATGGGATGGAGGCCACGGAGAAATGGGTGCGCTGTATCGGTGAAGCGTTGTCGTTGCCGGAAGATGCCTATCGGGACATCGACGCTGAAATCGCCGCCACAGAAGAAAAACTGTACCGCTATACGCGTGATGCGCAGAAGGTTTGGGGAGAGCCGTGGTTTGATACCGTGCTGGTTTGCGGTCCGTCATCAGTGGCCTACGGAATTGCCGGTGCGGTGCGGACGGAATGGGCGGATACGGCGAAGCTGGAAGTATTTACTCATGATGAACGCGAAAAAAACAGTGAGGTTGTGTATCCATCCGGTCATGAAATGGCGACAAGCGCAGGTGTGTTGGTCGAGTTGTTGCAAGCATGCGCCGGATTGGTGCTGGGGTCAGGACATGAGCGTAAAATTATAACGGAACAGGCAGTGTCGCAATGGCGTTTTGCCGCTATCGCGCAGCCCGATCCGTTGACGGTGACATTGACGACGCATCCGCAAATGGGTATCGTCGGGACCTGTGTGATGGCGCAAGAAATTTGGCGGGAACATATGACATCGCACTACATGGGGAAAATATCATGAGAGCGCTGTTTTTACTGACAAGGCAAAAGGAGGCGGATGAATACACTTCGCTGACAGCAGGATGCAACAACTTGCAAGCAGACTTTGAAACGGTCTCCGCGGCAACGCGTTGGGATGAGAGCTGGGAACGCCGGGTACAAGCGGTTGAATGTGTACTGCTGGGAGTTGATCCGATTAACTTGACGGCGGAATTTACGGCTGCGCTCCAATCTTCCACGCAGCGTAACGGCGTTGGTGTTATCGCATTAACTGCAGAGCGGTTGGGGTGGGCGAACGAAATCACAGAACCGAAGAGAAGGCGGTTTTTCCAATATTTCAAGTATGGGGGAAACGTCAATCGGCAGTATCTGGTGAGCGCACTGAGCGGCATTGAGCAGAATCAGGACTTGCCGCGCCCCGTAGAGATTCCTTGGCAAGGTGTGGTTGTGGAAGATGAGGTCATCTCTTTGACGGAGTATTGCCGACAACACTTGCCTGCGACGCCTTCTCCTACCGTCTTGTTTTTGTTCCATCGGGAGCAATGGTTGCGCGGCGAAACGCAAATCATTGACGCACTTTGTGCGGAAACGAAGCGACAGGGCGCGTATCCGATTGCATTGTTCTGTCAATTCGGTGCGATTCCGGCTGAGCATTACGAAGGAGTCGGAGCTGTTTTTACGCAAATTGCAGGCGGGCTCCCCATTGATGTGGTCGTTACCTTGCAGCAGCAAAGCATGACGGGGATGGAGGGGTTTGACCCGCAGGTCCTTCTTAGCGCCGGTGTGCCCGTGTTGCAGGCATATACGTTGTACACCACGGAAGCGCATTGGCAACAAAACCCGGACGGCATGGGCAGTGCGGAGTTGGGGACACAGGTGATTTTGCCCGAATTTGACGGGGTCATTCATACCAACCCGGTCGCCGCACTTGCGGAGGAGAGCGGTCGAGAGCGGGCATATCGGCCGCTGGCGGAACGAATTCGCATGGTGGTGGCCAAAGCAATCGGATGGGCAAAACTGCGGCATGTCGAGACACATGAGAAAAAAGTCGCCATCGTACTGCATAATTACCCGCCGAAGAATTCCAATATCGGTTCGGCGGCGGGCTTGGATACGCCGGCCAGCTTGTATCGTTTGTTGCAAGAGATGGAGCAGGAAGGTTATGAGGTGGGATTGCTGCCCGATTCGCCGGAACAATTGATGGAGATGGTATTGGCGGCAGCGACAAACGATCGTGCCTGGATCAGTGAATCCTCGCTGCGATTGGCGCAGGGCAAGATGCCGGATGCTACGTATATAGGCTATTATCAAACTTTTGCCGCTTCGAATCAAGAAGAGCTTGGCGCACATTGGGGAAATCCTCCCGGTGACGTACTTCATTTCGATGATTATTTGTTGATTCCGGGCATTGCGTTCGGCAATATCTGGGTGGGAGTACAACCGCCGCGCGGATTTGGTGAGAATCTTTCGGCGGTATACCACAGTCCGACGTTGCCGCCGACCCATCAATATCTGGCGTTTTATGAGTGGTTGCGTAGCGGCTGGTGCGCGGATGCGGTGATTCATTTGGGTACGCACGGGTCGATGGAGTGGCTCCCCGGCAAGGGAACAGGACTTTCGGAAACGTGTTATCCGGACCGTTCGTTGCGGATGATTCCCGATATTTATCCGTACTGGATTACAATTGTCGGTGAAGGAATACAGGCGAAACGTCGCGGAGCGGCCTGTTTAATCGGCCATATGTCGCCGCCGCAGGAAGAGGCCGGATTGTACGGGCCTTATGTGCAGCTGGCACGTTTGGTCGATGAGTATCGCGCACTGGCCGGACGGAATGCCGCGCCTGAAGAACTGCGTCAGCGAATTGTCGCAGTGGCAAGTGAGTTGAATTTTTCCGTGTCGGACGGAGAGGGCGATGCGGAGTGGATCGGGCGATTGCATGATCGGTTGGAAGATTTGATGTACTTACAAATTCGCATCGGACTTCATGTCTTGGGGCATGTTCCACAAGGTAATGAGAGAAGTACGTATCTATCCATGCTGACGAATGAGCCGAACGGTAAAGTGCCGTCTCTCTTGCGTACTTGTATGCAGGGGGTGGCTGATGGCGATGAGGTCAGTCAAGAAACAAGGAGACGCCGCGGGCGAGCATTACGCGACAAGTGGTTGCAATGGTTGATAACGCATGACTATAGAGTGACGCTTTCGATGCAATCGGAGTGGGCGGAGCAAAATCGGATTTTGCCGGAATGTGCAACCGATTTACAGATGATTGCAGACTATATCGACAGCCATATCGTGCCGGCCCTCAGGCATACAACGTGGGAAATCACGAATGTAGTGCAGGCATTGGATGGAAGATATATTGAGCCGTCATTGGGCGGGGCACCGACATCGGGCAACGCGGATGTGTTACCCACGGGGAGAAACTACACCTCGGCCGATCCGAGGTCTTTTCCCACAGAGCAGGCCATGGATGTCGGCTCCGTTTTGGCGGAGCAGGCAGTTGAGCGTTTTGTCCAAGAGGAAGGTCGCTATCCCGAGAGCATCGGTGTGATTCTATGGGCGACCGCACAAATGCGGACATACGGTCAATGCTTGGGCGAAATATTCTCTCTGCTGGGGGTACGTCCTGTCCGACATGCAGGCAATGGCAGAATCATCGGTTTGGAAGTGATGCCGACAGCCGTGATGGGACGGCCGCGCATTGACGTGACGGCGCGTATCAGCGGACTGTTTCGCGATACCATGCCTGCCGCCGCCAGGTGGGTGCAACAGGCGACGGATATCGTCGGCGCGTTGGATGAGAGTACGGAAGAGAATTATGTCCGGAAGCATTTGCTGGAGGACGTTGCGGACTTAAAAGCATCCGGACTGGGGGCTCAGGAGGCTTGGATATGCGCACGCCGGCGGGTATTCGGCGATCCGCCGGGAGCTTACGGCGCCGGTGTCGGATCGGTGTTGGAAACACAAAACTGGGAAACGAAAGAAGATTTGGCGTCCGTTTATGCTCGGTGGTCCTCGTATGCCGTGCAGGAAGAGGGGCCGGCTCTTGCCGCGGAACAGGCATTTGCCCTTCGATTACGTCGCATAGAAGTAACCATTCAAAATGCGGATAATCGCGAGAGCCATCTGCTGAATTCCGACGATTATAATGCCTATCACGGCGGCTTGAATGCGGCGGTGGAAGTAGTCCGAGGCAAAGCGCCGTTAGCGGTGATGGGGGACAGCTCACAAAGAAGTGCACCGGTTACGCGTACCATTGCCGAAGAGACGGAACGCTTGATTCGCGCGGAGGCGCTGAACCCGAAGTTCATTGAAGGGATGAAGAAACACGGCTACAAGGGAGCCATGGAATTAGCCAACTATGCGGCACACTTATACCAATGGGATGCGACCAGTGACGTGGCGGAAGATTGGATGTATCATCGCCTGGCGCACACCTATGCCTTTGATGAAGCGATGCAGGTGTGGTGGAAAAAAGTGAATCCGTGGGCCCTAAAGCGCTTGACGGAAGTGCTGCTGGAGGCTTGGCAAAGAAAGTTGTGGGAGGCGCCGGAGGAAGATGTGCGGATGTTGCAAGAACTGCTTCTCGGCATGGAGGGAGAATTGGAAGATGTATCGCAATAAGCAGAGGAGAGGGCAATGATTCAATCAAATTGGGGAAAGTCAAGCATGCTGATGGTGTTGGTGATAGCCTTGGCGAGTTTGATGATGATGGCATTGTACATGGGGCAAATTCCGGTTCCGGCCAGCTCTGTTTTCCATGATTGGGCCCTGCGACTGGGATGGAATGTCAGTTGGGGCGAGTCGTTAACTCCGGAGCAAAACGCGGTATTGTGGTATATTCGATTGCCGCGCATTTGTGTCGCCATCCTGGTCGGTAGTGCGCTGGCGATAGCCGGTGCCGTGATGCAGGGAGTGTTCGGTAACCCGCTGGCAGATCCGGGAATTATCGGTGTGTCCGCGGGGGCATCATTCGGCGCGGTCATTGCGGTGAGCTTGGGGTTGACGTCGGCGGGGATGTTTTATATGCCGGCCTTTGCGTTTATCGGCGCTTTTGCATCGGTCTTACTGACCATCAGCTTGACCATGCGAGGCGGAAAGATTCCGACGATGAGCTTATTGTTGGCCGGTGTTGCCGTCAGCATGCTTCTCGGTGCCTTGACCAGCGGGATCCTGACCTTTATGAATGAATACCGCTTGAAGGAGTTTCTGTTTTGGATGGTCGGCGGATTGGATTATCGGCGCTGGGAGCATGTCTATTTAGCGATTGCCCCTATTCTCATAGGTATGTCTGTGTTGTGTTTGTTGTCTCGCCATTTGAATGTGCTGGTACTTGGGGATGTAGAGGCGAAATCCCTGGGATTGCCGGTTGTTTGGTATCGGATTTTGTTTTTGGGACTGGCGTCTGTCATTACGGCGACAGCGGTTTGTGTCAGCGGCTCCATCGGGTTTGTCGGTCTGATTGTGCCGCATATTATGCGTTTGTTGATTGGCCCCGATCACCGTTTGCTGTTGCCGGCGTCGGCCTTGGCAGGAGCGCTGTTTCTTCTGTTTTGTGATACCTTGGGGCGCACGATTATGCCGCCGACAGAAATTCGGGTGGGCATTATGACGGCGTTGCTCGGCGCGCCGTACTTCCTGTTTTTATTGCGGCGCATGCGTCGACATGGAGGTGCGTTCTGATGGGGCGTGAGATTTTACAGGCGACTGATATTTCGGTAACGTTAAATGATACGGCAATTATTCACAAGGCGTCGTTGCGTTTGCAAGAAGGGGAATTTGTCGGTGTCATCGGGCCGAACGGTGCGGGCAAAAGCACGTTGCTTAAGGCCATTCGGGGTATCGTATCCCGCATCGGCGGCGATGTCGTGCTGCAGGGCAAGCCGCTGGAGCAGTATGCGGAAAAAGAGATTGCTCGGGAATTGGCATTTATGCAGCAAGATATGCATGTAGGATTCGGATTTACTGCAGAAGAAGTGGTACTCACATCCCGATATCCGTACTTGGCCTGGTGGGAAAACGAGAAGAAAGATGACTACCGTATTGTAGAAGAATGTATGCGATTTACCGGGGTCTATCATCTGCGCGATAAGATTGTCAATCAGCTTTCCGGCGGGGAGCGGCAGCGTGTATTGCTGGCCAAAGTATTGGCCCAGGAGACGCCGATTATTTTCTTGGATGAGCCGACCGCCAGCTTGGATTTGGTGTACCAAGAAGAGATTTTCCGCTATTGCCGGTCGCTTACGGAGCGAGGAAAGACGATTGTCATGATTTGTCATGACTTGACCATGGCAGCCCGCTATTGTTCGCGTTTGGTTCTTCTGGCGCACGGCACTATCTGTGCAGACGGCAAGCCGGAAGAGGTAATGACGGCGGATAACCTGGCTAATACATTCGGGCTGCATTCGATTGTGTATCGGAATCCGGTTTCAGGGTATTTGGATTTATATACGTATGAAAAACGCGGGTCAGTGCAGGAGACGGGGGATGTTGTCGGAGCGGTGGTGTGCGGTGAAGGTGAAGAGGCTGCACAATTGTTACGGACGCTGTATGTACGAGGTATTCCGCTTGCGGTCGGTCCGGCGGTGAAAAACTCGGTTGCCGCGTATCGCGCATCCGTGTTCGGCGTGCCGGTGCGATCTGCCGAAGATTGTTCAGCCTTGGAGGATACCGGGAGACCGACGGTGTTGTTCGGTTACGGGATACAATGTGAAACGGAATGGCAGTGGTTTGTACGTATGTCCGAGCAAGCTGTACGGGTGTATTGCGCCACAGAAACGGCAGCTCGCTTTGTGCATACGGATGCAGACAAGTCGATGATACAACAGGAAAAGTGTCATCTTCTTTCGTCGGAAGAAGCATTGCAACGGGAGTACGGCGCATTGTGAACGAGTCGGTTATTACACCGGCGTGTACAGTCGATGCCGAGATGCACAGTGACATACGGATGCTGATTTTGGCACTCACCGGCGCATGCAATTTTCGTTGTACCTATTGTTACGCTTCCGCACAGCCGCCGGTAAAAATACCGCGGGCAGCTTTGCGCTGGGCGCTGGATTTGGCGGGGGCACCCGGACATCCGTTCGTGGTACAATTTACCGGGGGAGAGCCGTTGCTGGCGTTTGAGCGGCTGGTGTATGCGGTCAATTATATTCGCGAGAAAAAGTATCCGGCGACATTGCAGATTCAGACCAATGCAAGCTTAGTCACGCCGACGATTGCCAAGTATTTGGCGGCGGAAAAAATCGGTGTGGGAGTAAGTCTGGACGGCGGCGTGGAAGCCAATGACGCGGCACGGCAATATCCGGACAGGAGCGGTACCGCTACCGACATCATGCGCGGTCTGCAAATATTGGCGCAGGAAGGCATTGCCGTCGGTATGACGTGCGTAGTTGGTGCGCATAATATCGATTCTTTACAATCCGTAGTGGATATGGCCTACTATGCAGGCAATGTCCGGAAGTTGGGATTCGACTTGCTTCGACCGCAAGGACGCGCCCGGTCGCAATCTGTTGTCAGTGAAAAGCAGATGGCAAAGGCATTATGTGCAGTAATGCAGCGAGCGGATGAGCTGGAACGGTTGACCGGTCAACATCTGATTTTTGTGCATGGGCAGCGGGTGGCGCAATTGGAGTCGGGGCGCACAGAGGTATTTGCCCATTGCTATGCAATGACACATCATGCACTTTTTGTGAATCCGCTGGGAGAGTGTTACGCTTGCGCATCGCTTTCCGTGTACCCGCAGTTTCGTATCGGGTCGTATCAAGAGGGCCTGCGGCAACGCGCCGGGCAAGCGGCGTCTGAGGAGATACGAAAGGCGATGGAACGTTGCTATCATTGCGAATTTTTAGATACTTGCGGTGGTGGTTGTTATGCACGTTGGGCCGGAGGAAGCACGGCCCATGAAGCGGAGTGCAGATTAAAACAAATGTTTATTTATCGCTATGAGAAACAAAAAGGGGGATTACGATGAAACGCAGAAATTATCCGTTTACGGCCATTGTAGGGCAGGAAATGATGAAAAAGGCATTGATTTTAAATGCCATTAATCCATCTATCGGCGGCGTTTTGATTAAAGGGGAAAAAGGCACCGCCAAATCAACGGCAGTTCGTGCATTGGCGGATGTGCTGCCGCCGATTATGACTGTGGAGGGGTGTCCGTTTCGGTGTGACCCGGCGGAGCCCGGGCTTTATTGCCCCGAGTGTGCGGCGAAGGCGCAACGCGATGAAAGCATGCCGACGTCGGAAACGCGCATGAAGGTCGTCGAGTTACCGGTAAATGCAACGGAAGACCGTGTGGTGGGGACGTTGGATTTGGAACATGCCATTACCGAGGGGAAAAAGAAATTTGAACCGGGCATTCTGGCAGAAGCCAATCGCAATATTTTGTATGTCGATGAAATCAATTTGTTGGACGACCATGTAGTGGATGTGCTCTTGGATGCCGCAGCCATGGGAATTAATACGGTAGAACGAGAAGGGGTGTCGGTGTCCCATCCGGCCAAATTTGTATTAATCGGCACCATGAATCCGGAAGAAGGCGATATTCGTCCGCAGTTGCTTGACCGTTTCGGCATGTCGGTTGAGGTATATGGTGAGCACGAAGCTTCACAACGGGTAGAGGTCATCAAGCGACGCTTGGCGTTTGAATCAAACCCGGAAGCATTTTGTGCGGAATATGCGCAAATGCAGCAAGAGTTGGCGGAGCAATTGCTGGCGGCGAGAGATATTTTGCCAACGGTAGAGGTTGCGGACGAGATTTTGCAACAGGCCGCGGAGTTGTCGATTCGTTTGGAGGTGGATGGACATCGGGCCGATATCACTATGTTGAAAACGGCGATGACGATAGCTGCTTGCAATCGCCGCAACCAAGTGAGCCCCGTAGATTTGCGGGAGGCGGCGGTGTTGGTATTGCCGCATCGGATGCGTCGCCGTCCGTTTGAAGAAACGGGATTGGATATGGCGGTGATTGATGAAGTGCTGGGACAGGGGCACGCATGACGATGAGATATTTGTATCCGTTTGCCGCCGTGGTAGGTAATGACGATGTGAAAGAAGCGCTGTTAATTGCATTGGTCAATCCGCGTGTCGGCGGTGTCTTGATTTCCGGGGATAAAGCCGGCGCCAAGACGACCCTCATTCGCGCATCGGCAGAGCTGACACCGATGCGCATTGTCGAGTTGCCGCTGTCGGCTACCGAAGACAGAATATTCGGGCATATTGACTTGGAAAAGACGCTTGCGGACGGTCGCAAGGTGTTGGCGGAAGGTCTGTTGGCTGAGGCGCATCACAATATTTTATATATTGACGAAGTCAATCTCTTGCGTCGGGATGTATTGACCGCGGTGCTGCAAGCACATGATTTGCAGGAAAATCGAATTGAACGGGAGGGCATTTCCTATCGTCATGATGCCGATTTTTTGCTTGTCGGCAGTATGAATCCGCAAGAGGGGACGTTGGAGACCTCCGTGCTTGACCGCTTCGGCCTGTTTGTCAATGTAGAGGCGAGTAATGAGCCGGCGCAGCGAGTCGAAATCATGCGCAGAGTGCTTCAATATGAACGAGACCGCATTCGGTTCGTAGATATGTATGCAGAGGAGACCGCGTCACTGCAGGAACAAGTCCGCAAGGCTGTTGTGTTGGTTGCGGCGATGAAACCGCCGGCACCGATGTTGCAATTGGCGGCGGCATATGCGGAAAAAGCTTGGCTGGCAGGGCATCGGGGCGATGTTATTTTGCTTGAAGCGGCCAAGGCGATTGCGGCGTTGGCCGGACGCTCTTTTTTGATACCGGAAGATATGGAACGAGCGGCGTATTTCGTTTTACCGCATCGAATGCGCAAGCCGCCGGCAGCGCCGCCGCAGGAGCAGGAAGGCGAAGAGCAGGAGGACACGTCCGCCGAAAATCCCGACACCGCTCCGCCGGAGGATAATACCGAACGAGGCGGAGATGAGAATCAGGAATCCGGTAAGGAAGACCGAGCAGAAGACAGCGACTATCCGAATACTCCGCAGACGGAAGCCGAATCGGGAAATAATACGACAGATGAATCGCAGGATGAAGAGGACTCTGCAGAGGAAAATATAGACTACCATTCACAAGCACCGCTTCCGCCGGAGAGTTGGGAAGATATTGATAAGGCGTTGGCACAACTACAATTGCAAATGACGACTGAAATGAATCGGCATGAACGTAAAGGGAGCGGCAAGCGGCAGCGAACCAAAACCAATTTGCGGCAGGGTAGGTATATTCGCGCCGTGCTGACCGGTCAGAAGGTCACGGATTTGGCCTTGGATGCGACGATTCGTGCTGCAGCACCGTACCAACGTCACCGTCATCGGGGGAATCTGGCGATTGCGCTGACGGAATCCGACTTGCGTCAAAAAGTGCGTGAAAAACGGACAGGGACTGTATTTTTGTTTTGTGTCGACGCCTCCGGATCAATGGGGGCCAAACATCGTATGGGAGTTGTGAAAGGCGTCATTTACGGGCTGCTGCAAGATGCATATGAGAAACGTGACCGCGTCGGACTCATTACCTTCCGCCGTGAGCAAGCGGAGTTGCTGTTGCCGATTACACGCAGTATCGATTTGGCGCAGCGTGAACTAAGAGAATTACCGACCGGCGGCAAAACGCCGTTGGCGGCCGGAATGCAGTTGTCACTTGCAACGTTACAGCAGTTACGCTATCAGGATGCGGAAGTCAGACCGGTATTTATTTTAGTGACGGACGGCCGAGCTACCGCGGCACTGCAGGACGGCAATCCCGTGGCTGATGCCGAGCAGTTGGCAACGGTGTTCAGGAGGGCTAACATTACTTCTGTAGTGATTGATACGGAAACCGATTTTATCAGTATGGGCATTGCGAAAAAAATCGCAGAACTCATGGGAGCTCATTATTATCACATGAAGAGGTTGTCGGATGAAAATGTGCTGGCGATTGTACAGGATTTGCGTATGTAGCTGTCTCGTGGTGTTGCTATGTTCGCTGACTGCATGCAGCTATGTGTTGCCGCAGCCGGAAACAAAGCGAGTTGTTATCGACGGATTGGGGCGCCCGATATCGTTACCGGAAAAACCGCAACGTGTGATTGCCTTGGATATTGCTACCAGCGAAATTTCCATGTTGCTTGTTCCGTATGATCGATTGATTGCGGTCAGCTATTTTATGGATGACCCGGGCATTTGCAATTTGAGTGAGGAAGCGCAAGCTATTTCGGGACGCGTCGAACGCAGTGTGGAGCATATTCTCTCTCTGGAACCGGACTTGGTTCTGGTGACGTCGCCCGGTAAGGATGACTTGCGGACACAGCTGGAGGATATCGGTGTTCCGGTATTCGTGATTGCCCGACCGTACAGTGCGGAAGATATCGAAACGAACGTGCGTATGCTGGGGGATGTATTGGGGAATCCCGTGCAAGCGGAAACGTTGTGCCGGGCGATGGAGACGGATCTGGGACGCATTCGCGCCGCTATCGCACAGGTGAAGCCGGAGCGTCCGCAACGGATTTTGCGTATCAGTCGTATCGGTCCGTTGGGGACCAAGGGGAGCAATGTAGATGCGGTGATTCGGGAAGCGCAATGTATAAATGTCGGTGCGGATATCGGTCTCGGTGAAGGCGTTTTGTTGCAAGAAATTTTGTTGCAGGCGAATATCGACATGCTGCTGTTACCGACTTGGGACTTCAAGGGCAGAGATCATTTGGACGAATTGGCGGAGTATTATGCACAAGATCCGGCGTTGCAGACAGTGCCGGCGATTCAGAACCGGAAGTTTATTCATATTCCCGACTATTTACTAACGGCGCAGACACCGCATCGTATTTTTGCGACCGGTGAATTGGCAGCGCGTGCATACGGGATTACTTGGGAAAGCGAACTGATGTCGCTGTTGCCGCAGAGCAGCATTCGGCAAGCAGACTGGGACAATCCCGCAATCGGCGCAAGTATCGTGTATAAGGAAGATATCTGAGGGGAAAACAGATGAAACACTGGGGGAGAATTGTTGGTATACTGTGCTTGCTGGTTTTGGGATTGGTCGCTTGTCGGCCGCTGCCTGAAGCGGATGTACATCCGGCAGGACGTCCACAGCATATTGTTTCGTTGGGAGTCAGCAATGATGAGATGTTGCTGGAGTTGGTCGATACGAATCGTATTGCGGCCATCTCCGCGCTGCCGAGTAATTTGCCCGATGTTGCCGCGCGTGTGCCCGGCCGAGCCACCACTTCACTGGAGTCGGTAGTGGCGTATCAACCGGATTTATTTATCGGCTCGGAATGGATGAGCGCTGATTTTATTGCACAAGTGAATGCGGCCGGCATCCGCGTTCATTTGGTTAATACACCCCATTCAATTGCGGAGATGCGACAGGAAATCCACGCACTCGGCGAGATTTTGCATGCGCCGCAGGAAGCGGTACAAATGGAGGTCAAGATAGATGCCTCCTTACAACAGATTCATCAGATTGTGAGGGAGGGGAAAGACAGGGGGATTCCTGCACCGCGAGTTGCGTATTATTCCAATATGGGCATTACGGGAGGAATCGGTAGTCTGTTTGATGCGCTCTGTCGGGAGATGCAGATGACAAATGTTGCGGCCGAGGCCGGTTTGCGTGACGGCGAAGTACTGTCAAAAGAACAATTGGTCGCATTGGCTCCGGATTTTATTGTCCTTTCCGGTTCCGAATATGATCAAGACAATTATCATGCCATCGATGCCGCTGCGCTACTGGGAGACCCTTCTTTACAAACGGTGCCTGCCGTAGTGAATCGGCGTATCTGTGTAGTGGACGCACGTCATTTGTTGAGTTTGAATCGATTTATTTTGGTGGCCGGGGAAGAAATCGCGGCCTATTGGTATGCAGGACAGGGAGATTGACATGAATCATCAAGGCCGAATGATATTTGTCACGAATATGGGCAGACAATATCATCTGATGAAACGGGCAGCAGAAGGTTTTGCGAAACAGACAGGAATTGCATTGGATGTCATCTCCGTTGATATGATGACGGAGTGGTCAGCGGAGTGGGAGCAGCGTATCCGACAGGCCGAGTTCAGCTTATTGACATACATGGGGAGCGGTCTGGACACGACATTTCTCCGGATGTTTGCTCGGGAAGCGACACGCTTGGATAAGCCGTATTTGATGCTGATTGACAAAGAAGTGACGCCGGATATGTACGGCCACATCAATCGGGAGGATATTGTCCGAATCAAAATGTATATTGCCTATAGCGGCGCGGATAATTTCAAAGGACTGGCACAATGGATGGCGCATCGCTTTGTGAGTGCGAGTGTGGAGTGTGCGCCGCCGAAAGAATTGCCCTGGGAGGGAATTTGGCATTCGGAAAATCACCGAATGTATCCGAATTTAGCGTCGTATTTGGCCACACAGCCGTATCCCGAGCGGCCGGCAGTAGGGATTTTATTTTACCGAGAAGAGTGGATCGCGGGTGATTTGGCGTATCAGACGGAGCTTGTCGGTGCGTTGGCAGAGCTGGGGTTGATTGGAGTTCCTTTTTTTGCGCAGCATACCGGTGACGAGACAGTCGGATCTCCGAATTTGTCTGTTTCCATGGCGAAGCTGTTCGGTACGCAAGATGGCGGACTGGGTATCTCCGCGTTGATTAATATGAGCAAGTTTTCGATGATTGGGTTGCAATCAGTGGCCGCAGCAGATTTGCTGCGTTGGAATATTCCGGTGTTGCAAGGTTACGGCATGTACATGTCCGAAGAAGAATGGCGGGAATCGGTACAAGGGATGACGGCGATGGATGTCAATTTGGGTGTGTCCCTGCCGGAGGTCGACGGGGTCATTCATGGCGGCGTCGTTGCGGCCAAAACGGAAGACTGCGAGACGGGAGAGTATCGCTATCTTCCGGTAGAGGAGAGGATTCGTGCCATCGCACGCAAAGCGGCTGCCTGGGTTCGTCTGCGGGATAAAAAGAATACAGATAAAAAAGTAGCGATTATGTTTCATAATTACCCACCGGATAATGCCTCTATCGGATCGGCAGTGGGGTTGGACTCGATTGAATCCGTACGGCGTTTGCTGGCGGCAATGCAAGAGGCCGGCTATGTGGTGGATACCATACCGGAAGATACAGACGCATTGATTCATGATATCACTCGACACGCGACCAACGATCGCCGCTATGTCGATGCATCGGTTTGGGATAATGCGGAGGCGAAGCTGCCCGAAACAGCCTATTGCGATTGGTTCAAAAGCAAAAGCAAGCGCGTGCAGGCGAAAATGCAAGAAGGTTGGGGCGAGGCTCCGGGAAATGTATTTTATCATGATGGGCATTTGTTGATTCCGGGATATTTTAACGGAAATGTATTTATTACTGTCCAGCCGCCGCGCGGATTCGGCGAAGACCCCGGGAAACTGTATCATTCACCGGACGTTTCGCCGACGCACCAGTATGAAGCGGTATACTATTGGATTCGAGAAGTCTTTCAAGCGGATGCGATTTTTCACATCGGCACCCATGGTACACTGGAGTGGCTGCCCGGAAAAGGTACCGGCCTGTCGGCAGACTGCTATCCGGAGATGGCAATTGATGATTTGCCGAATATTTATCCGTACTGGACGACGATTGTCGGCGAAGGGATTCAAGCCAAGCGTCGCAGTGCCGCTTGCTTAATCGGGCATTTGACGCCACCCCAAGATCGAAGCGGTTTGTACGAGGGTATGGAAGAAATGGAAAATTTGCTGGATGAGTACTTCCATTTCAAATCCGAAAAGCCCGAAATGTTATCTACGCTGGAAGAGGAGATTGTCAAGCAAGCAAAGCAAATTCATTTGTGGGACGAAATACGCGGGGTAGAGCAAATGTCACTTGATGAGCTGGCAACTGCCTGTCACCGCTATCTGACCGACATTAAGCAAATGCAGATGCGTGTCGCGTTGCATGTTTTGGGGCAAGCACCCGAAGATCGGCACAAGAGAAACTTTTTGTTAGCATTGTTACGTGTTCGCAATAATCAGTATTTGCCGCTGCCGGAAGCAGTATCGGCCTTGTGTGATTGGGATTGGGATGAATTACAGGCGCATCCGGAGAAGATGTCTGCGGACGGTATCCTGCAAGCGCAACAAATCGACCGTGTGTGGGAGATTTGTGAAATGCTGATTGAGCGAGTGGAAAACGGGGAATCGCCTCGGATGTTGATTGCGCAACTTTGCCGGGAGGTGAAGACCGTACGCGAGGAAGCCGTAGAAGAGCTGATTGGCGTACTGACCTGGATGAATGAGGTGTTGAGTCGTCGTTTGGACGACACGACGCAGGAGATGCAAAATGCTTTGCGGGCGTTGTGCGGGGAATATATTGAGCCGGGACCGGGAGGTGCACCGACTTCCGGGCGGGCAGATATTTTGCCGACAGGAAGAAATTTCTTCGGCATAGATGCCAGACGACTTCCGACAAAAGCGGCATGGGCCATCGGACAGCAGATGGCCGACGATGTGATTCGTCAATTTACCGAGGAGCAAGGGAGATATCCCGAGATGGTGGGGATTGTGCTTTGGGCGGGTTCGAATACGCGCAGTCACGGGCAGTGTATTGCCCAATTCTTGTCCTTAATCGGCGTGAGACCGGTATGGCAAGCGGGATCGGGGCGTGTTGTGGGAGTTGAAGTCATTCCGATTGAGGAGCTGGGACGTCCGCGTATTGACGTTACCGGACGCATCAGCGGACTGTTTCGGGATATGATGCCGACACCTTCACAGTGGTTGGATAAAGCGATGCGCTTGGTGGCAGAGTTAGATGAACCGACGGAGCAAAATTATATCCGCAAACATGTCGGCGACGATGTGGAATGGTTGATGCGGGAAGAAGGGCTGTCGCATGAGGAGGCCTTTGAGCAGGCCCGTTGGCGTATTTTCGGCGATCCGCCGGGAGCTTACGGTGCAGGCGTCAGCGACCTTTTAGAAGAAAAGAATTGGGAAACGATTGACGATATTGCTGAAGTATATGTACGCTGGGGCGGACATGCGTACAGCCGGAACAGTAAGGGAGAATATTCGCCGACGCTGTTTCGACGCCGTTTGGAGCAAATGGAAGTAACGATCCAAAATCAAGATAACCGTGAAGTCAGTATGTTGTCATCAGATGACTACAACGCGTATCACGGCGGAATGATTGCGGCAGTACGCAGCCAAAGTGGCAAGATGCCGATGTCATATGCAGGAGATTCATCCGATTGCAGTCGTGTCAAGGTCAGAACCTTGCGGGAAGAGATGCACCGGATGTTTCGGGCGGAAGCGGCCAATCCCAAGTTTATAGCGGGGATGAAAGAACACGGTTACAAGGGCGCCGCCGATTTGGCTAAGTATGTGGCGCATGCGTATCAGTGGGATGCGACCAGTGCGGTGCTGGAGGATTGGATGTATGACGAATTTGCGGATAAATATGCGCTGGATGCGGCGATGCAAGAGTGGTTTCGCGAGGTAAATCCGTGGGCGTTACAACGGATTGCGGAAGTCTTGTTGGAGGCGGCGCGTCGCGGTTTGTGGGATGTAAATCGGGACCGCAAGGAGCAGTTGGAGGCCATATATCTGCAGATGGAAGGCGAACTGGAGGAAAAAGGAGAAAGGGGTTCTAACCGACCGTAACGGATGAAATCGTGCAATAGATAACGAAAGGTGGGGAAAGCGGAATGAAAGAAACAGCAAATCTCACGAATTTTCAATCGGATGTGGATATGATTTCCGCAGATGTAGAGGTCCTGCGTGCATTTTTGCGTAAGCACCGCTTGGACGGGATTGAGATGATGCTTTGTGCACCGTGGGATCGAAAACTATTTCCCGACGAGTTGATTATCGGCAATCATTTGCCGTTCTACCCGAATTGGATGGATTTTTGGCGAGAGAAAACGGAGGTGGTACGGGAAGAATTCGGTACGGACGAACAAATTATTGCGCAATTCGGAGGGCTGACGAGAGAACAATGGCTGGCGAAATATCGTCGACAAATTCGCGATGCGGCGGCGACAGCTCCCGAATACATGGTGTTTCATGTAGGCAATGTTCGCTATCGGGAAACTTTTTCGTGGCAGTTTTATTATGATGACGAGGATGTGATTGATGCAACAATTGAAGTATTGAAAGAGCTGGCTGATTGTATTCCGAGCGATACGTGGCTGTTGCTTGAGAACTTATGGTGGCCCGGTTTACGTCTGACAGACCGTCATTTAACAGACAGGATATTGGCACAAAGTCCGCATCCGAAAACGGGAATTATGCTGGATACGGGGCACTTGCTCGCCACCAATACCGCATTGCGTACACAGGAAGAAGCAGCGCAGTATATTCACCGCATACTGACCGATTTGGGTGATGCGAGAGATATGGTGAAAGGGGTGCATCTGCATCAATCACTGTCCGGAGACTACTTGCGACGGCATACGGGTCAAGTTCCTGCCACATTGACGATGGCGGATATTGCCCGGCATATTCATCACATCGATTATCACGCTCCATGGTCCTCACCGGCGGTACATACCGCATTACAGCCGATTGCGCCGGAGTGGATTACTCATGAGTTTTTGCAACGAAGTTTAGTGCACTGGGACGCGCAGTTGCAAGTTCAGACCGACGTCTTGCGAAAATATGAGTGGAATGCATAGTTCTGATTAATCTTTGGTTGATTGACAGGCACTTTGAAGAGTGCTATTCTAAACGTAATTGAAAACTCCAATCAGTAAGCAGGTGTTTTACTTAATAGAGAAATCGGTCGATGCCGATGCGGTCGCGCCACTGTGAGAGGAGCCGGCTCCAAGATGCCACTGCATGGTCGGGAAGGCGGAGCAGGTGAGGATTCCAAGCCAGGAGAACTGCCTGTTTATGAAGAAACGTTTGCTTACGAGCGATGAGGAAGCGTACTCTTTTATTGCGCTGCCATCAATAAAGGAGTTTTATTTTTGAGGGAAAAGGAAGGTAGTTATTATGAGCGAAGCGTTGCATCTGTTTGTTGCCGGCGGGCTGGTTATGTACCCGTTGGCATTTTGTTCGATTGTGGTTGTGGCCATTGCCATCGAACGGTTTATGTATTATCGAAAAGCGCAATCCGATATGGAGAAGTTAATAGCGGAAATGCCGTTGTTGCTGGGGAAAAACGACATTGCCGGCTTAAAGGAGCTGCTGAAAGCGGATGGCGGATTTCCGGCCATGACGATTGATACGGCGGTCGATCATTTGGGCTTGAATGCGAACCAGAATGCGATTGTCGAAGGGGCGGCCAGTCACGGGGCTGCGCTGTTGAGAAACTACCTGAACTATTTGGACGTCATTGTCACGATGTCGCCTCTTCTTGGTTTGCTCGGTACGGTTACCGGTATGATCAGCTCGTTCAGTGTGTTGTCCATTTCCGAAGGGCAACCGTTTGCGATTACCGCCGGCGTCGGTGAAGCTTTGATTGCGACAGCTACCGGCCTTTTGGTCGCCATTTTGGCATTGATTGCACATACCTATTTGTCACATCGCCTGGATGGATTGGTTTCGGATATGGAACGGATTTCGTCGGTATACTTAGCACATGTCGATAATGTAAGAGCGGGTGTTTCTCATGAAGCTTAGATCTTTGCGGGTGGAAAAACAGCCGAAGTTGATGATTATACCGATGATTGACATCATTTTCTTCCTGCTGGTTTTCTTTATGATGAGTATGTTGTCCATGGTCGTGCAAAAATCCATTGATTTGTCTTTACCGCAAGCCACTGCGGCGAAAGTCAATATGGAAACAACTATTCCGATTAGTGTGACGCGAGACGGTGCGATTTTTGTCGAACAGGAACCGGTGGCGCCGGAAACATTAATGCGTCGTTTGCAAATTGAAAAAGAACGTAATCCGAAACTCGCAGTTGTGTTGCGAGCGGATGCCGATTCACAACATAAATCGTTTGTTTTTGTCTTGGATCAATTGAAAAAAGTAGGTGTGGAACGTATCGCAATTGCGACAGATAGCAAGGCGGTTTCAGAACCTGCACAAACGAGGTGATGGCATGAATTTCGGTTACGACAGCGACAAAAATTGGGGGAAGGCGTTTAGCGGTTCATTCGTATTTCATGCTGTCGCATTGATTGCTTTGGGGTTGGTGGTGCATTATACACCGCCGGCTGAACCTGCCGATCAGTCGCAGGTGTTGGTGGAGTTGTATGAACCGGGCGGTGGCGGCGGTGAAACCGGTCCGGAAGAGACTCCGGAAGAGGCGATGGAAGAGTTCGAAGAGGTCTATGAAGAAGATGTCTATGAGCCGCAAGAACAGCCTGTATTTGATCCGACGGTGCCACCTGCACAAGTGGAGAAACCCAAGCCCGTGAAGCGTCCCAAGGCTGTACGCAAACGCGGTCGGGGAACTGGTCACGGCAGCGGACAAGGTAGCGGTACCGGCACCGGTCAGGGAACGGGTACCGGATCGGGAATCGGCTCAGGTACCGGTGCGGGACGCGGTGAATCCTCGAATCCCTCTGTCCTTTCCAGTGTAAAACCGCGGTATCCTTCCGGTGCGCGCAGTGAGAACCGAGAAGGTACGGTGGTCGTCGGCGTTCGGGTGGGCACGGACGGTCGTCCGGCGAGTGTCTGGGTAGAATCCGGATCGGGCTATTCGGACTTGGATGAGGCAGCGCTTAATGCGATTCGTAAATGGCGTTTTGTACCCGGAAAAAGCAACGGTACCCCGGTGGAAAAGAGCGTACAGATACCTATCCAATTTAATTTGGTAGATGCATAAGGCGGGAGTTTCTCGCCTTATTTTTACAGGAGGAATGACATATGAATATGAAACGATGGATGTTGGCGATTGTGGTTGCAGGGGTCGTCGGGAGCGGTAGCGGTGTAGCGCAGGCGGCAGATGTATCGTGGTTGGATGAAATGCGGACTCCGCCGCAAGTCGTGAAGCATGTGATGCCGGTGTATCCGGAAGATGCACGGGCGGAGGGTGTGGAAGGGCAGGTCGTGGTGCGTGTCACGATTTCAAAAGAAGGCACTGCAATTCGCCCGCAAATTGTTGTGTCCTCAGGAGACCCGCGACTCGACCGGGCGGCGATTGACAGTATACTGGCCTGGAAATTCAAACCGGCGACATTGAACGGTATGAAAGAGTCGGCAGAAGTACAAATACCGTTGCAGTTTCGTTTGGTAGATCCGGAACCGCCGGCGGAAGAGGCGGCAACTGAAGCTCGTTGAATTGATTGAATCAGGGCGCTTACGGCGGTATTTACTATGTATGTTCGGCACATAATTCCTATCTCTGTGGGTTGTAACGAATGTATCTCGACGACTACTCATGATAGAATATAGGGCATGGATTGTCATCCTTATTGTTGTCGGTGAAGAGCGCGGCAAGGTGCAGAAACGCCGATGCGGTTTAGTATGAACGGGTGGTAAGAAAGGACGGAGGAGAGAGTATGGGTCAAGGCGTATTATATGGAATCGGAGTCGGTCCGGGAGAATCCGGATTGATGACTGTGCGAGCGGTGGAAACACTCAAGACAGTCGACGTGATTATTGTGCCGCGAACGGAAAAGAAGCAAGAGTCGGTAGCGTTTCATATTGCCAAGCCGTATATCCCGGAAGGGGTTACCATTATGCCGATTGTATTTCCGATGGTACCGGACATGCGGGTTCAGGAAGACGCCTGGAAAGAAAATCGAGAAGCAATCGGAGCGATTTTGAATCAAGGTAAAAATGTAGCGTTTTTGACACTGGGAGATCCGATGTTTTACAGTACATACATGTATGTATATCGGGCGCTGACGCCGACCTATCAGGTAGAGACAATCCCCGGAATCCCGGCGTTTTTAGCGCTGGCTTCTCAGTTGGGACGACCGGTCGCCGAGCAAGAAGACGTGGTTACGGTATTGCCGGCAACCGCCAATCCGGAAACGTTGGAAAAGGTCATTGCTGTCAGTGACAGCTTGGTGATTATGAAAGTCTATAAAAGTTGGCCGACAATCAAGAAGTTGTTGACACAGTACGGCCTGATTGATTCGGCGGTGATGATTTCCCGCGCCGGTTTGCCGGATGAAGAACGGTTTACGGACTTGGCGGCAATTCCGGATGATGCAGAATTGAATTACTTGTCGACGATTTTAGCTAAACGCAATCGATAAGGAGGAGTATCATGAAAGCAACGCTTCCGCGCATCGTGATTGCAGGAACGCATAGCGGCGTCGGTAAAACGACGATTGTGACCGGGATTGTAGCGGCTCTTGCGCGCAAGGGATATGCCGTCCAACCGTTCAAAGTGGGGCCGGATTATATTGATCCCGGTTTTCATTCACTGGCTGCAGGACGCCCGTCGTACAATCTGGACACATGGCTGGTTCCGGAAGAAAAATTGGCGCATAATTTTTCTGTCTTGGCGGATGCGGCGGATGTTTCGGTGATAGAAGGTGTCATGGGGCTGTATGACGGCGGTGCAGGAGGTGTCAGCAGCAGTGCGGATATCGCATTGCGGTTGGAGGCACCGGTAGTACTTGTCGTGAATGCGCAGTCAATGGGACAAAGCGCAGGTGCGGTGGCGCTGGGATACAAGATGTTTAATCCGCAGGTTCATTTGGCCGGCGTCATTTTGAATCGTATCGGTTCCGATCGGCATGCGGAAATGACGCGGGAGGCTGTTGAGAGCGTGGGGATTCCTGTTTTGGGAATCATCCGTCGCAATGCGCAATTGCAGACGCCGGAGAGACATTTGGGATTGACACCGGTGACGGAGCTGAGTCCGGAAGAAGTTATCGAACAGATGCGAGAAGTCATGGAAGAGTCGATTGACTGGGATCAATTATTGCAAATTGCCCGAAACGCACCGGATATCCAATCGGATTGGCGGCCGGGCGTTGCTGCGTCGATGGATGTGCGTATCGGGGTGGCGCAGGATGAAGCCTTTTCGTTTTACTACCCGACCGGTCTTTCGTACTTGCAGTCGCAGGGGGCGACATTGGTACCGTTCAGTCCGCTGCGTGACCGGTCGATTCCGGAGAATGTAGACGGTCTTATTTTCGGTGGCGGATTCCCCGAAATGTTTTTGGAAACGTTGACAGATAATATCTCCATGAAGGAATCAATTCGTCAGGCGGCGGCAGAAGGGATGCCGTTGTATGCGGAATGCGGGGGACTGATGTACCTGTGTCGTGAACTGCGCGGGTTTGACGGGCGAGTGTATCCGATGGTCGGTGTCGTGCCGGCGGTTACGGAGATGCAAGAGTGTTTGCAGCGAGTAGGCTATGTCACAGCCACGGCACGACGTGATAGTGTCATTGCTACGTCAGCGATGCAATTGCGCGGACATGAATTTCATTTTTCCAAATTGGTGCCGGATGATGCGGATACGTTCCCCTGGGCGTATGATTTACAAGGAACAAGGCAGCGGGAAAGCCATTCGGAGGGATATGCCGAAAAAAATATTTTGGCATCCTACCTGCACATTGCGTGGGACGGCAACGAAGCGGCCGCACGGCACTGGCTGCAGAGCTGCGCGGCATATCGAATGAGGTGAGAGCGTGGAAACGAGAAGTTCACATGTACCGGACGGATTGGTTTTGGTAAATACGGGGGAAGGCAAAGGAAAAACGACAGCTGCGCTGGGGACAGCGCTCCGAGCCTTCGGCAACGGCCAAAAAGTCCTGATTTTTCAATTTATCAAAGGGTCGTGGAAGTACGGTGAGTTGGAAGCTATTCGTCGTCTGGGCGAAGGTATAGAAATCCGTCAAATGGGTGACGGGTTTGTCAAACACAACCAAGATGCGACGGAAGAGACGATAGCGGCACATCGTCAAAAAGCGGAAGAAGCATGGCAGAAGTTGTGTGAAGAAGTACAATCGGATCGATGGGATTTGATTGTACTGGATGAAATTAATTACGCTGTTCATTTCGGTCTATTGTCGGTGAATGCGGTGGTGGAATTGATTGTGCACCGGCCGAAGCGTTTGAATTTGATTTTGACCGGACGCTATGCGGCGCCGGAAGTTATCAATCAGGCAGATACCGTGACGGAAATGACCTTGGTCAAGCATGCCTTTCAAAAAGGAATTCGCGCGCGGCGCGGTATTGAATATTGAATAAAAGAAAGGCTCTGTAGTCGGCCTCCCGTTTCTTTGGACAAAAAGAACCGGGAGGCTGTTTTTATGGTCGAGTACGGAAGGTAAATAACGCGGGAATGCTTTACATAAAAAACTTTTGATGTTACGATGATAACTAATCAATTCAGTCAAGCAGATGCGGTTGGAAATGGAGAGAGCTATGGCGTTACAAGTAAAAAAATTTGGGGGATCTTCCGTGGCAACACCCGAGAAAATCAAACGTATTGCCGAGCGTGTACTGGCACAAAAGGGGCCGGATGATCGGATTGTGATTGTGGTTTCGGCGATGGGAGACAGTACGGATGAGATGATGAGCTTGGCGCGACAATGTACGCATCGCGTGTACGGGCGTGAGCTGGACATGCTGTTGACTACCGGGGAGCAGACGACGATTGCGCTATTGGCAATGACGTTAATGGAACTGGGGCATCCGGCGATTTCGCTGACCGGGCCGCAAGCCGGTATCCGGACCGATCGTGCTTATGGGAAAGGCCGGATTTTGTCGATTCAACCGGATCGTGTGTTTGAGGCGTTGGATGCAGGCAATATTGTGGTCGTGGCCGGATTTCAAGGTCTGGCGGATAACGGGGATTTAATCACGCTCGGGCGCGGCGGCAGTGATACGACGGCGGTCGCTTTGGCAGGGGCGTTGCAGGCAGATGTTTGTGAGATTTTCACGGATGTGGAGGGGGTATACAGTGCGGATCCGCGCGTAGTACCGAACGCATTCAAAATGCAGGAAATCACCTACGGGGAAATGCTGGAGATGGCGCGCTTGGGGGCGGGAGTCATGCAGCCTCGGGCGGTGGAAATGGGGAGCCGCTACCATGTGCCGATTCATGTACGGTCTACGTTTGCAGATGTCGGCGGAACCATGATACAGGAGGCGTATACGGTGGAGGAACAAGGAAACAGCATTTGCGGTGTCGCGCATGATACCAATGTGACGAAAGTAGCGGTTCTGGGGGTTGATAATCGGCCCGGAACGGCGCATATGATTTTTGATTGTTTGGCCAAATCGGGGATTGATGTGGACATGATTGTCCAGAGTATCCGTGAATCCGATGATTCACGAACGGATATCGTGTTTACCATTTCCGAGACCGATTTGCCGCAAGCGCAGGAAGCGTTGGCAGCGTTTACCGGTGATGAGGGATTGCCGACGATTTTGTTTACTTCTCACGTCGCCAAGATATCGGTTGTCGGTGCCGGCATGCTGGGCACACCGGGAGTTGCCGCCCGGATGTTCGGAGCGTTGGGGGCGGCCGAAATCAATATCCAGATTATCAGTACGTCGGAAATCAGTATTTCCTGCCTGATTGATGAAGCTGATGTAGAAAAGGCGGTGGCATGTATTCATGACACGTTCTTGTGAGGATGGAATGAAACCGTTACCGTGCTCGCAAGAGCAGTTGGAGCGTATTGCCAAACGATATGGTACCCCCTTTCATCTATACGATGAGGTCGGCATTCGGGAGAATGTGCGCCGTTTGCAAGCGGCATTTGCGTGGAATTCCGGATTTAAAGAGCATTTTGCGGTGAAGGCGAATCCGAATCCGTATTTGTTGGAGATTCTACGTGATGAGGGCTGCGGTGCGGATTGCAGTTCGCCCGCGGAGTTGGTGTTGGCGGATGCGGTGGGCTGGAGAGAGGAAGACATTCTCTTTTCTTCCAACAATACGACACCGGAGGAATATGCACAGGCGCATCGTCTGGGAGCCATCATTAACGTGGATGATATCTCTCATTTGGATGGGCTGCAGACTCAAAATACATTGCCGGATTGCATTTGTTTTCGCTATAATCCGGGGAAAAGCGGCATCGGCAACGATATCATCGGAGAGCCGCATGAGGCCAAGTACGGGATGACCCGTGCGCAAATTCTTCAAGCTGTTCGCTGGGCGCGTGATGCAGGTATTCGCCGAATCGGATTACATACGATGGTCGTGTCCAACGAACTGAGCGAGGAGGCGCTGGCAGCGACTGCAGAAATGATGTTTATATTGGCTGTTGAGGTGAAGCAAGATAGCGACGTCAGTGTAGAGATAATAGACCTGGGGGGCGGTATCGGCATTCCTTATCATCCGTCAGAAGTGGCGGTGTCTTATGCGCGGTACGGCAAGCGAGTACAGACGCTTTTTGAACGATATTTACGTCCGCAGGGATTGGGGGACACGGCTGTCCGGCTGGAGTGTGGCCGTGCGATTACCGGTCCGTACGGGTGGTTGGTGACACGTGCGATTCGTCACAAAGATACATACAAGCAGTATGTCGGGGTCGATGCGTCCATGGCGGATTTAATGCGACCGGGGATGTACGGTGCCTATCACCATATTACGGTCGCGGGCGCAACAGAACCGGCGACACAGTGCTATGATGTTGTCGGTTCTCTGTGTGAAAATAATGATAAGTTTGCGATTAATCGCCGGCTGCCTGTCATTCGGGACGGAGATTTACTGGTGATTCATGATACCGGCGCGCATGGCTATGCGATGGGGTTTAACTACAACGGGAAGTTGAAGTCAAAAGAACTTTTACTGACGGCGGAAGGGGATGTACGTTGTATTCGTCGGGCGGAGACGCTGATGGATTATTTTGCGACACTGGACTATCCGGGACTGCCCTAGGATGTCAGAAACAAAAACATATCGACCGCCGGTCGATATGTTTTTTGTGCAGAAAATTTGACAATATACCGGAAATAGAGTAACCTAAACTATAGGATATTGAAAAAATTATATGTAGTTTAGGGAGGATATATGAGCGAATTGCTACGGATTGAAAACCTGCATGTCACGGCAGGCGACAAGGAGTTGTTGCACGGCATCAATTTGACGGTCAACGAGGGCGAAATTCACGTCATCATGGGTACAAACGGTGCCGGCAAATCGACGTTGATGCATTCTATTATGGGGAATCCTTCATACAATGTGACCGAGGGAAGTATTGTCTTTTGCGGTGAAGACATTACGGAGATGGATGTAGATGAGCGAGCCAAGTTGGGGCTTTTTTTATCGTTCCAAAATCCGCTGGCCGTGCCCGGAATTACTGTCGAAAACTTTTTACGTACAGCGAAAACGACCATTACGGGAGAGCAGCAGCGGTTATTTCCGTTTAAGCGGAAGTTGCAGCAGCAAATGCGAGAGCTGGATATGAATGCGGAATATGCCGAACGGTATTTGAATGACGGGTTCTCGGGCGGTGAACGGAAAAAGAACGAGATTTTGCAGATGAAGATGTTAAATCCGAAATTGGCGATGCTCGATGAAACGGACTCCGGCTTGGATGTGGATGCAGTTCGAGTTGTATCGAAAAATGTATCGGAGTTCCATACGGAATCGAACTCGCTCATTATTATTACGCATCATAATCAGATTTTGCAATATTTGCGTCCGGATATCGTTCACGTATTGATGGACGGACGTTTGGTCAAAACCGGGCCCGCCTCATTGATTGATGAGATTGAGGCAAGGGGATTTGAACATTTCCGAAGTGAGGCGACCGTATGACAGAGGAAAAACGTAAAAAGACCTATGTCGAAGATGTCGACCGCGGGATTTATGATATTCGCGATGCGTTCGATCCCGCCTATCGCTCCGAGTCGGGATTGACGCCGGATATTGTACGGGAGATATCGGCGCATAAAAACGAACCGAAATGGATGCTCGATTTTCGTTTGCGCTCACTGGCGATTTACGAATCGCTGGATGTGCCGCCATGGGCGCCCGATTTGACCGATTTGCATATGGAGGATATTATCACGTATGTCCGACCGCGTACGGATATGAAGGCCAGTTGGGATGATGTACCGAAGGAAATCAAGGATACGTTTGATCGGTTGGGCATTCCGAAGGCCGAACAGACTTCGCTGGCAGGGGTAGGCGCCCAGTATGATTCCGAAGTGGTTTACCACAGTATTCAGGAAGATTTGGTGCGACAAGGGGTCATTTATACGGATTTTGAGTCGGCGCTGCAGGAGTACGAAGATATCATCCGTAAATACTTTATGACGCTGATACCGCCGACCGATCATAAGTTCGCCGCATTGCACGGTGCGGTCTGGTCGGGAGGATCCTTTGTCTATGTACCGGCAGGAGTTGATGTACAGATTCCGTTGCAGAGCTATTTTCGGCTGAATGCTCCCGGAGCCGGGCAATTTGAGCATACACTGATTATTGTGGAAGACGGCGCCAAGTGTCATTTTATTGAAGGCTGCTCCGCGCCGCGGTATAATGTGGCCAATTTGCATGCCGGTGCCGTCGAGCTGTTTGTCGGCGACCATGCGTCATTGCGGTATTCGACGATTGAGAACTGGTCGAAAAATATGTACAACCTGAATACCAAACGAGCGGTTATCGGTGCGCATTCGACGATGGAATGGGTCAGCGGCTCATTCGGATCGCATACGACGATGTTGTATCCGATGACCATTCTCAAAGGCGAGGGGAGTCACTGCGAATTTACCGGAATTACGTTTGCCGGTGAGGGGCAGACACTGGATACCGGCTCCAAGGTGGTGCACGTGGGAGCGGGTACGACCTCGAATATCAATTCCAAGTCGATTTCCAAAGCCGGCGGCGCGGCGATTTATCGCGGTTTTTTGCGAATAGGACCGAATGCCAAGGGCAGCAAGGCGACGGTCAGCTGCGAATCGCTGATGCTCGATGCACAGTCGCGTTCCGATACGGTACCGGACATTATTATTGAAAATGACGACATCGATTTGGGACATGAGGCCAAAATCGGCCGCATCAGTGACGAGTCCATTTTCTACTTGATGACGCGCGGATTGTCGGAGGAAGAAGCCAAAGCGATGATTGTGCGCGGGTTTGCCGAGCCGATTTCCAAGGAGTTGCCGTTGGAATACGCGGTCGAGATGAATAATTTGATTCAACTTGAGTTTGAAGGGTCAATCGGTTAAGGAGGAATGATGATGAATACGACATTTAACCTGCTGCCGATGACAACATTTCGTTGGACCAAGTCGAATGCGACGGAGATGGATGTTTTGCCGCCGAAGGAAGCCGTCGGTGCCCGTGCTGTATGGAGCGGTGATATCGAGCGCGTGGCGGCGGCACAGGATAAGCAGGCGGAAGCAATTTGGCAGGAGCAGCGACGACAATTTCGCGGCGCGAGTCCGGAGACCCTGGCCGCGGCCTTGGGCAGTGAATCAGAGCGGTTTTCCGTACAGGTGGCGGCCGGTGAAACGGCCGACTTGCGGGTGGATGTAACGCTGCGCCGAGACGCGCTGAATTGGCTGGGGCTCATCGTTGTACAGTTGGAGCCGCAGGCACAGCTGCATTTGACGATTGCGTTGTCGGCAGAAGAAGAAGGCGGACAAATCAACTACGGGCTGATTGCGGATTTGGCGGAAGATGCGCGTTTGACTGTCACCAAGGTCCACACCGGCAAGGAATGTATGACAACCATTGAGCATCGGTATACCGCCTTGGCCGAACGGGCAGAGGCGGAGTATCTGGCGGCGGAATTCGGCGCACGGCGTGTGGTCTACCACGGCGATGCGGATTTGCGCGGAGATGAGGCCGCCATTTCGGAAGAATGTATCTATATCGGTACGCGTGACGAGCATATCGACCTGTATTATGACCGCAATCAATACGGCAAGCGCAGTCGTTCGCATCTGGCGACGTATGGGGCGCTGAGGGATTCGTCTAAAAAAGTATTCCGCGGCTGTATCGATTTCAAACGCGGTGCGTCCGGTTCGGTCGGTAACGAAGAAGACTATGTCATCTTGTTGAGCGATCGCGTCAAAAATGTGTCGCTGCCGTTATTGTTGTGTACGGAAGATGATGTACAGGGTAATCATGCGTCAAGCTCAGGGCAAATCGACAAGGAGCGGATGTTTTATTTGATGACGCGCGGATTCTCCAAAGAGGACGCAAAACGGATGGTTGTGGAAGCCATGTTGCGGCCGGCGATCGATCGAATTGCCGCCGATGACTTGCGGGCCAACGTGTTGCATGCGGTAGCGCAAAAAATGGATGTGACTGACAAATGAAATTGATTCATACCGTGAGAGATGATTTTCCCTTGTTTCGACAGGGGTTTTCACCGCGACTGGTTTATTTTGACAATGCGGCCACAACGCAGCACCCGCAAGCCGTACTGGATGCTGTCAGGCAGTATGAAACGAAGGCAAACGGGAATCCGCACCGCGGTGCGCACTATTTGGCAACGGCGGCATCTGCGGCCTATGAAGAGGCACGCCGCACGGTTTCCGATTTTATCGGCGCCAAGGAACCGGCTGAGGTCATTTTTACGCGAAATGCGACGGAAAGCCTGAACTTAATCGCCCGCAGCTATGGGGAAACGCATCTCTCAGCAGGTGACAATATCGTGATTACGATTGCGGAGCACCATGCCAACCTGGTGACCTGGCAGCGTGTAGCGGCACGTACGGGCGCGGAGTTGCGCTATATCTATGTCAATGCGGACGGCCGTTTTGTGGAGGATGATTTTGCCAAAATCGATCGACATACGAAGATTGTCGCTTTTGCGGAAATCAGCAATGTATTGGGCATGAAAGTGCCGGTACGGCAATTGATAGACTTGGCGCATGCGGTCGGCGCGGTTGTCGTGTTGGATGGAGCCCAGTCCGCGCCGCATATCCCGGTGAATGTACAGGAGCTGGATTGCGATTTCTTTGTATTTTCCGGTCACAAAATGTTGGCCCTGCAAGGCATCGGTGTGCTTTACGGTAAACGCTCCCTGTTGGAAGAGATGGAGCCGTTTAACCTGGGCGGGGATATGATTGAATATGTCCGGGAACAGGAAACGACATTTAACGTCTTACCGTTCAAGTTTGAAGCAGGAACTCCGAATGTCGTCGGTGCCGTGTCACTGGCGGCGGCGATTCGCTACCTCCGCGAGATTGGTTGGGAGGCCATCATGGCGCACGAGTCGGAATTGACGCGGGCGCTGTTGTCCGGACTGCAATCCTATCCGTATGTCCGATTGCTGGGGAGCTTCGACCCCGCGGAAAAATACGGTGTCGTCACGTTTTTGATTGACGAGGTGCATCCGCACGACGTCGCGACGATTTTGGACAGTTACGGAATCGCGATTCGTTCGGGGCATCATTGCGCGCAACCGTTGGGGGCATATTTGCAGGCGCCGGCGAGCAATCGGGTCAGTGTGTATATCTACAATACGCCGGAGGAAGTCGATTATCTTCTGAATGTGTTGCCACAGGTACGAAAACAAATGGGATTGCGGTGATAGGATGGATTTGAAACAGCTGTATACGGATATGATTTTGGAATACAATCGTGATTCGCGTCATCGTCATGAGTTGCCCGACGCGACATGCTCGGAGCATGGTCACAACCCGAGTTGCGGCGATGATATTACGTTGCATTTGCAAGTGCAAGACGGGCGGATTGAGGACTTGTCATATACGGGGCAGGGATGCGCCATCAGTCAAGCGTCAACTGCGATGATGATTGATTTGCTGCAAGGCAAGACACTGGCGGAGGCGCAGCAGTTGAGCGATCTGTTTTTGCGGATGATTACGCGCGAAGTGACGGACGAGGCGGAGTTAGACCCGTTGGAAGATGCCATGATTTTGCAAAATATTTCCAACATGCCGAGCCGTGTCAAGTGTGCGGTACTGGCATGGCGAACCTTGCAGGCGGCCTTGCAACGACAGGAACAGGGAGAATAACATCACAGTAAAACGACCTTCTCGGCAGAGAAGGTCGTTTTACTTGTCATCAGCGTAAGGGAAATGTTTCGACTGCGTCGTCACCTTCATGTTGTGCTTCACAACGAGCTCCCGGCGGGTAAGGGCTGAGTGCAATGACCGGTGGCGACTGGAGGCGTTTGGCGACGGCAAGACCGCGATACATTTTCCACCAACGGGTCGCATCGCGGAGAAAGTCGTCTTCTGTCGGGAACAGACGATGGATATCCGCCGATGTCTGAATGACATCGGCTAACCGTTGCTCGCGGTAGGCGCGAACTGTCGCTTGTAAATCCAGCGGAGCAGGCCCTTCCGTCCAGGCTCGAAACAAGCAATCGTGATAGGGATAGTGGAGCGGATCGCCGTGGCCGTCTTCCGGATTTTGAGCAGGGGATAATTCGGCGCTGGGCGGTAAGGTGAAAATCGATGGCGGCAGGGCTTGTCCGTTATAATACACGCGGTTGAGTTCATCGGCCAGGGCGTATACTTCCCCTTTCCATAAATCGCCGCCGGCACACAAAAATCCGCTGATGTCGCCGTACATAGTCCCGTAGCCGATAGTCAGTTCCGCTTTGTTACCGTTGCAAGTAAAGACGCCTTGGTACATAGCGGCCAGTGCGGCCAGCACCCGAGCGGAGCGATCGCGCGCCTGGATGTTTTCGAAAACGAATTGACTGACCGTTTTTCCCGTGCCGTGCAGTGCCATTACTTCATTCAGCTGGCGGCGGGTTTCTTCGGCAAAGGATTGAATCGGTACGGTGAGGTACGGGACGGCGAGCGCTTCGGCCAGCGATTGCGCAAGTTGTTTGGTCGTGTCGGTATTGTAGGCGGAGGGCATATTGACCGCCAGTAACTGCGAGGGCGGCAGTATGCTTCGATAGAGCAGCAGATTCAAGGCGGAGTCGATGCCGCCGCTGAGACCGATGATGACGGGGCCGACTTGCCAACGAGTGCAAATCTCCTGCAAGGCAAAGCGAAGTACATCGGCGACAGATAGCTCGGTGGCCGGAAGTGGTGTATGAAAGCCGTCGTCTTTTACTGTTATCCGGTAGAGACCATGCCGCAAGGCATGCACTCCCTGCGGAACCTCTTTCCAATAGATGCTGCCGTCATATACGGCAATCGTTTTGCCGTAATCGTGAACGCCAAGCGGTGACACGTAGAGTGTACGGTCTTGCGGCTGAGGCCGATGTGAGCCGGACTTGGCAAAGGGGGCTTGCAAAAAGCAGATTTGGAGGCCGTGCTCCGGTGCAGGGGAATCGGCGTCTATCGTCAGATGCAGGGGGACCCCGCGATAGGTAGATATACCGTCGGGGTGCATGGTGATTTGACCGTCATGGCAAGTCCAGCAGGTCGGCGCGTCGTTACTGATGGCGCTCGTGTGTCCGACGAGCAGACATTGGGGCGCGGTAGCTGCCAGTTGTGCAAATGCCGTTTGCGCACTGCGGGAAAATCCCGATTCTGTGCGCCGCGCAGGGGACGCATACGTACCGGGAAAGTCGTTGGGTAAAATAATCACGTCCGCGCCTTCCGCGGCGGCTTGCCGAATAGCGGCGCAGATGATTGCGAATTGCTCTTGCGGGTGCCCCTGTCGGATAGGAGCGCTACAAATACTGATTTTCATATGGGTTCCTCCTGTCTCCATTATAGCAAGTAACCGATGTCGTCGAAACGTTGCCGCACGGACAATCGTGCATCAGGCATCAATTTGCTATATAATATAAGGAAGAAAGGGGCAGAATGGATTATTATCGAACATATTCAAGTTATTTGAAAGAAAAGTACGGCGAGAAAGTATACAAACTTCCCATCGCCCTACCGGTGACTTGTCCGAATCGGGACGGATTTTGCGGAACGGGAGGCTGTACGTTTTGTGGAGAAATCGGCGCCGGCTATGAAAATTTGCCGGAGGATTTGTCCGTCACGGAGCAAATTGAGCGGAACATTGCACATATTGCACCGAAATACAAAGCCTACAAGTATATTCCGTATTTTCAGAATTTTACCAATACGTACTTGCCCTTGGCGGCGTTTACCGCGTATGTGGATGAAGCGGCGTCTCATGCCGACTGCGTGGGGCTGGCGATTGCGACCCGACCGGACTGTATTCATCCGGCATATTTGGACGTGCTGGCAGATGCCAAGGCGAAGTACGGAACGGATATTACCGTGGAACTGGGACTGCAGTCGACGAATCCGCACAGTCTGTTGGCGATTCAACGCGGCCACACGGTCGGGGAATATATCGATGCGGTGCTGCAAATTGCGCCGTACGGGTTTGACGTTTGTACGCATATTATCGCGAATTTGCCCTGGGATGACCGTGTCGATGTACGGGAAGCGGCCAAGATTATTTCGGCGTTGCCGGTGCAACAGGTGAAGATTCATGCGTTATATATTATCCGACACACGCTGATGGCGCAGCAATATATGGCCGGTACGATTCAAATGTGCAGTTTGGCTGAATATGTTGACCGCGTTGTCGACTTTGTTGAATTATTGCGGCCGGACATCGTATTGCAACGCTTGGTCGGCAGAGTGCCGGAAGAAAACACGCTGTTTGCCAATTGGGGACGTGCCTGGTGGGTCATTCGCGATCGGATTGAGGCGGAATTTGCGCGCCGCGGAACAAGGCAAGGAAGCCACTGCGGATACTTGGGCGGCGCTGCGGTCAAGCGTTGGGTGTAAGCGGAAACGGAGAGATTGTCATTTACAGTGAAACAGAATATCTCTTGGCGACGCCGAGAGAAAAAGAATTGCATGTCGCCCAAAATCGCTGGATTTTGCCGACAATCGCCGATTTTTTCGGTTGTAGGTTGGTCAATCGGGCCGGCGAAGTACGATTTCGGGGAGAGCCGGCGCACATCGAGCAGGTACGGCAGGTGTTGGCCGAAGTCTTTCGGGCGTTGACGGCGGAAGGTACATTGAGTCGCCGCCAATTGCAGATGATGATGAAGTTGGTGGCCGATCATCGGCAAGAAGAATTGCACGATATGCATGATGATACGGTCTTGGTCAGTCGAAGCGGTAAGGTCATTCGACCGAAAACGCCCGGCCAAAAAGAATACGTTGATGCGATTCGTGAACATACCGTGACGCTGGGGATGGGACCTGCCGGTACCGGTAAAACCTATTTGGCAGTGGCGCTGGCCGTGTATTTTTTTCGAAATCAAAACATCAAACGGATTATCCTGACACGACCGGTAGTCGAAGCGGGCGAACGATTGGGTTACTTGCCGGGGGATTTGCAGGAGAAAGTCGACCCTTACTTGCGTCCGTTATACGATGCACTGGGAGACCTGTTCGGGCTGGATGTGTTTACGCAGTTGCAGGCGAAAGGGTTGATTGAGGTGGCGCCCTTGGCCTATATGCGGGGGCGGACGTTGGAAGACGCGTTCATTATTTTAGATGAAGCGCAAAATACGACGCCCGAGCAAATGAAGATGTTTTTGACACGCTTGGGAAATCATTCCAAAATGGTCATTAACGGCGACGTGTCGCAAATCGATTTGCCGCGCAAAGCGCGCAACGGGCTGCAAGACGCGGCGGCCATTATCGGGCACTTGCGTGATGTGGCGACGGTGCAGCTGACGGCGGCAGATGTCGTCAGGAATGATTTGGTCGCACGCATTATCCAAGCGTATGAGCGCAGCGAGAAGGAGGACAGCGCAGATGGAAGTCACAATCGGATATAGTCAGATCGGCTTATCGCAAGAGTATCAAGCATGGGAAGAGATCATTCAGCGGGTGTTGCAGGCGGCGGCCGAGGTGCATCGTTTTTCCGACGAAGCGGAATTGAGCGTACTGCTTTGCGATAATCCGTACATTCATCGATTAAATAAAGAATATCGACAAATCGATCGGCCGACAGATGTATTGTCATTCGCGCTGAATGAAGGCGATGAATCCGGTCCGGAAGAAGCGAACTTTTTGGGAGATTTGATTATTTCCGTTGATAAAGTGAAAGAGCAGGCCGCCGCGTTCGGACATAGCGAAACTCGGGAATTGGCGTATCTGACGGTGCATGGGTTTTTGCATATTATCGGATACGACCATATGGAAGAAGCGGAGAAACAGAAAATGCGAGCCGCCGAAGAGGAAATCTTGGGGCGGCTATCGATTACGAGAGAGGATATTCATGGTGAATGACACGGAGCTTTGGACAGCGGCAGAGACGGTCAAGCAACATGCCTACGCGCCGTATTCCCGATTTGCCGTGGGCGCGGCGGTGCAGACACGGAGCGGACAGGTCTTTAGCGGGTGCAATGTCGAGAACAGCTCGTTCGGACTGACATCGTGTGCGGAGAGAAATGCGATTTATGCGGCGGTGGCGGCCGGTGAGCGGGAGTTTGTCGCCATTGCGGTGGTCGGCAGCGAAACCGCGCCGACCTTTCCGTGCGGCGCATGCCGACAAGTGATGGCGGAATTCTGTGTTCCGAAAATTATTGTCGGGACACCTCATCAACAGCGGGAGTACTCGCTAGAGGAATTGTTGCCCGCCGCATTCAGTGAGGAGCAAATCAAATGAGCGGTGCCTATCGGTCGGGGTTTGTTGCCTTGGTCGGGCGCCCCAATGTGGGAAAATCGACCTTACTGAATTGTTTGCTGGGGCAAAAGGTGTCGATTGTATCGGACAAAGCGCAAACGACTCGTAACAAGATTTTGGGGGTATATACGCAGGATGCGTATCAGATGGTGTTTGTCGATACGCCGGGTATACATAAGCCGAAGCATCGGTTGGGAGAGTGGATGCGCCAAGAAACTATGGAGGCGATCAAAGAGGTGGATGCCGTGGTGATGATGACGGCGGCTACTGATGCAATCGGCCCCGGCGATCGCTATATCATGGATCTCCTGCAAACGCTACAACACCCTGTATTCTTGGTTATTAATAAAATCGACTTGGCTCCCAAAGAAGCGGTGTTGCAATGCATCGAATCGTATCGCCGGCTATATCCGTTTGCCGCGGTGATACCGATTTGTGCACAGACCGGTGACGGCGTTAACGCCCTGGTTGACGAGCTTGCCTTGCGCCTGCCGAACGGCCCGCAGTACTTTCCGGATGACATGGTGACCGATCGTCCCGAACGGAATATGATTGCGGAAATTATTCGGGAAAAATTATTATTGCGTACGCGCGAGGAACTTCCGCATGCAGTGGCGGTCGATATTGAAGAAATCACCACCCGTGCAAACGGAACGGTTTATGTGCGGGCCGTGATTTATGTGGAGAGAGACTCACAAAAACGGATTGTAATCGGCAAGAGCGGTGCGGTATTGCGAGACGTCGGTCGGGAGAGCCGGGCGGATATCCAAGAGCTGATGCAGGCAAAAGTGTACTTGGATGTATGGGTGAAAGTGGCTGCAGATTGGCGTAATCGCAAACAATTGTTACAGCAGCTGGGATATGAGTGAAAGGAACGATGACCTATTCATACTGACGGGATAGAGATAGCGGCTTGGCTCGCGTTGGCCATCTGCGCACTGGGCTTGAACGGTTTGTTCGTGCTGGCCAAATTTTCCTTTATTCGTTTGCGCAAAGAGCATTTGGAGACATTTGTTGAAGAGGAAGAGGAAGATTCCCGGCAGTGGGAGTCGCTGATTTCGCTGTACGATACACCGAATCTTTTTTTAGGGGCCGTGCAGTTGATGCGTCTGGGGCTCATCGTCATTGCGACTTGCAGTGTGCTGCAGAGTTGGTATGTGTTGACGCAACAGCAAGCCTTCAGCCCCGAATGGCAACTGGCCTCCGGTGTCGCCGTGTTTGCGGTGACGATATTCGTCGAGTGGTTGCTGACGGAATTGATACCCAAGTCAATCGGATTGCATTTTGCGTTGCAAGCCTTGCCGCGTGTGGCGGGATTTGTACGGCCGGTCATGCGGCTCTTACGCGGTCCGCTGCTGCTTGGGGAATGGTGTGCCAACCGTTTGTTGCGGCGCTGGGGAGTGCGGGTGACCAGTGAGATAGAAGTCAGTCATTCTGAAGAAGAAATCCGCTACTTGATTAATGCAAGTCATTTGAGCGGAAATTTCGATCAGCGCGAAGGCGAATTGATTCAAAACGCATTTGATTTTGTCGACCGTTTGGCAAGAGAAGTCATGGTACCGCGACAAGATGTCACCGTGTTGTATTATGATGACGATTTAGAAACCATGCGGGAGACCATCCAATCTGCTCGTCATACGCGCTATCCCCTGTGCGATGGGGACAAGGATCATATTGTCGGTCTGATTCATGTAAAAAATTTCATGGAACTGTATATTAACGGGGGGACGAATATCAAAGATATCGTCACTGAGATTTTGGTCATTCCCGAAGTCATGCCGATTATGGACGTATTGCAATTGATGCGGGCACGGCTGACGTATTTGGCGATTGTGGTCGATGAGTTCGGCGGGATGGTCGGGTTAGTGGCACTGGAGGATATCATTGAAGAATTGGTCGGTGATATTCAGGATGAGCATGACGTTCCGGAGGAGATTGCGATTCAAGAACACCCGGACGGGAGTTATGAATTTGACGGCAGTGTGATTTTGGAAGATGTAGAGAAATGTTTGGGGATGGATTTTGAGGACGTCGATTCCGATACGATTGGCGGCTATATTTTTGCATTGCTGGAACGGATTCCGCGCGTCGGCGATCACGTCCAAGTCGGTGACTGGGATTTTCGTGTCACCAAACTGAGAGGATTTCGTATTATCCGATTGTTGGCCACACCCCGACCGGTAACGGTCAGTGAGGTGGAGGAGTGAATATCGAGCGCCCGGAAGTCACGGTTCGCGGACTGGTATTGACCAGTCGCGACAGTGGCATGGCAGGCAAACGCCTGGATGTCATCACACGGGAAAACGGCAGAATGATTGTATTCGCGCCGCAAAGTCGAAGAAGTCGACCGCGCATCGGCACCTTGCTCCCCGGCAGTAGAATGTATTTGACGTTACGTCGTGAGGAGACCGGTTGGCAAGTGCATCAAGCCGAAGGAACAGTTCTTGTCGATGTGATGACATGGACATACGAAGATTGGCTTGCCTATTACGCATTTCCGCTTTGGTTGGCGGAGCTTTTTCCGACGGAAGAGCGGGAAGAAGCGCTGTACGAGTTGACGGAGCGGTATTTGATACTGCTGGCGTCGAAACATTTGGTCATTTCCACACTGATTGCCTGTTGGCAGACGGCCGTTCTTGCCGGCTATGCGCCGATGGTCTTGGCGCAAAACGGTAAATTACCGTTGGATGCCGACGCCAAAGCGGCGCTGCGGTTGATTTTGGCATATACATGGAATCCGTCCGAGCGGATAACGTTGAAAAACGGCATCTGGATGCGGTTGGCGCAAACGTTGCTTTATTTTGCCCGGTACCACGTCAGTGTCGAGGTGCCGTCACTGGCGGAACTGGTCAAAGAAAAATATTGACAGAACCATATTTCTCCGCTACAATAAAGGCAATTCAGCGAGGAACGGGAGTAGTAGTCGCCCCTTTAGCGAGATAAGGACAGTGCAAGCTTATCACCGGCAACGAAGGCGTCCGTGAGCAGCGACAGGAAATCCGACGTGGAAAGTAAAGGTCGCCATAGTATCAAGAGGGTCATTGACCAAGTAGGGTGGAACCGCGGGTAATCTCGTCCCTGTAACAACATGTTGTTACAGGGATTTTTGTATGAGGAGGGCAAGATGACATTTCAAGAGATGATTTTGACGTTGCAGCAGTTTTGGTCGGATCAAGGCTGTATCATTCAGCAACCGTATGATGTGGAAAAAGGGGCAGGGACAATGAATCCGGCGACGTTTTTGCGGTCGTTGGGCCCGGAGCCTTGGCATGTGGCGTATGTAGAACCGTCGCGGCGCCCGGCGGACGGGCGGTACGGTGACAATCCGAATCGGTTGTTTCAACATCATCAATTTCAAGTGATTTGCAAACCTTCGCCGGACAATATTCAGGAGATGTATTTGGAAAGCCTCAAGCAACTCGGTATTCAGGCGGAGCAGCACGATATTCGTTTTGTGGAAGACAATTGGGAGTCACCGACGTTAGGCGCATGGGGGCTCGGCTGGGAAGTCTGGTTGGACGGGATGGAAATCACGCAGTTTACGTATTTCCAGCAAGTCGGCAGTTTGGATATGCACCCCGTTGCGGTGGAAATCACCTACGGCTTGGAACGTTTGGCGATGTATATTCAAGAAAAAGAAAATGTATATGATTTGATTTGGTCGCAGGATATTACTTACGGCGACATTTTCCATGAAAATGAATATGAGCAATCGGTCTACAATTTTGAATTGGCGGATACGGAGATGCTGTTTTCGCTTTTTTCGCAGTATGAAGCGGAAGCCGTGCGTGTGATTGACGCGGGCGCGGTGTTGCCGGGATATGATTATGTCTTGAAGTGCTCACATGTGTTTAATCTTTTGGATTCGCGCGGGGCCATCAGTATCAGTGAGAGAACCGCATTTATTGCACGGGTCAGGACGTTGGCGCGATTATGCGCCAAGGCATTTGTCGCCAAGCGTGAAGAGTTGGGGTATCCGTTGTTGAAAGGAGCGGCACAGCATGAATAAGGAACTGTTACTGGAAGTCGGCACGGAAGAAATCCCGGCTAAATTTATGAAATCGATATTGGTGCAACTGCAAAAGGGGGCTGAGAGTCTGTTGCAGGAGGCCAATTTGACATTTACGTCGGTGCGTGTACAGGGAACACCGCGGCGTTTGGTATTGCAGGTCGCGGGACTTGCGGACCGGCAGGCGGACGTTCATTTGCGAAATCGGGGACCGTCTGCAGCCATTGCGTTTGATGATAACGGGAATCCGACTAAAGCGGTATTGGGGTTTGCTCGCGGACAGCATATCGACGTCAGTGAGCTGATTGTACATGACGGGTACGTATATGCCGATGTCGTACAATCCGGTAAAGAGACGGCGGAAGTCTTACCGGAGTTGTTTACGGCGTTACTTACCGGCTTGCAATTTCCGAAAAGTATGCGTTGGGGAGAAGAAACGTTTCGGTTCGTGCGACCGATTCGCTGGATTGTTGCTTTGCTGGACGATGCGGTGATTCCGTTTTCCATTGCCGGCGTGACAGCGGATCGGCATACACGAGGGCACCGCTTCATGGGGCATGCGCATGTGGAGATACCGGAAGCGGCCGCGTATGAAGGAGTCATGGCGGCAGAGTATGTGATGGTGGATCCGGAGGAACGGCGGCGCGTGATTATGGAAGGGCTGGATGCGGCGGCGGCTGAAATCAACGGGAAGGTTTTGCATGATGCCGACTTGTTGGAAGAAGTGGTATACCTGGTTGAATATCCGACAGTATTGCGGGGACGATTTGCGGAGCACTTTTTACAGTTGCCGGTCGCAGCGGTGGTGACACCGATGAAAGATCATCAACGGTATTTTCCGGTGGTCGATCAAAACGGATCCTTGCTCCCGGTGTTTTTAACCGTTCGCAACGGCGGCAAAGCGTTTTTAGATACCGTTCGAATCGGAAATGAACGTGTGCTTCGTGCGCGATTATCGGATGCGCAGTTCTTTTTTAACGAAGACCGAAAACGTTCATTGGCGGAGCGGTATTCGGATTTGGATTCTATCGTATTCCAAGAAGGATTGGGCAATTTGCAAGACAAAACCGCTCGATTGCAACGCATTGCGGCGGGATTTGCCAACGCATGGCAGCTGTCCCAAGAAGAGCAAGAAGCGTTACAACGTGCCGTGCATCTGTCGAAAACCGATTTGACAACAGCAATGGTTATTGAGTTTACAGAGCTGCAGGGGGAAATCGGCCGGGAATACGCGCGGTTGGACGGTGAGCCGGAAGCCGTCGCGGCGGCAATCGGCGAGCAGTACTTGCCCCGCTTTGCCGGGGATGTGTTACCGCGCACTACGGCCGGCACTATTATCAGTTTGGCGGACAAATTAGACAATTTGGTCGCGCTGTTCAGTCGCGGTCACATTCCGAGCGGTTCACAGGATCCGTTTGCGTTGCGGCGGCAGGCTATCGGTATTGTCCAAATGGCGCTCCGGGAAGAGAGAGAATGGTCACTCGAACGCGCGTTGACGACGGCGGCGGAGGCGCTGGGAACGGAAAATCGCAGCTGCATTGATGACGTGCGCACTTATGTGATGCAACGGCTTCGCCATATATTGGAAGAAAAAGGCATTGCTTATGATGTCTTGGATGCGGTGTTTGACAACCCGAGTGATGTGATATTGCACAATGTGCGACGCGTTCAGGCACTGGTTGAAACGGAACTGCGTACGGACGAAGTATTGTTGCAGGCGTTAATTCGTGTATTGAACTTGGCGCCCGGAGAAGAGGTCGAACCGCAGTGGGACGAAGCGCTGGCAACAGAGCCGGCGGAGCGGGCGTTGGCACATGCGGTAGAACAAGTTCGCGGACAGATAGAATCAGCGTACGCTACACACCGATACGGCAAGGTTTATACGGCACTACAACAACTTATTGCCCCGATTAATACCTTTTTTGAACAAGTTATTGTCATGGACAAAGAAGAAGCGGTCAAGCAAAATCGTTTGGGATTGCTGCGTAGTATTGCGGATTTGATTTTACCGTGGGCAGATGTCAGAAAGTTGGCGCGCTGACTTGCGTCCGGGCAGGAGGTATGATATAATACCGTTGTTATTTTGGATAGTCCTCTGCTCACAAGGGGTGGGTATGAATGTCCGGTAGGAGGATGGAAATGAATATTATTCAAGAGTTGGAACAGGAGCAGCTGCGTACGGACATTCCGGAGTTTCGTCCGGGGGACACGGTTCGTGTGCACGCGAAAATCGTGGAAGGTAACCGCGAACGTATTCAGGTGTTTGAGGGTGTTGTCTTGGCGCGTAAGAACAGCGGTGTTCGCGAAACATTCACGGTGCGGCGCATTTCTTACGGAGTCGGCGTAGAGCGTACTTTTATGGTACATTCGCCGCGAGTCGACAAAATCGAAGTCAAGAGTCGCGGGATTGTCCGTCGAGCAAAATTGTATTATTTGCGGAAACTTACCGGCAAAGCGGCGCGCATTCGCGAACGTCGCTAATCAGAAAAAGGGCTGTGCATACAGTCCTTTTTTGTTGTTAGGAGTGAAATGAGATGATTATCCAGTGGTATCCGGGACACATGGCAAAAGCAAAACGTGTCATCGGCGAGCAAATGAAAATCATTGATGTGGTGATTGAATTACGGGATGCGCGGATTCCGGCAGCGAGCGAGAACCCGGTATTGCGGGAGCTGATTCAACAAAAACCGCGTGTGTTGGTACTTAATAAAAGCGATTTGGCAGACCCCGTCGTCTCTGAGGCATGGAAGCAACGGTTTGAGACAGAGGGGACAGAGTGTGTGTTGCTGGACAGTAAAGCCAAGTCGTCCCGACAGGAACTCACTCGCCGGGTGATGGCGGCAGGTCGGCCCATCTTGGCGCGTTGGGAGCGACGCGGTTTGCGTGCGCGTTCGTTGCGCACTATTATTTTAGGCATCCCGAATGTCGGGAAGTCGACACTGATTAATACCATGGCGCGCGGGTATGTGGCGGCGATTGCCGACCGCCCCGGAAAAACGCGCGGACAGCAGTGGGTAAAAATCGGCAAGCGGTTGGAGTTGATGGATACGCCGGGCGTATTGTGGCCGAAATTTGACGACCCGAAGGCGGCGCGTATGCTGGCGGCGACCGGTGCGATTGTCGACGAAGTGTTTGATGCGGAGGAAGTCGTTGCCGGCTTGTTGAGGTACCTGTCGGAGCACTATCCGTCCGCCTTGCGGCAGCGATACGGCGAAGATATACCGTCGGAAGAGGCGCCGGCAATGTTGCAATACATCGCGCAACGGCGCGGGTGTCTGCTGCCCGGCGGGATGGTTGACGAGGAAAAAGCACGACGCATTGTATTACAGGATTTTCGCCAAGGTCGATTCGGTCGGGTGTCATTGGAATCGCCGGAGGGATGAAATGAAGCATAACGAAACGATTGCCGACATTCGGCGCCGTTTGCGTGAAGGCGCCACGCCGGAAGAACTGATTCGTTGGAGTAGCGATGAACGACGCGGGGTGCGACAGGCGCTGGTCTCGTATCAGCGGCAAACAGAGCGGCGCCTTCAGGAAGAAACGCGTTTGCATAAGCTGTATCAATACGAGCGTCGATTGTATGCGCAGGGATATCGCTTGGTGGCAGGGACGGACGAGGCAGGGCGCGGGCCGGTTGCCGGTCCGGTCACGGTCGGCGCGGTGATATTGCCGGCAGAATGGTATTGCGTCGGTTTGAATGATTCCAAACAATTGCGGCCGGAAAAGCGGGAAGAATTGTATCATGAGATTGTGTCCCATGCGCTAGCCTACAAAGTGATTCATATTTCGGCCGCGGAAATCGATGCGGCCAATATTTATCAAGTCGTTCAGGACGGGATGAGCCGGGCAATCGCCGCATTGCAGCCGGCCGCACAAGCCGTGCTGAGTGACGCCATGCCGTTTGCGACGGATATCCCGTTGCAGGCGATTGTGCACGGGGATGCGCTCAGCGCATCGATTGCGGCGGCTTCGATTTTGGCGAAAGTCAGTCGGGATCGTCTGATGTGCTTATATGACGAAGAGTATCCGGGATATCATTTTGCGGTGCATAAAGGGTATTTGACGGAGCTGCATCGGCACGCACTGGAAGAGCTGGGGCCCTGTCCGATTCATCGTGCCAGCTTTGAGCCGATTAAGTCTATGCTGAAAAGATAGCACATACAGTTGCCGTTTTTGTTATAATCAAGGGGAACATGCGGGTGACAACGGAAAGCGTTTGAAACAGGTGAGACAGTGTGTCGGCCATGAATCAAGAAAAAATGCCGCCCCATATTGAAGTGGGGAGGCAAGGTGAAGATATTGCGGCGAGGTACATCACACAACGAGGGTGGCGCATCGTTGCGCGAAATTTTCGTGCCGGGCGCGGAGAGATTGATTGCATTGCCTGGGACGGCCATGTGCTCGTGTTCGCGGAAGTCAAAACGAGACGCAATGCACGTTACGGAATGCCGCGCGAGGCCGTTACCGCATACAAACAACAGATGCTGCGCCGTACCGCGCAGGCCTATCTGTTACAGCATGATTGCACGGACACGGTTTGTCGCTTCGATGTCATTGAAGTGATGATGGAAGCGGACGGGGCTTTCCGTGTGACTTGTTGGGAAAATGCATTTTGAGGGAGCAGACATGTTTGCGAAGCTATCAGGGGCGACGACATTCGGACTGAACGGATATGTGATTACCGTCGAGGTGGATTTAGCCAATGCATTACCGGCGTATGATGTGGTCGGACTTCCCGCATTGGCGGTACGTGAATCGAAAGAGCGGGTACGTCCCGCCTTAAAAAACGCGGGGTTGGAGTTTCCGCTGCGAAAAATTACCGTGAATTTGGCGCCGGCGGATTTGAAAAAAGACGGCTCGGGATTGGACTTGCCGATTGCAATCGGAATTTTGGCCGCTTCCGGGCAATTGGGCAAAGCGCGGCTGGAAGATATGCTGTTTATCGGCGAACTCTCGTTGGACGGTCATGTTCGCGGCGTGAACGGTGTCTTGTCAATGGTATTGGCCGGGAAGCAGGCCGGCAAGACAACTGTTTTTGTGGCACCGGGAAATGTCCAAGAGGCACTGCTTTGTGACGGTATTACTGTCCATGAAGCGCGCTCGTTGGCAGAGGTGGCATCTTGCTTACGCGGGGAAAAGGTGCCCGCGGCCGCCGAGAAAGAAGCGGTTGTCGAAGACCGAATCGTAGCGGGCGATGATTTTGCGGAAGTGCGCGGGCAAGCTGTTGCCAAACGGGCGCTTGAGATTGCCGCTGCCGGCGGACATAATGTGTTGATGGTCGGCCCGCCCGGTGCGGGCAAGACCATGTTGGCACGACGGATTGTCACGATTTTGCCGCCTTTGACACAAGCACAGGCGTTGGAAGTGACGAAGATTTACAGTGTAGCGGGATTGTTTGATGCTTCGCGTGCGCAAATGCTTCATCATCGTCCTTTCCGCAGTCCTCATCATACCGTATCGACGGCAGGCCTAATCGGCGGTGGCAGCATACCGCGGCCGGGAGAGGTGACACTCAGCCATGAAGGCGTACTTTTTTTGGATGAGTTCCCGGAGTTTCCCCGCACGGTGTTGGAAGTGCTGCGCCAACCGCTCGAAGACCGAGTCGTTCACATTTCGCGAGTCAATGCAAGTTTTTCATATCCCGCGGATTTCATTTTAATTGCGGCGATGAATCCGTGTCCGTGCGGTTATTTCGGTGATGATGAACATACATGCGAGTGTGCGGCGGGGGAAATCCGCCGCTACTTGCGCAAGATATCCGGGCCGTTGCTGGATCGGATTGATTTGCATGTCGGAGTGGCTCGCCCGCGGTATGCGGAGTTAGTCTCGCAAGACAAGGAAGAGCCGTCGGCTCGGATTCGTGAGCGCGTCATGGCGGCACGGGAGAGACAGGCGGAGCGACTGGGGCGGTACGGTATTGCGACCAACTCGCAAATGGCGCATCGCCATTTGCGCTTGACGTGTTCGTTGACACCGGCCGCTGACCGGCTGCTGGAAAGTGTCTTTTCGCGTCTTCATTTGAGCGCGCGTACGTACGACCGATTAATCAAGGTCGCGCGTACGATAGCGGATTTGGAAGGCGTGGATGTCATCAGTGAGGAGCATGTGGCGGAAGCGGTCAGTTATCGGAGTCAAGATCAATGAATACGACGGAGAAGATGTATGCGGCGGCCTTGCAACGAATTGCCTCGCTCGGTGCCGTGCGAATCAGACGGTTAACCGATTATTTCGGTAGTTTTGCGGCAGTTTGGCAGGCGGACGAGAGCGCGCTTCGGGAGAGCCGGACACTGGGACCTAAACAGCTTGAACGGCTGATGCAAGAACGCAAAGAGATTGATCCGGAAACGGAGTATCAGCGAATTGATCAATTCGGCGCGGACATTTTGACCTATCGTGACGAATCGTATCCGCGGTTGTTGGCGGAAAATACGCATGCGCCGGCGGTATTGATGCATCGCGGTGTCTGGCCGAGCGAAGAACGACGTTTGGCAATCATCGGGACGCGTAAACCGTCACCGTACGGTCAAAATGTATGCCGGCAATTTGCGCGGGAACTGGCACAAAACGGAGTGAGCATTGTCAGCGGCGGGGCGCGCGGGATTGATTCCATCAGTCACCGGGAAAGCCTGGAATACAGTGCGCCGATTTGCGTATTGGGGTGCGGTCTCGACGTGACATATCCGCCGGAAAATACCCGACTGTTTTCAGCGATTGCCGAACGCGGGGTGCTCGTGTCGGAATATGCGTTGGGCACCAAGCCCCTCGGGCGACAATTCCCGGCACGCAATCGGATTATCAGCGGACTCAGTCGGGGTGTATTGGTCATTGAGGCCAGCCGCAAGAGCGGGACATTGATTACGGCCGATTTTGCATTGGAAGAAGGGCGGGACGTATTTGCCGTGCCGGGCAGTATTTTTTCCGACACCAGCGAAGGAACGCACCATCTTCTCCGGCAAGGAGCAATTTTTGCCGCTTCGCCGCAGGACGTGATGGAGGAATATCATTGGGGAATCCGGACAGAGGAGTCAGGAACGCCGACAGAATTAAGTCCGGAAGAAGAATTGGTATATCGTTGTTGCCGTTTGGACGAAACAGTGACTGCGGATGAAATCATTGAGCAATCGACTTTGCCGCTGGCCAAAGTAAATTATGTATTATTGCAATTAGAGATAAAAGGGGTTATCAAAAATACCGGCAATCAGCGGTATATGGCGATTATCGGGTGATAGGAGGAACACGTGTCGATTAAACGGACGATTTCCATCGGAGATAAAAAAAGAGGGGGACGCAAGCGGGACGAGGTGCCAAAGTTTGTGCGCCGGCCTAATCCTAAAGGAAAGCACTTGGTTGTGGTAGAATCTCCAGCAAAAGCCAAAACAATCGAAAAAATCTTGGGCAAAGACTATAAAGTAATGGCAAGTATGGGACATTTGCGGGATTTACCCCAAAATTCCTTGGGGGTCGATATTGAGGACGGATTTATGCCGTATTATGTGAATGTGCCGAATCGCAAGCAGGTCATTGAGGATTTGCGGGCGGAGGCCAATCGCTCGCAAGATGTCTTGCTGGCCACTGACCCTGACCGCGAGGGGGAGGCCATATCTTTTCATTTGGCACATTTGCTGGATGTGCCGGTGGAGCAGGATGTGCGGATTACTTTTCACGAAATTACACCGAATGCGATTACGCATGCGGTGGCCAATCCGCGTGCGGTGAATATTGCGCAAGTGAATGCGCAGCAGGCACGCCGAGTATTGGACCGGGTCGTGGGGTATAAACTGAGTCCGTTGTTGTGGAAAAAGATATTTAGAGGTTTGAGTGCCGGGCGAGTACAGTCGGTGGCGGTTCGACTTGTTTGCGAGCGCGAAGAAGAAATTAATGCGTTTGAGCCGAAAGAATATTGGAGTATTGAAATTGACTATGCTACTGATGCCGGCGAGACATTTCGCGCCAAATTGCATACATACCAAGACAAGCCGGTGGAAATCGGTACTGAGGAACATGCGCGGACGGTCAGTGAGGAATTGCGCCACTTGGCGGCAACAGTCACACAAGTCAAGAGAAGTCAGAAACGACGTAAACCGCAGGCACCTTTTACGACGAGTACGTTACAGCAAGACAGCGTCAATCGCCTGAATTTTGCGGCACGCAAAACGATGATGATTGCGCAACAATTGTATGAAGGGCTGGATATCCGCGGTGCTCACGTGGGGTTGATTACGTATATGCGTACCGACTCGACCCGCATTGCAACGGAAATGCAGGAAGAAGCGGCGAATTATATTCGCCAAAAATTCGGTGCGGAGTTTGTGCCGGAAACGCCGAACCACTATGCCGGCCAAAGCCAGAGCCAGGATGCACATGAAGCGATTCGGCCGACTTCGTTGCAACATCATCCGGATGATGTGGCGCCTTTTTTGACCAAAGATCAGCTGAAGTTGTACACGCTGATTTGGAATCGTTTTCTGGCCAGCCAAATGACACCGCAAGTATCTAAAAATGTCACGGCCGTCATTGCGGCGGGGGATTACGGATTGCGAGCGGTCGGCAGTCAAATCGTCTTTCCGGGGTTCAGTATCGTGTACTTGGCAAAAGAAAAGACGGACGAAAATATTTTGCCGGAAATCAATCAGGATGATGCGCTGAAGCAAAAGAAAGTGTTGCCGAAGCAGCATTTTACGCAACCGCCGGCCAGATATACGGAAGCGACATTGATTAAGTTACTGGAAGAAAAAGGCATCGGGCGTCCGAGTACGTATGCCCCGATTTTGGATACGATTCAAAAACGCAATTATGTGCAAAAACGTGATAAGTCATTTGTGCCGACCGAGTTGGGGTTCATTGTTGTCGATTTGCTGAAAAAATTTTTCCATAAAATTATTGATGTTCGCTTTACCTCGAAAATGGAAGAAGAGCTGGATAAAATCGCCGAAGGCGAATTGACTTATGAACAGTTGATGGAAGAGTTTTATCGTGTGTTCATTAAGGAGTTACAGACGGCAGAAAGCCAATTGGATAAGGTAAAGATTGCGCAGGAAGAGTCGGATGTCGTTTGTGAAAAATGCGGCGCTAAAATGGTTTATAAGTTAGGCAGATATGGTAAGTTTTTGGCTTGTCCGAATTTTCCGGATTGTAAAAATACCAAGGCGATTGTCGATAAAATCGGAATTTCTTGTCCGAAGTGTAAAGAGGGAGATATCGTTCGACGCAAATCAAAACGCGGACGGATTTTCTACGGATGCTCGCGCTACCCGGAGTGCGATTTGGCGTTGTGGAACGAACCGGTAAATCAATTTTGCCCGACGTGCGGCAGTATTATGATGAAAAAGAAAAACAAGTCACGGGAAGAGGAAATTATCTGCAGCAATCGGGATTGCCCGGGAAAGGATTCCGCGCATGAAGAATGAGGTCATAACGATTATCGGTGCCGGGCTGGCAGGGGCGGAAGCGGCATGGCAAGCGGCAAGGCAGGGGGCTACCGTCAGGTTGTATGAAATGAAGCCGGAGAAATATTCGCCGGCTCACCGTTTGCCGAATTTTGCGGAGCTTGTTTGCAGCAATTCCTTTCGTGCCGCCGCGCTTACGAATGCAGTCGGATTACTGAAAGAAGAAATGCGACGGCTGGACTCGCTGATTATGCGCTGCGCCGATGCCTGCAGTGTACCTGCCGGCGGTGCGCTGGCGGTCGATCGGGAGGCATTTTCCGCTGCCGTTACGGAAGCGCTTGTGCAACATCCGTCGGTGGAAATTGTTACGGAGTGTGTTCCCGCCATTCCGGATGAGGGGATTGTGATAGTCGCAACCGGCCCGCTTACCGACGGGGAGTTGGCAGAGTCGATTCGCACGTTTACCGGCACGGATTATTTTCATTTCTTTGATGCGGCCGCGCCGATTGTCTATGCGGATTCTATCGATTATGATATCGTCTATAAAGCATCCCGCTATGACAAAGGCGATGCGGCGTATCTTAATTGCCCGTTTACAGAGCAGGAATATACGGCGTTTCGTGAGGCCTTGATTGCGGCGGACACGGCCGGCAAACATTCATTTGAAAAAGGCGAATTGTTTGAGGGGTGTATGCCGATTGAAACCCTCGGGGCGCGCGGGGCGGATACGATGCGATTCGGACCGCTGAAGCCCGTCGGCTTGCCGAATCCGCATACCGGCGAAGAGCCGTATGCCGTCGTGCAATTGCGACAGGACAATGCGCAGGCGACATTATACAATATTGTCGGGTTTCAAACGCATCTGAAATGGGGCGAACAACAACGCGTGTTCCGGATGATACCGGGACTTGCGCAGGCGGAATTTGCACGTTACGGCGTGATGCATCGTAACAGCTATATTAACTCGCCGCAGGTTTTGCTTCCTACCTTGCAAACCCGCCGGCGGAAAAATTTGTTCTTTGCGGGCCAAATCACCGGCGTGGAGGGGTATGTAGAGTCGGCGTCGGCCGGGCTGTTGGCGGGACGCAATGCGGCACGATATGCGCAAGGCAAACCCGTATGGGGACCGCCTGCGACTACGGCGCTAGGGTCACTTGTGCAATATATATCCGGCTTTGACGGGAAGAACTTTCAGCCGATGAATGTTAATTTCGGTCTCGTTGCACCGCCGGAGCGACGAATTCCGAAAAAAGAAAAAAACGCGTACTTATCGACGCGAGCGCTGGAGGTTTTGCAAGAAGCCCTTCTTTCCGACAGAATCTGAGCAAATAAAAAACGCCAAGCGGCGTTTTTTATTTGCGGCGGTGTCGCGAAGGGGGTGTCGGTTGTGCAGGTCGGGATTCTTGCTCGGCGGCACGGTCGGGCGGATACGCAACACGGAAATACAGAAAGGCACCGAGCGCGCAGAGAAAGGCAACAACGGAGGTAAGCTGCGCGGATTTCAGACCGAAGGCCAAAACAGTATAGTCTCCGCGCAGATATTCCAGGAAAAATCGCGCGCCGGAATAGAGCATGACATAGAGTGCAAATACCTGGCCTTTAGCGTGACGGGTCAATGAAAAAGCGAGCAACGCGACAAAAATCAAAATGTCCAATTGTCCTTCCCACACCTCCGCCGGCCATAGCGGTTGGTCGCCGTAGGTGCGATATGCCAGTGTGGTTGGCGGATAGAGAATACCGAAAGGGCCTCCTGTAGGGTGACCGAAGGCGTCACCGTTCATGAGGTTGGCCATACGCCCGACGGATTGACCGACGAGTAATGCCGGGGCGACCAAATCGGCAAATTCCAAAATCGGAATGCGGTGACGGCGCAAGTAAATGACGGCGGTAATGACGCCGAAAACAAGACCGCCCTGTATCGCCATGCCGCCTTGCCACACAAAGGGGATTTCCAAAAGATGATGCCGGTAATAGTCCCAGTCAAAGAAAAATACATCCCAGAGGCGTCCGCCGACGATTCCCATCAACCCGCAGTAGACAGTCATGTCAAAGATATGTTCGTGCCAGCGGCCGTCTTTTTTGGTGAAGTAATACGCCAATATGCCGCCGGTGATAATTCCCAAGGCAAATAACAGACCGTATGAACGAATCGGAAACGAACCGATAAAAAACAGATATTGATGCATACTAGCTCCTTTCTTCTTTTCTGATTATACCTTATTTCCGTGCGAAGAGCGCGGGGCTATCCGTCTTATCAAAAGAGGTATGTTATAATAATAACTGCTGAAAGGGCAGTATGTAAATGCAAAAGGATTGGTGCAAGGGGGATTAGGGTGTCCACAGAATATATTCGGAATTTTTCTATTATCGCGCATATCGATCACGGCAAATCGACGCTGGCTGACCGTTTGATTGAAATGACGGGTGCACTCAGTGAGCGGGAGATGCAGGCGCAAGTACTTGATAATATGGAGCTGGAAAAAGAACGGGGGATTACGATTAAATCGCAGTCTGTTCGTCTGCATTATACGGCGGCGGACGGTCATGACTATATGCTGCATTTAATCGATACGCCGGGCCATGTCGATTTTAATTATGAAGTTTCGCGCAGTTTGTCCGCGTGCGAAGGTGTGTTGCTGGTGGTCGACGCCACACAAGGTGTCGAGGCGCAGACACTGGCCAACGTGTACTTGGCATTGGATCACGATTTGGAGATTATCCCGGTCATTAATAAAGTAGATTTGCCGAGCGCCGACTCGGACATGGTCAAAGAGGAAATCGAGACTGTCATCGGGTTGGATGCTTCCGCCGCGCCCTTGATTTCGGCCAAAACCGGATTGGGCGTACCGGAGGTACTGGAAGCCATTGTGCGGGAAATACCGCCGCCGCCCGATAACAGTAATCGGCCGCTCAAAGCGTTGGTCTATGATTCGCATTTTGACTCTTACAAAGGGATTATTGCCTATGTCCGTATTCACGAAGGCTCGCTTCGCATGGGCGATCGAATCCGGATGATGGCCAGTGGCAAAGAGTTTGAAGTCACGGAAGTCGGTTATTTCGGTCCGCAGATGACACCGACCGACGCGTTGACATGCGGTACGGTCGGCTATTTGGCGGCCAGCATTAAGAACGTGCATGACTGCGCGGTCGGCGATACGATTACCACGGTCGAAAACGGTGCGACAGAACCCTTGCCGGGGTATCGCAAGGCGACTCCGATGGTCTATTGCGGATTGTATCCCGTTGACAGTAAGGATTACGGCGCGTTACGTGATGCACTGGACCGACTCCATTTGAATGATGCGGCACTCGTGTATGAAGCGGAGACCTCGCTGGCGTTAGGGTTCGGTTTCCGTTGCGGTTTTCTCGGGTTATTGCACATGGACGTCATCCAAGAGAGATTGGAGCGCGAATATGAACTGGAGCTGATTACGACTGCACCGTCGGTTATTTATCGCGTCTACACGACGGACGGGGAAATGATGGAAGTCGATAATCCCGCCAAATTGCCCGACCCGACTACGATTGAACGGATTGAAGAGCCGTTTGTCAAAGCAACCGTCATGTTGCCGTCCGATCTGGTCGGAAGCGTGATGGAACTGGCGCAGGAACGGCGCGGTGAATACCGTACCATGACATACATGGACGAGACACGTGTATCTTTGGAGTATGATTTGCCGCTAAACGAAATTATATACGACTTCTTTGATAAGTTGAAATCGGCCACTAAGGGCTATGCTTCGCTGGATTACCAACTGACAGGGTATCGGGAAGCGGATATGGTGAAACTGGATGTGTTGCTGAACGGTGATATTGTCGACGCCTTGAGTACGATTGTGCACCGTTCCAATGCCGCCTATCGCGGTCGGGCGTTGGCATTGAAGCTGAAGAATATTATTCCGCGGCAGATGTTTGAAATCCCGATTCAAGCGGCTGTCGGCAATAAAATCGTCGCTCGTGAAACGGTCAAGGCAATGCGCAAAGACGTTTTAGCCAAATGCTACGGCGGGGATATTACACGGAAACGCAAGCTGCTGGAAAAGCAAAAAGAAGGGAAAAAGCGGATGAAACAAGTCGGTAGTGTAGAAATTCCGCAGGAAGCATTCATGGCGATTTTACAGGACGACTGACATGACGGTCGGCGTATATGTCCATATTCCGTTTTGCCAATCGCATTGCTATTATTGTGCCTTTTATTCCGCAGTCGAACGAGCGGATGTATACGATACGTACTTGGATGCATTATTGCGGGAAATGCAAGCGAGAGCCGAAGACATTGCCGGCGCTACGGTAGACAGTATCTACTTGGGGGGCGGCACGCCGTCACTGTTCGGTTCGGAACGGATAGGTGTGCTTCTGGCGGCTTGTCGTCGCTTCTTTACGGTGAGCGCCGATTGCGAAGTGACGATGGAAGCCAATCCCGCCTCGCTGTCTGTAGACGACTATCGGCAGTATAGCCGTGTCGGCGTGAATCGTCTCAGCTTGGGCGTGCAAAGTTTTTCCGATTGCCATTTGCAACGAGTCGGGCGGCTGCATACGGCGCACGAAGCACGGCAAGCGGTGCGGCGTGCATATCGGGCAGGATTGACCGATATCAGCATTGATTTGATGTACGGATTGCCCGAGCAATCGGCCGCATCTTTTCGACACAGTTTACTTACGGCGGTGCATTTGCCGGTCAGTCATATTTCCGTCTACGGTCTGACGGTAGAAGAAGGCACCTATTTCGGTCGGTTACAAGAACAGGGAAGGCTGCGCTTGCCGAATGAGGCGGAAGAGTGGAAGATGTATCAGGATATGTGTCGGATTCTTCCGCATTACGGCTTTGAGCGATACGAAATTGCCAATTTTACTCGTCATGGAAAACGTTCCCGTCACAATCAAAAGTATTGGCGATATATGCCTTATTTAGGATTGGGAGCAGCGGCCACGTCGTTTCTCGGGAACCGGCGCCGTACCAATGTAGCGGATTGGAAGCAGTATGTTGCGGGCAGCACTTCATCGTTTTCACCGTGCGAAACGGAAACGCTTACGGGAGAACAGTTGGCGGAAGAGTATGTGTTTATGCATTTGCGTACTCGCGAAGGCGTGGATACGGCTGCATTTGCCCGTCGTTTCGGCATTCCGTTCCGTGATTGCTATCCGCCGGCAGTAGTGGCGGGACTGCAAGCAGAAGGATTGCTGATACAGTCCGATTCTACGCTTCGCTTGACGCCGCGCGGCATGGCCTTGGCCAACCGAGTGATGGCAAAATTTATATTGACCTGAAACAGCGAAAAGGCTAAAAAGTCAAAAAACAAAAAATATTTGACTTTTTAGCCTTTTCGTGATATTCTATATTCATCAATTAGCACTCGATTGCATCGAGTGCTAACAAAACGGGGTGAGGGGATGGATGAGCGCAAAAAGAAAATATTACAAGCAATTGTAGAAAGCTATATTGCGACAGCAGAACCGGTCGGTTCACGCACCATTGCCCGCATGTATGATTTGGGCATTAGCCCGGCAACCATTCGGAATGAAATGCAGGACTTGGAGTTGATGGGCTACTTGGTACAACCCCATACGTCGGCAGGACGCATTCCGTCGCGTGAAGGATATCGGTTCTATGTGGATGCATTGATGCATCCGTCGCAGGTATCACAGAGTGAGACGGATACGATTCGCGATTGGATTTTGTCGCACCGGGGGCAAACCGAAACCGCCTTCAACGAGATTGCCAAAATGTTGGCATCACTGACTCATAATTTTTCCTTGGCGGTGTCGGCGCAGGGGACGGAAAGTACGTTCCACTATTTGCGGTTTTTACCGTTTGACGGACGGCGTGTTGTATTGGTACTGGTTACCAAAGAAGGTGCCGTACATAATTCGATTATCACGGTTCCGGAAGGGGTTAGTGCCCTGGAATTGGCGCTGTTTGCCGAAAAAATGAACAATGCCTTGGCCGCTCGTCCCTTGCACACCATCACGCAGGAAATGATGGATAGGCTGCGACAGGACATCTTAATCGATCAATCTTTTTACCAGAATGTGTGGTCGGCGATTCAGGAAAACAGTACGACGGAATACCAAATTGTAACCGACGGTGTCGGCGAAATGATTCGACAACCGGAATTTCAGGATATCGATAAAGTAAAGCAGCTGATTTCCTTGGCGGAACAAAGCTTACAAATCGCTCGTCTTGTGGATATTCCGATGCATGCGGCGGTGCATGTACGTATCGGTACGGAAACAGGCACGGAGCTGTTGGCGGATTACGGCATGGTGCAGGCCCAGTTATACCATAATCGGCAAGTTGTCGGTACGATTGCGGTCATCGGCCCTATGCGGATGGAATACGCGCGGGTTGTTTCGCTGTTTCATGCATTGCAGAAAGAAATTAACGAATTGGAGTCAAGAAATAAGTGAGGTGCAAAATGAACGAAGAAAAGCAGCAACCGGAAGACAAGCAGGAAGTCGACTTGCACCGGCAAGACAGCGGACCGGAAACGGAACCGCAGGCCGTATGTACGGAAGAAGAATGGACGCAATTGAAACAGCAGCTACTGCGTTTACAAGCCGATTTTGACAATTTTCGGCGACGTACGGCAGAAGAGCGTATCCGTCTGCGGGAACAAGCACAAGGCGATTTGGTAACGGCCTTGTTACCGGTCCTTGACCACTTTGATTTGGCGTTGTCGCATACGCCTACACAAGGCGATGAAGAAGTCCGAAATGCGTTTTTGGACGGATTTAAAATGATTCGTCGGCAATTGGAAGAAGTGCTGTCCGAATTCGGCGTACAGGAAATCGAAGCTTTGGGAGCGACGATGGATCCGTCCTATCATGAAGCCATGCTACGGGTCACCAATCCGAAGTATCGCGAAGGTGAAATTGTACAAGTATTGAAAAAAGGATATCAAATGGGAGATCGGGTACTGCGTGCCGCACAGGTACAGGTCGGTTATCCCGAAGAGTAGGAGGAGAATTATGTCAAAAGTAATCGGTATCGACTTGGGAACAACAAACTCGGTGGTAGCAGTCATGGAAGGCGGGGAGCCGGTCGTCATTCCGACGGCGGAGGGGTCACGTCTAACGCCGTCCGTCGTGGGATTTTCCAAAACCGGCGAACGACTGGTCGGTCAATTGGCTAAACGACAGGCGGTATCGAATCCGGACCGAACGATTTCGTCGATTAAACGTCACATGGGCTCGGATTATCGTGTCGCAATTGATGATAAACAATACACACCGCAAGAGATTTCCGCGATGATTTTGCAAAAAATGAAGCAGGATGCGGAAGCATACTTGGGCGAAAAAGTTGACAAAGCGGTCATTACGGTACCGGCGTATTTTACCGACAGCCAGCGGCAGGCGACAAAAGATGCAGGCGCGATTGCCGGCTTGGAAGTTATGCGGATTATCAATGAACCGACGGCGGCGGCATTGGCATACGGGCTGGATAAAGATGAAGAACATACCATTTTAGTATTTGACTTGGGGGGCGGCACGTTTGACGTTTCGATTCTTGATTTGGCAGACGGAGTCTTTGAGGTCAAAGCAACGCAAGGGAACAATCATCTCGGCGGCGACGATTTTGACCGCAAAGTGATGGATTGGATTATTGCCGAATTCAAAAAAGAACACGGGGTGGACCTCGGCAAAGATAAAATGGCATTGCAACGCTTAAAAGAAGCCGCAGAAAAAGCAAAAATCGAATTGTCGGGAGTCGTCACCACGAATATCAATCTTCCTTTTATTTCCGCGGACAGCAACGGCCAACCGATGCACTTGGATTTGAACTTGACCCGCGCCAAATTCGACGAACTGACAAATGATTTGGTGCAGGCCACAATGGAACCGACACGCAAAGCCATTGCCGATTCCGGACTGACGGTCGATCAAATCGATAAAATCTTATTGGTCGGCGGTTCCAGTCGTATCCCGGCAGTGCAGGAAGCCATCAAAAAGATTTTGGGCAAAGAACCGAGCAAGGGGATTAATCCGGATGAATCGGTGGCCATCGGTGCGGCGATACAGGCCGGCGTCTTGGTCGGTGAAGTCAAAGACGTACTGCTTTTGGATGTCACACCGCTTTCGTTGGGAATTGAAACCTTGGGCGGCGTATTTACTAAGATTATCGATCGCAACACCACGATTCCGACATCGAAGAGTCAAGTGTTCTCTACCGCGGCAGACAATCAGCCTTCGGTAGATATCCATGTGTTGCAAGGCGAGCGGAACATGGTAGCGGACAATAAAACGCTGGGACGTTTCGAATTGAGCGGGATCCCGCCGGCACCGCGCGGCGTTCCGCAAATTCAAGTCACGTTTGACATTGACGCGAACGGTATCGTGCATGTAACCGCCAAAGACCTTGGTACCGGCAAAGAACAAAATATCACGATTACCTCGTCCGGCGGACTTTCGGATGAAGAAATCGATCGGATGGTGAAGGAAGCCGAAGCGCATGCGTCGGAAGATGAAAAGAAAAAAGAAGAGGTCGAAGCGCGGAATAATGCCGATTCGTTGGTGTATCAAGCGGAAAAAACGCTTAAAGATATCGGCGACAAGGCAGATGAAACTTTGAAGAGCAAGGTGGAAGCGGCTATCGGCGACTTGAAAAAAGCACTGGAAGGAACGGATGTAGCGGTCATTAAAGAAAAAGCGGAGGCACTCAGCAAACCTTTGTATGAATTGACCGGGAAGCTCTACGAACAGGCACAAGCCGATGCGTCATCGGGCGCGCAAACAGCCGATACGCAAGGAGCCGAACAGCAAGGGCAGGAAGACGTTGTTGACGCCGATTACAAAGTGATGGATGATGACGACAAAAAATAACGGGAGATTGATGGTGTGAGCCAAAAGAATTATTATGACGTGCTGGGTGTGAGCAAGGATGCCGGCGCCGATGAACTGAAAAAAGCATATCGCAAGTTGGCCAGGAAATATCATCCCGACTTGAACAAGGATAACCCCAAGGAAGCGGAAGCCAGGTTCAAGGAAATTAACGAAGCGTATGAAACATTATCGGATGCGAATAAGCGAGCACAATATGATCAGTTCGGTCATGACGCCTTCACACGGGCAGGACAGACCGGCGGATTCGGCGGTAACGGTGGCGGTTTCGGGTTTCAAGATTTTTCGCAAGCAGGCGGTTTTGGCGGTTTTGGGGATATTTTTGAAAGCTTTTTCGGTGGCGGACAAGGTCGTCGGAATACGGGACCGGTGGACGGTGCGGATTTGCGCTACGACTTGGAAATCACATTGGAAGAAGCTGCCTTCGGCGCAGATAAAGAGTTCAGCATTGTGAAAGAAGAGGTTTGTCCGTACTGTCACGGTAACGGAGCCGAGCCGGGCACGACTGTCACTACTTGTCCGCAGTGCCGCGGAACCGGCCAAGAACAGGTGGTGCGCAACACACCGTTCGGACAAATGGTGAATGTGACGACTTGTTCTTCCTGTGGCGGAAGCGGACAAAAAATCGATACACCCTGTCGTGAGTGTCATGCCGGCGGGCGCGTACAAAAGAAGCGTAAATTGCAAGTGCAAATTCCCCCGGGCGTCGACACCAATTCGCGTATTCGCTTGCGCGACGAGGGAGAACCGGGAAGACGAGGCGGACGCCAAGGGAACTTGTATGTATATATTTATGTCAAACCGCACCAGCGTTTCAGCCGGAGGGGAGCCGATTTGTATTGTGAAGAGCATATTTCTTTCCCGGTGGCGGCAATGGGCGGAACTACCGAAGTGGAAACATTGTACGGAAAAGTCGAGTTGAAAATACCGCACGGAACACCAAACGGAAAGGTATTTCGCCTGACCGGACAAGGACTGCCGGCGCTTCGCGGTTCAGGAAAAGGCAATCTGCATGTGACCATCATCGTAGATGTTCCCCGCAGTCTCTCGGACGAACAGCGCACGGCACTGACCCACTATGCACGGCTGACGGGGGAAGAGGCGACCAAGGAAGAAACGCCGTCGTTTTTTGAGAAACTCAAAGATACGTTGAAAGGCTGAAGAGGAGGCAACTCCTCTTTTTGCTTGCAGTCTGTCGGGAAAATCAGTACAATGAGTCAAAAGGAATGAAAGGGCGGAAAATGTGAAACGGGTCTCATTTTTGACATTGGGATGCAAGGTAAATCAATATGATACCGATGCCATGCGAGGGCTTTTTATGCAGGCCGGATACCGGATAGTCGGTACCCATGAAGTGTCCGATGTCTGTGTCATCAATACCTGTTCGGTGACGCACGTGGGGGAGCGTAAATCGCGGCAGGCGATTCGGAAAATGCGCCGGCTCAACCCGGATACGATTATTGCGGTTACCGGTTGTTATGCACAACTTGATCCGGACACCATTGCCGGAATCGAAGGTGTGCGTGTGATTGTGGGCACACAGGATCGTAGCCGAATTGTCGATTTTGTGGAAGCCTGTCAGGTTGACGGAGGCGTGCAGAACCGCGTGCGGGATATTTTGCCGACGACTGATTTTGAAAATCTCAATTTATATGGCGGTGCAGTCGAACATACACGTGCATACGTAAAAATTCAAGAAGGATGCGGAAATTTTTGCACTTTTTGTATTATTCCGTATACGCGCGGCCGCTTGAAATCCAGGCGCCCCGAAGATATTTACGCGGAAGCGGCCCGATTGGTCTCGCAGGGATATAAAGAGATTATTCTGACCGGCATTCATTTGGGAAATTACGGTCAGGACTTGGGAGGGAAAAACAGGTTGTCCGATGTAGTCCACCTACTCTTGAGAGAAACGGATATTCGGCGGATACGATTGGGCTCTATCGAATCCGTAGAATTGTCGGAGGAATTAATCACGTTGCTAGCGACGGAGCCGCGTTTGTGTCCGCACTTGCATTTGCCGATACAGTCCGGCTCGGAGCGGGTCCTGCAGATGATGCGACGACATTACCGTTTGTCCGACTATTTGGCACTGATTAACGATTTGCGTCAGCGTATACCGGATATTGCTTTGACAACGGATTTGATTGTCGGATTTCCCGGTGAAACCGAAGAGATGTTCCGAGAAACGCTGTGTACACTGCAGGATGTCGGTTTTGCGGACGTCCACATTTTTCCGTATTCACGGCGGAAAGGAACTCCGGCAGCCGACTTTCCGAACCAAATCACGGAGGCGGAAAAAAAGGAGCGCGTACATCGGGCGGAAGAAGTCGTACGGCGGGCGGCCCGATCGTATGCGCAGCAGTTTATCGGGAAGGATGTTGACGTGTTGGTGGAAAGCCGCTTGCAAAGCGGTCATTTTGAAGGGATGTCCGCACATTATCATCGAGTCCGATTAGTCAATGAAGTACCGCAAACCGGAGAAATTTATGCGACTCATATTATCGATGCGGATGACCAAGGGTTGATTGGAAGAGCGTATGTGAGACAGGAGGCATTATCATGACAGACTGTGTATTTTGTAAAATCATTGCCGGGGAAATTCCGAGCACAAAAGTATATGAGGACGAGCGTTTTTTGGCATTCCGGGATTTGTCGCCGGTGGCATCGACACATGTGCTGATTGTCCCGAAACAACACATTGAAAGTGTGGCGGTACTGACGCCGGAAAAAGAGGCTGAGGGGCTAAGCGGGATTTTCTGCGTGGCGCGGGCCATTGCGGAAGCAGAAGGTATTCGGGAAGACGGGTTTCGGTTAGTCGTCAATACAGGCCAACACGGCGGACAAACAGTACCCCATTTTCACCTGCATGTGATTGGCGGTAAAGAGTTAGGTTGGCCGCCGTTTGCGAATTGACAAATGGAGGGAATGGGATTATAATTTTAATGTGCATTTGCACCCCATAAGACTATTTGGAGGGAGGGATAAACATGTCTGAGATTAAAGTCAAGAAGGGCGAGTCATTTGATAATGCTCTGCGCAGATTTAAACGTTCCTGCCAAAAAGCCGGGGTTCTTTCTGAAGTCAGAAAACGTGAACATTACGAGAAGCCCAGTGTGCGACGCAAGAAAAAATCGGAAGCGGCGCGCAAACGTAAGTTCAAATAAGTGAAACGGGTGACGAGATGACGATTCAAGATCAATTGCTGCAGGATATGAAGGCGGCAATGAAGGCGAAAGAAGCCGGTAAGGTGGAATTGTCCGTAATCCGTATGGTTCGCTCCGCATTGAAAAACGAGGAAATACATTTACACCGTCCGTTGGTGGACGAAGATGTATTGGCCGTCTTGGCAAAGGAAAAGAAAATGCGGGAAGATTCCCTGCTCGAATTTCAAAAGACGGACAGAAATGATTTGGTGGCACAGACGCAAGCGGAAATTGACGTGTTGATGCGTTATTTGCCGCAACCGTTGACGGAAGCGGAAGTGCGGGAAATGATTCGGACCGTAATTCGCGATGAATCAATCGAACCGATGAATTTCGGAACCATCATGAAAGCGGTTATGCCGCATCTCAAAGGACGTGCGGACGGCCGAACGGTACAAACGATTGTGAAAGAGCTGTTGGCGGAACAATAAAATAGTATGGTCGACGAAGACCTCACCTTGTTTTCGGGTGAGGTCTTTTTTGAAAGGAGAAACCGATGGTCCAGGAAAATGAGTTGTTGTACGTTATTCCGGCGGGAAAGTACGGAAAAGAGGGAATTTTGTCCTTGCTGGCGCAGTATCCGGAGATTAAGTATGTATCGCTGATGGGGATTGACTTGGCGGGCAATGACACCGATGAAAAGATTCCGATTGAGTTGTTCTTCAAAAATTACAATACTTTTTTCTCGGGCGAAGCGGTACAAACTGACGGCTCCTCTGTTGTGTTGACCAATATTGCGACGCTCAACAACGCCAAGGTGGATATTGTGGCCGATCCGGATGTAAACTGGATCGTGGACTACAATTGGCAAAACGTTGACCCGGATTCCGGTCGACCGACAGGGACGTTGCGCATTCCCGCATTTTTGGTGCATGACGGGGAGATTGTGGATTCGCGTTCGATTTTGAAACGTACGATTGAATACGTCAATCATGAATTAATCGGACTGTTGAAAAATCATTCGATTGCCGGCATGGAGCATGTTCGGGCGGATGATATTGACGAACTTTTGTTTACGACGGCGACGGAGCTGGAGTTTTGGGTCAAAACACCGAGTCAGGAAATTGACAGCCGCGCGCTTTCCGTTTCACAACGCATGCAGGAACAATACTGGCAGCGCACTCACGGTGCGGTGCGTACGGCGATGGAAGAGTCTATTGAAATGCTCAAGAAAATGGGACTCGAACCGGAGATGGGGCATAAAGAAGTCGGCGGTGTCAAGCCTCGTATTGATGACAACGGCCGTTTGATCAGCGTGCTGGAGCAATTGGAAATTGACTGGCGCTACCAAAACAGTCCCTTACAGACAGCGGATAATGAGCTGGAAGCGCGGATTCTCATCCGTGAAGTATTCCGCAAAAACGGACTCGAGGTCACGTTTAAGGCCAAACCGATTATCGGTGTGGCAGGAAGCGGGAAACATACGCATATCGGTTTGGCGGCGCGGATGAAAAACGGGAAAGTGGTCAACTTGTTTGCACCGCAGAAAATGGATGCCGACTTCCTCAGTGTCATCGGTTACGGTGCGCTGATGGGGATGCTTCATCATTACGAAATTATGAATCCGTTCATATCTGCGACCAACGATGCGCTTAATCGCTTAAAGCCGGGATTTGAAGCGCCGGTGGCGATTGTCACGTCCCTGGGCAAATCTCCGCAAGAGTTGTCACGAAATCGTAGCGTGTTAATCGGGTTGATTCGTGATATGAAAAATCCGCTGGCTACCCGATTTGAGTTGCGTTCCCCGAATCCGTATACCAATACCTATACCTGTATTGCACTTTGTTACTTGGCGGCGTTGGACGGTATTCGGTATGCGGTCGAATCCCGCAAATCGCCGGAAGCGCTCCTGCAAGAATTGTCCAAAGAGCCGGGAGAGCCGGCGGATTATTTGGAAGCGAATCGTGCTTACCGTACGGAGAATGATGTATTCGAATATTACAGTGCAGAGGAACGAAGCGCACGTTTTTCCTGCCCGCCGACGACCGTATGGGAAAACATCCGCTTGATGAAACAATACCCGGAGAAAAAGCATCGTTTAGCAGCAGGAAACGCGTTTTCGGAGCGATTGATGGATTCCTTTCTGGCCGGTGTGATTCATCGCTGGAAGTTGGAGTTGTACAATCGGATTATTTCAGAAAACAACGAGCAGGTACGGGCGTGCAAACGACTGAACAATGAAAACGAATTGGACGAAGAACGTTGGCGGGAAATCGACGGATGTCGTCGGTACTTGGCAAAAGACCGTCGCGGACAATTGTCGTTGTTATCACGCATCCGCGAGGCGCTTGCAAGCGGCGATTATGATACCGCCTCCGCATTGCAAGTAGAAATGAATGAAAAAATGATTGAGCTTGACAATCTGTATCACGAGTACCGTGAAAATTTAATTGATTGATTACAAATGTCCATCTCTGATAGATGGACATTTGTTTGTTACAGCGGTTATGTTACAATGGAACAGAGGTAGATATATGAATTATCGACAATTTTACCGCCAATTTTTTCATCCGCATATATGGTTGTACTTGCTGGGCATACTACTGTTGATTGCGGTGGACGTATTGCAATTGTGGGTGCCGCGGCTAATCGGCATTGCGATTGATGATTTAATTGCCGGGAAAGAACATTTGACACTATATATCGGCTATATTCTCGGTCTCGGTATTGCAATTTTGTTTTGTAAATACGGATACCGATATTTTTTGTTAGGTGAAATGCGAAAAGCTGAGTATTCCCTGCGGAAAGCGCTGGTAACGCGGGCGATTCATCTGCCGATTTATTTTTATGAAAAGAACGGCCCGGGCAAGATTATGGCCTTGTTGATTAATGATGTGACCTCGATTCGCGTGGCGATGGGGCTCGGCATGATGCTTTTGATTGATGCGGTGTTTTTGAATGTTGTCGCGTTGTTGATGATGACTGAGCAAATATCGTTTCGCATGTCGCTATGGATTTTATTGCCGATGCCGGTGATTCTCTGCGTCGCAATCGGTTTGGGACGGATTTTGCGGGTGCGTTTTCGCTATGCACAAGAGTTGTTCAGCACGATGACGGAATTTACGCAAGAGCTGTTTATGGGATGGCGTGTCATTAAAGGATTGAGTGAAGAAGAGAGCACGGCACGTCAATTTGCACGAATCAATCGAATTAATCGAGAAGGTAATCTTCGCTTGGCGCGCGCGCAAGCGTTTTACTTGCCGTTGACGCGTACCTTGTCGATGATTTGCTTTGCAATATCAATCTATCTTTGCGGACAGATGGTCTATCAACAGCAAATTACAATTGGAGATTTTGTCGCGATTAACGGATATATCGGCATTCTGATTGGCGCGACAATGGGCATCGGTGGGATGATCGGGTTAATGAATCGGGCGCTGGGGTCGTATGATCGGATTCGTGCGTTTTTTGATGAACCGCTGGAGGAAATTTCCGCGTCGAGTGAATCCTGCCGACAGGGAGAGAATATATCCGTACGCATTCAGCATTTGACGTTTACCTATCCGCAGACGGAAGCGCCGGCTTTACAAGATGTATCGATGCATATTCCGGCAGGAAAACATATCGGCATTGCCGGGCCGCCCGGTGCCGGGAAAAGTACATTGGTGAAGCTGCTGTTGCGTTTGTATCCGATTTCCCGCAATATGATTTATATCAACGAGAAGGATATCTGTGACTGGGATATCCCGGTATTACGGACAATCAGTGCCTATGTACCGCAGGAGCCCGTACTGTTTTCCAGAACCGTCGCGGAAAATATTGCGTTTCCCGCGGCGTCAGGGAACTATTCGGCCGCGCAGGTGGAAGCGGTGAGCGTCGCCGCGGACATTTCTATTTCGCTCCAACAGCGTCTGCACGGTCATGCCGGTAAGCTGAAAGAAGCCGGAACGGATTTATCCGGCGGACAGCGGCAACGTATCGGTATTGCACGGGCATTGTATCGGGATGCGCCGTTGGTGTTGATGGACGATGTGTTTTCTGCCTTGGACTATCAAACCGCGGCCTCGATTGAACGGCATTTTACGAAGGCGTTGCAAGGCAAAACGGTAGTGCTGATTTCTCAACGCATGGCCGCGCTACGAAAAGCAGATTATATTTACGTCTTGCTGGACGGAAAAATCGCGGAAGAAGGCACCCATGACGAGCTGTGGCAGAAAAAGGGTGTGTATTTTGAGCTGTATCATAAGCAAGAGGAGCGGAGTGAATAATGCGAAAAGTCGTCGGTTATCGTGAAGATTGGGCCAATCTCCGCCGCATTTTACGCTATGCCGTTCCTTACAAGTGGACATTGCTCTTGGCGGGGGTATTGATACTGGTCGGAATCGGTTTGGATTTGGTGCGACCGTACTTGATTAAATACACGATTGATACCGTGTTCCCTTCGTATGATATGTCATTGCTACAGATGATTACGTTAGTTTATTTGGGTACAATTGCTGTCAGTGTTTGCGTATTGTATTGGCAAAGCTATTTATTGCAATATGTCGGTCAACATGTGATTTATGTTATTCGACAAGATATTTTTACACGCTTGCTGACACAGACTCAGGCGGAAATGGATAAAACACGGGTCGGCAGTATGGTCACAAAAGTGACGAATGACACCGATGCGATTCGCGCACTGTTTATTGAAGTGTTGGTACCGATGGCCGGGGATTTACTGATGATGGCCGGTATTTTGGCGGTGATGTTTTCGCTGCACGCCCGTTTGGCGACGGTCGCGCTGATTGCCTTGCTGATTGTGGGGATTTCCATTCAGATATTCAAGCAGTTCAGTCGCCGAATTTATCGACAAGTACGCAGTTGGATTTCCGCGTCCAACAGCTACGTTCAAGAAGCACTGAACGGAATAACGGTCGTGAAAGCGTATGGTGCGGAAGAAGATATCTTGCGGGAATACGAGCAAATTAATCATGCTTTCATGAAAACGAGTTTGAGTGAAGTACGGACGTTCGGGATTTTTCGCCCGTTGGTTGATTTTATTTACTTTATCGCCGTTGTGTTGGTATTGCTGGCGGTGGATTTTTCCGTCGATATTATCGATGCGGCGCTGGTATTTGTGTTTATTCAATATACGGAAAAGTTTTTCGGACCGGTACGCGGGATTGCCGAGCGGTATAATACATTGCAGTCCGCGCTGGCCGGTATCGATCGCACGAACGCGTTGTGGCAAGAGAGCTTCGGCACGGAACGCGACGATTCCCGGCCGGATTGCGGCGATACCTTTGATTCACTGGAATTACGCCATGTCTGGTTTCGCTACTCGGAAACGACAGACTGGGTATTGCGGGATGTCAATTTGCGTATCGAATCCGGCGAGATGATTGGAATCGTCGGGGAGTCCGGTGCCGGGAAAACGACGGTCATGAGTCTGCTGATGCGTTTTTATATTCCGCAAAAAGGCGCGATTTATCTGAACGAAGTACCGATTGAACAGTATTCTTTGGCATCTACCCGCAAGCTCTTGGGGTATGTATTTCAAAATCAGCATTTATTCAAGGGCAGTATGGAAGACAATGTACGCTTGTACAACGATACCATTAGTGATGAGGAGGTACGGGCGGCGCTGCGAGAAGTAGACTTGGGCGAATCGGCCGATGATTCGTTTGCGGATGGGCAAAGGGAAGCCGGCTATATGGGGAGTTTTTTGTCCATGGGCGAGCGACAATTGTTATCCTTGGCGCGGGTGCTTGTTCGCCGATATCCGGTTTTGATTTTAGATGAGGCGACTGCCAACATGGACAGTGCGACCGAGATGAAAATCCAGCGGTCTCTGGCTAAAATTCGCGGCAAACATACACTCCTGGTCATTGCGCACCGATTATCCACGATTCGTAACGCCAATCGCATTTACGTGTTTCAAAACGGCCGAATTGTACAAGTCGGGCAGTATGATGAGTTGGCTAAAGGTAAGGGCTATTTTCGTGAACTGCTGGAGGCGCAGCAATGAAAGAAATCACCAGTCGGGATAATACGGCGTATAAACAGGCGCTTTCCCTGCAACAAAAGAAATATCGACAGAGAACCGGTCGCTTTCTTGTTGAAGGACAGCGGGCGCTCATGACAGCACTGCAGGAGAATATTCCGCCACTGGAACTTTGGGTGGCGGATTCGGCATGGGAAAAAAATGAATCGATATTGGCACAAGTCGATTCGCGTACGGTTCGTGTTGTCACTGACGGACTATTGCAGCGTTTAGCCCGAACGGAAGAAGCCCAGGGGATTGTCGCAGTCTTTGCGGTTGATTCGTTGCCGCGAAAGGTCAAGAACCCGACGCAGGACACGATTGTTGTGTTGGATCGGGTGCAGGACCCGGGCAATGCGGGAACGATTGTCCGTATTGCGGCGGCAGCCGGCTGTCAAGCCGTGTGGACGACCGGTGGCAGTGTAGATCTGTTCAATGAGAAAGCGGTGCGCAGTACGATGGGGAGTTTGTTTCAAATTCCGGTGCGTGTTGACGTGACACCCGATGAGATTGCTGCACAATCTCAAGATGCGCATCGTGCTGTTTACGCCGCCGCACTACGACATAGTTTGCCGTACTCGCAAATCCTTCCGGCCGAGAGAGCGTTTTGGGTATTTGGCAACGAAGGAAACGGAATTACGGAGGAAATCTTGTCGTTGGCGGACTGCTGTTATCATATTCCGCTGGATAACAATGTCGAGTCGTTGAATGTAGCAATGGCCGCTTCGGTCATATTGTTTTATTATCGAGATATGTGTCCGGCAAGATGAGAGGAACGTATGACTATTTTTGAACAACGTGCCGCATTCGCAGCAAGTCTGCGGCGGTATGATATAATAATTAATAGTGAAAAAAGCATTTCTTACGGGGTGCAATGGAAGGTTTCCCGGAAGCAGGAAACCGCAACCGTCAACACCTATCATGGCAAGAAAGGATTCCGCCTGGTCGTCCAGGGGGCTTCTCCGCAATTGCAGCAGCAGATAGAACATGCATTTAAGGAGGTGGGACAGCCACCTAATGCCGTGAATATACCATTCGGAAACACGGCCGACCACGAGCCGGCCCATCGTATCATCGGTTGTGATGAATCGGGAAAAGGAGACGTGCTCGGTCCGTTGGTCGTAGCGGCCGTCACACTCCGTACGTCGGAGTCGAAAGAAGTGTCTGCATGGGGTGTCTGTGACAGTAAACAACTCACCGATGAGAAAATTCTCGTATTGGCAGAGCGTTTTTGGCAGTCCTTTCCGGAAGCATCCTCCGTGACCTGTCTCATGCCGAATCAATACAATGAACAGTATGCCGCGTATCGGGACAAGCGAAAAAATCTGAATCATTTGCTCACGGATTTGCATTTTCATAATATTGCAGTACTGTGTGAACGATTTCCGACCGACCAGGTGATTTTGGATCGATTTGCGCCCGGCAAGATGATGGAAGAACAATTTTCAGTACACGGTTTGTCGGTGCCGCTGTTACAAGTGCCGCGCGGGGAACAATTTATTGAAGTGGCGATGGCGTCGGTGCTGGCACGGGCTGTATTCGTACAGCGGATGAATTTGTTGTCGGAGATATATGACCGAATCTTGCCTAAAGGCGCCGGGCGCGGTGTAGCGACATGCATTGCCGAGTTGGTACAACAATATGGAACTGAAGTGCTCGGACATATCGGAAAGCTGCATTTTAAGACATTTGATTCCTATCGCTAGGGGGCGTATATATGCGATTTTTGATTATTAATGCCGATGACTTCGGGCTGACGGAAGAGGTCAACGAAGCCGTTCGCCTCGCCGCCACCGACGGTGTATTGACCAGTACCAGCCTGCTGGCTCCGGGATATGCATTTGATGAGGCAGTACGTATCGCCGAGATGCTGCCGCAACTCGGAATCGGTGTGCATACGGCGCTGGTCGGAGGAATGCCTCCGGTCGCCGGAGCGACGGCAGTACCGTCACTGGTTGACGAGGACGGATACCTCTGGCCGGATTATATGACCTTTATTCGGCGTGATTTGGCCGGCCAAATCGATTACGACGATGTCTATCGAGAACTGGATGCACAGTTTGAAAAAATATGCAGCCAATCGTTACGCATTACGCATGCGGACGGTCACCAACATTTGCATATATGGCCGAAAGTATTGCCCATAGTCGGCACACTCTGCCGAAAATATCATATTACAAGTATGCGGATTCCGCAGGAAGCGATCTCCTATGGCAAGCATCTGGCATCATGGAAACGCTTTTTGGGGAAAAGCGGCCTGACCGCCTTGGCAGCGCGGGCAAGAGGATATATCGCCCGCCAAGGAATTCACACGACGGATTATTTTTGGGGGATGATGGACGGCGGTCAATTGACAGAGAAAAAAATTCTCGCCATGATGTCGCAGATGGATACCGGTACACATGAATTGATGTGTCATCCGGCGGTGAACGATCAGACGATGCAAGCACGCTTCGGGTGGCATTACCATTGGCGAACCGAATTGCACGCACTGCTATCGCCCCGTGTGCATGAAGAATTGATTGTGCAGGGCATTCATCGGATTCATTTCGGAGACATTTCATAATGTCGCGTTCATTGCGTAACGGTCTGTTGCTGCTGGCGGCAATTGTAGTCGTTACCTTTTGTACAATCTATTTTACGGTGGATTTATCGACGTGGCGTGCATTTTCCTATTTTTCCCTGCAAAACATCATCGCGGCATTGACGGTTTTGGCTATCGGGATGTATTTTGACGGACGCCGCTTGCAACGATTGGTCGCGATGAACGGTTACCGCGTCAGTATGCTGGGGATATTGCAGGTGATTTTCGGTAATTATTTTTTGGGATTGCTGACGCCCGGCGCAAGCGGCGGTGCAGTAGCGCAAGTGATGATTTTACGCAGCATCGGTGTTCCGGTCGCCAAAAGTACGATGATTGTCATCATCCGTACGGTGTTTTCTATCCTGTTTTTGGTATTTGCTATACCGATAGTTTTTTATTTTGACAATATGGACATTCCGTACATCGGGCATGATTCCTTGTTTTATATCGCGACATTGTTTGTCCTGTGTTGTATTATCGGATTTTGGCTTTTCACCGGTGTATGGGGAAAAACAATTACCTATCGACTGCTGCTACTACTGCATGTCAAGCCCCGACGCATCCGTAAAACCATTCGCTTTTTGTCGGATTTGAACGATACCTTGCGGATATTGGCGCAACACCCTCGGGACACGTTACTGGTATTTGTGGAATCGGGTATCAGCTTGTGTATGATTTATTCTATCCTGCCGGCGTTGCTATGGAATGCCGACCAGAGCGGTCCCTATAGCCTCTTGCTGGGAAGAATGATTGTGCTAAACTTTATGCTGTATTTTGCGCCGACTCCCGGCGGTACCGGTGTGGCGGAAGGTTTTTTTATACTACTTTTCAAAAATTATGTACCGTCCGGCAGCGTCGGGATTTTGGCGGTGATGTGGCGGGCATTGGCAGAGTATTTGCCGTTTTTTATCGGTATGTATTTTGTCTTGACTTTGTTCGGAAAAAAATATTTATTGCACAGTGATGCGGAAAATGAGCGCAGCGGATGTTGAGGTGACTATCGTGGAGAAAGAACAGGATACGCAATTTTACTTGGTCGACAAAAAAATATTGCCGGAAGCTATCAAAAAAACCATTATGGTAAAAAGCTTGTTGACGAGCGGCGAAGTCAAAACGATTAATGAAGCGGTGCAACGAGTCAATTTGAGTCGCAGTGCGTACTATAAGTACAAAGATCGTGTCGAACCTTTTTTTGAAGCGATTCAGGGGCGAGTGTTTTCCGTGTCGATTATGATTTCACACGAAGCGGGCGTACTGGCACGTGTCTTGCAGATGATTGCCCGGCAAAAGGGGAGTATCATCACGATTAACCAGGGGATTCCGTTGCAGCAAGTGGCCAACGTCACAATGTCGTTTGAAACGATGCATATGCAAATCAGCGTCGAAGAGTTGTTAAAACGAATCGATCGGATTAAAGGGGTAAAAGAAATCACACTAATCGGGCATGAGTAAGGAGGGGGAGATGAACATGATTCAAGTCGGCTTGCTGGGGCTGGGGACGGTCGGCTCCGGAGTGGCATTGACACTCGAGAAAAATCGCGAATGGATTGAAGCGTGTATCGGGCGGCCCTTGCGGATTACACGCGCATTGGTCAAAAACAAAAAGGACTACGGTCATTTGGAGTTGCCGGACGATCTCATTATTACGGAAGATATTCAGGATATTCTGGAGGATAAGGATATTTCTATCGTCATTGAGGTCATGGGCGGTATTCATCCGGCACGCGAATTTATTTTGCAGGCGCTGCAAAACGGCAAGAATGTGGTCAGTGCCAACAAGGATTTGATTGCGATGCACGGACCGGAAATCGTCCGTGCTGCGTCTGAAAATCAGGTAGATTTTCTTTGCGAGGCGAGTGTCGGCGGCGGGATTCCGATTGTATTGCCGCTAAAAAAATCCTTGACAGCCAATCGCATTGAGGAAATTGCCGGAATTGTCAATGGAACGACCAATTACATTTTATCCGCCATGACGGAAGAGGGGCTTTCGTATGCGGAAGCGCTGAAACAAGCGCAAAAATTGGGATATGCAGAGGCGAATCCGGCCTCCGATGTCGGCGGCTTGGATGCGGCCCGAAAAATTGCAATCCTCACCTCCATTGCCTATCGGGCAAATGTGACGCTCGACGATGTACAGGTCGAGGGGATTGAGAATATCAGCGCCCGCGATATTCAAGTGGCCGGAGAATTGGGATATGTTATCAAATTATTGGCAGTCGCCAAAAAGATGGCCGACGGTGTTGTCCTTTCCGTTCACCCGGCCTTTGTTCCTGTCCGTCATCCGTTGGCCGCCGTGCGCGGTGCCTATAACGCGGTATATGTGGTCGGCAATGCTGTCGATGATGTCATGTTTTACGGTAAAGGTGCCGGTTCGTTTCCGACGGCCAGCGCGGTATTGGGTGATGTGATGGAGATTGCCCATCATATCAATGAGCATATTTGCGGCAAGAATCCGCTCTTGGCGACTGACTCCATGGCGAAAGTCGCGGACGCGTCGCAGTGGAAATCGCCTTACTATTTCCGCTTGATTGTGCAAAATCGCCCCGGAGTATTAGCGGAAATATCCCGTACATTTGCCAAACACGGTATCAGTATCGAAACCATGCGACAACTGGGCGAAGAGGTCAGTGCGGAGCTGGTCATGGTCGTCTATCCGGCGGCACAACATGCTGTTGATTGTGTACGGGAAGAACTGCAGGCGCTCGACAGTGTAGAACGTGTGGCAAACAGTATTCGTGTCTTTCGGGAAATCTCACATGAATAAAATCAGCGTGCGTGTACCGGCAACGACCGCTAACTTAGGGGCCGGATTTGATGTATTCGGTATGGCATTGACACTCTACAATGACATATCTTTTACAAAAACGGAGGCTTCTTCCGAAATCGTCTGTCGGATTACGGGGGAAGGCGCGGATGAGCTGGCTGCTGCCGGTACGGATAATCTTGTTGTACACAGCATGCAACGGTTGGCCTCCCGATACCGTCGGTCTTTGCCGGGGGGCGTATTGACGATGGATAATCGGATTCCGTTAGCCCGCGGGCTCGGTAGTTCGTCTGCGGCGATTGTAGGCGGGCTAACCATCGCAGGAAAATTGTTGGATGTATCACTCGCAAAAACGGATTTACTGGAGCTGGCCGTCGCAATAGAAGGACACCCGGACAATGTGGCACCCGCGTTATTCGGGAATTGCGTGCTGTCTGCTCGTGGCGAGCATGGGTGGGAGACGGTCGAGTATACGGTTCCGACGAGTTGGAAATGGGTGGCATGCGTCCCGTCTGCACCGCTGTCTACGCAACAGGCACGGCAAGCCTTGCCGACAATGATTCCGCATGCCGACGCCGTCAAAAATGTCGCGGCGGCCGCTTTCTTTTTAGCCGCGCTTACCAAGGAAGAACCGCACTACTTGCGCACCGCGTTTCATGACCGGCTGCATGTACCGTATCGGCTGCCGTTGATTGAAAACGGCAGCCGAGTATTGGAGGCCGCATTGCAGGCCGGGGCCTACGGAGCGACTATCAGCGGCTCCGGCAGCACCTTGCTGGCAGTCTGCGATGAGACGACGGCACCGACTGTTGCGCAAGCTATGGCGCGTGCATTCGGGGCGTCGCAACAAGCACAAAGTTTTATATTGGACGTGTGCAGTACCGGCGTGCAGGAAATTTGACCTTGACAAAATCATGAAAAATTCTTATCCTATAAGAGGTATCGGGACGTAGCTCAGCTTGGTAGAGCGCTACCTTGGGGTGGTAGAGGTCGCATGTTCAAATCATGTCGTTCCGACCAGTCGGTATACATCCGAAAAGCCAAAGAGAATATCTCTTTGGCTTTTATTGGATAAGGTAAAGGAGGCCAAAATATGGAACAAACATTGGTATTGGTAAAACCGGACGGCGTGAAGAAAAAAATCTGCGGTGAAGTGATTTCCCGTTTTGAACGCAAGGGACTTTCTATCGATGCGATTCGCATGGAAACGGTCAGCGTGGAGTTGGCAAAAAAGCATTATGCCGTTCATGAAGGGAAACCTTTTTTTGACGGACTGATTTCGTTCATTACGTCGGGCCCCTTGTTGGCGATGGTAATCAGCGGCGAAAATGCGATTGCCGCCGTTCGTCAGATTAACGGTGCCACCAATCCGATTGAAGCGGTGCCGGGATCGATTCGCGGTGATTTCGCGACGTCCATTGACGAAAACATTGTGCATGCCTCGGATGCACCGGAAACGGCCGCACAAGAAATCGCATTGTGGTTTCCTGAATTATAATTTTCTACTGCGTGAGGAGGGAATTCGATGAGCAAAGTGTATACCAAAACCGGTGACAAGGGGGCAACCAGCCTGTACACCGGCCAGCGTGTTTCCAAAGGCGGTATCCGCGTGGAAACTTACGGTACGATTGATGAAGCACAGGCGGCCTTGGGGCTCGCTCGCTCGGTAGCGAAGAAGGACTCCGTCAAAGAAGAAATTTATCAAGTCGAAAGAGATTTGTGGATGCTGATGGCCGATGTCGCCAGCTTGGATAAAGAGCCGACGATTACGGACGAGCATATTGCCCGTTTGGAGCAGATTATTGATAAATATGATGCGGAGTTGAAACCTTTAACCAAGTTTTTGATTCCGGGCGATACGCATGCCGGCGCGTGTCTGGACGTAGCCAGAACGGTAGTACGTCGCGCGGAACGGCTGTTTTGGCGGCTGCGCGAAGAAGAGGCGGTACACGAAGTCAATATTCGCTATTTGAATCGTCTTTCCGACTTATGCTATATATGGGGACGCGTTGAAACTGAATTATAAGTAACATAAATAAAAACTTGTTTCCTTACGGAAACAAGTTTTTATTTTAGCGATTTTCTTCCGACACATCTTTGAGTAAAACTTCGCTGGGGCTCGGATAGAAAAACAGCGAGTGGGTCGGCCGGAAGGTATCACTCGTTGATTTGGCAATCAATGTTTGCGACACGGATTCTTCAAATGCGATAATGTTTTCCGGCTTGATGACCGTGTCTTCGACCAGCACAGTCAAATAATCGTGTACCTCCGGCGCATTATCCGGAACCTGCTCGGCCGGTAACGGCACGCCTAAAATGATACGGATGGTTGCCACGTATTCGTCGCGTTCATTAAAGATTGTGGCGCGATAGGTACGATCCCAAAGCGTTCGCATCAAATCCAATTTGTAAGTTGTTGCCTCTGTCATCAAATTCACCTCGCTTTTGTTGTATACTTAATAATATATCATAAGTTTATCCGTTGTGATAACGTTTGCAATCGTAAAATCGATTGGCGGGAGGCATTTATGGGAAGCAGCAGATTGGTTATCGGAGGGGCACGGAGCGGTAAAAGCGAGTTTGCCGAGCAATTATTGGCACAAGCAACCGGACGAAAAGGATATATCGCCACTTCACGTATCGGCGATGCGGAGATGCGTGAGCGGGTGCGTACGCATCGTGCACGTCGACCGTCCGCTTGGGCAACGTTTGAGCTGCCGACAAGTGATATGAAGGCGCTTGCGGATATCCTGCCGCAGGCGGATGTATTCCTGTTTGATTGTGTTACAATGTATGTAAACAACTTGTTGCTGGACGAGTTGGGCGATTTGGGAAGTGATGTTTCGGTGGTGTTTTCCGAATCGGAAATCGAGCGGATTACCGAGCGGTTGCGCGGGGAAATGGCAACGCTGGAAACATTGTTGAACACTCACGATGCGCAAGTCATTTTTGTGACGAATGAATTGGGGATGGGAATTGTCCCGAATAATGCGATGAGCCGACTGTATCGTGATTTAGTCGGTTTGGCGAATCAAGAATTGAGCGCCATCTCGTTGCAAGTGGAGTTAGTCGTGGCAGGCATTCCTGTCCGGTTGAAAAGAGGAGAACGGCAATGACAAAAGCGATTATGTTTCAGGGAACCAGTTCGCATGTAGGCAAAAGTATATTGACGACGGCACTATGTCGGATTTTGAAGCAGGACGGATATCGTCCGGTACCTTTTAAAGCGCAAAATATGGCACTTAATTCCTATGTAACGAAAGACGGCGATGAAATGGGCCGCGCGCAAGTCGCACAAGCGGAAGCTGCCGGTTTGGAACCGATTGTACAGATGAATCCGGTGTTGCTCAAGCCGTCGGGCAACCAGACCTCACAAGTCGTGTTGATGGGTAAGCCGGTCGGTGTCTATAGTGCCCAAGAGTATCATACGCACTACAGCCTCACCGCGTGGGATTCTGTTAAAAAAAGCATGGCCTATCTCGAAGAACGCTTTGATGTGGTGGTGATTGAAGGGGCGGGGTCTCCGGCGGAAGTCAATCTGAAAGACACCGATATTGTAAATATGCGGGTCGCTAAAGAGTTTCAGGTACCGGTCTTCCTGATTGCCGATATCGATCGCGGCGGAGCGCTCGCCTCGATTGTCGGCACGCTGGAGTTGCTGGAGCCGGAAGAGCGCGACTTGGTCAAGGGGATTGTCATCAACAAATTTCGCGGCGATATCCGTTTGTTGGAGCCGGCATTGACCTTTTTGGAAGAAAAAACCGGCAAGCCTATTTTAGGGGTGGTTCCGTACTTGGATGATTTGGGAATTGAAAACGAAGACTCGGTCTCCTTGCAAGATAAAGCGGATCATCTTGACCGCAGCTTGCAAATCGCGGTATTGCAGACGCCGAAAATTTCCAACTTCACGGATTTTGACGCACTTTCGCATGAGCCCGATGTGGAAATACGGTATATTCGCCGCGGCGATTCAATCGGTCATCCCGACATGGTCATTTTACCGGGAAGCAAGAACACGATTGAAGATTTATTGTACTTGCATCGTTGCGGCTATGTCGAAGAGCTTCGTCGTCTGGCCGAAGACGGTGTACCGGTGGCAGGAATCTGCGGCGGATACCAAATGCTGGGACAAGAAGTACTGGACCCGGGGCACGTTGAAAGCGACCATGATCGCGTCGAAGGCATCGGCTTATTGCCGACCCGTACCCACATGGAAGGGAAGAAGACAACACACCAAGTCACATTTTCCTGTCACGATTTCGACTTTTTAGGGCTAGATGTATCCTTTGACCATTTGCACGGATATGAGATTCATATGGGTCAAACAGACTTTTTGGATACCGAGGGTGGCGCCTTTTCCTTGCGCACGCGCAGTAGCCGACCGGTCACCGCACAGGACGGCAAAGTGTCCGCGGATAAACAAGTATTCGGTACTTACATGCATGGCGTATTTGATAATGATGAGCTGCGGCGCGCCGTGTTGAACGCACTGCGGCAACGAAAAAATCTAGAACCGCTACCGGTATCTTTCTGCTGGAATGAGTATAAAGACGCTGAATATAATCGGTTGGCCGATACGGTCAGAAAAGCATTGCGGATGGAGTTGATTTACGAATCGTTGCAAGAGGAGCCGAACGCGCATGTATGACCTCTATCCCTTGGTGCCGTGGCTGGCGATGGTCTTAGATATGGCCATCGGCGATCCGCGGAGCCGTTGGCATCCGGTGGTGCTGATTGGCCAGGTGATTTCGTTTTGGGAAAAGCGCGTCTATCCGCAACGCAATTCTCCCCGCCAAACGGTTTTTGACGGGGCGTGCTGTGTCTTACTGGTGCTACTGACCGTCGCTGCGGTTGGCGGAGCCCTCATATATCTGGCCACGTGGGCGGGATACTATGCGTACTTGTTGATAGCGACAGTTATACTCTACATTACCATTACGCCGGATTCGCTCGCACGGGACAGTAAAGAAATCGCAGGCTTACTGATGCACGGCGATATCGCCGAAGCACGACATAAATTGTCGTGGATTGTGGGGCGGGATACCGCCGGATTGGATGAAAGCGAAATATCGCGAGCCACGATTGAAACGGTTGCGGAAAATATTACCGATGGTATTTTGTCGCCGCTCTTTTATTTTGCGTTATTCGGGCCGCTGGGGGCGCTGTTGTATCGAGCCGCCAATACGATGGACTCCATGCTGGGGTATAAAAACGAACGGTATTTGTATTTCGGTCGTGTCGCCGCACGTCTGGACGATGTGCTCAACTATCTGCCGGCCCGAATAACCGCAGGGCTTCTATTGGTATCGGCTTGGCTCTTGCGTTATAATGTTCATAATGCATGGCGCATCATGCGCCGTGATGCCGACAAGCATCCCAGTCCGAACGGCGGATATGCGGAAGCGACCGTCGCCGGCGCATTGGATATTCGTTTGGGCGGATATAATTACTATAACGGTGTAACGGAATTTCGCGCCTACATGGGAAATACCTCGCAGCCGATAACATGGTTGCATATATTATCGACAGTGCGGCTGATGTATGCGACTACGTGGTGGATGATTGGTGTCGTCAGTTTGAGTATGCTGATTAGGTGATAGAATGAATGCATTTTTGATTGCATTGCAATTTTTAACGAGAATTAAGTTAGTTCGGCAAACTGTTTGGACGGAAAAAGATTTCGGCGCATCCGTGACTTGGTTCCCCGCGGTGGGGGCGATTATCGGCTTGCTGTTATGCGGGATTTATTGGTTGCTGCACGATGTCGTTTCCCCCTTTGCGGTCGCAGTGATATTGGTGATTGCGGAATTTTTGATTACCGGCGGATTGCATGCGGACGGCCTGATGGATACATGTGACGGTTATTTTTCCGGACGTTCGCGCGAGCGGATGTTGGAGATTATGAAGGACAGCCGAGTCGGCGCAAACGGCGTGCAGGCATTTGTCTTTTTTGTCCTGCTGAAAATCGCGTTACTGCTCTCGTTATCCGTGGAGCCGTACGTTGTATTGGGAACCATGCCGCTGTTGGGGCGTTGGTTGATGTCCTGGAGTGTGACCGGATTTCCCTACGCACGTCCGCAGGGAATCGGCAAAGCGTTTGCGGAATATGCACCGCCGTATGCGCTGAAAGTGGCTACATTGATAGCGCTGATTCCCGTACTGTGGGTGCCGACTCCGCTTTATCTGACGATGGCGGGCACTGCTGTACTCTGGGGATGGTGGGCAAATTCCCGCTTGGTCCGCAAATTGGGAGGCGTGACGGGAGATACCTACGGTGCCGTAACGGAAACGGGTGAACTGATGGTATTGGCGGCCGGCGTCGCCATGGGGCAATGGGCATGGAATATGTGGTAAGAGCGCCGGGGTCGTGCGGAGAACTGCTCCAGGGACGTGTGAATCATACGGATGTATTGGTCACTTGTCCCATCAATCGCTTTTCTACGGCGGTCGCCTCGGTTCCGCCGCAACCGCAACAAAAGCAACTGCCGCGAAAAGCGCAGACGGCAGTCAATCTGACCTTGCACTATTTACAAAAGCAGCCACATTTTTCTCTGCAGTTATCCTCCTCCTTGCCGGAGGGGAAAGGAATGGCTTCCAGCAGTGCCGATATTGCCGCTGTCTGCATGGCGACCGCACTGGCCTGCGGAGCGACATTGACACAGGCGGAACTAATGCAAATTGCATTGCTGATTGAACCCAGCGATGCGGTCTTTTATCCCGGTATTGTGATGATGGATTACTTACAGGGATCCTATATTCGGGAACTGGGCGAGGCGCCCCCGGCCGTGATTACCGTATTCGATCAAGGGGGAGCTATCGATACGGTGATGTTCAATGAACGACGTGATTTACGCAGTATGCGGGAAAAACAAAGCACCGTTATTCGCGAAGCATTGCACAAAATCAACGACGGATTGCACCGTAAAGATTGGTATGCCATCGGCGAAGGGGCGACGATGAGCGCCTTTGCCAATCAGGAAATATTGTACCGTGACTATTTGGATGCTTTGATGACGATTGCCCGTGATACCCATGCCTACGGCGTTGTCATTGCGCACAGCGGGACAGTCTGCGGCGTACTGTCCGCGCCGGAAGCAGCGGGCGAAATCAAACACAAGGTCAATGAGCGTTGCGGACAGAAGATTCGCTATTTTGACACAGTGTCATTGTATAATGACGGAATTGATATAAAGGTGCGTGACAATCATCGCTAATCAATTTGTCCATGGCGGCAATATTTATCAATACAGTGAAGAACAACGAAAAGGACTTTTGGATTTCAGCGCCAATATCAATCCGCTGGGGCCGTCTCCGTTGGGATTGGCGGCTTTGGGGGATTGGAGGGAGCGAATTCAGCATTATCCGGAGCCGTATCATATGACCTTGCGTCAAGAAATCGGGCGGTATTATCGGCTGGCTCCTGAAAACATTGCCGCCGGTAATGGCGCAACCGAATTTTTATATACACTGTTTTCCCATTTGCGCCCGCCTCAGGTGTGGGTCGTCGCGCCGACCTTCAGTGAGTATGCACGGGCCGGTCTTGCAGCGGGGGCTCGCATTATCTCGAAATCCCGCGAAGATTTGTTACCCCACGCGCAAGAAAATTTGCGGCGCAATGATGCGGTGTGCCTGTGTCTGCCCAACAATCCCGACGGGACGATTCCGGCACCGGAAACCGTTGCGCAATGGACGGAGCTGACGCGCCGACGCGGTGCGTACTTGCTGCTGGATGAGTCGTTCAGTGATTTTGACCCGGAGTTTGCTTCGTATCGAAATCTGGTGACAACAAATCCGCATGTATTCGTTTTACAGTCATTAACCAAATTTTGGGCCATTCCGGGATTGCGTCTTGGCGTGCTGTTTGCGCACTGCGAGCAAATTACAAACGTTCTCGCGCAAACCGATCAATGGAATGTGAATGTACTGGCGACGCAGTACATGATGGCGGCATTGCAGGATACGGCTTACATTACCGCTACGCAAGCACTGATTGTAACAGAAAAAAATCGTGTCTATGAGATGTATCGCTCACAAAGCGATTTTGCGGTCTACTATCCTGCTGTTAATTTTATGCTGCTCAAGATCCCCCCTTATTGCACCGCATCGATTATCGCCGACCGATTGGCGGCGCGGGGAATATTGATTCGTAATTGTGACAATTATGACGGACTGACATCTCGTCATATTCGTATTGCCATTCGGCAGCCGCAAGACAATGATACGTTGTTCACGGCACTGGTGGAAGAAGTCGACCGCTTGCAAGGAGGAAGATAGTTTGGTTCGAATATTTTTGATTCGCCACGGGCAAACCGTCTGGAATCATTCCGGACGCTACCAAGGTATTACGGATGTCGAATTGAGCGACGTCGGAAGGCAACAGGCACAAACGCTGATTCCGTATTTTCGTGAAATAGCGGTGGATGCCGTCTATGCGAGCGATTTGTCCCGCGCCTATGATACCGCGCTACCGCTGGCGGAAAGCAAAGGCTTACCCGTGACCAAAGTTCCCGGTTTGCGGGAAATCAATTTCGGTGACTGGGAAGGATTGACTTATGAAGAAATTACTCGTCAATGGCCCGGCGCAATCGAACATATGTATCAACACCCGGATACATTGCGTATTTCCCGCGGCGAATCATTCCTGGATGTACAGGTACGGGCCTATGAGGCGTTGCAGCGTATCCTGAGCAATCATGACGACGGCACGCTGGCGATTGTTTCACACGGCGGTACCATTCGTTGCTTGCTTTGTTCGTTGTTGGGGATTGATTTGCACTTGGCATGGAACTTCAAACAAGACAATGCCAACGTGACGGAGGTACATTACTACGGCGAGCGCAATTTGCTGGCGTTACTGAATGATACCCATCATGTATTATCGGTATAAATGTTGCGCGAATGTTTTGGATATCGTCGGATAATGGTGTATAATTATTCAAGAAGGTACTATAAATATGAACATTTCAGAACATATCTTGACGCAGTTCACCGTCGATGCCGTATGGCTGCATAAATCGGTGAATGTGCGTTACCAAAGCGGATTCACCGGTGATGACACGGATGCATTGATTGCCGCCGATTGCCACTGCCTGTTGACAGATGCCCGCTATACTCAGCAAGCGAGGGAAGAGTGCCCCCAATGGGAGACTATTGACCATCAGGGACGTCTGACGGGGGCCCTGAAGGCACAATGTGAGCGCCTCGGGGTTCGTCGTCTGGGCGTGGAAATGCAAGCGATTTCGGCCGCACTGTATCGACAACTTCAGCAGGAAATACCGACCGTGGAATTGATTGATACGGATGCTGATCAATTGCGGCAAGTTAAATCTGATGACGAAATCGCGTCAATACAGCACGCGTGTCGCATCGGTGACCGCGCCTTGAAGGACATTCTTCCGCTGATTCGTGCGGGAGTGACGGAAAATGAATTACGGCGAGAGCTGGAACGGGCCATGTTGGCACACGGTTCCGAACGGACAGCGTTTACGACCATTGTCGCGTCGGGCTATCGCTCGGCCATGCCGCACGGGATTGCCAGTGACAAAGTCGTCGCTAACGGTGAGTACATTACGTTTGATTTCGGTGCCGTCTATCGGGGCTACCACTCCGATATGACACGCACATTTGTCGTCGGTCACGCCTCACCGGAACAGCGACGTATGTACCATGCTGTTTTACATGCACAAGAAGCGGCTTGTGCGATGATACGTCCGGAAACGGTCGGCAGCGAGCCGGATGCGCTGGTGCGACGTTTGTTGGCTAAAGATGGATTGGCGTCATATTTTACGCATGCTTTAGGGCACAGCGTCGGATTGGAGATTCACGAAGGTCCCAATTTGTCGCCTCGCGAATCGAGAGCATTGGTCGCAGGAATGGTAGTTACCGTTGAGCCGGGAGTGTATATTCCCGGTTTCGGGGGATTACGTATAGAAGATACAACCGTGGTGAGGGAGGACGGACTGCAACTGTTGACGCAGTTCCCGAAAGAGTTAGTCGAGTTATAAGGAGAGGGTTTCAAATGATTTCCAGTAATGATTTTCGTCCGGGAGTAACGATTGAGATTGACAATCAAGTGTGGCAAGTCGTTGACTTCCAGCACGTCAAACCGGGAAAGGGCGCGGCGTTTGTACGTTGTAAAATCAAAAATCTGCAGACCGGCGCGGTCATTGAACGAACGTTTAACGCCGGCGAAAAGGTGCCCCGTGCACATGTTGACCGTCGTAACATGCAATATTTATACGAAGACGGCGGCATATATAATTTCATGGATACGGAGACGTATGATCAAACAATGCTCAATCAAGAGCAGTTGGGTGATGCGCTGAATTTCTTGAAAGAAAACATGGAAATTGCCGTACTGTTCTTCAACGGCATTGTCATCGGTGTAGAATTGCCGAATTCGGTAGAGTTGGAAGTCGTTGAAACCGACCCGGGGATTCGCGGCGATACGGCTACCGGCGGTACAAAACCGGCCAAAACCGAAACCGGATACGTGGTCAAGGTTCCCCTGTTTATCAATACCGGTGATGTACTACGAATTGATACAAGAACGGGTGCGTATATTGAGCGTGCGTAAGAGCAAAAGCGATGAATCCGTTCATCGCTTTTTGTTACATGCAGCGACCGATCGGAGTCAGCTATGAATACACAAGACGAGCTGGTCATCGCCGATGAAGCATTGGCATCCATAGCCGCTATCACAGCGCAAACCATGCCGGAAATCGCGGGGCTGGAATCCGGTTTAGTGCAGGATTTGACGGCCATGTTCGGGCGCGAGCATCAGACTGTCGGTGTGGTCATCCGTCGCACAGAAGATGAAATCAGCGTGGATATGTATATTCATGTTTATTACGGACATCGGATACCGGATATCGCGTTGCGGTTGCAAGAAAAGGTCAAAACCGCCTTGGAGCAATATGCCCAAGTCATGGTCGTTGCCGTCAACGTCTATGTCCAAAAAATTCTCTGGCAAGACCATACGGGAGGACAAAATGGCGAATAAGCAATCCTCGCGCGGCCTGTCGAAAGGTGAATTTAACCGACTGGCGGCGATGATTCGTCGACACGTGCTGGCAATGGAAGAAGTTGCCGGCATACGCGGCAATGTATGGGAGCGTGTGAAAGATTCTTTTTCACGACATCGACGGCGCAGTTTTGACGGGATTGTCATCGTCGAAACGGATGATACCCTGCTGGTCGCCATTTCCCTGACAGCCTATTACGGCATCGTGCTGCCCCGACTGGCTGAGCGCATACAAGAAGAATTGAAAGTCATTTGCCGGGAATATGGCCCCCAACGCCCTGTTTCCGTGCGTGTTTTTATTGATAATGTAGTCACAATGGAGACCAAATGAGCAGACGATCATCGCGTGAACACGCCTTACAATTTTTGTATGGTCAATTATTGAATCCGGACATTGAGTATGAGCGCCTTGAGTATGAAGAACTCGAGACGGATAAAGCGTACTCTCAAAAAATCATCGCGGCTGTCAATGCACATGCAGAGGAGATTGATGCGCAAATTTCAATGCACAGTCACAAATGGAGTATTAAACAGATGAATAAAGTCGATGTGACGATTTTACGAATGTCCGTCGCCGAATGTCTGTATGTGCCGCAAGCCGATGTCAATAAATCCATCGTCATCAACGAAGCGCTGGAGCTGGCCCGGCAGTACAGCGGTGATGAATCCGTGCCGTTTATTAACGGGATTTTAAATGCGGTGCTTTAGTATGTATTTTCTCGGCATTGATACGAGTTGCTATACGACTTCGGCCGCATTGTTGGACGGCGAAGGGAACGTTGTCCGCGAAGGACGGCGCCTGTTAAAGGTCCCGCGCGGTAAGCGGGGACTGGCACAGTCGGAAATGGTGTATCAACATACCCGCCATTTACCCTCCATTTTGGATGACGTCATCGGATCGAATGGCACACAAATCGCGGCCATCGGTGTCTCCGGCATGCCGCGTCGACGGGAGGATTCTTACATGCCCGCGTTTCTTGTCGGTACCGGCTATGCGCAAGCTCTTTCCCGTGTGTTGCAGTGCAGTTGCTGCCTGTTCAGCCATCAGGAAAATCATGTCATGGCTGCGTTGCGTACCGTCCCGGAGTATTGGGGAAAAAGCGGCTATATGCTGCATCTCAGCGGCGGCACAACAGACTGGCTGTGCCTACAATGGGAATCGGGGAGCCTTGCCGTTGAGCAGGTAGCCGCCAGCGACGACATTTCCGCCGGTCAGTTGATTGACCGCATCGGTGTTCTCTTGGGAATGCCGTTTCCCTGCGGGCCGGCCTTGGAGAATCTGGCCGCGTCAGCGGAAGACGAGCCATACACATTACAACTGCCGAGAAATCCGAATATCATTTCATTCGCCGGTGCCGAGACTGAATTGCGGCGGCGATATGCGCAAGGATTATTATCACCTGCACAAACGGCCGCCGCGGTATTGGATTATATTCGCCGCAGTTTGCGCCGCACATTATCACGGCGGCGATGGGACGGGGGAACGTTTTTAATTGCCGTAGGAGGGGTCATGGCCAATTCATATCTTCGCACACATCTTGCCGAAGATGCAGCCCGCATCGGGCTGACGCCGATATTTGCACTACCTGAATACAGCGCGGACAATGCAACCGGAAATGCCTACGGTGCGTTGCGGTACTACGATGAAACCCGTTAATGTTGCCGCCTTGGCACAGACGATTGATGTCGCCATTCGGCAAAATTATTTGTTGCGGCGCGTCAGCGTAGTCGGAAGAGTGGTATCGCGCCAGACATCCATTCGCGGCCATGTATTTTTTGCACTGTCGGACTTAGAGGAGAATATTCAAATTTCAGGGATTTTATTTCAATCCCGGCGTCGTTTGTATGACGCGATACTGGTCGAAGGCGAGCAAGTCGTCATCAACGGTAATGTCAGTTTCTACGCGCCCAACGGTACGATTCGTTTGTTGGCGGAACAAATTACCCCCTTCGGTCAAAGCCTTTACGCCCGCCGGCACGAAGAATTGCGGCGCCAAATGGAAGCCAAGGGTTATTTCTCCCCGGCCCGAAAACGTCCGCTGGCACCGTATGTGTTTTCTGTCGCCCTGATTACATCGCCGGTCGGTGCGGTTGTCCATGATGTGACCAAACGCATTCACGAACGCAGTCCGTTTGTATCTTGCCGGCTTTTCCCCGCCCGGGTTCAAGGCGAGGGAGCACCGGAATCGATTGTGGTCGGGATTGCCGCCGCCAATGCCCTGCCGCAGCCGCCGGATGTGATTATTGTAGCCCGGGGCGGCGGTTCGCGCGAGGAATTGGCCACATTTGATTCCGAGTTGATTATCGAAGCGGCAATCCGCTCCGCTGTTCCTGTCATATCGGCCATCGGCCATGAAAGTGATTCGCCGCTGCTGGATTTGGCTGCCGATATCCGTGCGGCAACCCCGACACATGCTGCGGAAATCGTGACCCAATCCACATTGGCAGCGGTCAGCGAGTTATCGCGACGCTATGATGCACTTGGTAGCGCACTCACCGTCCGTCATGCGGCGGCGGCCCGGCAGCTCCGCTTCTTACAAGCCCGAGGCATAACCCGCTCGTTTAAACAGATTTGGGCGCAAGAAAAACGTCGCCTGGATACCTGCCGGATACACCTGGCGTCGGCTTGGAGAGAACAAATACAAGTAGCAAGACAGCAGTTGACAGGACGAAACGAAGCATTGCAGCTGGCATCACCGGAGACGATGTTTCGCAACGGGTATATGTGGGTTGCACGCCAACACCGGCAAATCACGGATTTGTCTCACTTGATAGTGGGGGATGAGGTGCAGTTGGAAGATCGGTGTCATACGGCAAATGCATTGATTACGGAGATTACTCCGCGAAAGGACGAACAGGGATGAATGAGTACGAAGATAAAATCCGTGAATTGGATACCGTCATTGCCCGCTTGGAGGGCGGGGATATTTCCCTGCAGGAAGCAATGAATTTATATCAACGCGGCAACGAATTGATGGTCGCCTGCGCGGAATTATTACAGACGTATCAAATGCAGGCAGAAACGATTATGGCAAAGACCGAAAAAATGATGCAAGAGGCCAATCAACAATGAACACCGATTTTCAACTATATTTGCAAACAAAAAAAGAGCGTATTGAAACCGAGCTGTCTACGCTGCTGACTGCGAAAAGCGCCCGCACGGACGGCTTATATGCCGCGATGAATTACAGCCTGCTCGCCGGCGGAAAACGAATCCGTCCGATTCTCTTGCTGACAGCACTGGAGGTATTGGGGCGGCCGTCCCCCGATTATCTTTCCGTCGGATGTGCCGTGGAATGTGTGCACACGTATTCGTTAATTCACGACGACTTGCCCTGCATGGATAACGACGATTATCGACGGGGAAAATTGACTTGCCACAAACAATTTACACCCGCCATCGCTACGCTGGCCGGCGACGCGCTGCTAACGATTGCCTTTGAATTGATTAGCACCGCACCTGAATTGCGATCGGAGATTCGTTTGGAATTGATTCGTATTTTGGCACAAGCAGCCGGTCCTGACGGCATGGTCGGGGGACAATATATCGATATCTGCGCGTCTCAGGAAAACAATACACCGGAATCGTTACAATATATGGACGCCAAAAAAACGGGTTGTCTGTTGACCGCGCCGTTGGTCATGGCCGGTGTCATTGCGGAAGCCGACGCTGCACACAAGCGGACATTGGTGCAGTACGGTGAGGCAATCGGCCTATTATTCCAAATCGTGGATGATTTGTTGGATGAACAAGGAACCTTGGAAGAAATGGGAAAAGAGCAAGGACAAGACCGCAAAATGGGAAAAGCCACATACGTCACGCTGTTGGGGAGGGAGGAAGCCTATCGCCGCGCCGAGGTCCAAGCCGTCCGTGCACAGGAAATCCTGGCCGCGGCGGGATGGGGGCATACCGTATTAAGCAAATTTCCCACATATTTACTGACACGTGTGAAATAGGGAGGGCTCAGGATTGATTCGTACTGCAGTCGATGCACTCTTAGCCAATATGGTTTTGGTCGTATCGTTTTCCGCATGGTTGATTGCGCAAGTGTTGAAAGTGCTCTTTTTCATGATTAAAAACCGTAAATTTGATATTGAACGCTTGGTCGGCGCCGGCGGCATGCCCAGCTCGCATAGTGCGCTGGTAGTGGCACTGTGTGTCAGCCTGGCGATTGAAGAAGGTCTCCGGTCGCCACTATTTGCACTGGCAATCATCTTCGCTTGCATCGTCATGTACGACGCTGCCGGTGTACGCCGAGCTGCCGGCAAACAGGCCAAGTTTCTGAATGAATTGATTCGCGAATTTTTATCCGGTCATGCATTCAATGATACCAAGTTCAAAGAATTGCTGGGACATACCCCATTGGAAGTGTTGCTGGGCGGTATCCTGGGAGGAGTCGTGGCATACGGCTTTTACTACTGGTGACCGAAATGAAAAAGGAGCGCCTCGATGTCGTATTGGTAGAGAAAGGCTTATTTTCGAGCCGGGAAAAGGCCCGTCGGTATATTATGACGGGAGATGTGCTGGTCAATGATATTCCGATTGACAAGCCCGGCACCAAAATCAACCCCGAATCACCGATTCGCCTTCGGCGCAAGCCGTTGCAGTATGTCGGCCGAGGCGGGCTGAAAATGGAAAAAGCCCTGCGAGTGTTTCCCGTCTCCGTGACCGATAAAGTAGTCATCGATATCGGCGCCTCAACCGGAGGGTTTACCGATTGCGCCTTGCGTAACGGTGCGAGAAGAGTGTATGCCATTGATGTCGGCTATGGCCAGCTTGCCTGGAAGTTGCGCAATTCACCGCAGGTCGTCAATATGGAACGGACAAATATTCGGCATGTGGCACCGGCGGATATCGGTGAACCGGCGCAATTGATTGTCATTGACGTATCATTTATTTCGCTGGCAAAAGTATTGCCGGCCGCCGTACCGTTACTCGATCCGTTCGGCGATTTTCTGGTATTAATCAAGCCGCAATTTGAAGCCGGTAAAGATCTGGTCGGGAAGGGCGGTATCATCCGCGATACGAACGTACATCGAAAGGTATTGACGGATTTTTACGCGACACTTCCCTCCTTTGGATTACAGGTATGGGGATTGACCGTTTCTCCCATCAAAGGCAGTGAAGGCAATATTGAGTTTTTGGCGTGGTTGCGGACAAATGAGAGCGGTAGCTCCGCTTTTGAGTATGCGCATGCAGTAGAGCAAGTGCTGCAAATCCATCCGGAAGAAGGGTTATAATATGTTAGTCGGAATTTTTCCCAATTTATCCAAAGAAAACATCGTTCGCTATGTGGATGAGCTTTGTCGCCATCTGGATGCGGCGGACATCGATTATCGCATGTGGGACCGATACCGGGCGGAGATGAACGAACGCGGGTATCATTTTGCCGGCGAACGCTGGGCGTCCTGGGACGAGTTAATTGACCGCATGGATATGGCCATTTCTCTGGGCGGCGACGGGACACTCATTTCTGTTGCCAAACAAATTTTCCCGACACGTGTACCGATTGTCGGCGTTAATTTAGGTGATTTAGGATTTCTGAATGTGATTGAACGAAATAATCTCGATGAACGCTTACAAAAAATCAAATCCGGTGCCTATCATTTAGTTGAGCGCACAGTACTCGATGCCGCGATTTTAACGCAAGACGGCGAAAAAAATCAGCTGCCGATGGCGGTGAACGAAGTCGTTGTCGGCCGCAGCAAACCGGGGAAAATGGCTCGTCTGCGCCTATATATCAACAATGTCTATGTCGAGGAATATCCGGCGGACGGAATTATTATTGCGACGGCTACCGGTTCGACAGGATATGCATTATCGTGCGGAGGGCCGATTTTGTATCCCGGTTTGGACAGCCTGCTGGTGATTCCGGTATGCCCGCATTTATTGCAAAGCGCACCGCTCTTGATTGGACGGCAAGATGAAGTCATGATTACCATGCCGGAACGGGAAAAGCAACTGTATGCATCCATTGACGGCAACGAGTCCTTTCATTTTAATTACGGCCGCCGCTTGGTGATTCGTGCGCATGAACAAACAATACCGTTCGTTCAATTTAATGACCAAAACTTTTTCCAATCGCTGTTCCCTAAGCTCAGCAAGTCAATCTACCATGACCATCTCTAACGTGCTGGCCGTCAATCAAGTGCTGTTGCGGCCGTACTTGGCACATGCCCGTTGCATAATCGATGCAACATTGGGGAACGGGTACGACAGTGCATTTGTCTTACGCCATGCACCGCATTTGCAGTATTTGTTTTGCTGTGATATTCAAGCGCAAGCGATGCAGTCGTCACAGCGAAAATTGGCGGCAATAGATACACCGGCGCAAATCTATCGGTACGAAATGAATCATGCGTATGTACTGGAGGATTTCCCGCTGGATGTCGATGTCATTTTGTTTAACCTCGGGTATTTGCCCGGCGGCAATCATGCGGTGCATACACGGGCCGAGGATACATTGCGAGCCTGTGCGGCAGGTTTACAGGCCTTACGCCGCGGCGGTGTATTATCCGTAGTCAGCTATCCGGGAACGGCCGCCGGGGCAGAAGAAGACCGGGCATTGCAAGCATGGGTACAAGCACTGCCGCAACAAAAATGGCATGTTGCCCACGTCCGCATGCCCAATCAAATTCATCAGCCGCCATGCTTGTTTTTTATCGAAAGGAGGTAACTCGTGAAAAAATATCGATACGCCAAGATTCGTGAGATCGTCCAAGACCAAATTATCGAAACACAGGAAGAGTTGGCACAAGCGCTGGAACGCGAGGGAATCGCCGTCACCCAAGCAACGATTTCCCGGGATATCAAAGAAATGATGCTGGTGAAGGTGCCGTATCGCAGCGGGCATTATCGGTATGCACTTTCTTCGGAAGAACCGATGTTGTTGGCCAAGAACCGATTGATTGATATTTTTGCTCATACGATTGTCAAAATCGAATGCAGCGGGAATATCGTGGTGATTCATACGACTCCCGGTTCTGCCAATGCAGTTGCTTTCGCCCTGGATAATTTGAATTTGCCACATATCATCGGGACACTGGCCGGTGATGATACAATTTTGCTGGTCGTGGAAGAGGGTTATTCCGCCGTCGATATTAAAACGGAAATTTATCAGATTTTTCATGAGGATTGAACCGTGCTGACACAGCTTTCCATTCGGAATTTTGCGATTATTGCATCCGTCGATTTGGAATTTCATCAAGGGGTAACAGTATTTACCGGGGAAACCGGTGCCGGAAAATCGATTTTGATGGATGCGCTGGCGATGGTGCTGGGGGCAAGAGCATCGACTGAACATATCCGTAACGGTGCTGACGCCTTGCTGGTGACGGCAATGTTTGACATCACCGACCGCGTAGATGTCCGTACATTTTTACAAACACAAAATATCTCCGAAGACGCCTCGGAGACCGATCTGATTGTATCGAGGCGACTGGATGTCTCGGGGAAAGGGCGGATTTTGGTCAATGGCGCCGTCACGCCGCTCCGTACTCTGGCAGCACTCGGGGAGTTGCTGGTCGATATCCATGCCCAAGACGATCATCGTCGGCTCTGCTCACCGGCTTATCAACTGTCAATGCTGGATACGGCCACACCCCAATTGATTGATTCGGTCGTGCAATACCGCCACGCCTACCAAAACTGGCAAAAACAGGAAGCGGACTATCGCACATGGCGTAGCAAAGTACAAGAACTGCAGGAGAAAAAAGAGTTGCTGGCTACGCAGATTGCGGAAATCGACGCCGCTCAATTGACTTCACCGGAGGAAGATGATGAGCTGGCGACAGCGATTTCTCGGGCCACGCATGCGGAAAAAATTGTCATCCATATGGAACGTGCGTTAACTTTATTGACCGGGCATGAGCAAGTGCAGGAAAAGTTGGCACACGCCGTACGCGAATTGGAGCGGGCATCGGAGTTCGACGATACCATCGCGAGCTTCGCCCACACAGCGGAAGCATCTCTAATCTCAATCGAAGAAGCTATTCGCGACTTGCAGGAATATGTCTATACGATTCAATTTTCGCCGGCGGAGCTCAATCGATTACAAACTCGCGCCCAGGAAATTCGCCAACTCAAACGCAAATACGGCGGGACATTGACGGAAATCTTGACATTTGCCGAACATGCGCGGAAAGAACTCGACGCCATCGCGACAATCGACGAGGAAGGGACAGGTAGACAAGAAGCACTGGCCCGAGCTGAGAGCGAAGCCCAATTGCGACGCGACGCCCTGAATGCACTGCGGGAGAAAGAAGCCACCGGGCTTTGTCGACAGCTGACCGACGTGTTGCAGGAATTGGATTTGGCGCAGGCACGGTTACACTTTCAATTCGATTTCGGCACGGAGTTGACGCCGTCCGGATTGGACAGGGCCGAATTGTACTTTGCCCCGAACCCCGGTGAAGAGGCGAAGCCGCTGAAAGATATTGCTTCCGGCGGGGAAATGTCTCGGCTGGCATTAGCGGTCAAGGCCATTGACCGACAACAGTCCGTACCGTCAACTTGGGTCCTGGATGAAGTCGATGTCGGAATCAGCGGCAACGCCGCCATTCGTGTCGGAAAATTGATTCACCGTATCGGGCAATCCGCGCAAGTGCTTTGTATTACCCATTTGGCACAAACCGCTGCGGCGGCCGACCATCATGTTCATCTGTTCAAGAAAGTGGAAGAAGGACGCACCAGCACATATGCCCATGCGTTGAATGAAACGGAGCACATCCAAGAAATCGCACGCATGCTGGAGGGGGACAGCTACTCATCAAAAGCACAAGAGACTGCCACTCGTCTCATCGCGCAAATAAAATAATCGTACGCCGCAATTACCTTGTGAATTGCGGCGTTTTCGATTCACCGACCGATGAGGTGTTCGATGTATGCTATAATATACACAGTAACAATACGATTCGGAGCAAGGGGGAGATGTGATGATTTCAGTAGTAGTATGCGGAGCCGGCGGAAAAATGGGGCAAGAAGTCATGCGAGCGGTATTGCAGGATGAGACTTTGCAATTAGTCGGTGCCGTGGATATTTCCCGAGCCGGAGAACGTGTTTCGGATATCATTAATGTGTCATGCGATCTTGTGGTGCAAAGCGACTTGGCAACGGTTATTTCCGACGCACGACCGGATGTAGTTGTCGACTTCACCACACCGCAAGCAGTGTATCAAAACGCCTGCACGGTGTTGAAAGCCGGTGCCTTTTCGGTAATCGGAACGACTGGTCTCGGTGCCGAAGAGCGTGAGGCGTTGGATGCCTTGGCACGACAAAACGGGGTTGCTGTATTGGTCGCGCCGAATTTTTCACTGGGGGCGGTATTGATGATGCAGGCGGCTGCACAAATCGCGCGCTATTTGCCGGAAACGGAAATTATCGAGCTTCATCATAACCATAAATATGACGCGCCGTCAGGTACCGCCAAACTGACCGCGGAAAAAATTAATCAGGCACGTCGACAGGCACCGGAACCCGATCGCACTCGGGAAAGTATCCCGGGTGCACGCGGTGCGGAATGGGAAGACGTACGCATCCACAGTGTGCGCTTACCGGGATATGTGGCGCACCAGGAAATATTGTTCGGCGGCAGCGGTGAAATATTGACCATTCGGCATGATTCATTGACCCGTACATCCTTTATGCCCGGTGTCTTGCTGGCCTGCAAACACATTCAAGAAAAACGCGGACTGGTGTACGGTTTGGAACATTTCTTATAAGGAGAGGAACCCACTATGATGACCAATGCACATATTGCGATTTTAGGTGCGACAGGAGCGGTAGGACAAGAGTTCATCGAATTAATCGAGGAGCGTGACGTACCGTATTCCCGGATTACGCTGCTGGCGTCGGCACGGTCCGCCGGTAAAAAAATATCGGTCAAAGGCGTTGAGTACACCGTGCAAGAAGCATGCCCGGAGGCTTTTGACGATGTCGATATCGCGCTTTTTGCCGGCGGCAGTATCAGTCGGACCTTGGCACCGCAAGCTGCATCGAGAGGGGCTGTCGTCATTGACAACTCCAGCACCTTCCGGATGGATCCCGACGTCCCGCTGATTGTACCGGAAATCAATCCGCAAGACATCCTGTCTCATCAAGGAATCATTGCCAATCCGAACTGCTCGACGATTATTATGCTGATGGCATTGAAACCGATTCATGACATTTCGCCGATTCGACGGATTGTCGTCAGTACGTATCAAGCCGTCTCGGGTGCCGGCAAGGAAGGCATGACGGAACTGGAAACACAGTTGCGCGATTTTTCCGCAGGAAAACCGATGCAAGCGGAAGTGCTGCCCGTATCTTCGCTCGCGACGCATTATCCGATTGCCAATAACTTGATTCCGCAAATCGATATTTTCCTGGAAAATGATTACTCCAAAGAAGAAATGAAAATGGTTCATGAAACCCACAAGGTGTTTCACGACGACACCATTGCCATAACACCGACCACGGTGCGCGTACCGGTAATGCGCAGCCACTCGATGGCGGTCTATATCGAAACGCGCGAACAAGTACCCGTTGCACGGGTTCGTGAAGCCTTGGAGGCCGCTGCGGGCGTCACCGTCGTAGATGACTTGTCACAAATGAAGTATCCGATGCCGCTGTATACATCTCAACAAAATAATGTGCAAGTCGGACGCATCCGTGCGGACTTGGCCATCCCCAACGGGATTAACCTGTGGATAGTCGGTGATCAGATTCGCAAAGGTGCCGCCCTGAACACATTGCAGATTGCAGAATACATGCTGGCACATGATTTGCTGAAAGGACGGGGATAAAATGAACACGTTCGGAAATGTTTTAACCGCTATGATTACGCCCTTTACGCCGACAGGAGAGGTCGACTATGAAGCGGCCGTACAACTGGCGCACTACCTCTTGGCACACGGATCCGACGGATTGGTTGTGGCAGGAACCACGGGCGAAGGCGCCGTCATGACCGCAGCAGAAAAGTTGCAATTGTTTACCGTGATAGTCAATGCCGTCGGTTCGGATGTACCGATTATTGCCAATACAGGTTCCTATGACACACGTGAATCGGTCGAATTGACGGCTGCGGCGGAAAAGACCGGTGTCAGTGCTGTCATGGCGGTCGTTCCGTATTACAACAAACCGACACAAGAAGGCTGCTACCGCCATTTTTCCGCCATCGCGGAGGCGACTTCTTTGCCTGTTGTTCTGTACAACGTTCCCGGACGGACTTCGCTCAATTTGGATGCGAAAACCGTGATTCGCTTGGCACATGACTACGACAATATCGTAGCCGTCAAAGAAGCCAGCGGCAATTTGGTACAAATCTCTCAAATTGCCCGTAACATGCCGGAAGGATTCATGATTTACAGCGGGGACGATTCACTCACATTGCCGATTTTGGCAGTAGGCGGTACCGGAGTAATCAGCGTTGCCGCGCACCTCATCGGTACGGAGATGAACGATATGATTCGCGCATTCAAAGCCGGTCATGTGCAGGAAGCGCAACGGCTTCATTGTCACTTACTGCCCTTCATGCAAGGGATGTTTTTTACGGCGAGTCCGATTCCTGTGAAAGAGGCCATGAACCTTATCGGTCAACCGGGAGGTGACTTCCGTTTGCCCTTGGTACACGCAAGTGAAGTAGAGAAAGAAACAATTCGAACCTTATTAAGGGAGTATCAATTGGTATAAATCAAAAAAGAGCTTACTACGGTAAGCTCTTTTTGATTATTCGCATCGACTCAATTGTATTTACGATATACGCCGATAACTTTGCCGACAATTTGAATATGACTTTCCGGACCGCAAATAATCGGCTCATAGCTTTCGTTTTCCGGTTGTAGACGGATGTATCCCTTTTCCTGATAAAACGTTTTCACCGTCGCTTCGTCGTCATTGATAAATGCAACTACGATTTCACCGTTTTCGGCGACATTTTGGGATTTGACAAAGAGATAGTCTCCGGGGAGGATCCCCGCATCCACCATACTTTCACCTTTCACTTCCAACATAAATGTGTCTTCTACGCCGGAACCGATAAATTGGGCGGAAAAGGGGAATACGTCTTCGATACACTCTTCAGCAGTTGCCGGCATTCCGGCATGTACGCTGCCCACTAAAGGAATCGGGGCCAGGCTCTTGTGCCGCCACTCGTCATCCGCCACCAACTCGATGGAGCGACTTTGATTCGGATTGCGCCGGATATAGCCCGCATCTTCCAATCCTTTCAAGTACCCGGAGATAGTGGAAGTGGATTTGACATTCAATTTTTTTGCCATATCCCGAAAGGAGGGAGAGTATCCGAAGCGCAACGTATGTTCTTCAATATATTCCAGCAATTCCTGCTGTCGGGTGGTTAATATCGTCATGGTGGAAATCACTCCTTTTATTCATTATAACAGACTTGTAGAAAAACTGAAAACATTTGTTCTTTTTTCGCAAATCCGCTTGACCGAACGTTTGTTCTGTGGTAGTATGTTTATAGAGGAAGAACAGATGTTCGGAAGGAGCGTTCACAGATGATGACAAAACTGATTACCCCCATCTTATATACCATGCTACTCTGCAGCAGCATCGTAGCTTCGGGCTTCTTGACTCCGACACCCGCTCCCGTTTACCAAGAGATTCGAGTTCGCTCGGGAGATACGTTATGGTCATTGGCTGCCACATATGCCGATCACTCATCTACGGATATTCGCGAAGTCATCTATCATATTCGGAAGGTCAATCAGTTGGCAAGCGCTGCCGAGTTGCGTCCGGGGATGGTATTGCGCATCCCCGTTGCCGTTGATGACGAAACAACTACAGAGTCCGTCTATATCGCACAACAATAAACGATACCTGAACTGCGGAAGGAAGTATCCTTCCGCAGTTGTCTTATGTAGAAAAAATGTCTATCAACGGATTGTGACTGAATCTATCCGCCTCATTGATATAGTGGCGTACCATCTCTACCGAGTGATGTCGCGTTTGCTGCATAATATGCCGTTCTTCCACACCTGCCATAGCGGCGGATGTGGCAAAACCGTGCCGCAGGCTGTGAGCACCGTAGTTATCCGGATTCAGACCGATTTGCGTCACCCGTTCTTTAACAATTCGATTGACCATTTGATCGGACAATGCTGTGGAGCGCAAGGTGCCGCTGCGTGTCAGTCCGCGAAAAACAGGCCCTGCGGTAATCTGAGCGGTATCCAACCATTGCCGCATTGTCCGAACCGGACAAATTTCCGCATTCGCCAAAAAGGGCAATGCCACAATATTTCCTCGCCCTTCCTGGTCAGCCTTGGAGTAGGGGAGAAAGATTTCCAAGCCGCGTCGTTCAAAGGTTAAGTCTTCTACTCGTATGCCGACCAGCTCACTTCGCCGAAATGCGCCCATAAAACCGATTAGTAAAAGGGTCTTATCTCGTAAATCAACTAAATTTGCTGTTTTTAGCACCCGAATGATTTCCAGCAAGTCTTCCTTCAAAATCGGCATCTTTCCTTGCTGAAATGTGCCGATTTTGCGGCGAATGCTTTTCATTGCCGCTTTAACCAGAGGAGATGCGCAAGGATTGTCTGCAATGATTCCTCCGGCCAAATAATTTTCGGAAATGGCGCTCACACGACGGGAAATGGTATTCGCCTTGGCATAGCGAGATAAATCATTAATATAATTGACTAAAGTTTCCGCGGTGGCCGGGAAAAAACTGACTTGTTGGTGGCGACACCAATCACAAAAGTCATTCCAGTCCGCCTCGTAAGCGTCAATCGTACCGTCCGACTTTTCCAATTGAAACAACTCCTTGCTTGCCGCGGACAGGGCCTCGTTGGAGGCGATTTTTTGATTATTACGTAAATAGAAGTGGTCTGTCATCCATAACTCCTTAAAAAAATACCCTGTAATTAGTAACGATAATTTAACATTATCGTTACTAATTACAGGGTAACATCTTTTTCTTACTTTTGCAAGGCGGCAAAATACCGCTGCGCCTTCTGCATTTCCTCTCGTACGAGCTCGATATCCATCGTCAACAATTCACGATGCCGCATGACCGGCTGTCCGTTAATCAGCACCGTATCGACATCCATGGAGTTGGCCGAATACGCAATCGACGAAATGACATCGTAACACGGTTGCCAATGATAGCCGCTGCGATCCAACAGAATAATATCCGCCAGGGCACCGACTTTTAACGTGCCCAGACCTTTGTCATAACCGATTGCACGAGCGCCGCCTTCCGTCGCCAATGCAATCGCCTCTTTCGCCGTTATGGCGAAAGGATCCTGCAGATGCCCTTTATGAAGCAATGCCGCCAACTGCATTTCTTCAAACATATCCAACTTATTGTTGCTGGAGCACCCGTCCGTACCCAAACCGACAACGATGCCTTTTTCTTGCATTGCGGTTAGCGGGGCAATCCCCGAGGCGAGTTTCAGATTGCTTCGCGGATTATGCGCCACCCGTACATGATGGCGCGCCAAAATATCCAGGTCCTGCTCGTCGACATGGACACAATGTGCCGCCAATGTCGGCACTGCAAACAGTCCCAATTCTTCTATCCACGCAATCGGGCTCACTCCGTGTTTTTCATAGCAAGTGTCGACTTCTCCCTGCGTTTCGGAGAGATGAATATGGACTTCCATACCTTCGCGTTTCGCCGTCGCAGCTACTTGGCGGATATATTCTCCCGGACAGGTATACGGTGCGTGCGGTCCGAGCATGACGCGCAGCAGACCGTCATGTGCTCCGTGCCAACGGTGAAACAATTCGACATTTTGCGCCAGGGCTTCTTCACCGTCCGGGGCTACGCCTGCCAAGCCTCGGGCCAGTGTCCCGCGAATGCCGACATCGACGGCCGCTTGGGCTACCGCATCCATATGCATGTACATATCGCAAAAAGCGGTCGTACCGCCCCGTATCATCTCGGCGAACGCCCATTGCGAGCCCCAGTACACCAATTCATCCGTCAACTTCTCTTCTGCCGGCCAAATATGATTCTGAAGCCAATCCATTAGGGCGACATCGTCCGCAAAACTGCGAAACAACGTCATTGCGACATGCGTATGAGAATTGACCAATCCCGGCAGTGCAAGCATGCCCTGTCCGTCAATAACCTCATCCGTTCCCTCCCGAATTTGCTCATCCATACGGCCGATAGCCTGAATAGAAGTGCCGTCAATATAAATTGAAACATCTGTTTGAACGCCTTCCGGCGTGTAGGCATCTACATGCGTAATCATTCGCTTCATTGTTACACCTCCCCGCGGTGGTATAAATACGCATATTGCTCGGAGGTCAGTGCGTCGATGTGAGAATCCATGGATTCCAGCTTGATTCTGGCGACCCGTTCATCAATTTGCGGTGGCAATACATACACGCGCGTTTCCAGCAACTCGGCATGTTTCTGTACATATTCAAGAGCCAATGCCTGCAATGCAAACGATAAATCCATCACTTCCGCAGGGTGTCCGTCCGCCGCCGCCAAATTCACCAAGCGCCCTTCCGCCAATACGTAGACGGTTCGTCCATTCGGTAAGGTATACGCTTGAATATTTGCTCGCGCCGTTTCCGTATGAACAGCGGTTTCTCGCAATGTTTGCATATCGATTTCCACATCAAAATGGCCGCCGTTACAAAGAATGGCGCCTTCTTTGAGCAACGGGAAATGGCGTGCATCAATGACATGCTTGCACCCGGTCACCGTCACAAACAAATCCCCTTGCGTCGCGGCTTCCTCCATCGGCAAAACGGTAAATCCGTCAAATACCGCTTCAATCGCTTTAATCGGGTCGATTTCCGTTACGAACACATGCGCGCCTAGTCCTTTGGCTCTCATCGCAACGCCTTTGCCGCACCAGCCGTAACCGGCCACGACCACATTTTTGCCGGCCACAACTAAGTTGGTGGTCCGCATAATACCGTCCCAAACGGATTGTCCCGTGCCGTAACGATTGTCAAACAAATATTTGCATAGCGAGTCATTAACGGCAACCATCGGAAACGCCAGTGATTTTTCTTTGTCCCAATTGCGCAAACGATTCACCCCGGTAGTGGTTTCTTCCGTACCGCCCAACAGACGTACCCGCGCATCTTGACGTGTCGTCAAGAGCAGCGCGGTCAAATCACCGCCGTCATCCAAAATCAAATGCGGGAGGTGATCCAGTGCACAATTCAGGTAAGCGGTATACTCTTCATCCGTGCAAGCATGCGTCGCATACACGGTGATGCCCTCCGTCACCAGTGCCGCGGCCACATCGTCTTGTGTGGACAGCGGATTGCTACCGGTAATAATCACTTCGGCCCCGGCATCATGCAACACCGTTGCTAAATAGGCGGTCTTTGCCTCCAAATGAATGGACATGACAACGGTTTTCCCGGCAAAGGTCTGCGCATCCACCAACTTTTTCCGGATTTTTTGCAAAATCGGCATGTGTGACTCCACCCATTTGATTTTCTTTTTTCCTGACGGAGCCAACGAAATATCGCGAATTTGAGAACCCATCATTCAACCTCCTCTTTGAACCGTGCAATGCTTGCGGCCAGCGGCGGTGTCAATACCCCTCGGTCGGTAATAATTCCCGTGATTAATGCGGCCGGCGTCACATCAAATGCCGGATTATACACATTCACTTCTGTCGGTGCTGTCCGATACTGTTGCCAGTAGCGCACCTCATCCCCGTCACGTTCTTCAATGACAATATCCTGCCCTTGTGCAAGGGCGAAATCAAAAGTGGAAAACGGTGCGGCAATATAAAACGGGATCTGATGATACGCGGCCAAAATCGCTAACCCGTAAGTACCGATTTTATTTGCAGTATCCCCATTGGCACAAATTCGATCCGCACCGACAATAACCGCATCTATCCGGCCGCTTTGCATGACTGCCGCGGCCATATTGTCACAAATCAGCGTACAAGGAATGTGTTCGGCACAGAGTTCCGTAGCCGTCAGCCGTGCGCCTTGCAAGAGCGGCCTGGTTTCGTCAATGAATACATGTCGTAACAAGCCGTTGTCATGCAATTTACGAATGACCCCCAACGCCGTTCCGATACCCGCCGTTGCCAATGCACCTGCATTGCAATGCGTCAACATCGTAACTTTGCGAGAAAAGAGCTCTGCGCCTGCCGTACCGATACGAGTATTCAGCGTGACGTCCTCCGCTTCGATTTGTTCGGCGGTGGCAATCAAAACTGCGTCTACTTCATCCGCCGTCCCCTCGCGTATCATTGTTTCCGCAGCTGCACGGTACATCTTTTCGACAGCCCAACTCAAATTCACTGCCGTCGGTCGGGCGGCCGCTAAATGATGCGCCTGCACTTCATACCTCGCAAGCAAATCATCGGTAGAAAGCGCTTGGGTCAATACCTCCCGCCAGGCCAGTATCATTGCGTACGCTGCCGCCACACCGATAAGCGGCGCACCGCGCACGGCCAATGTGACAATTGCTTCCCGTACATCTTCCATACGAGCACAATCGATATACGCAATGTGCTCAGGAAGCGCGCGCTGATCCAAAATGGTCACGACCGAATCACTCCAACGCAAGGGCTGCAGACGTGTACTCATGCTTGCACCTGAAACCCGCCGTATTCCGCCATGGCACGAAACGCCGGACTGTCCATATCGTCATCAAAATGGCGGAATATCCATGTCAACAGCTCGCTAAAACGCGTGCTGTTTTGTTGCATAGCTTCTACCACTTCACGATGCGTCAGCGGTGTCGGTGATACACCGGCACCGTAATTGGTCACCATCGAAAGTGTCGCATAGGCCATTTCCGCTTCACGTGCCAATTGGCATTCCGGCACATTGGTCATGCCGACAATATCTCCACCCAATTGATGAAACATCCGTACTTCCGCCGCCGTTTCAAAGCGCGGCCCTTCCGTGCAGACATAGGTACCCGTTTCGTGAAACGGCACTTCCAACTCTCGCAAACCGGTGGCAAGCAGCTCCCGCAACACCGGACAATACGGCATCGACATGTCGACATGCGCCACCGGCAGAGGCTGTCCATCAAAAAACGTGGACGGCCTGGCATGGGTAAAATCCAGGAATTGATCAGGAATCATCATTTCTCCCGGGCGAACTTCCAAGTGCGTCGACCCGACAGCGGTGGTCGCGATGATTGCCGTGACACCGAGCCGTTTCAAGCCGTAGATGTTTGCCCGATAATTAATCCGATGCGGCGGAATACTGTGTTGTTTGCCGTGACGAGTCATGAACACGATTTCTCTGCCCTCATACCTACCGCTGACATATGTCATTTCACCATAAGGTGTCAAACAGGACTGCTCCTGTATATCATCCAGCAAATCGGGATGATATACCCCGGTTCCTCCGATAATTGCCAATTTATTCATTCTTCCTCACCCCTTTGTTACGAATAATTCTTGCAACTCGGCAGGCGTCAAACGATAGACCGCATTACAATAATGACAGCTCATCTCCACACCGTTCTCATCATGCAACAGTTCTTCTTTGTCATCATTGGCCAGCTGCAACAACGCCCGTTCAAAACGTTCTTTGCCGCAAGTGCATTCCCATTTGACCGTATTTTCGCTGAGCCGTCTAAAGGACAAATTCCGTGATAATGTCGCCAAAATATTCGCGGGAGGTTGTTTCTGAATCGCATGCGAAATCGGTCCCAGCTCTTGCAAGTTGGCTTCCATGGCAGTCAATGCATGCTCTTCTGCATCCGGCAACGCCTGTACCATGACGCCGCCGGCCGCCGCAACGGACATATCCGGATTGACCAGCACGCCTAAACTCACCGCAGAAGGAATTTGCTCCGAAACGGTCAAATAGTACGTCAAGTCTTCGGCAATCTCACCCGATGTGAGCGCAATCGCACTCTGATACGGCTGACGCAACAAGGAATACCGCGTCACATACAGCATTCCCCGTCCGACAGCGCTGCCGACATCCAGTTTGTGCAGTCCTTTCAACGGCAGCTCCACATGCGGGGAGTCTACATACCCGCGTACTTTCCCTGACTCATAGGCATCCGCATGAATGCTGCCTAAGGGTCCGTCGCCGGCGATGCGAATACTGACCCCCTCTTTATTTTTGAAGTCATTTGCCAGCAACAACGCGCCGGTCATCGTCCGTCCCAACGCCGCAGCGGCGACCGGAGACAATTGATGAAGCTGCTGCGCCTGCCGAACGAGCTCGGTCGTGTATGCCACCGACATCCGCAATCCCGCAGGTGATACATAATGGGCAATCGTATCGGCCATCTCAGTGCAATTCCTTTTGCAAATTGCACATTTCCAGTGCGGATTGTGCCGCGTCAAATCCTTTGTTGCCACTCTTAGTACCGGCGCGCTCTACGGCTTGTTCGATACTGTCAGTCGTGACAATCCCGAAAATAACCGGTTTCCCCGACGACAGCGAAACCGCTGCAATGCCCTTGGCCGTTTCATTGCAAACCAAATCATAATGCGATGTCGCACCGCGAATAACCGCTCCCAAACAAATGACCGCATCCGTCTTGTCGGATTGCGCCAACTGCTTGGCTACCAGCGGAATCTCGAATGCGCCCGGGCAGTACGCTACGGTAATATCATCGGAATCGACACCGTGCCGTTCCAAACAATCCAGTGCACCGGTCAATAAATGCTCCGTAATGAAATGATTGAAACGCGCAACCACAATACCGATGCGTAAATTTTTACCGTCCAGTTTACCTTCTATAATATGTGCCATATGTCCTCCTTAAAACTGATGCCCCATCTTCAACTCTTTGGTATGCAGATACTCTTTGTTATACTCGTTCGCCGGAACGGTAATCGGTTCCCGCGAAGCAATCATTATCCCGTACTCATGCAACCCTTCAATTTTATCCGGATTATTGGTCAATAGACGAATACTTTGAATCCCCAAGTCCTCTATTATTTTAGCACTTAATGAATACTCGCGTAAATCAGGTGCAAATCCGAGCCGCTCATTGGCCTCTACGGTATCCATGCCTGTTTCTTGCAGACGATAGGCCTTGATTTTATTCACAAGTCCTATTCCTCGTCCTTCTTGCCGCATGTAGATAACCGCCCCCGTCCCTTCACGGTCAATGCGCCGCAACGCTGCATGCAGTTGCTCGCCGCAATCACAGCGTTTTGACCCGAACACATCGCCGGTAAGACACTCCGAGTGAATACGTACCAATACACTTTCCCGATTGCGGACATCGCCTTTGACAATGGCCAAATGATTAAAGGAGTCCAGTACATCTTCATAGACATATAACATGAAATTACCGTATGCGGTCGGCAATTTCGAGGACGCGACGCACTTCACCAAGGGCTCGTGTTGTTTGCGATACGCTATGATATCCGCAACGGAAATCATATGCAAATGATGCGTATCGCAAAACTTCGCCAATTCTTTTCGACGCATCATATCGCCGTTATCCGCGGTAATTTCACAAATTACCGACGCAGGATACAATCCGGCAATCCGCAACAAATCAATCGAGGCTTCCGTATGACCGCGTCGGACCAGCACCCCTCCGTCCCGATAAATCAGCGGAAATACGTGTCCCGGACGACGAAATTCGCCGGGATGTGCCTGCGGATTCAGCAACTGTCGAATGGTCAGGGCTCGTTCTGCCGGCGAGACACCGGTGGTTGTTTCGACATGATCGACCGAGACGGTAAACGCCGTTTGATGATTGTCCGTATTTTCCGTGACCATCGGCGGTATCTGTAAGCGTTGCAGATCATGTTGCAACATCGGCACGCAAATAATCCCGCGTCCGTACTTTGCCATAAAATTAACAGCCTCGGTATCGGCAAATTGAGCGGCCATTACCAAGTCACCTTCATTTTCACGCGACGGATCATCTACCACCACTACCATTTTACCTTGTTGTAAATCACTGATGATTTCATCCATAGTCGCCATGATATAGTTCATCGCCATCCTCTTTTCCATTATCTACATTGATTATTTCCAATATCCGTTGGCTCGCAACACCGCATGAAGCGACGACGGCATTGTCTCCGCCGGCTGGCGTTCCAACCAGGCAAAAACATACTTACCGATCATGTCGGTTTCGATATTGACAACAGTTCCGACGTCCGCCGCTTGTAGTGCTGTGTGGGCATAGGTATGCGGAATGACCCCCACTGAAAAAATCCCTGCCGTACACGCAATCACCGTCAAACTGATACCGTCCAGCGCTACGGAGCCTTTGGGTATCAGCCCCGCCATCAGCGTGGCCTCGGCTGCGACCGTAATCCGTACCGCATTGCGGTCACGTCGGATGGCTTGGATTCGGCCGGTACCGTCAACATGCCCGCTGACAAGATGTCCGTCGAGCCGCGCGGACACGGACAAAGCCCGTTCCAGATTAACCTGTTTTCCACTTCGCCATGTACCCAGTTCGGCGCGAGCCACTGTTTCCGGCATGACATCCGCAACGAATTCTCCCGGCAAGCAACGCTTCGCCGTTAAGCAAATGCCGTTGACCGCCACACTGTCCCCCTCTTGTAGCCGGTCTGCCAGCGGACTGCGAATATGCAAGCGGTATTCATTGCTGCCTCGTTCGACGGCATGAACGGTTCCCACTGCTTCGATTAGTCCTGTGAACATATATCTTCCTCCCGCGCGCGCGTATACGTAAGCCGTACATCCGACCCGCAACGCGCAATATCCGCAATTGTGTATCGTCTCGCCTCGGCAAGCCGAATAACGCCTTTCCCGGCGGTAGCTCCTTTCGCCTCTGTGCCGCCGAACGCTGTCGGCGCAATATAGGTAACAATTTCATCCAAACAATCCCAATCAAGCAATTCGCCGAGCAAGGCCGCGCCACCTTCCACCATCAACACCTGCACAGCCCATTTCGTCGCCAATGCCTGCAGGGCAGACTCTGTGTCAATCCGACCTGCGGCAGAAAGCGGTAAAGCCACCACCGTCGCACCGGTGGCGCGAATAGCAGCCTGCTTGTCAGGATTACATTCCCTGCCGACCAATACCACGATTTCCTCCGCACGCTCTTGTAAGAGTCTCGACAGCAAAGGAATGCGTGCATACGTATCCCAAACTACACATAACGGTTGTCGGCTTGTGTCACCATGCCGTACCGTCAGGCGGGGATTGTCCGCCAAGACCGTGCCGATACCGACTGCCACCGCATCGGCTCGCGCCCGCAATCGATGCGCATCAATCCTTGAGGACGTACCGGTAATCCACTGCGACTCACCACCGGCAGTGGCGGTTTTACCGTCCAACGTCATGGCCCACTTACCGACAATATACGGCCGATGTCGTTGAATGACGCTCAGATAGCCACGATTCAAGTATCGCGCATCTTTTTCCAAGACGCCGACAGTAACGCGAATACCGGCCGCTTGCAAGCGCCGAATCCCTTCTCCGTTGACCTCGCCGAACGGATCCTGCATCGCGCAAACTACGCGTTGAATGCCGCAACGGATGATTAAATCGGCGCAAGGCGGCGTTTTTCCTGTGTGAGAACACGGTTCCAACGTCACATACAGGGTAGCGCCTCTTGCCCGCTCCCCCGCAGCGTGCAGTGCAAACACTTCCGCATGCGGCCCGCCGGCCTGCTGATGCCAGCCTTCACCGACAACATGCCCGTCACGTACCACGACCGCTCCAACCATCGGATTCGGGCGGGTCGCATGGCGCCCTCTGCTCGCCAGCTCCAGCGCCCGCTGCATATACTCCGTATCGTTCATTTCTACTCCGTTTTCATCAAAAAAGACATGGGAAAAGCAGCCATGTCTTTTGCCGTCTTTTCCTATCCAGACTATACTGTCGGTTTCGAAATTGCATCGAATCAGCTTGCGCTTGCGGACTGTCACCGCCGGTCAGGAATTGATACGATCTCACCTTGCCTCAAAGACACCATCTTCAGTTATTTCTACTGTATCACTTACCACGCAACTTTTCAATAGTTGCCTTACGGTCGTCGGAACGAAATACCGCTGAGCCCGCGACCAAAATGTCCGCTCCCGCTTGGCGAATCTCGTCGGCATTAGCCGTCGTCACACCGCCGTCCACTTCAATCTGAAACGTCAGACCGCGTTCCTGTCGGCAGGCGGCCAAACGCGCGATTTTATCCGTCACATACGGGATATATGACTGTCCGCCGAACCCCGGATTGACGCTCATCAATAGCACATAGTCCACTACCGACAATACATCATGCAACACGGAAATCGGCGTCCCCGGATTGAGCACGATGCCCGACTGCATCCCGGCATCCTGCACCGCATGAATCAGCCGATCATGATGTACGGGGGCTTCATAATGAAAGGACAACATACGGGTACCGATTTGGGCAAACGGTTGAATGTAGTCTCCCGGATTGGTGACCATCAAGTGCACGTCGAACGGAATATCGGTATGCGCAGATAAATGTGTCACTACCGGCGCACCGTAACTGAGATTCGGGACGAAGTGTCCGTCCATGACATCGATGTGCAACAAATCGGCACCGGCCTCTTTCATGCTTTGTAATTCGCCGCGCAAATCGGAAAAATCGGCAGATAATAATGACGGTGCAATACGAATCATCGAAACCTCTCCTTTTCTCGTTCTTCCCACTCCGCTACCAGCGTCAAATACGATTGATAACGGGGCGATGCAATCTCGCGCTCCGCAACCGCATTTTTGACGGCACAGTGGGGTTCATGGCGATGGGTACAATCGTGAAACCGACACTTGTCCCGCCTCACCTCAATTTCATGAAAACCGGCCGCTATCTCTTCCTTGTGTGCCGGAAGATAATCCAAGGACGCAAAGCCCGGCGTATCCGCTACATAGCATGAGGGATAAATTTCACAAATCACCGCATGGCGAGTCGTATTTTTCCCACGGCCGATTCGTTGGCTGACAGATTGAACCGGACACCACTCCCGACCGGCAATCGCATTCAACAACGTCGATTTCCCGACGCCGGACTGGCCGCACACGGTCGTGACTTTCCCCTGCAATTGCTCTCGAACGGCGGCAAGAGTCTGTTGATTTTCATCTTTGCCGCTGTTGTCGGACGTGTATACCGTATAAGGTAACTCTCTGTATACCGCCAACCTCCTATCGGTTTGCGGCGTTTGTAAATCCATTTTGCTGAACCACAGTATCGGCAAAATTCGGCTCAGTATGCACATCATAATCAGCCGATCCAACAGCAATTGGTTCATCGGGGGCGATGCAACCGATGTGACCAATAGCGCTTGGTCCAAATTAGCTACCGGCGGACGCGACAGACGATTATGCCGCGGACAAATTTCTGTGATAACGGCCTGCTGGGAGTCGATTGCCGCAAGGCGTACCCAATCGCCCACCAATACGCGATTGTCGTCTTGTTTCAGTTTGCCGCGGACCTTGCATAAATACTCCGTGCTTTCTGTACGCACAGAATAATATCCGTTTTGGTTTTTTGTCACCAGCCCTCGCAATTCGCTCAAAGCTCTTGCTCCTGCACAAGCTCCCCGTCAAAATACACTTCCACACGCACCGAGCCGACACCCGATGCCTGAGTACTGATTTCCGTGCCGGCTTTTTCTTCCCGATCAAACAGTGTCCGTGTTCCGTTCGCGTCATGCACCATAATGGTGACCCGTTGTGCCGGCTTTTTGCTCGGTACACGAATCGTAATCTCCGCCTTTTTCACCATCGTATCAAACGTCAAATCGATTGCCGTCCCGCGAACCGAACTACTTCCCGCCGCCGGATTCTGTGTCGTGACGACACTGTCTTTGGACGGTTCACCGCCGGTCTTCATCTTCCATCTGCCCTTCGTCAAATCGTTTTCCTGTGCTAGCTGCTCTGCTTTTTCGACCGTCAGTCCTGAAAAATCAGGAATATTGACACGACTGACCATGTTCTTTTTGTTCAAAATGACATGCACCGTGCTATCCCGTTCTACCTTCGTCGGTGTGGACGGTGATTGTCCGATAATCGTGTCCAACGGCTTGGAGACATCTTCCCGCTCTTCGATTTTTCCCAGACGCAGGTGAATACTGCGCAATTTTGCCCCCGCTTCTTCAATCGTCAGCCCCGTCAAGTCCGGGACCAAAATAATCGATCCGCCCTTACTGACGGTAAGATGAATCGTCCGATGTGTTTTGACGGACGTTCCCGGCTCAGGCGATTGATTAATTACTTGCCCGATAGGTACCTCTTCACTGGCGATTTCATTGACGGATACGTTCAGGTCTTCTTTCTCCAGCGTTTTTCGCGCGACTTCCACTTGCTTACCGATTAGATTCGGAACGGTCACCGATTGCATACGCCAAAAATCGCCGACAAACCAAAATGCCAAACCGGCCGCAAAAAAGAAGAGTGCTGCAATTGCAATCAAAATGCGTTTCATCGGCCACCCCAATAACCCCGTCAACCAATTTTCTTTTTCGTCCGACTGACGTTTGCGTTCCAACGCTTGATGGGGAATCGGAATCGCCCCGGTTGCAAAATTATGTCGCCCTGTTTTGGCCGCCACATGTGTAACAAGCCCCTGCGCCAATCGCAAGTCGGCAATCATCTCTGAAATATTGTTAAATCGCTTTTCCGGGTCTTTTTGCAACGCCTTCAATACGCAATCCTCTAAAAGCGGCGTGATCGTCGGATTATATCGACTCGGCTTCGGAACCTCTTCTTGCATATGTTTAAGGGCAATCGCAACAGCCGTGTCTCCTTCGTACGGAACACGACCGGTCAACATTTCATACAATACAACTCCCAACGAATAAATATCGGTTTGGGCGGTCACTTTTTCCCCGGCTGCTTGTTCCGGCGAAAAATAATGCACCGATCCCAATACGGATTCTTTATTCATCACGGTGGCCGTATTCATGGCCCGTGCAATGCCGAAATCGGCCACCTTGATTTTGCCGGTTCGCGTGACCAAAATATTATGCGGCTTAATGTCGCAATGGACAATTCCGTTGGCATGCGCTTGTTCAAGCGCTTCTCCGATTTCCATTGCGATCCGTACCGCCGCATCATTGGACAATTTTTTTTGTCGCGCAATATATTCTTTTAGGGTTTCTCCGGCAACATATTCCATGACAATATAATGCACATTGTCATCGCAACCGACATCATAAATATTGACAATATTGGCATGCGATAACTTTGCCGCGGCTTGCGCCTCTTTGCGAAACCGTGTCACAAAATCCTGATCATTGGCATAGTCTTCATGCAATATTTTGACAGCAACAATGCGATCGAGCAGGATATCATGCGCGCAATATACGTCCGCCATCCCGCCGCTGCCGATTTTTTCGGTTATTTCATAGCGATTATCCAGAATTCGGCCAATCATGTAGTTCACCTCTGTCTACCTCACTAAACCAGCAATGCAATGATTGTCACATTATCTTTGGCGCCAGCCTCATAGACCAAGCGCATCAATTCATGAACACAACCTTCCGCATCATGCTCATGCGCAATCAGCGTGTTGCGAATGACTTCATCAGCAAGCATGGAAGTCAGCCCGTCCGAGCACATCAAAATCATATTGCCGGACTCCAGCATGACACGACCGGCATCGACCTCCAAGCGGTCTTCCGTACCGACGGAGCGAGTAATCACATGCCGCGACGGATGCGTAGCTGCTTCTTCCGGCGTCATCTCCCCTGCGGCGATTAGCTGCGCAACCAACGAGTGGTCTTCCGTCACTTGTCGCAACACGCCGTCACCGTACAGATAAATACGACTGTCCCCTACGTGTGCCCAAAACATAAATCCGTCTTCGATATACGTCACCAACGCGGTACTGCCCATCCCGTCCAAGCGACTGTCATCACGGACTTTTCTGCGAATGGCCGCATTGGCCGCAAGAACAGCCTCTTGCAGCGTGACCTCGTTTTTCCAGTCCGAAGTATCGGCGAGTACATAAGATTTGACCTCGGCAATGACCGTCTCACTGGCCATTTCACCGCCTACATGACCGCCCATCCCGTCTGCCAAAATGCAGAACGCCAATCCGTCCGTATAAAATTTGTCTTCGTTGCCCGTGCGGACCAAACCGCGCTTACTGAGCCCAAAAATGTTCATTGTTCACCTGCCACCTTACGGTCGGTTTAATATAGACTATCGTACCATGTTCCCCGAAGGCCGTCAAACGGGCGTTTGACGAAGGAAACGCAAGCGTAATTGACCACATGCGGCCTGGATTTCTTTCCCCATTTCTTTGCGAACCGTGGCGGCGATACCGCTATGCTGCAAGCGTGCACAAAATGCATCGATGACCGTTTGCGCGGGGCGAAACAGCGGGATTCCCTCGTTCTCATTCAGCGGAATCAGATTGATGTGACAACGCAGCGGTTTGACCAGGCGTGCCAACTCATCCGCATGCTCCGGTCGGTCATTAACTCCGCGTATCAATATATATTCACAAGTCATTCGTCGTCGCGTGGCCTCCGAATACGCTTGCAACGCTCGCATTAGTTCGGGCAAGGGATAGCGACGGCTAATCGGCATAATCCGATTACGAATCGTATCATTCGGCGCATGTAGTGAAAGCGCCAGCGTAATGGGCAACCGTTCTTTGGCCAGGCGATAAATCTCATCGGTAATCCCCGACGTAGACAGCGTCATATTACGATAACTCATCTGCAACCCGTCAGGATCGGCGCAGAGGTGCATAAAACGCACCACTTCCCGATAATTTTGCAACGGTTCTCCCGAACCCATCAATACCAAGGAATGAATAGCAATTCCCAGATGCGACTTAAATACATACAGTTGTGCCAACATTTCTTCCGCCGTCAAGTTACGAATCAATCCGTTTTGCCCTGACGCACAAAAGGTGCAGCCGACAGCACAGCCCACCTGTGTAGACACACAAACCGAGTATCCGTAGTGGTGATGCATCAGTACACTTTCTACTAGCGCCCCATCATGGTAGCGGACCAATATTTTGGCCGTTTGTCCGTCAGTGCTCAATTGCCGCTTGACCACCGTCGGAAAATCAACGGAATGCGCCTCAGCGAGTGCATCTCGCAAGGCTCGGGGAAGTTGTTGCATTTCGGCAAAATCGTGCACGCCACGATGGTACAGGTAATCGTGCAGTTGCTGCCCACGGTAAGCGGGAAATCCCAACCGCACCGATTCTTGCCGCAATTCTTCTTTCGTTTTCCCCCACAAATTCACGGTTGCCCCTCTTTCTCCAGTACGGCGATAAAAAAACCGTCAGACCGATAATCCGTCGGCCATATCGTGGTATAGCCGACGGCAATCGCGCCGATTGTCGGTAACGAAAATGACACCAATCGATACCGGGGATTCCCGCGCAAAAATGTACGAATCACATCTTCGTTCTCGTTTTGATTTAATGTACAAGTACTGTATACCAGCCGTCCTCCCGGACGTACATAAGTTGCCGCACAAGCCAAAATAGATGTTTGTAACGCGGGAAAGGCATTGACACTTTCGCGTGTGCGTCGCCACTTTACATCGGGACGATGTCCGATTACCCCCCAACCGGAGCAGGGCGCATCCACCAGCACCCGATGGTATTTCTCTACAGCCTCCGGCACATATACGGTCGCATCCTGCACAATTCCTCGTACTGCGTCGGCTCCCAGACGAGCCGCGTTCTCCTCGATTAACTCCACCTTGTGCGCATGGATATCTGCGGCCACAATCTGCGCTTGATTCTGACTCAGCGCCGCCATATGGGTACTTTTCCCCCCGGGCGCCGCACACATATCCAAGATTACCTCCCCCTGCTGCGGATTGACCGCATAGGCAACCAGCATCGAAGAGGCATCCTGCCAGTAAATCTCTCCTCGCTCCAACCAAGGCCGAAGCGACGTAACGTCGCCGTCTATGATTTCCCTTCCCTCCGGAACGATGGTCGGACGCACCTTGATACCTTGCATCTCCCACTCCGACAAAATCGCTTCCGGCTCTTTTCGTAATGTGTTGATTCGCACATAGCCGGGACTCGGCGAGGCCCAAGCTTGCACGGTTTGTAAGGTCTTTTCGTGCCCTCGCTGCGCCGTCAACTGCTCGACCAGCCAGAGCGGGATACCGTACGTCAGGGCAATATGTTCTTGCGGATGGTCTTCAAGAGACGGAATCGAAAACTGACTTTCACGGCGCAAATAATTGCGTAAAATCGCATTGGTAAATTTCGCGCTGCCGACATGCGTATGTTTTTTCACTAAATTGACAGATTCATTGACCGCCGCCGAAGTCGGTATTTTGTCCAAGTAGATAATTTGATAGAGAGCGATATAAATCGCAATCACTACCTCCGAATCCATGGTTGCAACAGAGCGATTGGCAAGTTGTTGTAAAATATTCTCTAATCGGTTCAAATAGCGCAAGACACCATAAACCAACTCCGTACACAATCCTCGCTCACGAACCGACAACGGCTCTCGCTGCAATTGTGTTCGCAGAGCAACATTGGCATACGCGCCGTCAAACAGAATACGTCTGAGTATCAGTAAAGCCGATTCGCGAGCTGTCATAGTTATCCTTTCCCGTACCTAGCAAGTGCGCCAATACGTGTTCTACTTTTTCTAAGTCGACCTGTGTATTAAAGCAAGGCCCGTACGGACGTGCATTGAGCACTCCGAATACTAAAATCGGAAATACATCCCGCATGCCGAGCACCAAGTCCCGCTCACAGGCGATTGCGATAATTACCTTGGGGCGATGCTGTTTCACCAGCAAACGGGCAAATGTCCCGCCGGTCGCAATATACAACGATGTCCCCCAGCGCTTGGCGAGCCCCACCAGCCCGCCCACACAACAGCGCCCGCATTGTTTACACATAAACGCATCGCGGGTTACTTTAATGGGGCATGTATCCAGTTGCAAGCAATGGGGAGTCAGCAGCATCACTTCGCTCGGTTCGACTTTAGTAATATAGTGTGCCGAGATGGTATTCATCAAATCTACCAGAGATTGTCCGACGCGTTCCTTGGATATGCCCAGTATTCGCCCCCACTGTAAGCAATACGGCAACATCCGATAGACGGTTTTGCCGGCCACTTTAAGTAACGGCAACGGCAGTTTTCCGGGAGTGTAGGCCGCCACTGCCGTCACCCCGGCCAACACACCGCTGGCAATGACCCCCGCCGCAATCATCCACGTTACGACATCGGCCAGCCAAGAGTGAATCATCATCAAACCGGGGCGCAACAAAACCGCAATGACTCCGCTTACGCCTGCCAGCGTCAGCCATGCCAATGCCGTTAATCCTAAATACAGTTTCATTGACGCCAATGTTTGATCAATCTTCGGATTCGCCAAATCGTTCTCCTACCCGTAACTGGTAACCGTTCATAAAATCTGCTGCGCTCATTTGCTTTTTGTTCTCCGGCTGTACAAGTTGTGCGACAAGAATCCCTTCGCCCGTAGCGATATGGATTCCCTGCGCATCCATGTGCACAATCGAGCCCGGCGAAGCGGTTGTCGCTTCATCGCTCGCGACTACACGATGCAACTTGAGCCGGCGGTTACGAAACCGCGTATACACTCCCGGATTCGCATGCAAAGCATTCACCTGGCGACACAACCTGTTTGCCGAGTGCTGCCAGCAAATACGCCCCTCCTCTTTGCTGATTTTTTGCGTATAGGTAGCTGCTTCATGATTCTGCGCACGTGCTTGCGTCAACGCAGCAGGCAGGTCACGCAAGACATCCGTTAAGAGATCCGCACCGAGCGCCGCCAGCTTCTCGGTCAACATCGGTACATCATCATCTTCGGACACGGCAAGCGTGGCTTGTGCCACAATGTCCCCGGTGTCCATTCCTTCGTCCAGCCGCATAATCGTAACGCCTGTTTCGGTATCGCCATTCCAAATGCTGTATTGAATCGGAGCGGCGCCGCGATATTTCGGTAATAACGACGCATGCACGTTGATACAGCCATAGGTCGGCATATGCAATACCTCTGCCGGCAGTATTTTGCCGTAAGCCACCACAACAAAAACGTCGGCTTGCCACGCACGCAATTGTGCCAGCGTCTCCTCCGCCCGAATCGTAGTCGGTTGGTAAACGGGAAATCCGTGGGCAAGCGCCCAATCCTTGACGGGCGAAAACGCTACTTTTCCGCCCCGCCGATTCACCCGATCCGGCTGGGTTACGACACCGACAACCTCGTGGCGCGAATCATCCGCCAAGGCCGCCAATGACGGCACTGCAAACTCCGGCGTCCCCATAAATACGACCCGCATCAGCCTTCATCCTTTGCTTCATATAATGTTTTGGCTCGTTCAATAAACAAAATACCGTCAATATGATCGTTTTCATGCTGAATCGCCTGTGCCAGCAGTCCGTCTGCTTTCTTCACCTTGCGTTTTCCCCAACGGTTGGTGTATTCCACAGTCACCGCGCAATGTCGCTCGACAATCCCCACCACACCGGGAATACTCAAGCACCCTTCGGAAAGATCTGTCATTTCCGCAGATTTTTCCGTAATGACCGGGTTGATGTACGCTTCAAATCCGCCCCCGGCATCAATCACAAACAACCGTAACGACTTTCCGATTTGCGGCGCGGCCAATCCCACCCCGTTGTCCGCATACATGGTCTCTTTCATGTCATCGATTAGGTCCCGTATCGATTTATCGATTTTGGTAATCGGTGTGGCGACCTGCTTGAGTACCGGCGAACCGATTAATTCAATATTCAACTTTGCCATATTTCACCTCACTATACAACTTCCGTATCTATAATTATACCATTCTCCGTCCAATCCGGATGACTGCGGATATATTTCTTGCACCCCGTCAAATCGCTTCCTTTAATGAGCAACGATACATAAAAGCGATCGCGAACCTTACGAACATATTCGTCATAGGGGCCGATTATCTCAACTTCCCCGCTTTTCACTGCCGGCATCTGCAACAGTCGGGCGGCATACTTCTCCGCTTGGGACAGCGCGCGCTCATACAGCGTGTCAAAAAAAGTCATCCGCATTAATTCGGAAAAAGGAGGATATCGTAATGCTTGACGATACTGTATTTCCTCTTCATAAAATCCGCGATAATCATGTGTTCGGGCATGCCGAACCGCATAATGTTCAGGATGATAGGTCTGTAAGACAACCTCTCCCTGTACATCTTTGCGCCCGGCTCGCCCTGCTGCCTGTGTCAGTAAAGAAAACGCCCGCTCGGCCGCCGTATAATCCGGCAAGTTCAGCAGGTTATCAACGGACAAAATGCCTACCGCACGTACATTCGGCAGATCATGGCCTTTCGCTACCAGCTGCGTCCCCAATAAGATATCGCCTTGCCCGTCATGAAACGCATGCAACATGGCGGACAATTTTTCCTGATTTCCCATTGTGTCCCGATCCAGTCGAATAATACGCGCCTGCGGAAACATTCGTGTCAATAATTGCTCTGCTTTTTGCGTACCGATTCCCAAAAACTTAATGTAACGACTCTGACATTCCGGGCACACTTGCGGAACGGGATAGTTGCATTCACAATGGTGACAGCGCAGCTGCCGGCCGTACAAGTGGTAGGTCAACGGGTGCTCACAACGAGGACACAGTGCAATGTAACCGCACTCTCGGCACAAAACGTAGGTGGCATACCCACGCCGATTTAACAATAAAATGGCCTGCTTGCGCTCTTCCAAGACACGTTGCAGTGTTTCCTGCAGCGGGCGGGAGACGATGCTGAGATTTCCTGTCTCCAGTTCGCTGCGCATATCGGCGACCACGATTTCCGGCAGCGGAAGGTGACCGATACGATGTGTGAGTTCCAAGCGATGAATGTCACCTTGCTCACTACGATAATAGGTCGTTACCGCCGGCGTTGCACCGCCCAGCACGACCGTTGCGCCGTGCAGGCGCCCCAATTCTTCCGCGACACGGCGCGCGTGATAGCGCGGACTCTCCTCTTGCTTGTAGGAAGAATCGTATTCCTCATCCACCACAATCAAGCCCAAATGACGATGCGGCAAAAAGAGCGCCGAACGCGCACCGACGACGACTCTGGCTTGTTCGTGGCGTATCCGCCACCAATTACCGTATCGTGCCCCGGCGGCAATGCCGCTGTGGGCATATATAACAGTATCTCCGAAATGCGCGGAAAAGCGCGCTGTCATCTGCGGCGTCAATGCAATTTCCGGTACCAGAATTAACACCGACTTTCCCCGTGCAAGCGCACTTTCCGCCGCGCGAATATAGACTTCCGTTTTACCGCTGCCCGTCACACCGTGGAGCAAAAAAACCTCACTTTTTTCGCCCTCTTGCGCTCGCTGAACGGCCTGCAACGCTGTTTCCTGTTCCACCGTCAATTGTAGTGACGGCAAGGGCGGTACCAGCGGTACATGCGGCGCATTAATCTCCTCCGTACGCACAACGAGTCCGTTCTTTTCCGCTTCCCGGCGCAATGACGAGGAAAATCCTGCCGCGCTCAAAGCCACCGCTGTTTGCGTACCGTATTTCGTCAAAAACGCATATAATTCCCGCTGCCGTCGACGCTTTCCCAACATTGCCTGCGTCACCTGCGGCGCCGCGCCAAATCGGACGATCGTAGGAAACGCCAATGTCATGGTCGGCACTGCAGCCGCTTCCAAATACTCGTCGCGCTGTTGCGTATCGGGTAGATGCTGACCCCAATAGGACGCCAATTGCGGCAATCTTGACAACCGCGGATAGCGCGCTCGGCCGACCTCCGTCAACTGCCACCCCGACTGCAAACGAATAGGCGACGAATCAAACATAAACAACCGCAACGCCGTCAATCGAGTACATACATAATACGATGCAATCATCTCGGCCAACGCCATCATCTCGGCGCTGAACCACGGCTCTCTGCCGACACCGGAATGAATCTCTTTGACCGTAAACGAAGGAGCCTCCGTCGTGACCGAGAGCACAATCCCCTCTTGCCAACCTCCGGCAAACGGAACGAGCACACGCCACCCGGCAGAAATATCTGTCGCCGTCTCCGGGATACGATATGTGAATGTGCGATCCAACTTTTTGCTGGGACGATTAATCAATACTTCCGCAAATCGCATGCAATCTCCTTACCAAAAAAGGCGGAAATCCCGCCTTTTATATACCTGCATCACGTTTCAATACATCCGCTTTATCGACACGCTCCCACGGCAACTCGACATCCGTCCTGCCGAAGTGACCGTATGCGGCGGTTTGCCGATAAATCGGACGCTGCAAGTCAAGCTCTCTGATGATACCCGCAGGGCGCAAATCAAAGTGTTTGCGCACCAACTCGACGATTTTATCTTCCGCAATGACACCGGTACCGAATGTATCCACCAAGATGGAAACGGGATGCGCCACCCCAATGGCATAGGCCAGCTGGATTTCACATTTATCCGCCAAGCCGGCAGCTACGATATTTTTCGCGACATAACGAGCCGCATATGCCGCCGAACGGTCCACTTTCGTCGGATCCTTACCGGAAAACGCCCCGCCGCCGTGCCGCGCCATACCGCCATATGTATCCACAATAATTTTTCGGCCTGTCAACCCGGAATCACCTTGCGGACCACCGATAACAAATCGTCCGGTCGGGTTGATGAAAATCTTCGTATGTGCATCATACATCTCTGCCGGCAATACCGGTCGAATCACTTGCTCGAGTACATCTTGATAAATTTGCTCCTGCGCAATGTCGGGATTGTGCTGGATGGAAACCACCACCGTGTCAATCCGCTTCGGCTTACCGTCTTCATACTCTACCGTGACCTGCGTCTTGCCGTCCGGGCGCAAGTACGGTATTTCACCGGACTTACGCTTTTCCGCCAAGCGGCGTGCCATACGATGCGCCAAAGACACCGACAACGGCATCAATTCCGGCGTTTCCCGTACGGCAAACCCGAACATCATGCCCTGATCGCCCGCCCCGATTAAATCCAATGCGTCGCTACTGGCTTCCTTGGTCTCCAGTGATTGATCCACCCCCTGGGCAATGTCTTTCGACTGCTCGTCGATCGACACCAGAATGCCGCAGGTATTCCCGTCAAATCCGAGTGCGGCATCCGTATACCCGATTTCACAAACAGTTTTGCGAATAATCTGCGGGATATCAATATAGCACGAAGTAGAGATTTCTCCGACCACATGTACCAGCCCTGTATTGACGACCGTTTCGCAAGCGACACGTCCGCGCGGATCTTGCGCCAAAATCGCATCCAATATGGCATCTGAAATTTGGTCGGCAATTTTATCGGGATGACCTTCCGTCACGGATTCGGAAGTAAAATACATCTTATTTTCCATAGCGTCTCCTTTACATGACACAAAAAATCCCTCACGACGAGGGATCTACCCTCATCTGTCAGTCAATCACTGTCGGAATTAGCACCGCTTGAACGGTTGCTGTAGTATCATCGGGCCGTTCCCTCAACTACTCTGGATGAGTACATATCTATTGTAACGAAATATTTCTATTTATGCAAGCGGGACCGGCACTCCGCGGCGCGCCGAATAATTCGCTCCGCTACCTCCTGTTTGTCCATCTGTGCCAATGCCTCCGGCTCCCTGTCGGGATAGAGCAAGGTGACGATATTGGTTTCCGTATTGAACCCCGCTCCCGGTTGCGATACGTCATTGGCCACCAAAATATCCAGATTTTTACGCTGCAATTTTTCCGTTCCGTGCGCAATCAAATTCTGCGTTTCAGCGGCAAACCCCACCAAGACCTGATGCGTTTTTCGTCGTCCCAATTCGTACAAAATATCGGGATTTTTTGTCAAGGTCAACTGCAACTGCTCTTGCGATTTTTTGATTTTTTGATCCGCCACCAAATCCGGGCGATAATCTGCTACCGCCGCCGCTTTGATGACAATATCCGTATCGGCAAAAACGGCATCCACCACCGCTTTCATTTCCAGTGCACCGGTCACATAGACGACCTCTACTTCCGGCGGAACCTCCAGCTTATCCGTCGCGCTTACCAGCGTTACTTTGGCGCCTTGGCGCGCCGCTGCCCGCGCCAGTGCATAGCCCATCTTGCCGCTGGAACGGTTACCGATAAACCGCACCGGATCAATCGGTTCACGTGTACCGCCGGCCGTTACCACTACTCGGACCCCGGCAAGCAAATGCTCACTGAGTGCCTGCTCGACGGCAAACAAAATCCGTGGCGCTGCCGGCAGGCGACCTTTGCCGCAAGTCCCGCAGGCCATTTCGCCGGCATCCGGTTCGATAATTCCGTAGCCGTGTCTGCGCAAGCGTTCCAGATTCTCCTGAACAATCGGATTTTCAAACATATTGGTATTCATCGCCGGGGCCAGCAAGACCGGAGCTTTCGTTGCCATAACCGTTGTCGTCAACATATCATCGGCGATACCGCCTGCGATTTTTCCGATACAGTTAGCCGTCGCCGGCGCAATCAAAAACAAGTCCGCCCAATTGGCCAATGCGACATGCTCGACATTCCAATGCGTAACTTCCGCCCACATATCGACATAGACCGGTTCTCCGGAAAGCTCCCGAAACGCCAGGGCCGAAACAATGCGTGTCGCATTTTGGGTCATGATGACACGCACTTGCGCGCCCTCTTTACGCAATTTACGCACCAAATCCAACGCCTTATAGACCGAGATACCGCCGGTAACGCCCAGGAGAATATGTTTGCCGTTCAACTGATTCATCGCCAAACCTCTTCCGCAATTCGGTATTTTAGTTTCCGTGCCGCAATCTCCCGCAACGCGATAGTCGTCGGCTTATCGCCGCGCGCCGGTACAAGCGGCTCGGCATTTTCCGTCAATTCCCGCGCCCGCTTAGCCGCCAACGTGACCAAGATATACTTGTTGCTGACCACATCGAGCAAATCACCGATTGTCGGTTCAATCATCATGATGGTGTACCTCCTCACAAATATATTTTTTGAATACTGTATTAATTCGTTCCCGATTTCTTGCCAACTTGCAACGCTCCGCCATCATAATGGCACGTACTTTGTCTACCGCGTCCGTCAACTCGTCATTGACAACGATGTAATCATATTGATGCGCCAGCGCCAACTCGTCCGTAACCCGTTCCAACCGTCTGCGGATGACATCTTTCGAATCCGTATCTCGCGTATACAGCCGATAGGACAGTTCGGCCAAAGACGGCGGTACAATATAGACGAAAATACCTTGCGGATACTTTGCCTTGACCTGCATGGCTCCTTGAATATCAATCTCCAACAGGACCGTATGTCCCTGTGCGACCAAGTCCAACACCTGCTTTTTCGGCGTGCCGTAATAATTGTCATACACTTTGGCATACTCCAAAAAAGCGTCTGCTTTAATCATTTCACGAAATTTTTGTTCACCGGTAAAAAAATAACTGACCCCGTCGATTTCCCCCGTCCGCGGTGCCCTCGTCGTCGCGGAAACGGAGTAACATATCTCCGGATGCAACTTGCGCAATGCATTGCAAATCGTTCCCTTGCCGGCCCCCGACGGTCCCGATACGACTAGTAGGATTCCTTCATCCGCCATAGTACCTCCACCATCACGACTTATTCGTCTTCACTCCACAAGGAGCGTTCGGACAGACGATTGGCAATCGTTTCCGGCTGAATCGCCGATAAAATAATCTGCCCGCTATCCATCACCAGCACGGCGCGTGTTTTGCGTCCGTATGTCGCGTCGATTAACACACCGCTCTCTCTGGATTCTTGGATTCTCCGCTTAATCGGTGCCGAGTCCGGACTGATAATCGCCATAATCCGCCCGGCAGACACCATATTCCCAAATCCGATATTCACTAACGTAATATCCACGTTATGCATCTCCTTCGTTACTTTTGATGACACCGTCATACACATGTACGGCAGGGCCTGTCATATAAACCGGATAACCCTTGCCGTCCCATTCGATTTCCAGTGTGCCGCCGTCTAAAAGCACCGTCGCACGCGCAGCCGCCAATCCGTTTTGCACGGCAGCGACCATGGCCGCACATGCGCCGGTCCCACAAGCCTTGGTAATACCGACGCCGCGCTCCCACACGCGCATCCGCAAGCCGGACGGTACAACCTCGACAAACTCCGCATTGGTCTGGCGACGAAATACGGACGCAGTCTCGACCTGCGGTCCCCACCGTTCCAACGGCACACTGTCAATATCCGTCACAAACGTGACCGCATGCGGATTTCCCATCGACACGCCGGTGAATGGCAAAACACTGTCATCCACCGCAATCGGAATCGATTGCGCCAAGGCCTCACCGTCATCATCAATCCCCACATCCCTGCGCCGCAACCCGGGAATGCCCATATTGACACGAACTGCCACGTCATCTTCTCCATCCATCCGAGACAGCGTCGCTTCCAGCGTCCCCGCTACCGTGTCAATGCGCAACGACGGGGTATCTGCGTTTTCCCGCGCCAGCATCTTGGCCACACAGCGCAACGCATTGCCGCACATCTCCGCAATCGTTCCGTCCGCATTGTAGATTTCCATCGCAGCGAGGGCCTCGCTCGTACGCGGCGGTAAAATCCGCACTACGCCGTCCGCACCGATTCCGACGTGTCTGTCGCACATGGCCACCACCGCTCCTGCGGTAAGAACGATATTCTGTTCCCGACAATCCAGCAGAATAAAATCATTCCCCAGACCGTGCCATTTCATAAATTCCACGTCAAAACCTCCTATTTTTACTATTTTACCACATTTACCCCGCATCTGCAGGGATTTTCTCGACGAAAGTCACGCTCCATCTTCCCTGCGCAAACACCGACCGCGATTTTTTTGTATAATACAATTATTAATCCACATGCACAATACGGTCTCGCCCTCATCGGCAAGACCCGGAAAGAAGGTTCCTATGAATATTGAAAGCTGCGTATTCCGGCGTTGGTCACAGTGGGCACAATCACTGCTCGAAAGCCGCGTATTGCAAATACGCCAGAAAGATATTTTCCGCTTCGAGTTCCTGCTCCACACCCATACAAGTCCGCATTCCCTAGCACTCTTTCTCCGCCCGCTGCCGCTGATTTGTGCAACTGACGAAAAAATCACCGGCGAAAATGAAATCCCCGGACGCTTTTGTATGTCAATGCGTAAATATCTGGTCGGCGCACAACTCACCGCCGTCACCCAAGTACATGCCGACAAAGTCATGCGCTTGGATTTTTCGCGTATTGAAGACAGTGGCAAAATTATCACGAGAGTACTATATATCGAACTGATTCCGGCCATGCCCAACCTGATTCTGACGCAAGCCGAGCGGATACTGGATGTCCTCACTTCCCGCGACCTGCCGAACCGCACATTGCGCCCCCAAGAGCGCTACCTATTGCCGTTACACAGCGATAAAATGGACTGGACGGAATTTACGCCGGACGAACTCCAAACACTCTTATCTGCACATGCCGGCACCTCCGTCCGACAATCACTGTTGTCTCTGTTCAACGGTCTCTCTCGGCCGCTCTTGACCGCTCTGGCCAATGCGGCCGCTACTGATTTGGAGCAAGTCACATGGCACAATTTATCACCCGCAAGCCAAGCGGCTATACTGCATCGTTTGCAGGAATGGCAACAAGAACTCCATGACGACAAACGCATATACCTCTACTGGCACGACAATAAAGAATGGTGTTCTCCTTTCCGCCTGCCGACAGTGACTGCGGCGGAAACCTGCGCGGATGCGAATGAGGCCTTAGTGCGGATTGCTCGGCAAGCGGAACGCACGGACTCTTATAAGCAATCCGCCCTGCGTAAGCGAATCGATACACTGTACAAACACGCCCGGCGAAAATATCGGAAAATGACGCAAGAAAAAGACGAAACCGCACAACGGGATAACGCCAAACAATACGGTGACTTGCTTGCGATTTATGCCTACTTGCCACCTACCTATGAATCTTCCGTCACCGTTGCCAACCTACTCGTGCCCGATACACCGCCGATTACGATTCCGATCACTCCCGGTGAAAGCATGTCGCAAAACAGCCAACGCTATTATCGCCAGTATGCCAAACTCAAACGACGCGCGGAAATAATCGACGAACGCTTGGCTGTCGTACAACAAGAATGTGAATATTTGGCATCATTGCGGTATTTTCTCAGCGAAACGCTCACCCCTGCCGAACTGGATGAAATCACAGACGAAATCAACCGCCAATACCCCGTCATATCTCACACTCGCCCACGGCCGCGTGCGGCATCGGATATCACCTATATTCACTACGACGGATTCAAAATCGGCATCGGCAAAAACAACGCCCAAAACGACCGGCTCACCATGAAAATCGCCGGTGCCCAAGACCTGTGGTTTCATGCTCGCGAAATTCCCGGCTCGCATGTTATTTTATTTGCCAATCCGGGCAGTCAATTCACCGAAGAGGCCATCTCCTACGCCGCCTCTCTTGCCGCCGGTCACTCCCGCGCCAAACACGACGCCAAAGTCGCGGTCGACTACACGCTGAAAAAGCACGTCAAAAAACCGACTAACGCCGCCCCCGGATTTGTCCGCTACCAACACCAGCACACGCTGACAGTGGCACCGATAAGCATACCGACATAAAACGCCGAAAGGCGTTTTTTATTTAAAAAATAGAATAAAAAATACATTCAAGTAAACTTGAATGTATTGCCTGCTTTATTAATGGAATAACCATCAGTTTAGCATATATGCGGTTGGTGCCGAGGACCGGAATCGAACCGGTACGAATTTCTCAATTCGACGGATTTTAAGTCCGTTGCGTCTGCCTGTTCCGCCACCCCGGCGAATGAAAAAGTGGAGGCGGCACCCAGAATCGAACTGGGGAATAAAGGTTTTGCAGACCTCTGCCTTACCGCTTGGCTATGCCGCCACAATGGAGCGGAAAACGAGATTCGAACTCGCGACCCTCGCCTTGGCAAGGCGATGCTCTACCACTGAGCTATTTCCGCATGATGGTGCCTCAGGGCAGAATCGAACTGCCGACACGAGGATTTTCAGTCCTCTGCTCTACCGACTGAGCTACCGAGGCAATCATAAAAAAATGGCGACCCGGATCGGATTTGAACCGACGATCTCCGCCGTGACAGGGCGGCATGTTAACCGCTACACCACCGGGCCGCAATTTGTTACTATCACAGTATAGCGATTTTACACTATTCTGTCAAGTTGTCATCGTATCTGCGGAGTAAAATCAGCCTCCAACGTCGCAGTTGCTTTCATTGCATGTCAGCGCCTCAATATCATCGGCCGAGACAATTCCCGTTCACCCGCATTTCCGGATGCCAAGTGTATGTTTCAAGAACGCACTTTGTCTTTCTGCCAAAACGGCCGCCAAAATCCGGGATGCAGCATGACCAGCAAGGTAAACAATTCCAACCTTCCGAGCAACATATCCACCACAAATACGCCTTTTGCAAAAGGATGCACGAGCGCAAATGAATCCGTCGGCCCCAATTCTCCGAACGCCAAGCCGACATTGCCTAAAATACCGGCGACAGAAGTCAGCGCCACATCTGTTTCCATCCCCGTCAGAGAAACCAGCATGACCGACACTAAGTAGACTAATAAATACATCACAAAGAACAGCAATGTCCCCGTCAGCTCTTTCGAGGATACCGGCTTACCGTTGTGCTTGACGACCTTGACCATACCCGGATGCACCAATTGCTGTAAGTACACTCCGGCTGCTTTCACAATCAAAATATAACGCATGACCTTAATTGCCCCGGTTGTCGAACCGGAACAGCCACCGATAAACATCGCCATGAACAATATCGCTCTCGCAAAAGGCGGCCATAAATCGTAGTCGGCCACAGCAAATCCCGAACCCGTCTGCACAGACACCATGGTAAACAGCGAATCCATGACCGACTTCAGTGAACCTACACCATTGATAAGGTACAGCGTCAATATAATCATCGCCGTCCCCGCCGCCAAAATCGCGATATAGACGCGGAACTCGAGATCTTGCCAAACCAATCGGGCACCTTTTCTTGACGCCAAAAAGTATAAACCGAAGTTCCCGCCGGAGACTATCATAAACAGCACCATAGCCAGCTGCACCGCATAATTGTCGGTATAGACAAAAGCACCGGCTGCGCTCGGTGTAAACCCGCCGGTCGCAATAATCGACATGCCGTAATTCAAGGCATCAAACGGTGTCATCCCCGCCGCCCACAAAACGACGATAAATGTCAATGAAAACAAAAGATACAACCGCCAAAGCGTTTTCGCATATTCCCGAATGCGCGGCATCACTTGTCCGTAACCGTTGACAGCCGCCTCAGCGTGAAACAGATGCGAGGCTTCCATTCCCAAACTTTTCAAAAACGCCAACATCAAAATGATGATTCCCATACCGCCAAACCAATGAGTCATACTGCGGTACAGGAGTAATGATTGCGGTACACTATCCAGTCCGACAATGACGGTCGCCCCGGTCGCTGTAAACCCCGACGTCGACTCAAACAACGCATCCACAAACTCGGGCAGGTATCCGCCTAAGTAATACGGCAATGCTCCCAAAAAAGAGGCAAAAATCCACGCGAAAGACACAATCACGAACCCTTGACTCAGACTGATAGAAAGACCGTTTTCGCCGCATTTTTTCAGTATAACGCCCAGGCAGGCCGTAATCGCCGCCGTGCCTAACAACGACCATATCTGTTCGCCGATGACAAGTCCGTATAAAAACGGAATGACCATCCCGACCGAAAACAGGATAACGATTTGTCCGAGAAAATGACAAACCACCCGTAGCTTGGTATTCATATTACCCTTTCATGAAATGCAGGACAGCGTCCCGATTTTCCGGCAATGTAAAAATAACGATACGGTCGCCTTCCTGGCAAACGGTCGAACCGTTCGGCACAATTGTTTCATCACCGCGAACGACCGCACCGAGCAACGTAGAGCCCGGGATATTCACTTGCGACAGCATCCGCCCGACCAAGGGGTTATGGATGCTCAGCTCCAACTCCAGCGCTTCCGCCTTGGAGTTCTCAAAACTGCTTACCGTCAGCAAGTCTCCTTTGCGAATTTGGCGCAGTATCTCGGTTGAAGTCACCAACCGTGGTGAAAAGACCACATCAACTCCCACTTGTTCCATCAGCGGAATGTATTCAGGCCTCCCCACACGTACGAATGCTTTGGCGACACCGAAATGCTTGGCCATCAACGCAACCAGCAGATTCAGTTTATCGTCATCGGTTAAGCACACAATCACATCGCTGTCTTCGATTTCCTCACTGCGCAACAAGTCGACATCCGTACCGTCGCCGTGAATGACAATCGTCTCTTCAACCATTTCCGCCAGCCATTCACAGCGTTCGAGATCTTTGTCAATCACCTTCACATGATAATTCTCATTTTCCAGCAAAACAGCCAAATTGCGACCGATAAGTCCCGCTCCCACCAATAAGATATTTTCCTTTTTGGGGGTCCGCTCCTGCGTGGTAAGACTCGTCTCGATTTCTTTAATCGCCGTGCTCTCGCCCAAGAGAAAAATATTATCGAGCGGTAAAATCAAGTCATCACCGTTCGGAATAATCATTCTGCCATGGCGCAAAATACCGGCCACCAAAATTTTCTCAGGTAAATCGAGGTCTCGAATTTTACGATTCAAGAGCGACTGATTGTCTTGCGCCTTGATTTCAATCAGACGCGCTTTGCCGTTGGCAAAATTTTCTACGTCAAGCACATTCGGCGTTTTCAGTATTTGCAAGATTTCATGAGCAGTGACCATCTCGGGATTAATTACCAAGGTCAGCCCCAAGTCCGTCAACACATCAGTCCGCTTTCCGTTAATATATTCATTCGCCCTGACTCTGGCAATCGTCTGCGTCGCTCCGAGCTTTTTGGCCACATAGCAAGCCAATAAATTGACTTCGTCGGCATCGGTCACGGCGACAAACAGCTCCGTATCATCCATCCCGATACTTTCCAACAAGTCCGGATTGGCACCGTTGCCTTCGACGACCAATACTTCCAAGTATTTGCGCAATACTTCAATGCGCTCCGCATCATGCTCAATGACAATGACATCGTGATCGTCTTCCGACAATCGCTGCGCCAATGTGTATCCGACCTTACCGGCTCCGATCAGCACAATTTTCATTGCGGGTCAACCTCCTCGACACAAAGCCGTGTCTCCAGCCCGTCTTGCGTAACTAAACCGCGACGCATCAGATTTCCCAACGCACGCTTAAAGGCCCCCTTACTGATGCCGAAATGCCGGCGAATCACCGCCGCATCCGTTTCGTCGGAATACGGCATCATCCCTCCGCGGTTGCGCAACTCGGTCAAAATCCGCTCCGCATCGGACACCATCGCCTTTTCTTTCGGCAGGCGCAGCGAGGCATTAATACGACCGTCATCACGGACGTAGGTAACACGCGCCTTGACGGTCTCACCAACCAGTAACGTACGTGGCCATTCCTCGCGGTGAATCAATCCCAACCACCGTTCCGGAGTAATGCCGAAAGCACCGACCTCCGTAATGTTATAAACGGACAATACGACTTCATCCCCCCGCGTCACCCCGCTTGCCGGACGAGCAATTTCTTGCATGGCGGCATCCACGTTCATCGTGACCGCCAAACGACCGGATTTATCTTCATACAGGCGCACCCAAACGCGTTCTCCCGCTTTCAGACTTCCGCGTTGCTCGGCAAAAGGTAAAAAGACACCGCGTTCCGTACCTAAATCAACAAAAGCACCGAATTTCGTTGTGTGAAGTATCGGCGCATAGGCGATTTGGCCGACATCGATGCGCGGCAAACGCATGCTCGCAGTCAGACGCCCTTTCGTATCATGATACAGGAATACGGTAACCCATTCATCCACCGCAACCGGTGCCGTTTGTTGGTCACGATGCAGCAAGACATCGTCCGCAGTCCGACCGGTTTGGGCATCCAAAAACGCCCCCATCTCATTCATTCGCGCGACCCGCAGCCGGGCAATGGTGTTTTCCTGAAGGTTCATCTTATTCGCCTGCTGCCGATGCGATCGGTGCATCGCCCCACATCGTGTCCAAATCATAATAGTCCCGTTCTTGAGGAATAAAGATATGGACAATCATATCGCCGAAGTCTTGCAAAATCCATTCCCCGTCACGGTATCCGTTTTCCCGAAGCAAGCCAATCCCATGCGTTTTCATCAGCGCGGTCACATAGTCAGCTACCGCTTGGGCATGCTTCTTGTTTTTGGCATCGGCCAATACAAAGTAATCGGCCAGCGAAGTCACTTCCGCCATGTCCAACGCCTTGACACGGGAACATTTTTTATCTTCCAATAACGCCACCAATTCCTCAATAAGTGTCTGCATAAACTCCTCCTTAATTTTGCGCCGCATCAGGACGCAATGTCAATCCGATAATCGTTTGCACCGCAATGGGATCAATTCGCCAATAGCCGCCGCCCTCCGTTGATATATATTGCCCCGGCGTAATATAGTAGTGCCAATTTTTCTCCGGCAAATCTGTCAAAAAACGGGCCATATCCGCAGCATCGCCGGCACTGATATTCGTCTCATCAGGATTCCAATAGTAATACGCATACATATAGTTGACCGATGCATAATGGTATCGTAATTTCTGCAAATAGGCTTTGATGAGCCGTTGTTGTCGTTGCACCCGCGCCAAACTCGATGCGCCATCTTCACGATATCGGACATACTCCATACTTTTCTCACCGCTAAGCTCTTGAAATCCCTGCCGCAGATTGACAACAACCCCGGTATCATCATCCCGATACAAATCCCGCTCGACGTAAAAATCGATTCGCCCTCGCGAATTCAGCCATTGGGCCGCTGTCGGCATACGCATGACAACATAGTAGGGAATAAAAATATGCAAGGTACTTTCCACTTTCTCTTTCAGTGCCTGAATACCGCCTGCCTGATAGGCGTTACCCAGTAATTGCGGCGTCTCGTCATGCTCCCCTGCTACATTCGTTTCCGGCAGTAGCGAAATCAGCGTCACATGCTCTTGTTCGCGATTTACGCTGAGTACCGCCAGACCATCTGCCGCCGGAACCGCCTCCTCATCCAAACCGACCGCGAGAATGTAAACCGGTGTGTCCGCCGTACTTTGTGTAACTTTTTTGGTGCCGTTCGGTAAGTCCGACAAGAGCGCCTTCCACCCCCACCCGACACCGATAATGACGAGTGCCAAGACCAGCAGAAGCAGGCACCAACGCAACATTCGGATGAAGATGTTTCTTCTGCGTTTTTTACGTGGCGCCCTGCGCAGACGAACTCCACGTCGACGATTGTCCGTTTCCGGGCGCAATGATTGTTTATCGCTCAATGTTCTCTTCACTTTCCAAAATCCAATTCCGTGTTTCGACCGTGCCTATATAAATCGTACTGCCGGTCTCCAACAAATGATGTAACGTCGCCTCTATACCCGCCAGTACGCCTGCATTTAAAGACACCTTCGCTGCAGCGCGAATCCGTTCGACGCCCGGAAAGTCTCTTCCGGGTTCAATATAATCTGCTAAAAAAACAATTTTCTCCAGCGGACTCATCATTTTTCGTCCCACGGTATGATAAAAAATCGCCCGCAAAATATCGTGATTGCTTACCCCGTACTCGGCAGCAGCCAACGCCGCGCCCGCCGGTCCGTGTAACAGTGCAGGTGAATTCCATACCGCCCGATTGACCGTGTAACCCGCTTGCCGTACATACGCCTGCATGTCTGTCAACGGCATCTGCTTGGCACAATCGTGCAACCAGCCTGCACTCTCCGCCGCTTCCACATCAACCCCGTATTGTATCGCCAACTCTCGCGCAGCGCTTGCGACACCTTGCGAATGCGAAAAGCGCTTGGGCGACAACGATTTCTCCAGCCGTTCTTTCATTTCTTGCGTCATTGCCATATCGACCTCACCGATAAATGTGATTTGCCAAAATATATTCCTGTACCGCCACCGGTAACAAATAGCGGGTGCTGCGTCCCGTCGCAAATCGCTGCCGCAAATCGGTCGCCGAAATTTCCATCTCCGGAGTATGCAAGAAATGAATTTTTTCCTGCGTCTGTTGACCGAATCTGGTAGTCAAGACACTCAAATCCGTCCGGTAACGCGGCCGTAACGCAGAGAGAAAATGCGTCAACGCAATCAGCTCGTCCGCATATTTCCACGTCGGTAAATCGAGCAGGGTATCCGTCCCCATAATAAAATAAAATTCCGCTTGCCCCTGATACACTTCATGAAAATACCGCAACGTATCTACCGTATACGAAGGCCCCGACCGCAACAACTCCACATCCGAAACAAAAAAGAACGGGTTATCGGCCACAGCCAGCCGTACCATATCATAGCGCCAAGAATTCGGTGCGATATCACTCCGCTGTTTGTGCGGCGGATGTGAAGCGGGCACAAAAATCACTCGTTCCAGGCCGTACTCTTCACGAGCCGCCTCCGCAATCAAGAGGTGCCCGTTATGAATCGGGTTAAACGTCCCCCCAAAAATGCCGATACGCCGTAATGTCATCATAATATGCTCCATGCCGCTATACAGCCCCATACAAACCACATGCCGGCGCGAGCGTATCCACGCAATTCATACTGCCCTTTCGGCGTGCGATAGTACGACCGAAGCGCCTTCCACTTGCCGTTCATGAGCGGATTTGTCCGTCCCCGAACATACGATATTCATACGTTGTCAATGCCTCCAAGCCCATCGGTCCTCGTACATGCATTTTTTGCGTACTGATACCGATTTCCGCACCCAAGCCGAATTCAAATCCGTCCGTAAACCGCATGGATGCATTGGCATAAATCACTGCCGCATCGACATCCTGCATAAACCGCTCCACAGCTTGCCTGTCAGTCGCCACGATACACTCACTGTGCCGCGTGCCGTACTGTTGGATATGTGCAATAGCAGTCTCTTCGTCAGGCACAAATGCCACTGATAAAATGAGATCATTATACTCTGTAGCCCAATCTTCTTCCGTCGCCGGACGAGCGGCAGGAAAGCATCGGCAGATTTTCTCATCACCGCGAATCTCTACACCGGCATCTGCCAGCGGCTGCAAAATTTCGTCAATCTTTGGTTGCCAAGACGCATGCACCAACAGTGTCTCCATTGCATTGCAAACGGAAGGACGTTGCACTTTTGCATTCAGCGCCAAAGCAATCGCCGTTTCCCACACAGCCGAAGAATCAATGTACATATGACAAATACCGCTTCCCGTCTCAATCACCGGCACGGTGCTGTTCTCCACGATGGTACGGATTAAGGCCGCACTGCCGCGCGGAATCACTAAATCAATATAGCGTCGCAAACGAATTAATTCCTGTACCCGCTGCCGATCCGTATCTTCCACTAATTGCACAATGTCCACCGGCAATTGATGCTTCTCTAGCGCTGCCGTCAAACAGTCCCGCAACGCCCGATTGGTCGCCAACGACTCTTTGCCGCCGCGCAAAATCATCACATTGCCCGATTTAATGCCGAGTACCGCCGCATCAACGGTAACGTTCGGCCGTGACTCGTAAATCATTAAGATAACGCCGAACGGTACGGGCTGACGGACACAGGTAATGCCCGATGCAAGCACATGCGCCTGTGGAGTCCGGGCACAGGGATCCGGCAAAGAAACAACCTGGCGAACACCTGCAATCATTCCGTCAATTCGCTCCTGCGTCACCCGCAAACGGTCAAGAAACGCCGGCTTCGCCGACGACTGCGCGGCCGCTTCCAAATCGCATGCATTGGCTGCCAGAATGCGTTCTCGCTGCGCATCCAACAGTTCGGCCACGGACAACAGCACTGCATTTTTTTCCTCGCTCGTACAGCGGGCTATCGCGCTTCGTACCTGCTGTGCACGGCGGGCAATCTCTACTGCATCCATTCCTTCTCCTATTGCTTCACTACCAAATGATCCCGATGCACCGCCACCGTATCGGCAGGTACATACCCCAATATATCCGCAATTTCTTCGCTTTTGCGACCTCTGATTCTTCGCAGTTCTGTGCTGTCAAACCCGGCCATCCCGCGAGCAATTTCCCGATTCTCATAATAAACGGAAATTCCGTCTCCTTGAACGAATTCTCCTTCCACCTCGACAATCCCCACCGGCAAAATACTGGCACCGTGTTGCATCAGCGCATCACGGCAACCGGCATCGACACGAATTTGGCCGCACATGTCCGCACCGAACAGCAAACGGCGTTTCCACATCTGCGGATGCACATTATGCGCAACAAAACGAGTACCTATCGTTTCCGCGGCAAATATTTTCAACAGCACTTTCGGAGTCGCCGCATTCGCGATAATCATATCCACTCCGGAGTTCATCGCAATATCGGCAGCCACCAGTTTAGTATACATACCGCCCGTGCCCAACACCGTACCGCTCCCCTGTGCCGATGCCCATATTTCCGGCGTCAACTCGTCCACCATCGGGCGTAATACCGCCTCCGGGTCGGTCATCGGGTTGCCGGTATACAAGCCGTCCACATCCGATAACAGCACTAATACATCCGCATCGACAATACTGGCCACCATGGCCGACAACGTATCGTTATCTCCGATTTTGATTTCCTCGGTCGATACAGTGTCGTTTTCGTTGACAATCGGCACCGCGCCCAACTCCAGCAGACGCACCAACGTATTACGTGCATATAAATAATGCCGCGGATGCAGATAGTCGCCCTTTGTCAATAAAACTTGCCCGACCGTCAATCCGTACTCACGAAACAACTTTTCGTACATATGCATCAACATACCTTGTCCGACAGCGGCCGCGGCCTGCTTATCCGCCAACTGCGCCGGTCTTTCGCTAAAGCCGAGCGATTTCATTCCCGCTGCAACCGCACCGGACGACACCAATACGACCTCTTTGCCGGCGTTGGCAAGATCCGACAGCTGGCGAATCAGCATATCCAATTTATGCACATGAATCTGCCCGTTTGCATGGGTGATCGAACTCGTCCCTACCTTGACGACAATCCGCTTCATAGACGCGAGATGACGCATATTACCGCGGCAACTCATAGGCAGAATCCTTTTTCTTCTGTTTGAACAAGACGCCTGTATGGCCGATGACCTGTATGGTTTCCGCTCCCAGCATTCGCGCCAAGTCGGCCATTACATCATCCAATTCATCCGGGCTGTTGGTATGCATTCTGATTTTGATGAGTTCACGCTTCATCAAGACCTTGCGCACACTGTCAATCACCGGGTCGTCCAAACCGTTTTTTCCGATTTGCACAACGGGCTCCAGCGTAACTGCCTGCGATTTCAAAAATTTTTTCTGTTTGGTTGTCAGCATAATTATTCCTTATATTCAAATTCAATACCGCCGATACGTACAGTATCGCCTTCTTTAATTCCATGCTCCTGTAGCAACCGATCCAACTCCATATGACGCCAAATTTTCTGGAAACGCAACAATGACTGTTCATCGTCAAAGCGTGTCATTGCAACGAGTTTTTCAATACGCGCTCCGCTCAATACGAACGCTGCGTCATCTGTGCGACTGACCGCAAAGTCCGGAACGGGCACTTCATCGTAGACAATCGGCTCGACGGTCGGCTCAGTTTCTTCGACGACCTGCGCCAAGACGAGCAACTCCTCGTGAATGGCCTCCAGCAATGTCGGGATTCCCTCGCCGGTAAGCGTCGATATCGGATAAACAGTCAATCCCTTTTGGGCCATTGCGTCGGTAAATCGTGCAAGCACGGACGCATCTGTCAATACATCCGTTTTATTTGCCGCAATCAACTGTTTTTTGTGAGTCAGTTGCTCACTATACAGCGACAACTCGGTATTAATAATATCGACATCTTCGACCGGGTCACGCCCTTCCGTCGCTGCTACATCGACTACATGTACCAAGAGTTTAGTCCGCTCGATATGGCGCAAAAAATTATGCCCCAAACCGACGCCTTGACTTGCGCCTTCTATCAGTCCCGGAATATCCGCCATCACAAACTCGTATTCATCATGCAGGCGCACGACCCCCAGGACAGGACTCAGCGTCGTGAAGTGATAAGCCGCTACCTCCGGCTTGGCGGCGGATACTTTGCGAATGAGACTGGACTTGCCGACACTGGGATATCCAATCAAACCGACATCAGCCAATACTTTGAGTTCCAACCGTATCCACAACTCTTGCCCCGGCTCGCCGTTTTCGGAAAACGTAGGAGCACGATTGGCACTCGTACTGAATTTGGCATTCCCTCGCCCGCCGCGGCCGCCTTTGGCGACCACATACCGTTGTCCGTCGTGCAACAAATCCGCCAGCAGCGTTGTTCCGTCATCCGTCATCACCACGGTGCCGCAAGGGACCTGTATCAACAAGTCCTGTGCGTTCTTGCCGAACTTGTTGGACGACTTGCCATGCTCTCCCCGCTCCGCGCGAAAGACTCGCCGATAACGAAAATCCACCAATGTATTCACTTGCGACGTCGCCACCAAGACAACATCGCCGCCTTTACCGCCGTCCCCGCCACTGGGACCGCCGCGCGGGACATATTTCTCTCGTCTGAAACTGCTCATCCCGTTGCCCCCGTCACCGGATGCAACCATAATCCGTGCCCGATCAATAAACATAGTACACCGTTCCTATCTGTAGCATCGTCGGCACGCAATCAACAGCGCGCCCTGATTGTTCTGTGTTCGGTACCTATTATGTTACCTTGAATATAGTAAAAAATCAAATAAATGCGGGCAAAGCAACGCTTTACCCGCACCTGTCAAAAGGCATTGACAGCGGCCGCCATCCATTCGGACTCCATCATCACCTCCGGATGCACCTGAACATCCGGCGTGACACCTTTCCCGTTAATGCTGTGTCCTTTGCTACTGAAATACTCCGCCACCGTCAAACGCATACCGTCTTCTCCCGACAGCGGGAATACCCCTTGCACGGTGCCTTTGCCGTAGCTGGTTTCACCGACAATCACACCGGCCTGCAAATCTTGTACGGCAGAAGCCAATATTTCACTGGCACTGGCACTGCGCCTGTTAATCAACACCACCAGTGGAACCGCATCCGCCGCTCCCGGCAACTCAATCGTATCCGCCCCACCGCTACGGGAAATGATTTTCACCAACGTTCCCTGAGGTAACACCTGTTTGGCGATTTCGGTTACGGCATGCAGCGATCCGCCAGGATTGTCACGCAAGTCGATTACCAGCTTGCGCATGCCGTTAAACCGTAATCGCTCATATTCCTTGCGAAAATCGGTCGGCGTTTCTTCCGTAAAGCTCCGAATTCGGATGCAGGCAATATCGGCTGTCAAAAAGCGGGACACCACCGTCGGCACAACAAACTCGTCACGTGTCAGAGTCAAAGACTCGACATCCCCGTTCACATGACGTATCTCCAGGACCACTTGCGTACCTTTGGTACCGGAAATACGCGCTACCACATCGGCCAACGGAATATCACTGACTGCTTCACTGTCCACTTTGTCAATCCGATCGCCGGGAACGATTTTTCCTGATTGCGCCGCGTTCCCTCCGGGAATGACCTCCTGCACATAAACTTCTCCGTCTTGCTGTGACAGCAGTAGACCGACACCGACATGTGTCCCCCCGATGGCTTCTTGCAAGCGCTGATATGCTTGCGACGACAAATACTCTGAATGCGCATCCTCCGTACTCTTGACCAGTCCGGTCAAGAGCCCCTGCATCAGCTGATCGCTCTGCAATTGATGTACATATTGCGTTCGCAATATGTACATGGCGCGCGCCATCTTCCACCCGTTGCCGACACTTCCGAACAACAGGTAGAACGTCGCGGAAACCACCAGTAACACAGCAGCCAAAGCGATTGCGGCACTGCCGGCAATATGTTTCCATTTACTGTTCATACTCACCTACAAATAATTCAACGGCTCAACCGGAGTCCCGTTCTCCCGCACCTCAAAATGGACATGAGGCCCCGTAGAATATCCCGTGGAACCTGAGTACGCAATAATCTGTCCCTGTGATACCGCTTGCCCGGCCGATACTACCAATTCCGAATTATGTGCATAGACCGTCGACAAACCGTTACCATGATCGATAATGACTGCGTACCCATAACCGCCGAGCCAATCCGCTTCAATCACGACGCCGCTATCCGCCGCCGCAACCGGAGTACCGGTATCGACCCCCACATCGACGCCGGAATGGAAAATCTGTGTGCCGAAAATCGGATGTGTACGATACCCGAACGGCGATGTAATAGGTCCTGACACCGGCCAAATAAATTGCCCCGTGCCGTGTACCGCCTGCGACGCTCCCGCACCTTGACTTTGCCGCGCACGAATCCGCGCTTCGATATCATTACTCTGTTGCTGCAGCTCTTGGTAAGATTGCTCCGCCAATGACTTCTCGTACGACAAGCGTTCCAAAACAACCAGCTGATCCTGCTTGCGTGCCTCAATTTCCGTCTGTTTGGCGCGGGCCTGCGCTTCCAACTCATCCAATTGCTGACGTTGCAATTCCAACTCATTTTGTTTGGCTAAAATGAGTTCCCGTTCCTGTTTAATCGCCGTAATCAAATCCAAGTCAGCCGCCACAATCCGTTTCAGAAATTCCAGCCGATTGACAAAATCCGTAAAATTCTTGGCACCGAACACGACTTCCACGTAATTGAGTTTACCGTGAATATACACATCCCGCAGCCGTTTATGGAGCACTTGCTCACGTGCCTGCAGGCGTACCTGCGCCGCATCCAACTGTGCCTGCGTTTCTTGGATTTGTGCATGCAAGACAGACTGCTGCACTTGAATCTCGCGCAATGCGGACAGTGCCGCATCCAGTTCGACCTGAATCTGCCGAAGTACTTCCGAGACCGAACCGATTTCCATTTCCGCCAATTCTTTACGTCGTTGCGCCTCTTGCATTTGGGTCTGTACCTCGGACAGCTCCGACTCCAGACTGTCCGCCACGGCAGGCAACGGCGCCGTCAGTACCAATGCAGTCAATAAGGCGATGATACTTGATTGCCATCTGTTCATGCCGTCACACCTTCATGTACTTGCGGACGGAAATGGCACTCCCCAGCCCGCCGATGCAAATACCGATACCCAACAGGGCCAACGCCACCTGTAGAATAAAGGGATAGGTCGGAATCATCGGCAAAAACGCCAATCCGTGATTGACCAGTTGTGCCAAGCCCCAACGATACATTTGCCACAAACAGGCACCGGCCAAAACCGATCCGGTCAATCCGAGCATCATTCCTTCCAACAAAAACGGCCAACGTATAAATCCGTTTGTCGCACCGACATATTTCATAATTTGAATTTCGCGGCGGCGGGCAAACACCGTCATGCGAATGGTATTGGAAATGATGAACAGTGTCGCAAATGCGAGGAACAAAATTAACACAGTTCCGCCGATACGGATAAAGCGAGTAACCTCAAACAACTGCTCAATCGTATCTTGGCCGTACTGTGCAGTTTCCACCGCACTGTCTTGCTCCAAGATGCCGGCCGCCTGACGCACCGCCCCCGGGGTCTCAAATACGACGGCAAATGAAGACGGCAACGGATTGCCGTTGAGTGAATCAAGCAGATAGCTTTGTTCCCCCAGACGTTCCTTGAAGTCGCGTAGCGCCTGATCTTTATTAATAAATGTTACCGTTTTGACTTCCTGCATACCGCGAATCTTCCGCTCCACATCACTGACTTGCTGTGTCGTCAAACCGTCTTTCAAATACACACTCAATTCGACCTGATTTTCCAAATACGAAGCCATATGGGTCAAATTCAACACCGTTGTCAAAAACATCCCCAAGATGAACAGCGATAAGGTAACCGTCGCGATTGAGGCCAATGTCATCAAGCTGTTGCGGCGAAAGGATTTAAACGCCTCACCGAGGAAGTAGGCAAAGGTTCGAATCTTCATCTTCATACGCCCCTTTCTTGACATCTCGGACGATTTCGCCGTTAGCAATGGTAATGACACGTTTATGCATGGTATTCACCAGCTCTTTGGCATGTGTCACCATCACAATAGTCGTACCCAAATGATTGATGTCGTTGAACAACTTCATAATCGATTTCGCCGTTTCCGGGTCCAGATTGCCCGTCGGCTCGTCGGCAATCAACAAGACCGGCCGGTTGACCAAGGCCCGCGCAATTGCCACCCGTTGCTGTTCCCCGCCGGATAGCGTAGCCGGCAACTGATGCGCCTTGGCGGAAAGGCCGACCAGCTCCAACACATCCGCTACTTTTTTGCGGATTTCTTCCGTAGGTGCTTCAATTACTTCCATCGCAAAGGCGACATTTTCAAAGACATTTTTTTGCGCAAGCAAGCGAAAGTCTTGAAATACAATTCCCAACTTGCGCCGCAAAAACGGGATTTTACTCTTCTTCAGCCGATTGACCTCAATTCCGTCAACGAACACCGAGCCTTCATCCGGCACTTCTTCGTGCGATAACATTTTGATAAATGTCGACTTGCCGGCACCGCTCGCTCCGACTAAAAAAACAAACTCCCCTTTTTCAATTTGAAGACTTAAGCGATTCAAAGCAGGACTTTTCCCGTAGCGCTTGGAGACATTTTCAAAGCGAATCATACCTGCGCCTCGCTCTTGCGTGCGACGACACGCATGGCAGCCGCGGCAATCGTCTCTGCCGTCAAGCCGTATTTTTCCAACAATAAGGCCGGTTTGCCGGATTCGCCAAACGTATCTTGCGTGCCGACAAATTCCATCGGTACCGGCGCAGACTGCACCGCAACTTCCGCTACGGCAGCCCCCAGTCCGCCAATCCGTGTATGTTCTTCAGCCGTTACTATCGCGCCCGTTTCACGAGCGGCCGCAATAACAGCATCCGCATCAATCGGCTTAATGCTGCTCATATTGATGACCCGCGCCTCCATCCCTGCGTCTGCCAACAGTTCCGCGGCCTGCAAAGCGGCGGCTACCATCACACCGCACGCAATGAGAGCTACCGCCGTACCGTTGCGCAAACAAGTCGAGCATCCCGGAGTAAACACCGTATCCTCCGGCATGACATCGTCAACAGAAGCCCGTCCCATACGGATATAGACCGGTCCTTCATACCCGACCGCCCAGCGGACGACAGCCTTGGTTTCTGCCGCATCTGCCGGAACGGCTACCGTCATATTCGGCAACGCCCGCATCAAGGCGATATCTTCCAACATTTGGTGCGTAGCACCATCTTCTCCCACCGTCAATCCGGCGTGAGTCACCGCGATTTTAACATTCAACTTCGGATAGCAAATCGAGTTGCGAATTTGTTCATATGCCCGTCCTGCGCCAAAAATAGCAAATGTAGACGCAAAGGGAATTTTTCCGGCCGCCGCCAGTCCGGCCGACACGCTCATTAAGTTTTGTTCCGCAATCCCGACATTGAAATGCCGCTCCGGAAATATTTTTTTAAATTCAAAGGTCTTGGTTGATTGGGAGAGGTCCGCATCCAGCACAACAACATTCGGATACTCCCGACCAATTTCCTGTAATACTTCGCCGTAGGCGTCACGTGTCGCTTTCCCCATCAGTCTTCTCCCTCCAATTCTGCCGCAAACATTGTATATTGCTCAGCGCTCGGTGCTTTACCGTGCCAGCCGGCTTGATTTTCCATCTCTCGCACTCCTTTACCTTTGATTGTCTTCATGACAATCGCTGTCGGCGCGGACTTCTCCGCCCGTGCTTCCTGAATCGCGGCATGCAGTGCTTGTATATCATGTCCGTCCGCTTCGATGACATGCCAGTTGAACGCCCGAAATTTATCTGCAATCGGCAGCGGTGACATGACGTCTGTCACATTGCCGTCAATTTGCAAACCGTTGTTGTCAATACAAGCCGTCAGTGTATGCAAACGGTAATGCCCGGCAAACATCGCCGCTTCCCACACTTGCCCTTCTTGCAGCTCACCATCACCCAAAACGGCAAACACATGAAATGCGTCCTGATCCGATTGTGCCGCCAGTGCCATCCCGCACGCGGCACTGAATCCCTGCCCTAAGGAACCTGTCGTCATGTCAACCCCGGGGGTATGCTTCATATCCGGGTGCCCCTGCAGCATAGCGTCAATTTTTCGCAGTTTCCACAATTCTTCGCGCGGGAAATAGCCTTTATGTGCCAACGCCGCATACAACGCCGGCGCCGCATGGCCCTTCGATAAAACCACACGGTCTCTGTTGGCCAGTTGCGGCACACGAGGGTCTACATGCAATTCCACTTCATACAGTAATGCCAGCAAATCCGCGCAAGAAAAAGAGCCGCCCGGATGGCCGCTGTTGGCTTTCGTCACCATACGCAAAACATCCTTGCGTATTTGTTTGGCCGCCGCTTTTACTTGCTGTTGTTGCTCTACGGTTAATTCAGTCATGACACCCTCCTTATTTACACAATGCCAACGCCAATTCCGCCGTTAATTCCGATTGGTAACGCAATTCCGAGACAGCTCGCCGCACATGCTCTTCTTGCTTTTGCAGGTGAAGTTTTTCTCGTATCGCATCAACCAATACTTCAGGCGAGACAGTTTGCAAACTTCCCCGAGGGGATTCGCCAATCATATGCAAAAAGCTGTCTACTTTCGGATCATAGGAGACCCCGACTAAAGGGGTCTCCATCAACGCGGCAAACACCAATGCGTGCAATCGAACTCCGATAACGGCATCCATATTTCCCGTAATCGACATCATTTCCGCCGTCGTGTACGCATCTTCCAGTACGGTGGCGGGCTGCTTCATTCGCGCTTGGATATCCCGAGCTGCCGTCACATCATCGGGCACTTGCATCGGCACAAAAATCACTTTACACCCTTGCTCGGCAATCAACGAGTCGGCCGCCTGCGCAAATACTGTTTTATAATTCTCATCATTGCGCCAGTTGCGTACGTAGATGCCGACTTTCGGCACTACACCGCCGATTCCGTATTTTGCCAGCAACGCTTGCCCGATGCGTCTGTCAACCGGATGCATAGCCAGCACCGCATCCGCAGTCACTCGCAGCGGCGGACGGACAACTCCCAATTCCTGCAACAGATTCGCCGATTTTTGATCGCGAACGGTAATGTAGTCGCAACGATTCAGCACAGTTGCCACCGTTGCGCGCGCATGCGCCCGATTGAGGGGGCCGATGCCCTGCGCGTACAGGAATACTTTTTTGCCCAACCAGTGTGCCATTCGCATAATACTCAGGTAGTAATACAAACTGCGTTTACTGGTCACATCCTGCAATAAACTGCCGCCGCCGCTGATGAGCAAGTCACATTGACGCAATACGTTCCAAATCAACGGTAAGTGCAAGCGGGATACGGCGTTAACGCCGTGGATACGCCTTGTCTGTTCCGGGTTACCGGAAATGACCGAAATCTCAAGACGGGGGTTCTCGTTATACAAAGATTCTAAAATCGCGGTCAACATCGCCTCATCTCCGGCATTACCGAATCCGTAGTAGCCGGAAATAACGATTTTAGTTTTTCTCATAACGTGCTCTCCCGTACGCCGCAATCTGCGTGAGCGCATGGCAGATAACCAAGGCGATCATCCCGACTGCGATACCTACCAGCCAACCGTTAATTCCCCGCTCCGTACTCATCAGCAGCGGTGAGCGCATGTGCGCAAAAGTTTCCACGATAGACGCTTGCCCGATACCTGCTGCCACGACCAGCAAAAAATGAATCCACCGCGGCCATTTATCCTGCCAAATCATCGGCAACGCCAAAAAGGCCGGATGACCTATCAGCAACTCCTTAAACCGAGGACGCGCCGACAATAGCGTTTCCAGTATCCTCCGGAAACGAATTTCCGCACCGGCTACCGGAATACCGCCGGTATGTCCGCTCCGCCCGACAAAAATCAGTGCCCCGACCGCCAAAAATGCCAGCAGTACCATAGTCCCGATAGTCACAGGTCGAGTCAATGCGCGTCGTCCCAGCATCCATACATCCGCCATGGTTTCCGCGGGATGATCAAGCAAAGTGGCATAATGCCGCAGATATAGGCAGGAAATCAACACGACCGGCAATACAAAGGCCAGCTTGACTCCACGGAAAATCTCAATTTCCAGCAAAAATTCGGGTGTGGTCAAAATCCCCCCCAATAACCAGCCGCCACTCAAGGACATCAATGTCGCGCCGGTCAACATCAGTAATGATACACCGACCAAGTGTGCGGTCGACCGTTTGACCGAGCCCAGTTCCCGCCACCCTTGCATGACGGCATACATCACGGCCACCGGCGTCATTACCGCTGCCAAAAGAGCCGCAATTTGCCGTGGCAGTACCGACGGCGAGAGGACGAGCCAGAGCGCCAGTCCCGCGTACACCCCGGCGGCCACCCAACATTCCGTATGCCGACGCCACGAGAGGAGCCCGTGCAACCCCATCATCGTCACCGCAACGATTCCCAGCAACACCAACAACTGCGCTGTACGATGCTGCGACTGCCATGCCAACAAGCCCGGTTTGCCCAATGTGAATCCCCGTTCTCGTAACTTTTCCGATGTCAGGCCAATGTATTCCAAATCCGACTCAAAAACCGTTTTCCCCGGGATGGGACGCTTATAGCTGGCAAACAAATTCAACCGAATATTCCGCTCAATATCACTGATAAAATGACGCTGAGATGCTTCATATGCATCCAGCTTGACCAGCTCGTCACGGTACATGGAGTATGCGCGAATTCCTTGCAACCCCGTTGTCTTCCATAACTCAACAACACCTTTTTGTTCTTCAAATTGCAATTGATTCGGTGCTTCAATCACAGCCACGGGGAGTTGTCTGTGTATCAATTCACGAGCCATTCTGTCCAATCCGTTTGGATAGCCCAACGCCTGCGCACCGACGAACATCACCGCACGTGCGCCGCCGCCGGCATCTACACGTTGCCAAAACCGCTCTATTTCAGACTCTGCCTTCCCCGCATAATTCGTCGGGCGCACTACTACGCCAAATCCCCGCTCGTTAATCGAGCGCATCCTCGCGGATGAAATCCCCGTGTTCAGTTTCATAAACGCATCAAACGAAGGTGCAATGACGGCAATGCCTTCGCGACCGTCAGCCGTCGTAAACGGATATAGACTATCCTGCGGTAAGCGCTGTTGCAAATCTTCCACCAGTTCACGATAATACACTGCTGAAATCTCGCTCTGTCCCCGCCACACATAAGCAATCGGCGTCGCCTGCGGGACCGACGAGAGATAACTGAGCGCCCCCTCAGGTATCTGTGTGATGCGAATATAGCCTTCATCTTGCAGCTTTTTCGGAGTTTCGTCATAAACGGCAAAAGACGTGATGCCGGCTTTGCCAAGCAAATCCAACATCTCGTCCGTTGTTTTTTGTTCTGCCGCTGCGTACTCCAACACACGCCCGTAGTCATATACCATTTCCACTGCATGATTGGTATTTTCGGTTTGGATGCGGCCGTAGCCAATCCAAAGCGCCGCACAAAGTCCGACAATCCAACCCCACAGATAGTATTTGTGCATCGACAAAAACGCTCTCATCTCAATTCCCCTTGTACGGAATCGCCGCAATGACAACCATTCCGTCCCTCAATTCCACTTTTTGCGCGGTCACAGGAATCGGAAACCGGCGAAAATCGTATACGTCGACTGTTTTCATCAGCGAAGAATTAATACCGCTGACACCCCAGCGATTGAGACGCAGTCCGCTGGGAAGCATGACCAATCGATTGTCCTTTAACAGTGGCACGCCTTCGAGTTCAATTCTGCCCAACGCCAAGTTCCCGAGATTCAGCTCACCGCTGACCGCAATCCGCTCTGTATTGATATCTACTTGCAGGTTTTGAACGGCATCGATTTGCCCGCTCAGACGACGCTGCAACTCCTGTGCAGACAAAAACGCGCTGACTTCTCCGCTACCGACACGCTCAACCACAAACTCTCCGTCTTGCCACAACCGTTGCAGTCGGAAATCGACTTGCCGTAAATCCGCCCTGAGATGCGCATACGTCAAGTCAGCAGTTTGCACCTGATCGCCTTCTGCAGTAATCCGCTCGATACGCCCCTGCCAAATATCCAACGGACTTCCCAAAACGACATGGACTTGGCGATTTTGCATCGGCACATGCTGATCCAAGTACGTTTCAATGCGACTTTGTAAGAACGCAGGCAAGGCCCACCAAAGCCCGGCCGCCGCCAAAAGAAGTACGACGACGATGCCGAACAAAAATTTTTTCATGCTTACTCCCCGACCTTTTGGTTTACTTGCTGTTTCAAAAACCCTTCAATAAACGGATCCAATTCTCCGTCCATCACCGCTTGCACATTGCCCGTTTCGACGCCGGTGCGATGATCCTTGACTAAATTATACGGATGAAATACATACGAGCGAATTTGACTGCCCCACTCGATAGCGGAATGTTGGCCGCCAATATTTTCTTTCAACTGCTCACGCTTTTCCAATTCCAATTCAAATAATTTCGCCCGCAAAAACCTCATCGCCTGCTCGCGGTTTTGCACCTGCGAGCGTTCGTTTTGACACTGCACGACAATGCCCGTCGGGATATGCGTCATCCGCACTGCCGAACTGGTTTTGTTGACATGCTGTCCCCCGGCACCGCTCGCACGGAAATAATCCACACGAACATCATCCATATTGATATCGACGTTCACATCGTCTTCAATTTCCGGCATGACATCCACCGCGGAAAAAGAAGTGTGACGACGCGCCGACGAGTCAAAAGGCGAAATTCTCACCAAGCGATGCACGCCCTTTTCCGGACGCAATAAACCGAACGCATTTTTCCCTTCCACCAAGACGGTGGCGCTTTTCACGCCCGCTTCGTCCCCCGGCAGGATATCCGCCAGATTCATCTTGAATCCGTGTTGCTCGCCCCAGCGTGTGTACATGCGCAACAACATTTGCGTCCAATCCTGTGCCTCCGTACCGCCCGCACCGGCATGGAATGTCAAAATGGCGTTATTCGCATCATACTCCCCGGACAGCATCAACTCGATTTCTTTGGCCTCCGTCAGATGTGCAATCTGTTCATACTCCGCTTCAATATCCGCTTCCAAGCTGCGATCTTCTTCGTCGACCGCCAGCTGCCACAGCAGTTCCAATTCGTCAATGCGATTGCGCAATGCGCTGTACGTATCGACCGCATCTTTCAGTTCCGTAGCTCGTTTGGAAATGCGTTTTGCTTCTTCCGCATCATTCCAAAAGCCCGGGTCACTCATCTTGATGTCATAATTAATGATTTGTTCTTTGGCCCGATCCAGGTCAAAGTGAATCCCCGATTTCTACGATTCTCTCTTTCAATGCTTCCAATGGTTGTTTCCAATCTTCCAGCATACGTTCACATCCTTCATCTCAACATCTGCTCACTATTATTTATTCTCTTGCGGAGTACCGCCGGCCGGTTCCGCCGGTTCCGCCTTGTCGCCCGCATGAGAAGTGGCCTGCACCAAGTGGTCTTCCGTTTCCGGCGGCAACGCGAAATGAATCTGAATATGATACAGATACATCACCACGGTTTCCTGGATGGCCTGCATCATTTCCTGGAACATTTCATAGGCTTCAAACTTATATTCGACCAACGGGTTTTTCTGCCCGTAGGAGCGCAATCCGATACCTTCTTTCAACATATCCATTGCATCGAGATGGTCCATCCACTTCGCATCGACGACCTTAAGCAAAATCGCCCGTTCCAGCTCACGCATATTTTCCGCACCAAGCTGTTGCTCGCGCTCTTCGTACATCCGATGCGCCGTATCCAAAAACCAATCCAAGGCTTCCGTGCGCCCCATATTTTCCAAGGTTTCCAAACTGATGGCACCTGCCGGCAAGAAAAATCCTTCCAAATATTTCAACAGTCCCGGATAGTCCCACTCTTCCGGATACAACTTTTCGTCCGCAAATCGGTCCATCGCTTCGTTGATGATTCGATCCGTCATCGCCACGATTTGTTCCTTCAGATCTTCTCCCATCAAAATCCGACGCCGTTGATCGTACAGAACCTCGCGTTGCTGATTCATGACATCATCGTATTCCAAAATGTATTTACGGATATTGAAGTTACGGTTTTCCACCTTTTTCTGTGCTTTTTCAATAGACTTGGTGACCATCGAACTTTGAATTTCTTCGTCCTCCTGCATCCCCAGTTTATCCATCACCTTGGAAATACTGTCCGAACCGAAAATCCGCATCAAGTCGTCTTCCAAGGAAAGGAAAAACTGTGTCGAGCCCGGATCGCCCTGCCGTCCGGCACGACCGCGCAACTGATTATCGATACGACGGCTTTCATGACGTTCCGTACCGATAATGTGCAATCCGCCGAGCTCCGGCACTCCTTCTCCCAGCACGATATCCGTCCCGCGCCCGGCCATATTCGTCGCAATGGTCACTTGCCCCATCTGCCCGGCTTGCGCCACGATTTCGGCTTCTTTTTCATGGAATTTCGCATTCAACACATTGTGCTCGACATGAATTCTATCGAGCATATGGCTCAATTCTTCCGACTGCGCAATCGAAGTCGTCCCTACCAAAAGCGGCTGCCCCGTTTCATGGCGACGGGCAATCTCCTGTACCACCGCATTGTACTTGGCTTTTTTCGTCTTGTAAATGACATCCGGCAAATCGACTCGCTTGACTTCGCGATTCGGCGGTACCACATACACTTCGAGTCCGTAAATCTTGACAAACTCCTGTTCTTCCGTTTTGGCTGTCCCCGTCATTCCGGCCAGCTTGTCATACATACGGAAATAGTTTTGGAAGGTAATCGAGGCCAGCGTCTGGCTTTCCCGCTCGACCTTCAGACCCTCTTTGGCTTCAATGGCCTGATGCAAGCCGTCCGAGTAGCGACGACCGAACATCAAACGTCCGGTAAACTCGTCGACAATCACGACTTCACCGTCTTTGACCACATAGTCTTTATCCCGTTCCATCATGGCATGTGCCCGCAACGCCTGATTCAGCAAATGGTTCAGTTCCAAATTGTCCGAATCGTACAGGTTTTCGACATGCAACATCTGTTCGACCTTGGCAATCCCCTGTTCCGTCGGCGCAATGGTTTTCGCCTTTTCATCGATGGTATAGTCTTCCTCTTTCACCAGTTTCGGAACAATTTTCGCCATCGTATAATAGTTATCCGTCGAGCGTTCGCCCGGTCCGGAAATGATGAGCGGGGTTCGCGCTTCATCAATTAAAATACTGTCCACTTCATCGACGATACAGTAATGTAGCGGTCGCTGTACCATTTGTTCGGCATGAATGACCATATTGTCGCGCAAGTAATCAAATCCGAACTCATTGTTGGTCCCGTAGGTAATATCCGCATGATACGCAAATTTTCGCTGTGAAAAGTCCAAATCATGGACAATCAATCCGACCGAAAGTCCCAGGAAGCGATACAATTGTCCCATCCATTCACTGTCACGGCGTGCCAAATAGTCATTCACGGTGATGACGTGAACGCCCTTCCCCGTCAGCGCATTCAAATATACCGGCAATGTCGCAACCAGCGTTTTCCCTTCGCCCGTACGCATTTCCGCAATGTTTCCCCGATGCAGTACAATACCGCCCAGCATCTGCACATCAAAATGGCGCATGCCCAACACACGTCGCGAGGCTTCGCGTACTACCGCAAACGCTTCCGGCAACAAGTCATCCAATGTTGCCCCGTCACGTAACCGCCGCTTAAATTCATCCGTTTTACCGGAAAGCGAGCTGTCACTTAGCCCTGTCATCTCACTTTCATAACCGTTGATTTCATCTACAATATGACGCATATTCTTTAACTCACGATCGGTTGAGCCGCCAAACAATTTTTCTAAAAATCCGAGCACAGTCCCCACTCCTTATTTTTTATTTCTGCTATGCAAAGGACATATCTAATTTATTGTATCAGATGTGTTTTAAGTAGTCAAAAAAGGAGCGAAAAAGGAGATGCTCCCCGTTCTTTTCGATAAGAAACAGAAAGCATCTCCATCCGTTCCTGTTCAGTTTTTCATTTCAATCATTCCGTACTTCCCGTCTTCGCGTCGATACATCACCGCGACAAGCTCTGTCTCGGCATTACGGAACACATAGAAACTGTGCCCCAGCAAATTCATTTGTAATACGGCTTCCTCCGAACTCATCGGCTTGAGTTCAAAAGACTTCCGACGTACAATCTCAAACGCCGCTTCCTCTTCGCCGGCCTCCTGCGCCACCAATTTTTCATTGAGGACCTCACGTCCTTTGAAGCGTTTCGCCAGACGCGTCTTGTATTTATGAATTTGACGCTCGATTTTATCAAATACGATATCAATCGACTTGTACATATCATCTGTCTTTTCGACTGCCCGAATAATCACGCCGTCAATATGTACCGTCACTTCCGCAGTATGCGTTTCCTTGGTTACTTTCAGCAAGACGTTCATCCGCAACGGTTTTTCAAAATACCGCTGCACGCTGTCCGTATGTTTCTCTACATATGCACGCAATGCAGGAGTTACATCAATATTTTTACCGCGTACCGTCAATTCCATATTCATCATCCTTTCTATAGTGCATACATGGAATCCCTATATATATATTCGCCATTCGCATTAAAAATCCTTTTACCAAAAACACACCCCGAAGGGTGTGCCTAAAGTTGCTATTTATATCTTATTGCACTTTATAAACATTGGCTGCTTGCGGACCGCGCGGGCCGTCAACAATTTCAAATTCGACTTCTTGGCCTTCGTTCAGGTTTTTGAAGCCGTCTTCCTGGATAGCCGAAAAATGAACAAATACATCGCCGCCGTCTTCGCGTTCAATGAAGCCGTAGCCCTTTTCCGCGCTAAACCATTTTACTTTACCTTGCATGTCAATTCCTCCTGACAATAAACAACTGAGCGCTGATGCGCTTGCTCATTAAATAGTAGCACAAGGAATGATTAATGTCAATTAATTTCTACAAAATCTTCGACAAAAAGCTCTGTGTTCGAAGCTCCTGCGGGTCTTCGAAAATCGCCTGCGGCGTCCCCTGCTCGACAATCATGCCCTCATCCATGAACACGACACGATCGCCGACTTCCTTGGCAAATCCCATCTCATGTGTGACAACCACCATCGTCATCCCTTCTACGGCCAATTTTTTCATGACATCCAGCACTTCCCGTACCATCTCCGGGTCCAGTGCCGAGGTCGGCTCGTCAAACAACATCACCTTCGGCCGCATCGCCAACGCACGCGCAATCGCCACACGCTGTTGTTGTCCGCCCGACAACTGTTCCGGATATGCCGCACCTTTGTCGGCCAAACCGACTTTCACCAACAGTGATTCAGCGATTTGCCGACTCTCTTCCGCGGACATTCCCCGCACTTTCATCGGTGCCAGCATAATATTGTCCAAGACGGTCATATGCGGAAACAGGTTAAAACGCTGAAACACCATCCCGACCTCTTTACGCACGTCATTCAGATTCTTTTGATTTGACAAATCCAGACCGTCGACCACCACTCTACCGGATGTCGGTTGTTCCAAATAATTCATACACCGAAGCACCGTGCTTTTCCCCGATCCGGACGGACCGATAATCACCACGACCTCCCGTTCCGCAATCTCCAAATTAATATCTTTCAGCACTTTCAGCGAGCCGAAACTTTTGTGCAGATGTTCAACGCTGATCATGTATCGAATTCCTCTTTTCTAAAAACGCAACCAATTGTGAAATGCTCACTGTCATCACCAAATAAATCAGTGCCACCGTGCTCCAAATTTCAAATGAACCGTATGTTTTCGCAATAATGAGCTGTCCGCGGCGCGTCAGCTCTTCAAACCCGATGACGGATACCAATGATGTATCTTTCAGCATGGCAATAAACTCATTACCGAGCGGCGGTAAAATCTTGCTGAACGCCTGCGGTAAGACGACAAAACGCATCGCTTGCCACCAGCTGAGTCCCAGGGAGCGCGCCGCCTCCATCTGGCCTTTATCAATGGCTTGAATCCCGGCGCGGAAAATTTCCGATACATAGGCACCGCTGTTAATACTGCAGGCTACCACTGCCGCCGCAAACGGATCGATTTGTCGCCCGATTATCATCGGTAACGCAAAATAAATCAAAAATATCTGAATCAGCAGCGGCGTCCCGCGAATCGTATCCGCATAGACAATCGCCATATACTTCAGTAATTTGACCTGCGAGAGTCTGGCTACACCGACACACAGCCCGATAAAGAATCCGATTCCCACCGCCAGTGCGGTAATCTCAATCGTGATAAGTGCACCGGACAGTAACAACGGCAACGAATCGACAATCAGTTGAAAATTAAAACTCATGACTTCACCTTCGCATTCTTAATTTGATAGGTTACATTATATATGTATTTTTATGCATAGTCAAGTATTATTTATCACACAAAAATATCTCCCCGCCATACGGGGAGATATTTCGTCGTACGCAAGCGATTTAGGCTTCGCCGAACCACTTCTTATAAATTTCATCATACTTGCCGTTATCTTTCAATGTTTTCAGCGCGGCATTGATTTTATCCATCAGTTCCGTATTGCTTTTCGTCACGGCAATACCGTAATCTTCCGCTTCCAACACATCCCCTGCGACTTTGAAGCTGTTATCCGCATCTTTTTTCATGTAATCCTGCGCCACGGGAAGATCAATCATAACCGCGTCGGCACCGCCGTTTTTCAGTTGCAAGAAAGCCTGATTGGCGCCGTCAAAATTAATCACTTTCGTATCGGCAATGTCTTCGGCCAGAATCGAACCGGTATTCCCGATTTGGCACGCAATCGTTTTTCCTTCCAAATCCGCCTTACCGGCAATATCCTGATTATCTTTACGAACGACAATCGCAACGCCCGAACGATAATACGGATCACTGAACAGAACAGTCTGTTTCCGTTCGTCGGTAATCGACATCGCGGAAATAATCGTATCGATTTGACCGCTGTTCAACGCCGGAATCAATGCATCAAACCCCATGCTCTTGAACTCGACCTTGTAACCCATTTCATCGGCAATCGCATGAATCAAGTCCAAATCGAATCCGGCATAGTTACCCTTGTCGTCGGCGAATTCAAACGGCGGGAACGTCGTTTCCGCGCCGACGCGCAATACCTTATCTGAAGACGATGTCGACGAGGATTCCCCGCCGCAACCGACCAATAGCGCCAAACAACACACCATCATCACTAATAAACTTCCCCATTTTACTTTCATACTTTAGCCTCCCATCAGTAGTATTACCGTCATTGTAGCGATAATCGGCAAATGATTCAAGTCATTTCGGCATTTTCGGAGCGTTTTCGTGGAAATATTTTTGGTACAGTGCATCCAGCTTCCCGTTGTTCTTCAGTGTTTCCAACGCTGCATCCACCTTTTCTTTCAATTCCGTATTTCCTTTTTTGATACCGAACCCGAAATACTCCGGCTTGTCGGTTGTCAACGGAATCAGTTTCATCGACGTGTTGGCACTCGTCGCCATAAAGTATTGCAGCACAGGCAAGTCCGAAACCACTGCATCGACACCGCCTTTTGTCAGTTCCAACAACGCGTCGGAATTGTGGTCGAACGTCCGCAAGGTGACACCGTCAACCTCCGCCGCCTTTTGCGCGCCGGTTGTGCCCATCTGGACCGCTACTTTCTTATTACGTAAATCATCAATCGACTGCACGGACGAATTTTGCGGCACTACCACACCGAGTCCCGATTGATAATACGGACTGCTGAAATCGATTTTATTGGCCCGCTCCGGCGTAATGGTCATCCCGGAAGCCGCCAAATCAATCTGGCCGGTCCCCAGTGCCGGTATCAATCCGTCAAATGCAATATTATGCGCTTCGACCTGCATTCCCATTTCCTTGGCAATCGCTTCGACCAGCTCGACATCGAAGCCGGTCAATTGGTGATCTTCGCCGACAAACTCAAAGGGGACAAACGTCGCATTCGTGCCGACTTTCAATACGTTCGCCTGCCCTGCTGCCGGCGCGCCGGAATCATTTCCGCATCCGACCAGCGCCAACACCCCCATTGCCAACGCAATCACTGCTACCTTTTTCTTCATAACAACTCCTCCTTTTTCGATAATTATACCCTTTTGTGAATAAATAGTCAATAGATGGCACAAAAATAACTGCCGCCTCTCGACAACAGTTATTCTCAGTCCTCAATGCCACGCGCGCAGACGTGCCAGACTTTCTTCTTTACCTAATACAGAAACAATCATCGTCAAGTCCGGACCGTGCATTGCTCCGGTCAAGGCCACACGCAACGGTGCATATAAACTCTTGCCCTTAATCTTGTATTCCTTTTGAATGCGTTTAATCATCGCTTTTACCGCAGCTTCCGTCAGCTCTTCGGCGGCTTGCAACTGTGCGGCAAATGCGGACAGCACCGTCGCCGCGGTATCTTCTTGTAAAAGGCCCGTGCATTCTTCATCCAACTCGGTCGGGCGCTCAAAAAACGTCCGCGCATGTTCAACGACTTGCGCGCCGAAATAGATATGATCCCGCAAACCGTCCACCATATGCAATAAGCGCTCGCGCTCTTGCGGCGTCGGTTCGCTCACAAATCCGGCCGCCTGCAAATGCGGCAGCGTCACTTCCAACAGTTTTTCCGGTGGCAGTTGCTTCATGTAGTGGAAGTTAATCCAATTCAACTTGTCGATATCAAACACCGCCGGATTTTTGGAGACGCGGTTCATCGAAAAGCGCTCGATTAATTGATTCACATCAAACAACTCTTCTTCATCATCCGGCGCCCACCCCAGCAACGCTAAAAAGTTAATAATGGCTTCCGGCAGATACCCCAAATTTTTATACTGTTCAACGGATGTCGCGCCATGCCGCTTGCTCATTTTCTTATAATCTTTACCGAGAATCAGCGAGATATGACCGAACTGCGGTTCCGCAAATCCAAGCGCCCGATAAATCACCAGCTGGCGCGGTGTATTCGACAAATGCTCTTCCGCCCGAATGACATGCGTAATCTCCATTTCCGCATCATCAATCACGACGCCGTAATTGTATACCGGCATCCCGTCGGATTTCACAATAATAAAATCACCGATACCGTCGGACTCAAAACTCATCCTGCCACGAACCATATCGTCAAATACCAGCGTCTCATGCACAGGACAGCGCAACCGCACCGTCGGTTTACGGCCTTCCGCTTCAAATGCGCGTCGCTGTTCATCGGTCAAGTGCCGGCAGCGTCCGCTGTAAATCGGAGTTTTCCCTTCCGCCATTTGGCGTGTCCGTGACTCTTCGAGTTCTTCTTCCGTACAATAGCAATAATACGCCTTACCTTCTTCCAACAAGCGCTGTGTGTACTTTTGATAAATATCCAGCCGTTCACTTTGTCGATACGGCGCATGCGGACCTCCGACATCAATACCTTCATCCCAAGTAATTCCCAACCACCGTAATGCCGCCTTGATATTTTCTTCCGACTCTTTCGTCGAGCGTTCCAAGTCCGTATCTTCAATACGCACTAAAAACGTACCTTGCTCATGCTTGGCCAATAGCCAGTTAAAGAGCGCCGAGCGGGCGCCTCCGATATGAAAAGGCCCGGTAGGACTGGGCGCAAAGCGAACTTTCATTGTTTTGTTTTCCATGTTGATATCATCCTTTCCGATACAGTTGCCACCGCCTGTGCGGCGATTCCTTCCCGCCGCCCGATCGCACCGATACGCTCATTGGTTGTCGCTTTGACGGACACGGCCGCTGCGTTGACCTGCAAAATCTCCGCCAAGCATTCCTGCATCGCTTTTTTGTAAACTCCCAGATGCGGCTCCTCAGCAATCACCGTCACATCGATATGAACAATCGCATATCCCCGTTCCGTGAGTTGCTGCGCAACTTGCCGCAACAAATCCTTCCCGCACAGACCGCGCCAACGCTCGTCAGATGGCGGGAACCATTCGCCGATATCCCCCAGGGCGGCGGCACCGAGTAACGCGTCCGCGACGGCATGAATGACGACATCCGCATCCGAATGCCCCTCCAAGCCCTGCGAATGAGGAATCGGGATACCGCCCAACCACAACGGCCGCTGCGCCGCAAACGTATGAATGTCATAGCCGTACCCGACGCGCGTCACCCCCGTCGAGGCATCTTGCACGAAACGACGGTAATCTTCCATTGTTGTAATTTTATCATTGGTATCCGCGGTAACAAGAAAAAACGGACGAATGCCGATATGCTGCAGCAACGCAGCATCATCCGTCGCTTCTCGAATCGTCTTCGCCGGCAATGCATACATCCGTGTCCATGCACTCCGCCGAAATCCCTGCGGCGTCTCCGCTAAGAACACCTCATCGCGGGGGATAATCGTCACCCCTTCCGATGTTACGCGACGTACCGTACTGACCGCGTATTTCCCCGGAACAACTCCCTCATGGCATGCCAACTCATCTACCACTGCCTGAATGATTCCCGCCGTCGCATAGGGACGTGCCGCGTCATGGATTAGAATACTGTCCGTCTCCGCGGGCAATGCGGCAATCGCCGCACGCACCGAATCACCGCGCGTATCACCACCGGTCACTACCGTAATATCCATCTCCAGAAGGCATCTCTGCGCGATTCTACGCACCTGCTGTTCTTCCCCCGCAGCGGCGACCAGACAGACACCGCACACACCCTCGACCTCTCGAAACGGATCCAGTGTATACGCCAATAGCGGCTGCCCCGCGACCGGCAAAAGCACTTTATTCTTGTTCGCGCCGACTCGCCGACCACTGCCGCCCGCTACAATAATCGCGGTAACCATCCCATCGTACCCCTTATGATCCACTGTCTTCCACTCTCGCAAAAATCATTTTGCCGGCAGACGTCTGCAGGACCGATGTTACAATCACGCTGATTTCTTCCCCGAGATGCGGGTAGCCGTGATCGATAACAATCATCGTTCCGTCATCCAAATACGCCACTCCCTGCCCTTCCTCTTTGCCGGCTTTGATGACTTGTACATACATCATCTCACCGGGAATGACGACCGGCTTGACCGCATTGGCCAAATCATTCATATTCAATACTGTCACACCTTGGAGTTCGGCTACCTTGTTCAAGTTGTAATCATTGGTGACCACCGGTACACGATGGCGCTGCGCCAATTTAATCAGCTTGGAATCGACTTCTGTCAATTCGTCAAAATCTTCCGTCACAATATGAATCGCAATGATTTTTTTCTTTTGCATTTCATTAAGAATATCCAGTCCGCGACGACCTCGATTTCGTTTCAGTACATCCGCCGAATCCGCAATATGTTGTAACTCCTCCAATACAAAGACCGGGACCGCCAACGGCCCTTCCAAGAAACCGGTCCGTGCGATATCGGCAATTCTTCCATCGATAATCACACTGGTGTCCAGCAATTTACCATATGTCGAATTCTCTTCCGTATACTCTTTCTCTTTTCCCGCAGCACGCAAGTTATTATAAATGGCGGCCAGCTGCTGCTTTTGGCTGACAGCCAAATGCATACAGGTATAGCCGATGACAATGCTCAGGACAATGCCGACATAAGGGCCGATAAGCGGCACATTGGCAAACGCCACTCCGAGCAATCCTGCAATCAAAAGCCCGATTAGCAACCCCGCCACGCCCAGCAATAAATCGCTGAAAGAGATGCCCGCCAGCATGTTCTCGCCCCACGACGCAAACGAAAACAACCGACGCTGTAAAAACGGCGCCACCAGCAATCCGATTCCCAATCCCAACAGCGCACCGCCGACCGTGATGAGCAGTGATACGATAGTAATCCCCAGAAAACTATGCACCCAAAACGTATCTTGCGCGACACTTTCCAGCGTCGGAATCAGTTGTCCGGCAAGCACTACGCCCAAAACGGTAAAGAGCAAAGTAAATATGGCGCGTAGCACTTTTTCAATCATATATCCACCACCTTGATTATTCCGCCTCCTGCAATCATTCTTCTCCGTTAGCCAAACGCTCAGTTAAATCATATCACAATAGAGGATGCGCCACAACGATTAATTCCGCATTGTCAACATTCGAGCCGCGTCACGAATACTGCCGATACCGATGAGCGAAATCCCCTTTACCTTATCTTGGAGTCGTGCATAATCGCTCTGCGGAACAAGCGCTCTCGCAAATCCCATTTTAGTCAACTCCGCCAATCGCTTTTCGACTTGCCGCACCCGTCGGACTTCTCCTGTCAAACTGATTTCTCCCATCGCGGCCCAATCTCCCGGCAAAGGAGTACCGCTTTGTACGGATACGATGGCCAATGCGACCGCTAAATCAATACTCGGGTCGTTGATTTTCATACCGCCGACTACATTGATATACACATCATCGTTGGCCAATGCAATGCCGGCTTTCTTTTCCAATACCGCCAGCAACAACGCCAGCCGGTTGTAGTCATAACCGATGGCCGTGCGCCGCGCGCTTCCGTAAAACATATGGTTGGTCAGGGCCTGCACTTCCAGCAAAACCGGACGAATCCCCTCCATTCCGGGGAATACCGTCGTACCGATTTGCTCGTGGCTGCGTTCCGACAACATGAGTCGCGAGAAATCCGTCACCGCCTGCAAGCCTTTCTCCTTCATGACGAAAACGCCGCTTTCCGCCGTATCGCCGAAACGATTTTTTACCGCGCGTAAAATACGTAGGGACTGCTCTTTTTCCCCTTCCAGGTAAAGCACGGTATCGACCATGTGTTCCAACATACGCGGTCCGGCGATATTCCCTTCTTTCGTTACATGACCGATAATAATGACCGATGTTCCGGTTTCTTTAGCAAATCGTAAGATTGTCCCCGTACACTCTTTGACTTGCGAAATACTGCCGGCCATTCCCTCATTACCGGCCGTCACCATCGTTTGGATCGAATCGATGATCAGCACGTTCGGTGAGATTTCTCGTGCGCTGTCGAGAATCCGAGCCAAGTCCGTTGTCGCCAGCAGATATGTATTATCCGTCGCGACCTGCAATCGACGAGAGCGCATGCCAATCTGTGCGGCCGATTCTTCTCCCGATGCATACAACACCGTCTGTCCGCGCTGTCCCAATGCGGACGCCACTTGTAAAATCAGCGTCGATTTGCCGATTCCGGGATCGCCGCCGAGCAGGAGCAGGCTCCCCGGCACGATACCCCCGCCTACCGCACGATCCCATTCCTCATTGCCGACCGCCAAACGTCCCGCTTCTTGCATCGGTACGTCCGCCAAGGGAATCGCCGTAATCGGTTCTGAAGAAAATACGGGCAGTGCCGTGAGCGGTTTCGCACTGACCGTTTGCTCATGTAATGTGTTCCATGCGCCGCATTGCATGCACTGGCCGTTCCAGCGACTGCTCTCAGCACCGCACTCCGTACACACGAACAGCGTTTTGCTTTTTTTCATCTCTAGCACCTCATTACTAAAAGTGTACCACACCCCTTGCTGAATGAAAACAAACAGCGGAGAGCCGTTCGGCTCTCCGCTGTTGCCATTTCTGCTTATTCGCCGTCAATCTCGGGGGAAGTTTCTTCTGCTTGCGAGAATGTCAATTTATTCTGTGCATCGACATCCACCTCAATCGAACGTCCTTTAACCAAGTCACCCGCCAAAATATGCTCTGAAAGCGGATCTTCTATCAATGCGCGCAACGCACGTTTAAGCGGGCGTGCCCCGTATTGCGTATCGCTGCCTTCACGAATCAGGAGCTCTTTCGCTGCAGCGCTCAAGGTAACATGCAACTGATTGGCGGCCAGCGTTCGGTTCAGACGCTCCAGCAAGCGGTCCACAATGACCTGCAAATCCGTCTCCGTCAGCGGATGGAATACGATAATTTCATCCAGCCGATTGATGAATTCCGGACGGAAAAACCGCTTGACTTCGGCAAGCACTTCTTTGCGGTCGGCGGCTTGCGCCTGCGCCGCGTCCGGTTCGCCCTTGCCGGCCAAAAAGCCCATCGCCGCACCGTCTTGCTGTAACCGCTTCGCGCCTAAGTTACTCGTCATGATGATAATCGTATTACGGAAATCGACCGTTCGTCCTTGGCTGTCCGTCAGGCGACCGTCATCGAGCACTTGCAAGAGGATATTGAAGAAATCACTGTGTGCTTTCTCGACTTCATCCAACAAAATCACACTGTACGGTTTACGCCGTACCGCATCCGTCAATTGCCCGCCTTCTTCGTAACCGACATAGCCGGGAGGCGCCCCGACCAAGCGAGCGACCGTATGCTTTTCCATGTATTCCGACATGTCAAGGCGAATCAAGGCATTTTCGTCGCCGAATAAATTCTCCGCCAGTGTTCGTGCCAACTCCGTCTTACCGACCCCTGTCGGTCCCAAGAACAAGAATGACCCGATAGGACGTTTCGGATCTTTCAAGCCGACCCGCGCCCGTCGTACCGCTTTGGCGACGGCTGCCACAGCCTCGTCTTGCCCGACAACCCGTGCATGCAAGTCGTCTTCCAAGTGTAACAACCGCTGACTTTCTTCTTCCTGCAAGGTGTTCAACGGAACACCGGTCCAACGGGACACCACTTCCGCAATATCCTGCTCCGTGACAACCAAATCGTCCGCGTCGCCCTGATTCCATTTTTCTTTTGCCTCGCCGATTGACGCTTGCAATTCTTTCTCGCGGTCACGCAACACCGCCGCCCGTTCATAGTCCTGCGCGGTAATCGCCTCTTCTTTTTCTTTCAGCAATGCCTCCAATTCTTCTTCTTTACTTCGCAACTCACTCGGTGTCGACGCCGCGGCAATTCTGACTTTCGCTGCCGCTTCATCCATGACATCGATAGCCTTGTCCGGCAAAAATCGATCGGCAATATACCGCGATGACAAGGCGACAGCTTGATGAATCGCCGCATCGGTAATTTTCGTTTTGTGAAAGGCTTCGTACCGATCACGCAAGCCGAGCAAAATCCGTTCGGCATCTTCCTCGGAAGGTTCTGCCACCATCACCGGTTGAAATCTCCGTTCCAATGCCGCATCTTTTTCAATGTGTTTCTTGTACTCATCCAACGTCGTCGCGCCGATACATTGCAACTCCCCGCGCGCCAACGCCGGTTTCAAAATGTTAGCCGCGTCCATGGCACCTTCCGTTGCACCGGCACCGATTAATGTATGCAATTCGTCAACAAACAAAATCCAATCATCATGCTCTCGCACTTCATCAACAATCTTTTTCAGCCGTTCTTCGAACTCGCCGCGATACTTCGTCCCTGCCACCGCCGCCGCCATATTGAGCGACAAAATGCGTCGATTGCGCAGTATTTCCGGCACATCACCGGCAACAATGCGTTGCGCCAATCCTTCTGCAATGGCGGTTTTGCCGACACCGGGCTCGCCGATAAGGACAGGGTTGTTCTTCGTACGCCGACTCAAAATCTGAATCACGCGCTCAATCTCTTTATCACGACCGACCACGGGATCGATCTTCCCTTGTTTGGCCATTTCGTTCAAATCTCGTGCATACTCGGCCAACGCCCCCAATTCGAAATTGGCGGGCGTCTCTCCCGTTCCTTTGTCTTCCTCTTTCCCCCAATATTTGCGAAATGCCTGTTCCAAATCATCCCGACGGACATTGGCATGGTTCAGCATTGCGACCGCCACACCGCCGCCGTCACGCAAAATTCCCAATAATAAATGCTCCGTTCCGATATAATTATTTCCCAGCCGGTTAGCCTCACCGACCGCCAATTGCAATACACGTTTACTGCGCGGACTCAAGTGCAGTGCCCGTTCAGCACCGGTCGTCTGCGGAGCACCGCCCAACATCTCTTGTAATTTCGCAACGCTCAACCCGACTTCGGCAAGCACCTTGGCCCCGATGCTCTGCGTTTGTGAGGCAATACCGATTAACAAATGTTCTGTTCCGACTTCACCGCTGCCGTATTGAAGCGCCTGTTCCTTCGCAAATTGAACTGCCTGTTGCAGACTCTGCGTAAACCGATTTTCCATATTATTTCACTCCTTTACTTGCTAACTGATTGATGATGCGCCGCATAACTATTTTCATACGACTGCAATTTATCCCGAATCACTACCGCCCGCCAACTGTCCCGCTCCGCCTCCGGTAATTCGGGCCGACGGATATAGCGTTGTAAAAACCCGGGACGAGTCAACACCGTTAATTCCCGAAATGCCGCATGCGGCACCTGCGGTAACAACCCCAGTACGCGCCCCAACTCCACTTGGCTGAGCCGGGTCATCGCTTCCTTACCGCTCATGCTGCGGGCATAGCGAAGTACACCGTACGAACGCCAAATCTCATCCTCCAAAAGGTCTTTTTCAGCGGCCAGTAACTGCTCCCGTGCTTCCCGTTCTTCCTTAATCAACTCTTCGCCGACACGTTGCAGCGCCGCAACAATATCCGACTCGCTCATGCCCAATGTAATTTGGTTGGACAGCTGAAACACATTGCCGATGATATCGGATCCTTCTCCGTACATTCCACGCACGGAAAAGTTCAGTTTCATCATGTTTTGGATGAGGCGCTGGATTTTTTTTGTCCTGACCAATGCCGGTACGTGAATCATCAACGACGCCCGCATGCCGGTACCGACATTGGTCGGACATGCGGTCAAGTAGCCCCACCGGTCATCAAATGCAAACGTGAGCTCGCTTGCCAAAGCGTCATCAACGGCTTGCGCGTGTGCCAATGCGGACCGGAGTTGAAATCCTCCCGCCATGCACTGGATTCGCAAGTGGTCTTCTTCATTGACCATCATCGCCAACGACGCATCGCGGTTGACCACCAATCCCCGATGTGCAGTCTCGGCAACAAATTGCGGACTCACCACATGTTTTTCCACCAGCACCTGTGTATCAATCCCGTCCAAACCGCCCAGCCCGATATAGGTCGGCGGTTCGCCTTCTTCTTTTGTCAACGCCTTCAATGCGCCTTTGACCTTTTCTTCTACCGCTTGTAACTCATCTTGCTCCGCAAAGTACGGAAAACGGCTGCCGGTCAGATTGCGGGCCAGTCGCACACGACTGGAAATAACCACATCATCTGCCGGTGCGGATTGCGCTTGCCACGCTTCCAACGGCACGGACAGCAATGCATTAATGTCCATTCTCGCCCGCCTCCTTCGCTTTCGTCTGCTCTTCCCGCTGCTTGATTTCATCACGTAGACGAGCCGCCCGTTCATACTCTTCCGTCGCAACGGCCTGCATTAATTCCTGCCGCAGCCGATATAATTCCCGCGACGCACGAAATCCCTCTTCCGCTTGCACCGGTGCTTTACCGACATGACGGGCCGCTCCTTGCCAGCGCTTGATAATCGGCGCCAACTTGGCGGAAAATTGTCGGTAGCAAGACGGGCACCCCAGCTTGCCGCTACGAGTAAAATCCCGATAGCTCATACCGCAACCGTCACAGCGGGTACCTTCATCTGCAGGATAAACGCCGGGCGCCATTAAACTTTTGAAAAACTCATTGTCCCACAAATTAAACTGTTGCCACATCATACTCCCGTATTCATTTTTACCGGCACAAGTTTCACATAAATGGTGTTCCCGCTTGTCTCCGTTGTGAATCGTAGTGACATGCACCGTAGCATCGTGTTTTCTGCACTTTTCACATTTCATATCCTTCACCTCGCAATGCGGCACCGATGCGCTCTTGCAATCGCCGCACCAAGCGCAGCCGTGTCTGTTTCTGCTCCTCCGCCAGGACCGCCGTAAACACCTCATGCAACAAGCGAGCCTCCCGCTTGCTGATAATCTCGTCTTGAAGCAAGACGTACAATTGCCTGTCAATCATACCGATAGAGACATCTTCCTCTTCCCATTCCGCAGGCTGCGGCAGCTGCCGCGTTTCCAAAATCGTAATACGGATAAACCCGCCCAAGCCGCGCTTGGACTCAACGGCAAACCCCCGTTCCGTGGAAAACCTTGTATTCAACACATAGCTGATTTGGGACGGCGCACACTGAATGGCATCCGCGATTTCCTTACGTTGCAATACCACTTGTTGCGCCTGCTCTTCCATCAGCTTTCGCATAATAAATCGCTCAATCCGATCCGCCAACAATCCCATCTGATTCACCCCTTTATTCGCCTCGATGAGGCCAATTGCTCTTTTGACTTTTTGCTCTATTGTCATTATACCTGACCTTTTGACCAATTGCAAGTCTTTTCCAAAACTTCTCGGTATTTGTTATAATAGGACTACCATTGAGATAAACGGGAGACGTGATGACGATGAAAGAAAACCTGGGCAAACATTTATTGATTGACTGCTACGGCTGCAAAAACAACACCATCAGCAGTATGAACGCCCTCGCCGATATTGCCAATGAAGCCATTGCTATCGCCGACATGGAAGCCTATGATACGCATGTCCATCAAACCGAGAACGAACTTACATTAACGGTCATCGGACTCGGCAGTCACATTTTCATTCACTCCTATCCCGATTTTTCGTATGTCGCGATTGACGTATTTGCGTTTAACGCCGACTTGAATCCGACAACTGTCATGAAAATCTTACGGCAACGCTTCCGCCCCGATAAGATTCGCGCGACCAGCGTCCGCCGCGGCAAGGTAGATGCCGACAACGACCCGGACATGAAGCCGAAAACGAAGTCCAAGACCACTACATTCCGCCGCATGAAGTCGACCGGTCAGCAGCTCAAGCAGACCGGCAGCAAAATGTTACGCGTTCTGACTTTCCCCCGTAAAAAGAAATAATATTCCCTCACAGAAAAAGTCCTCATCGGTTTGCCGCCCAACATGCGGCGACTTCTGCAAGTAAAACTCCGCATCACTTAAAAAGCAGGTTCGGTAATACCGAACCTGCTTTTTTCAATGGGTCGCCAGCCACTTCCGAGCGTCCCCCAACAAATATAATGAGCCGCATACACAGACGATTGCCTCGGCACCGGCTCGCTCCATCGCCAATGTCAATCCGGCTTCGATTGATTCCGCTGTCTCCGTTTGTGCCTCGATAACCGATTGCATATCTTCCGGACAGCGGGATCGCGGCGTCGGCGCGGGCACCAAAATCACCCGGTCTTCCGGCCGAAACAACGCCTTACTGACACTGTACAAGTCTTTGTCTTCCAGCGAAGAAAACACGAATACGCGCGCCTGCGTCGGATAAACCTCGTCGAGCGTCATGCGAAGTGCCGTCGCTCCGTCCGCATTATGCGCACCGTCCATGATAACCGGTACCTTCTTGGTCGTCACTTCAAATCTGCCTGCCCATGTGCTGCAAGCGATACCTTCCCGCAACGCGTCCTCCGACACTCTCGGCTCATGCTTCATCACGACCGTCAGCGCCATAATCGCAACCGACGCATTCACGGCCTGATGCATCCCGAAGAACGGTACGAAGAACATGCCGACCTCTTGTCCGGGGCGGCTGACTTTAATGATTTGCCCGCGTGAGCCCGGCGAGCGCTGTTCGACAGAGAAATCGCGCCCCCACACCCAACATTTGGCCTTCTTTTCTTTGGCAGTCTTTTTGATGACCGTCAGCGAATCACCGCGCGCCGCTGTCACGACCGGCACATTCGACTTGATAATGCCGGCCTTGTGAACAGCGATTTCTTCCACAGTATTCCCGCAGTAGCGCATATGATCCAGTGATACATTCGTAATGACCGCGACTTCCGGCACGATGACATTGGTCGAGTCTAGCAGACCGCCCATTCCCGTTTCAATCACGGCATATTCGCAGCCCTCCTCACGAAACGCCAGAAACGCCGCCGCCGTCAACAACTCAAACTCTGTCGGCATATCGACGCCTTGCGCCACCACTTGTTCGGTGGCGCGGCGAACCATTGTCAGATAATGCGCGAATTGCGATTGTGACAGCTCCTGTCCGTCAATGGCGATGCGCTCCGTATACGCTTCCAAATGCGGCGAAATATATCGCCCCGTACGAATGCCCGATTGCGTGAGCACACTGCTCATCATCGCCACAACGCTGCCCTTACCGTTCGTTCCCGCTACATGGATGGTATGATACGCCGTCTGCGGATTATCCAACGCCTCGAGCAACGCCCGAATCCGTTCCAACCCAGGATGAATGCCGAATGCGGCTTGCTCCGTCAACCATTCCAATGCTTCTGTATACTTCATCTCAATCTCCTACTTGTTTCAAAAACTCCCGCCGTTCGGAAACTGCCGCTAATTTTTCTTGATAATTCGCCAGCTTTTTCCGCTCGCCGTCCACTACCGCCGGAGGCGCCTTGGCCACAAAGGCTGCATTTGCCAATTTCTGTTCCAATCGGGCAATCTCCTGCGTCAGCTGCACTTCTTCTTTGGCAATGCGGGCATTTTCTTTATCGACATCAATCAGACCTTGCAGCAGCAAGTAAACTTCCATGCCGTCGGTCACAGTCGTCATGGCATTTTCCGGTGACGGTTCCGGCCCCAACAGTACTACTTCCTGCGCGTTGGCCAGAGTATGGAAATAGCCGACATGGGATTCAATGACCGCACGCAAATCCTCCCGCTTCGGTCGAATCATCAAGCGACATTTGCGCCGGGGCTCGACGCCCGCTTCCGCGCGCATGTTGCGTACCGCACGGATGGCTTCGCACACACGTTCCATTTGTTCTTCCTCATGCGCAAACCGCCACGCGGCATCCGTCTTCGGCCACTCCGCCACGGCCAGCGCCTTGCCTTGGTGTGGCAAATGCTGCCAAATATGCTCCGTTACAAAGGGCATAAACGGATGCAAAAGTGCCAATGCCTGAGACAGCGTCCGTACGAGAACATATTGCGCGATTTGCCGTGAAATCGGATTGTCAGTCGCATACAAACGCGGCTTGACTGCCTCAATATACCAATCGCAGAACGAATTCCAAACAAACTGATAAATGCTGTCGGCCGCTTCCCCCAACTCAAACTTGTCCAAGTTGTGCGTAACATGCTCTGTGGTCGCCGCCAAACGTTCCAAAATCCAGCGGTCTGCCAGCTCCAAATCCTCCGGCTGCGGCACATACGTTTCCTCGTAATCCGTCAAATTCATCAATACAAACTTGGCCGCATTCCAGATTTTGTTGGCGAAATTACGATTAGCTTCGACCCGTTCCATGTAAAAACGCATATCGTTGCCGGGCGTATTGCCGGTGACCAAGGTAAAGCGCAAGGCGTCGGCTCCGTATTCTTCGATCACTTCCAACGGATCGATGCCGTTACCGAGCGACTTGCTCATCTTCCGCCCTTGACTGTCGCGTACCAGACCGTGAATAAACACGTGGCGGAAGGGAGCCTCTTTCATAAATTCCATTCCCGTAAACATCATTCGAGCGACCCAGAAGAAAATGATGTCATATCCCGTGACCAACGTGCTGGTCGGATACCATTGCTGCAACTCCGGCGTCTTCTCAGGCCAGCCCATTGTCGAAAACGGCCACAGCGCCGAGCTGAACCATGTATCCAAGACATCCGGATCCTGCTTGACTTCACCGCCGCAATGCGGGCATGCCGTCACATCTTCCCGGGCCACCACCGTAGCACCGCAAGATTGACAGTACCACGCCGGTATTCGGTGTCCCCACCACAATTGGCGCGAAATGCACCAATCACGAATATTGCTCAGCCAATGCATGTAGGTATTGACAAAGCGTGGCGGCACGAATTCGGTCTGCCCCTGTTGCACCGCTTCCATCGCCGGCCCGGCCAGCGGCTCCATTTTGACAAACCATTGCTTCGTCGTCAGCGGTTCGACGGTCGTATGACAGCGGGAGCAATGACCGACTGCATGTTCGGTCGGCTCCACCTTGACCAGCACGCCCTCCGCACGCAACGCTTCGACAACCGCCTTACGTGCCGCATATCGCTCCATCCCCGCAAAGCGCCCTGCCGCTTCGTTAAGCGTACCGTCCAAGTTCAAAATCACCATCGACGGCAAATCGTGCCGCGCACCGACCTCAAAATCATTCGGGTCATGGGCCGGCGTAATCTTTACCGCCCCGGTACCGTAGGCCGGATCGACATACGTATCCGCGACAATCGGGACTTCGCGATCGGCCAGCGGTACACGCAATGTTTTACCGATAAAAGCCGTGTACCGTTCATCCTCCGGATGTACCGCCACCGCCGTGTCACCTAAAATCGTTTCCGGTCTTGTTGTCGCGATCCGCACCGTGCCGGACCCATCCGTCAACGGATAGTCCACATAGTACAACTGCCCCTGTTCATCTTCGTATTCCACTTCGATATCCGACAGCGCCGTCTGGCATCGCGGACACCAGTTGGTAATTCGAAAACCTTGGTAAATCAATCCTTTTTCATACAGCGATACAAATACTTCACGCACGGCTTTCGAGCACCCTTCATCCAACGTAAACCGCTCCCGTTGCCAATCGCAGGATGCTCCCAGACGACGAATCTGTTGACTGATTCGATCACCGAATTGTCGTTTCCATTCCCAGACACGTTCCACAAACTTTTCGCGTCCTAAATCATCGCGTGTCAACCCCTCTTTGGCCAATTGCTCTTCGACCTTGATTTGGGTGGCAATCCCCGCGTGGTCTTTGCCCGGCAACCAGAGTGTATTGTACCCCTGCATCCGCTTGTAGCGAATCAACACATCTTGCAGTGTATCATCTAACGCATGTCCCATATGCAGCTGGCCGGTGACATTCGGCGGCGGCAAGACAATCGAATACCCTTCCCGTGACGGGTCAGGCTCTTGATGAAACATGCCGTTCTCTTCCCAATACGTATACCACTTGGTTTCCAATTCCGACGGCCGGTACGTACCTAAATTTTTATACTCTCCCATACAAACCTCCTGCCAACAAAAAAGATCTTTCCTCCCTTAGGACGAAAGATCACTTCCGCGGTACCACCTAACTTATCCGACGATCACTCAATACGCATAACGGACGTTACCGGGCGATGCTTTTCATCGCCGACTCCGGGGTGACTCGCGCCGGTCGCATTGCGGTCATTCCACCTGTTTGTCCGCTCTCTGTCAATGCATCACGACGCTTCTTCCCATCACAGTCGATACCTGTTCTCTTGTGTTGTATTGTACTAAACCGCATGCCGGTCTGTCAAACGTGCATCCGTCCGATTCCGTCGGACTACTCCGCCAACAACCGCCGCGCCGCTTCCATAGCTGCAAGCACATTGTGTTCAAACACCAGTCCCCCCTGCAGGTACACCACATAGGGATCACGCATCGGCCCGTCGGCACTGATTTCAATCGTCGAGCCCTGCGAGAACGTGCCGGCCGCCATAATCACCGGATCGGAATAGCCCGGCAAATCGCCCGGTATCGGCCTGGCAAAGCCATCCACCGGCGAGTAAGATTGGATGCCCTCGCAAAAGCGTTGCATATGATCCTCACTGCGTAAGACCACGGATTGCACCAGGTCGCTGCGAGGCTCTCCCGGCTGCGGCGACACTTCATATCCCATACGACTGAACAGTGCCGCCGCGAAATCCGCTCCCATCAAGGCCTGACCGACTACGTGCGGCGCCATAAACAAGCCCTGAAAAAACCAGCGGTACCCGCTCGCATACGAGCCCATCTCCGCGCCCAGACCCGGCGCCGTCAATTGATGGGCTGTACGCTCCACCAAGTCCTCGCGACCGACGACATATCCGCCCGTCGGCGCCAAGCCGCCGCCCGGGTTTTTAATCAATGAGCCCGCCACAATATCCGCACCGAGTTCGTACGGTTCTTGCTGCCGTGTAAATTCGCCGTAGCAATTATCCACAAAACAAATCGTGCGCGGATTTTTTTCTTTAATCGTGCGAATGATGTCTCGCATATCTTCCGGCAGTAAAGACGCTCGTGCGGAATATCCTCGTGAGCGTTGAATCAACGCCACTGTCGTATCCTGTGTAATGCCGTCGGCAATCGCTTGTAAGTCATAGTGACCGCCCGGCGCAGGAATCTCCCGATACTTCACACCGATTGACAGTAAGTTGCCCGGCGCGTCACCGCGTGTGCCGATGACACTTTGCATGGTATCATACGGTGCGCCGACCACCGCGACCAGTTCATCTTGCGGCCGCAACAACGCCAATAACACTGTCGCCAGCGTATGTGTACCCGAAACAAAATGCGGCCGGACCAACGCCGCCGGTGCCTGAAAAACATGGGCGAATATTTCTTCCAGTTTCTCTCTCCCCGCGTCATTGTATCCGTAGCCACTGCTGCCGTGAAAATGATATTCCGACAAACGACACTCCCGAAACGCGCAAATGACCTTATCCGTATTATAGGAAACAATATCTTGATACTCGGAAAACGCATCCCGACAGTCCGCCAGCGCCTCACGCTTTAATTCCTGCAAACGCAAATCCGGCGCCGTCGTCATCGTTGCACCGTCGAAATCGCATGCTTGTAAACCAATTGCTCATGACCGTTATTGACCAGCAACACCGTAAAATTATCGTATGCTTTAACCTGCCCTTTAAGCTGCACGCCGTTCACCAGGTAAATGCTGAGCACTGCATTGTCTTTCTTGGCCTGTTCCAAATAACTTTCTTGTAAATTAATCTTCGTGTCTCCCATCCGATTCACTCCATTCCTGTTTGATTTCCGCCGCCAATTCTTGCACCGACCGTATCGGTTTCATGTCCTCCGTCATGACCAGCGGACGGACATATGACATTCGCCGCAACCATGTCCGTTGGCGTTTGGCAAATCGCCGCGTATTCCGCTGAATCAACTCCACCGTGCGCAAATGCGTTTGCCTTCCTTCAAAATACGGCCACCACTCTTTATAGCCGATACCCTTGGCCGCCTGCGTTTGTACGCCTTGACAGCGTTCATACAGCCAGCGCGCCTCCGCTTCCAAGCCTCCGGCAATCATCTCCTCCACCCGGGCGTTAATGCGGGTATACATCCGCTCCCGTTCCGGCCACAGCGCATAGACCGGACCGTTGTACAGCGGCGAGGAAGACGCCTTACTCGCGCGGTAATCGCCTCCCGCCGACAGCACGGACAGCGCGCGAATTAACCGCTGCCGATCCGGAACAGGGTGCGATTCGAAATACTCCGGTGCACGTTTTTGCATGGCTTGTACCAATCCCGTCAAGCCCTCGCGCGCAAACACCGCTTCCCATTCATGATACGCCTCGTGTAATGCACCGCATGCGGGAAAATCATATCCTTCCAGCAAAGCCTGCACATACAGCCCCGTCCCCCCGACAATCAGGGGAATATGTCCGCGCGAAGTAATATCCGCAATCAATTCGCGGGCATAACGGCAAAACTCCGCCACCGTATATCCGTCCGTCACGTCTTTGATGTCAATCAAGTGATGCACAACACCCCGTGCCTCGTCCGCCGTAATCTTGGCCGTGCCGATATTCAGCTGTCGATAGACCTGAAACGCATCGGCCGAAATGATTTCGCCGCCCAGCTCTCGTGCCAGCGCGACCCCCAATGCACTTTTCCCGGACGCGGTCGGTCCCATCACGGTGACGATTCGTTCATGCATGTTGCCACACTCCATAGCATACCTTACTGTATTTGCCGCCGCGCAATACATCGGGCGGATGCGTCCGCAACCACGCGCCGAAGGGACGCTCTTTACGCACAATCCGTCCGCGGCAGACCCGTGTTGCCTCCCGCCAGAGCGCTTCAGTCATGCCCCCCTGCAAGCCCCAGCGGCGCACCGCTTGCAAATTACCGCTGCCTTGCACCGGATGCGTAAACATAAAATCAAAATAAATCAAATCAAATGACTCGCTTTCTTGCTGTGACAGGTAGGTAAGCGCATCCGTATGCCACAGATGAATGCGCGCGGCCGCCGCCAACGGCAATGCGCTTCCGGTTGTCTCCGCCAAACCGACTTTGCCGACGACATATAGCGGCCACGATGCCTCCAAGGCCACCACCTCCGCCTCTGTCGCGGCGGCCAGCATCAATGAATCGCTCCCGATGCCGTACGTCGCATCCAAGATGCGTTGCGGGCGCATCTCCACCGCAATGGCGCTCAAGTAGTCCTTGCCGTTCTGCTCCCATTCCCGCCACCGTAACGCCGCCATATTCAGATGAAAACGGTTTCGAATACCGTCCGCGGCTACATAAAACCCGTCTTGCTCGACCACCAGCCACAAGTCGTGTCCTGTTTCCCATGTCAACTGCGACAATCCTCGACCGCAACGCTCGACATAGGGAACTCCGAACCATGCCGCATAGCGGCGGGCACGTGCCTCTTCCGCCGCACCGGCCTTGCGGGCGACCACTGTTGCCATGTTCATGTCCGCCGAAACAGCTGTGCCAAATCTTGCGGTGTAAAGCGCACAATCACCGGTCGACCGTGCGGACAGACGAACGGCTTGTCCGTCGTGAACAAATCCGTAATCAATTGCCGCATCTGGCGCATTTGTAATCGGTGACCGGCCTTAATCGCGCCGCGACACGCGGCATATGCCAACGTCCGATGACGCAGCTGTGCCCGATTCGGCGTATGGTATTCATGCAGGGCTTGCAAGGTTTCTTGTATCATTCGTTCATGCTCGTCCGTCGGCACATCCGCCGGCACTTCCGTAAAGCGGATAATCCGCGGTCCGGCCTGCTCCAACGCAAATCCCAGTTCCGTAAGCGCCTCACGATGCTCCAAGAGGAGGGAAACGTCCTGCGCATCCAAAGAAAGCATCAGCGGTACCAATAACTGTTGCGAAGGGATACGATCCGCCTCTTGACTCAAGCGATCGTAGCGCACACGCTCGTGCGCGGCGTGCTGATCGATAATATACAAGTCCTCTCCGCGCTGACAGACGATGAAACAGTCGGCAATCTGCCCCAGCGGCAATACCGGCAACTCTTCTTCCGGCGCAACGGTAAACAAGGGCGTATCCGTTTCCGTCTCCCGTGATTCGTCATACTGCCGCACCCAGCTGGTTTCCTCCCAGCCGGTCGACGCGCTTCCCGCATACGGCGTCTCTCGTCCGCCGGTCGATGAAGGCCGCGGCAGCGGCGCAAGCGGCGTGCGAGATGTCGGCTGCTCGTTTTGTGTCGGTGTACGCGTGCTGTCCGTATCCGCCTCGCCTGCTTCGTCACCGTTCGTCACCGCTCTGTGTGCGGTCGTTCCTACCGCCTCGGTCTCCTGTGCCTGTTGCCAAAGGTCATTGCGGCGCTGTACACCGGCAGGCACCTGCCGGATATCCGTCGCAATCTCTTCCGGCGTATGCACAGCAGTCAGCGCCCCCAATACCGCATGGTATACCGGTCGGAATACATCCTGCTCGGCGACGAACTTAATCTCGCGTTTTTGCGGATGCACATTCACATCCACCTGTTCCGGGTCGACCGCCACCACGAGCACCGCGACAGGATACCCCCGCTTGGGTAACAGCGACTGATAGGCATTCGTCAATGCCTTTGCCAACACCGCATTCTCGACGACCCGCCGATTGACGATAAACGTCTGCCAGTTACGAGAGCTTTTCAGCGTGGCCGGCTTGCCGACCAATCCGCTGATTTGCATCCCCTCGTAAGATTCCGCAAACGGCAACATATCCGCCGCCAAGTCCGCCCCGTAGACCGCCGCAAAGGCATCCGCCAACGAACCGTTCCCCGGCGTCTCCATCACCGCCCGCCCGTTATTAATCAAACGAAACGCCACCTCGGTATGCGCCAGTGCCAGTTTCCCGACCAATGCATGAATCCGTCCGCTTTCCGTACGCTCCGTTTTCAAAAACTTTTTCCGCGCCGGCGTATTGAAAAACAAGTCGGCGACCTCCACTGTTGTACCGACCGCCGTCCCGATTTCCAACGGCTCACTCAGTATGCCGCCCTCCACGCGGATTTGGAGACCGATTTCCGCATCCGGCGTCCGCGTGGTCAACGTCACTCTCGACACCGAGGCAATACTGGCCAATGCTTCGCCGCGAAACCCCATCGAGCTGACGGAAAAAATATCTTCCGCCTGACGGATTTTGCTTGTCGCATGACGGACAAACGCCAGCTTGACATCGTCGGGCGCCATCCCCTCGCCGTTATCCGTCACCCGTAAGTAACGAACCCCGCCTTCGGCGATTTCCACTTCCACTTCCGTCGCGCCCGCATCGACACTGTTTTCGATTAACTCCTTTGCGACCGACATCGGCCGCTCGACGACCTCTCCGGCCGCAATTTGATTGGCAGTCTGCGCATCCAAAATATGAATCGTCGCCATTACAGTCCCTTTCTTTCTTTCGCCTGCCGATTGAGACGATAAAGAATCTCCAGCGCCTCTATCGGCGATATACTCATCACATCCAGCTCGGCCAGTTCGTCCCAAATCCCCATGGTAAACAAATCCGATTCCGGCTCCGCCGTCGTTACCGGTCGAGACACCGTCGCCGTCCCTTGTGACTCCAGCCCCGCCAGTACCGTTTCCGCTTCGCGCAGTACGTCTTTCGGCAAACCCGCCAGCCGAGCGACATGAATCCCGTAACTGCGGTCTGCGCGTCCGGGAACAATCCTCCGCAAAAAGCGGATACTGCCCTTGTTTTCTTTGACGGAAACGGTATAATTGCGGATCCCCGCATCCGTATCTTCCAGGTCGGTCAACTCATGATAATGGGTCGCAAAAAGGGTGAATGCACCGATTTTTCGGCTGATATACTCCATCACCGCCCGCGCGATACTCATCCCGTCATAGGTACTGGTCCCGCGCCCGATTTCATCGAGCAGCAATAAACTGTGCCGATCCGCTTGCTGTAAGATATGCGCTACTTCGCGCATTTCGACCATAAATGTACTTTGTCCCGTCGAAATATCGTCACTGGCTCCGATTCGTGTAAAAATACGATGCACGGGGTAGAGTTTGGCTGATTGTGCTGGAATATATGAACCCGCTTGCGCCATCAAGACCAACACGGCTACTTGGCGCATGTAGGTTGATTTGCCTGCCATATTCGGCCCGGTAATCAGCATCCCGGTGCATTCCTCACGCTGCAGAACCGTGTCGTTCGGTACAAATAATTCCCGTTTCATCGCAGCATCCAACATCGGGTGCCGCCCTTCCCGAATGATGATTTGCTCGGTCGTGCCGAATTCGGGACGCGTGTATCGACGTTCCTGCGCGACTTGCGCCAACGCCGCCAACACGTCCGCCTCGGCCACGGTCGCCGCCGTCTGCTGCAAACGCGAAATATACGGCCGAATATCGCGCAATATCTCCGTAAAGAGATGATGCTCCAGCACGACAATCCGTTCCTGTGCGTGCAATACCTTGACCTCAAATTCCTTGAGCTCCGGAGTAATATATCGCTCCGCATTGGCCAGCGTCTGCTTACGCACAAAATACGCCGGCGCCTGCTCTGATTGGGAACGCGGCATTTCAAAATAATACCCGAACACATTATTGAAGCCGATTTTCAGCTTCAAGCCGGTTTTTGATTTCTCTTCTTCTTCCAGTTCCTGTATCCAGCGTCGGTTATCATGAATCAACAGACGCAGCTCATCCAATTCCTTGCTGTATCCTTCCCGAATAAACCCGCCGTCACGCAGCAAGCCGGCCTCATCCGTCAATGCTCGCCCGAGCCATGCAGCCATCTCCTCGTGCAACTCCAACCCGCTCGCCAATGTTTGCCATCGCGCAGCGGGCGCGGCCTGCATGTCGGCTTGAATCAGCGGTAATTGCAATAGAGAAGTACGCAATGCGACCAAATCTCTCGGGCTTGCCGTTTCCATTTCCACCCTGGTCACAATGCGAGCAAAATCAAATACTTGCGCCAGCTTTTCCCGCAGACTGTCTTTTAATTGGGCTTGCGCCAGCATCGCCGCAATCGCCTCTTGCCGTGTTTCGATTGCGGCAATATCAATCAGCGGCGACTCCAGCCAGGACCGCAACAAACGGCTGCCCATGGCGGTTTGTGTCTTGTCCAACAACGCATACAGTGTCCCGCGACGGCTGCCGTCCCGTAGGTTTTGGATAATCTCCAAATGCCGCAGGCAATCACTGTCGAGTACCATCCGATCCGCTGCCCGCAAGCGAGTCAAGCGCGTAAATTGCCCCGCATCCCGCCGCAAGGTATCGCGCAAATATACGAACAACCGCCGTAATCCCTGCCGTACCAGACCGTCCTCCGGAATATCGTCGGGATTGATTCCGCCGTACGCGTTATCATCCGAGTCCGTTCTCGGACGATCGACACTGATGAGCGTATTCCCTAAATGTGACTGCACATAGTCACGTACCATACTCGCCCATTCGTCGTCGCCATCCACTATTATTTCACTCGGCGCGTAGACATTCAACCGGTCGAGCAAGCCCGCCGTCTCGTCACGCGCAAACCGCTCCCAGCGGCATTCGCCGACCGACACCTCCGCGAGAAGCAACACAGCGGCCTGTTCTGTCGCACAAAGATACGCCAAATAATTTCGGCCGGTATCATGCGCACCTTCCTGCAACAAAATCGTTCCCGGTGTAATCACCCGTACGACACCGCGTTTAACGAGTCCTTTGACGGCGCGCGGGTCTTCCAGCTGCTCACAAATCGCCACACGATACCCCTTGCGAATCAATCGGGCAATATAGGTATCGGCCGAATGATAGGGAACACCGCACATCGGAGCACGTTCATTATTCCCCGCCGCACGCCCTGTCAACGTCAACTCCAACTCTTTGGAAACCAGCACGGCATCATCAAAAAACATCTCATAAAAATCGCCCAAGCGAAAAAACAAAATGTCGTTCGGATGCTCTGCTTTCAGCTCCTGATATTGTTGCATCATCGGAGTCGGCTGTTTGGTCATATCGCTGTCGATCTCCCTTCCTGCGGCGTGCCGGTCAATACCCACGTCTGGGCGCGATCGACCCGCACCTGCATCGTTTCGCCGACGGCCATTCCCGCTTGATACGGGAATAAAATCATTTTGTTACCGGAGGTACGGCCGAACCAGTTGTCCGCGTTTTTCTTCGACGGGCCTTCGGCAATCACTTCAAATACCTGTCCGACCATAGCCTGATTTTTACGCAAACTGATTTCGTTTTGTACATCCATCAATTCCTGCAGTCGCCGTCTTTTTGTATCATCATCAATCTGATTCTTCATCGCGGCCGCCGGCGTCCCCGAGCGCTTGGAAAAAATAAATGTATACGCCATGTCGTATTCCACCGTCTCCAGCAGACGGAGCGTATCGGCATGCATCGCCTCCGTTTCGCCGGGGAATCCGACAATCAAGTCCGTCGTCAAAACGGTCTCCGGTAAGCGAATACGGATATAGTCCAACAGCTCCATATAGTCCGCCAAGGTATAGCCGCGATTCATCCGCCGCAACATTTCATCCGAGCCGGATTGAATCGGCAAATGCATCTGTGTGCAGACTTTCGGGCAAGCGGCAATCGCGTCAATCATGTCCCGACTCATATCGCGCGGATGTGAGGTCATATACCGAATCCGCTCAATCCCCGGCACTTCATTGACGGTATATAACAAATCGGAAAAATCCGTGCCGTTTTTGAAATCAAGACCGTACGCATTGACATTTTGACCCAAAAGGGTAATTTCTTTGTAGCCCTCCTGCGCCAATTGTTCGACTTCCGCCCGTATCGAGGCCAGCGGTCGGCTCCATTCCCGCCCCCGCACATACGGCACGATACAATACGTACAAAACTTGTTGCACCCCTGCATAATCGGCACCCACGCAAAGACATTGCTTTCCCGCTTGGCCGTGATATCGGTAAAATCTTCAATCGAGGCCGCCCGCATATCGGTCATCAATGTATGCGAGGCCACCGTTTGTTGCTTTTGGGAAACCAGCTCTTCCAGATGATGTAAATTATACGGCCCCAACACAAAATCAATATGCGGCGCGCGAGCAAACAGCGCTTTTTTGTTTTTTTGCGCCATGCACCCGGTAATCCCGATAAGTAAATTCGGATTGCGTTGTTTCAAATGCTTGAGCTCGCCGATTTTGCCGTATACTTTGTTTTCCGCGCTTTCACGAATACAACAGGTGTTAATAATAATGACATCCGCTTCGGCCGGTGTCTCCGTCCGCCGATAATGCAAATGCTCAAGCTGTCCTGCCAATCGTTCCGAATCGCTCTCATTCATTTGACACCCATACGTAATAATATGATACTTCTCCACAAACCGCTCCTATCTTTCCGGGCGCGCATAGTCCCGCACCGAAATCTTCATCACATTGACAGACATACCTGTCGTATACTCAATTTCTTTTTGTACCGCACGCTGAATCCGCCGAATCGTCTGCCTCGTATCCACACCGTACACCAGCACCAGCGAAAACTCCAACTCCAATCCGATGCCTGCCCCTTTTGTCTTACGAATCGATATATCCTGCACGGAAAGCACGCCGCGGGTTTGTTTGACCGCATGCGCAATCAGTGCCGTAATCGCATCATCCGTAAAGGTCAGCTTTCCGTAATAGCTGAATATCGGTCGAACCACGGATTTTTCATCTTCCGCTTTGCGGTTCTTGCCGCGTTGCAGCAGCGACTTGATCGGATCAATCAGGTAGCCGCGAAAATGCGGCTTAAGCTCCATCGTCGGTAACGGGATAATGTGTTTTCCTTCTTTGAGTCGTGATTCATTGGCACGGCGAATCTCTTCCGCAGTCGCCACATCTTCAATCCGAATATATCGGGTCGGTTCCGGTAAATCCAGTGCCGCCGTGATTTTATTGACCATCCTCTCGGACGTCCCCAGAATCAATAGTCGCTCCGGTCGGATTTGCGCCAGCTTGGCTTTGACATCCGCGATTTGCTCGGGATCCTGAAAAATCGCACGACGCACCGCTTTCAAGCGACTTTTCTCACGTTTGGCAGAAAAGCCGGCGGCCAGCTCGTTACGGTAAATCAAAATACCGTCGTCGATGATACATTCAATATGATGTTCGTGTGCGACGACCGTCGCCCGATGACTCTTGCCCGTACCGCTGGGTCCGACAAATGCAATCACTTCCATTTTGCGTTCCACCTCGTATTTATTTATTATAACACGAACACCACAGCGATTGCGTTTGCCACACCGCCCGAACAGACAAAACACCCTCTTTACGACAGTCGTAAAGAGGGTGTCTGTCATGTATCCGTTACCGCAAGCGGCAATCCCTTTCTGCCAACGCGGCCACAATTCGTTGCATATGTTCGTCCACTTCCGTATCCGTCAGCGTCCTCTCCGCCGCACGGAAGTGCAACGCATACGCCAGACTGAGCCTGCCGTCCGGCACTTGGTCGCCGATATAGCGATCAAACAACCGCAGCGATTCCAATTCCGCCCCGCCGTTGTCAAGAATGATTTGCTCAACCTCCGCATGCGGCATCATGCAGGGCACCACCACGGCCAAATCGCGTTCCGCGCCCGGCTGCTTCGGCAACGACTGATAGCTCGGAACCGTCACGCTGGCATCGGTCAATGCCTGCATATCAATCGTAAACAGATAGACCTCCCGATTGATTTCCCACGCCTCCGTAACGGACGGATGTGCGGCGCCCCAGGTCATCACCGTCGTTTCACCGACAATAATGCGGGCCGACTTGCCGGGGTGGTAATACGATTCTTCCGCCCGCTCGGTTTGATACGACGCAATCCCCCGCACCGCCAAAATCGCTTCCATCCAACCTTTCACGGTATAGAAATCGACCGGCTCGACCGCTCGATTCCAGGCGGCCATACTGTCGGCACCGCAGGCCAAACCGCTCAACCATTTCCGCTCTTTCGGAAGTTCCGTCATCGGCAGTGCATGCGGCGTAAATACCGTACCGTATTCAAACACACCGACATTCTCGTTTTTGACCGCCAAATTGCGCTGCAATACTTTCATCAAGCCAGGAATCAACGTCGTCCTCATAATCGGCATCTCTTCCGTAATCGGGTTTTTAATCGGTACCGCCTGCCGCAAGGAATCATCCGGCGGGCACTGCAGTCGGTCCGCATCTTTTGTGTCCATAAAGCTGAAAGAAACGGTTTCGCTGAGTCCGAGGCCGACCAGCACATCCCGCACCTCTTCCGCACACGCCTGCAAGTCGCTCATGCGACCGCTTTGCGTGCGGACCAGCGGCATCGTGTTCGGAATGCGATCATATCCGTACAAACGGGCGACCTCTTCTTCAATGTCCGCCGGTACGCTGACATCTTGGCGCCACAACGGCACCGTAATCCGCATGTCGTCACCGTCCGCATCTACGCCAAACCCCAATATTGCCAAGCACTCGCCGATAGCCGTCGGGGACAATTCCACGCCGATAGCACGACTGATATCTGTCGCCTTGACCGTCAGCTCCCGCGGCGACGGCAAGGAATCATTGCTATCCAAATACCCCGGCGCGACGCTGCATGCATCCATGCATTGCAACAGCTCCGCCGCCCGGTCCAAGGCTTTGCGGGTCAGTGTCACGTCCGCACCGCGCTCATACCGCCCCGATGCCTCCGAACGCAAACCGACCCGACGCGATGTCCGCCGGATAGTCGCCCCGTCGAACACGGCTGCTTCGAGCAATACGGTCGTGGTTGCCCCAGTCACTTCCGTGCGTAGACCGCCCATGATGCCTGCCAAGCCTGCCGCCTGCTCACTGTCGGCAATCACCAATTGTGTCGACTGCAAGGTGCGCGTTTGGCCGTCGAGCGTCGTCACGGTCTCCCCGTCACGGGCCCGACGGCAAATCAATGTATGCCCCGCGAGCGTATCATAGTCATACGCATGCAACGGCAACCCCAATTCATGCATCACATAGTTCGTCACGTCCACTACATTGTTGATGCTGCGGATACCCGCCGTCCGCAGCCGCTCCTGCAGCCATTGGGGTGACGGCATCACACGTACATCGCGCAGCAGTCTCGCCGTAAAGCGCGGACATAGAGCAGCATCTTCGACGACGATACGGGCCGCCTGCGCAATCGGCTCCCCGCTTTCGACGACCGTCGGCTCGACATCCGTATACGATCCGCCGATAACCGCGGCAAACTCGCGTGCCAACCCGATCATACTGAAGCAGTCCGCCCGATTCGGCGTCAGTTCAAACTCAAATATCGTGTCGCCAAGACCGTAAAATTCGTGAATATCGACTCCGGCCGGCGTGTCTTCCGGCATAATCAAAATTCCGTGCCGTTCCGCTTCCGTCAGTAAGCTCAGTTCCAGCCCCAGCTCACGTGCCGAGCACAGCATGCCGCACGACGGCAGCCCGCGCAACTTGGATTTTTTGATATGTACACCGCCGGGCAAGTAAGAGTTATGCTTGGCTACCGGCACCACCTGTCCCGCACGGACATTATCCGCTCCCGTGCAGATTTGTACCGTTTCCTCACCGGTATCCACCTGGCAAACCACCAATTTATCCGCATTCGGATGCGGTGTCACGGACAGCAGCTTGCCCGTCACGACATTCTTGATTTCCGCTCCCGGCTGATACACCGCTTCCACCGGTATTCCCGCCATCGTCAATCGATCCGCGATCATCTGCGCATCACCGCGCACCTCGGTGTAATCATGCAACCATTGGTATGACGCTTTCATCCTATCGCCTCCTCAAAATTGCGCCAGGAAGCGCAAATCATTTTCATAAAACAACCGCAAGTCGTCAATCCCGTACAGCAACATCGCAATCCGTTCCACCCCCATGCCGAAGGCAAAACCGTTCATGACGTCGGGGTCGTAACCGTTGAGACGCAGGACATTCGGATGAACCATCCCGCATCCTAAAATTTCGAGCCAGTTATCTTGTGTGTCCACCGCACCGCCGCGCGTATGCCGTGTACGGAACAAAATATCTACCTCCGCGCTCGGTTCGGTAAAGGGAAAAAAGCTCGCTCGAAATCTGACCTTCGTATCCGCGCCGAATATTTCCCGACAAAAATGCTCAATCGTGCCTTTCAAATCGGAGAATGCAATCTGTCGATCAATTAACAGACCTTCCACCTGATGGAAGACCGGCGAATGGGTCGCATCGTAGTCCCAACGGAACACCTTGCCCGGCGAAATAATTCGAATCGGCGTATTCGGTTCATGCGCCTGCATCGTCCGCGCCTGTACCGGTGAGGTATGCGTACGCAACAAAATGGAATCCGTGATATAAAACGAATCCTGCATGTCACGTGCGGGGTGATCCGGCGGGAAGTTCAGACATTGGAAATTATAGTAGTCGCTTTCAATCTCCGGACCGTCGGCCACCGTATACCCCATTTTCATAAATACATCCTGAATCAACCGATTGACCCGTGTCAACGGGTGCAAGTGTCCGCGCCGCGCCGGCTTCCCCGGCAGCGTGATATCCAGACGCTCCGTCGCCAAGCGCGCGGCCAGCGCCTGCGCCTTCAGTTCGGCCAAGCGCGATGCCAATTGCGTTTCCAGATCGGCGCGCACGGTGTTGGCCAACGCGCCGATAACCGGACGTTCTTGTGCCGTCAAGTCTTTCATGCCGCGCAAAATCGCAGTCAACTCCCCTTTTTTACCCAAAAAGGTGACACGGACTTGTTGTAACGTCGGCTCATCGGTCGCGGCGGCGATTTGGGCACAGGCCCGTTGCCGCAATGCTTCCATTTCTGCTTTCATCGTATCCCTCCTAATCAAAAAAAGACTTCCCCCTCATGGGGCGAAAGTCTTTTCCGCGGTACCACCCAACTTGTTGCTCTGTCTCGTTAACGCCGAGTTACGCTCGACCTACTCCGTTCAGCCGAAAGCTCACGAATGAACGGTTGACGACGGCACGCCGATATTCTCAATCACGCTATCGACTCCCTGTAGTACCGCGTACGGTCAACCTCTTTCGCTCATTGCCCGTTCGTATTACTTGGTAGTATACCAATATTTATATATTTGCGCAAATCTTATTTGATACCGTTGGCAATAATGCCGCGTTGAACTTGATTGCTGCCTTCAAAAATTTGCATGACTTTCGCATCGCGCGCCAGTTTTTCTACGCCGCTTTCCCGCGAATAACCCATGCCGCCCATGACCTGAATGGCATCCACGGTCGCCTTCATCGCGACATCGGAGGCAAAGCACTTCGCCATCGCGGCATATACACCCGCATTTTTCTCTTGCGCGTCTGTTTTAGCAGCCGCCTGATACACCAGCAACCTCGCCGCTTCCACTTGCATCGCCATATCCGCAATGAGTTGTTGTACCATTTGGAGAGCAATCAGCTTGCTGCCGAACTGCTCACGCTGATGCACATATGTCAATGCCCGTTGTAACGCTTCTTCCGCGATTCCTACGGAGATGGCACCTACATGAGGTCGGGACGCATTCAGTGTGGCCATGGCCAAGGGGAATCCCCGTCCTTCCTTGCCGATTCGCGCGCTGTCCGCAACTTCGCAATTTTCCAAAATAATCTCCGACGTCGCCGACGCACGAATCCCCATTTTGTCTTCGACTTTGCCGACGCTGAACCCGGGCAACGATGCATCGACGATAAACGCCGTCATGCCCCGTACGCCGCGCTCTTTGCGGGCGTTGGCAAAGACAACGACCTGATTGGCCAACGGCCCGTTCGTGATAAAGTGCTTCACGCCGTTCAAGACGTAACCGCTATCCGTTTTGACTGCGGAAGTCGTCCCCGCCGCCGCATCCGAGCCCGCACCGGGCTCAGTCAAGGCAAACGCCGCCATACCGCCCTGCAACAGATTGTGACAAAATGCCTGCTTCTGTTCTTCCGAGCCGCCGATGAGGACCGGCAGCAATGCCAACATATTCGCCGCACACGCCGTCGCAATGCCGGCACATCCTTTGGCCAGTTCTTCAAACAACAGCGCCAGCGTAACATGGTCCAATCCCATCCCGCCATATGCTTCCGGCACGGCCAAGGCGGTAATACCGGTCTGTTGTAAAACGGTCCACAACTCGTCCGGCACCTCGCCGTCTTGATCCATCGCCAATGCCCGCGGGCGAATTTCTTCATCGACAACCTGCCGCACCAGGTCCATTAATTCCTGCTGTTCTGCCTGAATCGTAAAATCCATCATGCCCTCCTATATATCCGTCGCCAAATCAATACTGTGATGAATCCAATATGTCCCCTTGCCGACAACTGCCAACCGATGTTCCTCGTCATACAGATGCGCCTCGCACACGAGCGTTTTCCTACCGTGATGAATGACCTTGCCCTCTCCGTAACCCCATGTGTTTTCCGGTATCGGTCGGACGTACGAGATGTCCATGTTCACCGTCACCACATGATAGCCGAGCGTGCGGCATGACCAACCCATACAGGCATCACACAGCGCAGCCAGCGGAGAACCGTGGGCGATGCCGCGCCGATTCGTATGAAAATCCGGATCAATATGCACCTTCAACACCACATTACCGGGAGTCAATCGATGTACACGGAAACGCAAAAATCGAAAGTACGGATCTTCCGTCGTCGCCCGTTGCAAAAAGTGAGACAAATCCACCGTACTCATTGTACCACCTTCTGCGCGTTCCGCACATCTTGCAACACGAAAAACATTCCTTCGCAATGCGCCAGCGCGTGACCGTCCTCGTCATGAAAATCACACTCGGTACGAATGATGTTGTGCCCGGCTTGGCGAACTTTGCCGACACCGGTCACCCGGGTATTGACCTTCGCGGGGCGCAAATAATTGATTTGCAAGCCCATTGTCGTGACACATTTTCCCATGCTGAAACAAGCCGCCCCCATAACCGTGTCGCTCAGCCCGTAAAGCACCCCGCCATGGACTGCACCGCGCGAATTTTGAAAGATATCATCGCGCATGTACAACGACAGCGTAACCATGCCCTCTTGGATATCTTCCAAGCGATAGTCCATTTGGGCGTCAAAGGGATTTTGTTGAAGCAAGCGAAGCACCTCCGCTTTTCCCTCCTCCGTCATCTCTTCTCCCCCTTTGTTACTCATGATGCAATGCATCAATCGGATGCAATCGCGCCGCTTTGCGTGCCGGATACAATCCGAACACAATCCCGATCAGCATGGAAAACACAAACGAACCGACAATCGGAAGTATCGTAATTTCTGTAGATACTTGGCCGACTTGCGCAATAAAGACCGCCATAGCAATCCCGCAAAGTATACCGACCGTCCCCCCTGCCAGACCGATGACCGCCGCTTCAATCAGAAATTGGGTAATAATCATCCGATACGTGGCGCCCAGTGCTTTTCGAATACCGATTTCTTTCGTCCGCTCCGATACCGATACCAACATAATATTCATGATCCCGATACCGCCGACCAACAACGAGATTGCGGCTACCGCGCCGAGAAACAATGTCAATGTGCGCGTCGCTTCCCGCATGGCGCTCATCACGTCCGCCATGTTTTCCACCATGAAATCATCTTTCTCACCGGGCGCAATGCCGTGGCGCACGCGAAGCAAATTGGTAATATCCGCGTCGACTTGCGCCATATTTTCCGGAGAGTCCGTCTTAACATTGATAGTTTGAATATGCGTAATTCCCAACAAGCGGTCCCGCACGGTGGTAAACGGTGCCAGAATTTGATTATCCTGGTCGTCAAATCCGGACAGACCCTTGCTTTCCAGTACGCCGATGACGGTGTACGGATCATTCTTGATTCTGACCTTCCGGCCGAGCGGCGACATATCTCCGAACAATTCTTTGACAACACTTTCGCCGATGACTGCCACACGTGCCCGACTTTGCTCCTCTCTATCCGTCCAATAACGGCCCTCCCCGATTTCCATACCGCGCACCTCACGATACGATGAGGTTACCCCTCGTACGGTCGTCGTCCAATTCTTATTTCCCGCTACCACGATAAATGTACCGCGCAGTCCCGGCGACGCATTGGCGACATGCGGCAAATGCGTAATCGCTTCATAATCCGCCACCGTCAATGTTTCCAAGCTGCCTGCGAGCGGCTGTACACGATGCGAACGCGGCGCCCCCGGATAGACAAGCAACAGATTCGACCCCAATCCGGAGATTTGCTTTTCAATGTCCTTCTGTACGCCGTATCCGATGGATACCAGGGCAATCACTGCCGCCACTCCGATAATAATCCCCAGCATGGTCAGCAGTGAACGCATCTTGTTGGCCAAGAGAGATTGCCACGCCATTTTGGCATTTTCCGCTACCATTGCATTCATGACGTCATCTCCTCACCGCTGACCCGAATCCGACCGTCCAACAGCTCAATATGCGAGTCCGCCGCCGCCGCTATATCCGGCTCATGTGTCACCAGCAAAATGGTCCGTCCTTCACGGTGGAGTGCCGTAAAAATCCGCATTACGTCCGCACCGGACTTGGTGTCCAAGTTCCCTGTCGGTTCGTCCGCCATAATGATAGACGGCTCATTGGCCAATGCGCGGGCAATCGCTACACGTTGTCGCTGCCCGCCGGAGAGCTCGGTCGGCAAATGCTGCAACCGATTGCCCAATCCGAACATCCGCAACAATTCCATTGCACGCTGCCGCCGCTGCTCTTTGCTGACCCCTGCATAAATCATCGGCAACTCGACATTCTCGAGAGTCGACAGCTTGGTCAGCAAATTAAAACTTTGAAATACAAATCCGATTTTGCGATTACGGATATGGGCCAATTCATCATCCGTCAGATGCGCCACCTCGTCACCGTCCAAGCGATATGATCCGTCCGTCGGCCGATCCAGACAGCCTAAAATGTTCATCAGTGTCGATTTGCCGGATCCGGAGGGTCCCATAATGGAGAAAAAATCGCCTTTTCGCACCGTTAAATGAATATCCCGCAAGACAGGTACTTCCACCGTCCCCAAACGATACGTCTTGCTGATATGTTGCAAGGCAATGACCGGTGTCGTCATATGCGGAACCTGCGTGTCGTCACCGATTTCGTGGCTTCGTCCGGAACTCGTCCGTTGACGACAATCGTATCACCCACAGCCAATCCGCTCACGACCTCCGCATGCATATCATCGACAATGCCGAGCGTGACGGGCACTTTTTCAAATCCGTCTGCCGTGCGACGATAGACGTATTGCCCGTTGACACCGCTGCGCAGTGCCGTAATCGGAATCACCGGCACATCTTCCGCATGTCGCCCGAACACCAATGCCCGTGCAGTCATTCCCGGATATAACCGTTCGATGTCCGTCGGGTCGATGGCGACATAGACCGTGTAATAAATCACGGCGGCCGACTGATTGCTCGGAATCCGGCGCGAAATATCCGTCACCGTGCCGTGAAATTCCGCTGACGGATACGCGTCTACCGTAAATGTGACCGCTTGACCGACCGCAACACGACCGACATCCGTCTCGTCCACCGCCAGTTTGATGCGCATCCGCGTCAAATCGGCAACGGTCGCGATAATCATCTGATTGGCCAGTCCTTGTGATACCGTTTCTCCTTCCCGCATCGGCTCTCCGATTACCGTCCCTGCAATCGGAGACACGATGACCGTATCGTTGAAATCGCCCTGTGCACGATTATATTCCGCCGCGGCACTTTCATAGGCCAATCGCTTGTCATCCAGCATCTCAGCCGAAACGGCACCGGAGCGATACAGCTCTTCATAACGTGCCAAGGACGCCTTTTTGTTCTGCAGATTACTCTGCGCTTGATGCAACTGACTTTCCGCAGTTTGCGACTCGATGACGGCAATAATCTGTCCTGTTGTCACCGTATCATTTTCATGCACCCGCACCTCACGGAGCGTCCCTGCCACCGTCGCACTCAAATCCACCCGGCGCAACGGTTCAATCGTGCCGGTCACATCGATTTTTTCCTTGATATCCATCGACTCGACTTGGCCGACCGTATACTCCGCCTCCGGTGCTTCCTCCGGCAATAACCACCATGCACATGCACCCACAATCAGCACGGCTGCTACCGCTCCAATCCACCCTTTTTTTCTACTGTTCATAGATTCCCTTCCTTTGCTGTTCGACTTATTATTATTATAGCATAGCCGACTATTTGCCAGCTCCACCCATCCGTTATATCTGTCTCTTCACCCATGCGTGTGCTATAATAAAATTATTAGTTATCGGATGAAGGAGAACCATATGCAACATGTCACAACAACGCGCTCTATGTGGGGGCAATTTTTTTCTGTTTCATTACCTGTATTTCTGACCCAACTCTCGCTTGTATTGGGCAGTTTTTTTGCGGCGACGATGGCCGGTCATCACGGCCGCATCGACTTGGCGGGTGTCGCGGTCGGTGTCAATCTGTGGATGCCCGTATTGATGACCTCAATCGGGCTGTTTATGGGCGTCACGCCGATTATTTCTCATCTGCTCGGTGCCGAAAAAACGCAGCGCATTCCGACGATTATCCGTCAGGCCGTCTACTTGGCCGCCGCCATCGGTATCGTCGTCACCATCCTCGGCGCCTGCGCCGTTCGTCCGGTGTTGGATATATTGGCACTGGAGCCCGCTGTCGATACGATTACCTATCAGTTTCTACTCTATATCGGCCTGGGGATCATCCCGACGTTCATCTCGATTACCCTGCGCACCATCGTGGATTCACACGGATTGACCCGTATTTCTCTGGCGATTATGACCTGCGGCTTTTTGGTGAATATCGTCTTGAACTATTGCTTCATTTACGGTGTATGGATTTTTCCCGACATGGGCGGTGCCGGAACCGGTGTCGCGATTGCACTGTCCAACACTTTCAACTGCCTGTGTTTTTTAGTCCTGATGGGGACCTGTGCACCGTTCAAACACTACCGTGTATTTTCTTGGGAACAATTTCGACCCGCTATTTGGCGTGACCAACTCAAAATCGGTCTTCCTATCGGCGGTGCCAATTTCTTGGAAATCAGCCTATTTGCCATCATCGGCTTACTTGTCACAACGTACGGCACCGACATCATCGCCGCCCATCAGGCCGCCAATAATTTTTCCAATTTGGCCTATACCTTGCCGCTCTCTGCCGGTATTGCCACCACGATTTTATGCGGCTACGAATTGGGCGGAGAACGACGGGAATATGCCCTGCGCTACGCCCGCATGGCACAGCTGTTCACGATTATCATCGCGCTGCTCTTATTCGGATTTACCTACCTGCATATGAATCAGGTGGCCGGTCTGTATTCCTCTGATGCGGACATGATTGCACTGATTTCGACCTTTGTTCCGTTCGCCATGTGCTTTATTTTTGCCGATGCCACCGGCACACCGATTCAAGGTGCCCTGCGCGGCTACAAAGACGTCCGCTTCATCTTTTGCATTTCGTTTATTTGCTATTGGCTCATCGGCCTCGGTACGGGCGGCGTATTTGCGCATCTGCTCGGATTCGGCCCCTACGGGTACTGGATCGGTGCGATTACCGGTCTGACGGCCGCCTCCATCGCCTACAATCTGCGCTTGATATATCTCAACCGTAAATAAAAACCAAAAGGACCTGCGAGGGATATTCCTTGCAGGTCCTTTTGGTTTGTCAGCTACTTCGAAATTGGCAGATGACGCCATTGCCAATCAATCAATGCTGTCACTTCCTGTACTGATAAGTTCTGCATATCCACGCGATTATCCCGCTTCGCATGCAAAGGACGATCAGAAAACTGCCGTGCGACTGCTGTCAATCCTCGAGGGTGCAGGTACGGTCCGCTTCGCTCCGGCAATGTCGGCCCATAGACGCCGATAAGCGGAGTGCGAAGTGCATTGGCAATATGCAGCGGTCCTGTATCGCCGGAGATATGCAAGCAGGCTTCCGCCTCCCACGCCATCAATTGACGGAGAGTCGTTTTACCGGCCAGCGCCAGCACCTCCCGCCCGGCAAACGGGCGCACAATGGCATCCACCATACTTTGCTCAGCCGCGCTGCCCATCACCGCCACCGCTACTCCGTAACCGAGCAAATGCGCAACTACCTCTTGCCAGCGGGACACCGGCCACACTTTGCCCGCACCGCGCGAACCGGGTACGACGACAGCAAACGGCTTGTTCATCCCGACCTCGGCTAACTGCTGCCGTACTTCACGACGCTCCGCCTGTATGTCCGGCAACGGGTACTCCGCTCCCGCCGCCGCAATGCCCAGTTCCCGCAAGACGTCGAGCAGGCGCGCCGTAATATGACCGTATTGATTTTCCCCGGTGAGCGGACGACTGACCAGCCCGGCGCCTTCCCGTGCTTCCCAATACCCGTACCATTGCGTTGCACCGCTCAATATCGCCACCAATGCGCTCTTGGCAATCATCTGCAAGTCCAGTACACAATCGAATCGTTTTTCACGCAAGCACTGTCCCAACTCAAGCCAGTACTTCGGACTGCGAATACGAGCGCGCTGAACGGGAATAATCTCGTCCAAATAGGGTGTTCCCGGTAAAACAGACTGAAACTCCGTCTGTACCGCCCAGGCAATGTACGCCTGCGGCCTTGCCCTACGCAACGCCGCCAATACCGGCAGTGCCGTCATGATATCTCCGAGAGAACTCATTTTGATGAGTAAAATACGTTGCGCATTGCGAATTTTTAATTCTCTCATGCTACTCTCCGTCGACCAATGTCCTGACAAACGTATATAAATTTCCGCCTGAAAACAGGCGCGCCTCTACGCCCGCCCGTTGTGACGCGATAATATCCCGCTCACTGTCACCGATCAGCACCGCCTCTGCCGGTGTACAACTTGCATCCCGCAATGCTTGCGTAATCATCCCCGATGCCGGTTTGCGACAATCGCAAATGCAGTCATACGCAGGTACCTTCGCCTGCGGCAAGTGGGGACAATAATAAAATCGAGCAATTTCGCCGCCGTACACACGCAACTCGGCATTGACCCATTGATGCAGAGACTGTACCTGTAATTCCGTATACATCCCCCGCGCAATACCGCTTTGGTTGGTGACGACGACAACGCGACAACCGCAACCGACCAAGTAGGCCACCGCCTGCGGTGCACCGTCTATCCACTGCCATTGAGCCGGAGTATGGACGTATCCCCTATCCACATTGAGGACCCCGTCCCGATCCAGCAAAACCAGTCGCTTATGCATCATGCTCCCGCTCCGTACCGATTTCCTCTATCCGTGCAATCAGACCGGTCGTCGAATATCCTTCAACAAACGGAAGCACCGTCACTCGCTCGACAAATTCTTTGCCGATAATATCTTCCGGTCGATAATCTCCGCCCTTGACCAATAGATTCGGTCGCAGCCGGGCTAACAGCTCGTAGGGTGTATCCTCCGCAAACACAATCACAGCATCCACACAGGAAAGCGCCTGCAACAAGTACGCCCGATCCGCTTCCCGGCAAATCGGACGTGTTTCTCCCTTCAGCCGTCGCACGGAAGCATCACTGTTCAGACCGACGACAAGCCGATTGCCTAAGCGCGCGGCCGCCTGTAAGTAATTGACATGCCCCCGGTGCAGTATATCAAAACATCCGTTGGTAAAGACGACCGTCTCTCCCTGCGCCTGCCAAGCTCGGATTTGCGCTGCCAATGCAGATGCGGACGCATAGATTTTATTACCGGCCTCAGTACGGCTATCGAGACTTTCCATATCCGCGCGCGTAATCGGGTAAGTGCCGACTTTACCGACGACCACTCCCGCCGCCCGATTCGCCAAATCCAACGCGACAGGAGTCGGAATCCGCAATGCGCAGGCAGCCGTAAGGATTGCACATACCGTATCACCCGCCCCTGACACATCAAACACTTCACGCGCCGTCGCCGGATGATGACTCGCTTTCCCGTTTTCTGTCACCAAACTAATCCCCTGCTCCGAGCGTGTCACCGCCAATTGTCGTAATCCGTAACGGCGAGCTGACTCCATCGCCGCAGCAATGACATCCGCATCCTGATTGGGTACGCTCCGCCCGCTCACCAGCGACAATTCCACCAAGTTCGGCGTAATCAACTCCGCTCCCGCATATTTCTCCCAAGCCGTTCCTTTCGGATCGACCACGACAGGAACTTGGTATTGCCGGCACAAATCAACCACTCCCCGGCAAAGTGCAGCGCAGCATACGCCTTTGTCATAGTCCGAAATCACTACGCCCCGCAACCCCGCGCGCAAATCGGTTTCCAACTGTTGCAGTAAATCATCCGTGCCGACAGATGACAATTCTGTATATTGCTCAAAATCGACGCGCAGCATCTGCTGCTGCCCGCCGACAATTCGCATTTTGGCAGTAGTTTGCCGATTGCTATCCGTTACCATGCGATTCGACGCCGCCGGTAGCCGCAGCAACAGGTCACCGACGGTCCGTCCCGCTTCATCATCGCCGACAGCACTGTACAGATATACATGTGCCCCCAATTGCGCGAGATTGGCCGCGACATTGCCCGCGCCGCCCAAGCGTGATTCCATACGAGTGACTACATGCACGGGAACCGGCGCTTCCGGAGAAATCCGCCCTACGGTACCGAACAAGTAACGGTCCAGCATCACGTCCCCGATGACACCGACAGGAAGGCCTTGCACCTCCGCCAAAAACGCTCGAATATTAGCATGCATAGTGCTCATCCACCATCGCACACCAAATGTGTCCCGTCATCATGTGCATCTCCTGAATGCGGGCCGTCACTGTAGACGGTACATGCAAGACATGCGTCGCCCAGCAATCCAGCTCACACGCTGCGGCGCCGGTCAAGCCGATGACACGCATATCACGCGCTGTCGCCGCTTGCGCTGCCGCCACGACGTTCTCGCTGTTGCCACTGGTTGAAATCGCCACCAGTAAGTCCCCTGCACGCCCCAGTGCTTCAATCTGACGCGCAAATACGCGCGCATACGAATAATCGTTGGCGACCGCCGTCAAAATCGACGTATCCACCGTCAAGGCAATGCCGGGCAGTGCACGACGCTCGGCATGATAACGCCCGACCAGCTCCGCTGCCAAATGTTGCGCGTCCGCCGCACTGCCGCCGTTGCCGCAGAAAAAGATTGTCCCGCCGGCCTCGAGGGTCTCTGTCCACCAGCCGCCCAGCATGGCAATCTCATCCGCACGTGCCGCCATGGCCGCCAGCACTTCCGCATGCTGCTCCATGCCCTGTTTGACCACATTCATTACGCCTGCTCCGCATGCGGCAATGTATCACGCAAGAAACGCATCGCGTTCTTGGCAAAAATCCGGTCAATATCATCATCCGAGAAATCTTCCCTCTTCAGGGCCTGCACCAGCTTATCCATCTCGCTCGCATCATGTACTTCCAAATAGGGCTGCACACCGTCAAAATCCGTCCCCAGCGCGACCGTTTCAATCCCCGCCAAATTCACCATGTACCGTGCATGCTTGGCGATATCCGCTACTTTGGATACAATCAACGGCTCCGTCAAATCGCCTGTCGGGCGCGGTTCCTGTCCGGTTTGGATGGCATGATATTCCTCCGTCGTGACCAGACGTGAAAACATTTTCGGGTTATCAATCTCCCGCAACGACGTAATCGGTTCGGCGCTGACAAAATTGCGCGAAAAATTGAGCCCGATAATTCCGCCTTTCTCCCCATAGAGCCGCAACAAATCATCCGGCAAATTCCGTGTATGTTCCTTGACGCGACGGGCGTTGGAATGAGAGGCCATAATCGGGCGCGATGTCCGTTCCAACAGCTCCCGCGTTCCCCGGTCATTCAAATGGCTGGTATCCACGATGACGCCATGGTCCTGCATCCATTCGACAAACTCCCAGCCGCGCGCCGTCAGACCTTTATCCTCACCTTCCGTTCCGTTCGGATAACCGAGTTCATTCGGGTAATTCCACGTCAATGTAATCAACCGTACACCGTCATCATAAGCGGCCTGCAATTTGTCCATGTCGCCGCCCAAGACACCGCCTTCTTCAATCGAAAGCATGGCGCCGATGACACCGTCACGCACACAGGATGAAATATCCTCATACGTCCGTACCTGCCGAATATGCTGCGGATACTTTTCCATCTGCTCGGTAAACACCCGCTTCATCTCCATATACCGTGCATATGCATCGGGATGCTCTTTCAAGTCGACGAAAATCGCAAAATCCTGCAATAAATAATCCGAATGCTGCAACTTTTCGATATCGATATTCCAGCAATTTCGATACAAATCGCCCCCCGCCGGAACATCCAACAACTTCATTAATGTGTCACAATGCAAGTCAATAATCATTTACGACTCCTCCTTCAGTGCCGCTGACGACGCACCATCCTGCGCTTGATTCATCAGCAATTCCAGTTCATGCATAAACTCATCGAGATTTTGAAATTTACGATATACCGATGCAAATCGCACATAAGCGACCTGATCCAAATCTTTTAATTTGCCCAATACCAATTCGCCCAATCTTTCCGAATGGATTTCCTGCATCAGGCCGTTGCGGATTTCCCGTTCTACTTCTCCGACCAGTTCTTCCATCCGCTCCGTACTGATATTCCGTTTATCACATGCCCGCATAATTCCGCGCAACAATTTACCGCGGTCAAACATCTCCCGCCGATTTCCTTTTTTGATGACCACGAGCGGAGCCTCTTCCACCAGTTCATACGTCGTAAACCGCCGCTGACATGACAAACACTCCCGTCGTCGACGAATGGCATTGCCGTCGTCGGTCACACGGGAATCCGTCACCTTGGTATCCTTGAATTGACAAAACGGACACTTCATAATAAACCTCCTTACCGGATATGGATTGTTTGCTTTATTATATCACAGACACTGTTGCGCCATACAAACCGCCCCGCCGTTTTCCCATTGCCCGCAACAAAAAACGGTCGAGAATCACTCTCGACCGTTAATCATTATTTTACAACAACATTGACAATCTTCCGCGGAATGACAATGACTTTGACGACGGTTTTATCACCGATAAATTCCTGCACCCGCTCGCGAGCCAATGCCCGTTCCCGTATGGACGATTCCTCTTCATCGACACCAACTTGCAATGTATCTCGCACTTTGCCGTTGACTTGGACGGCAATTTCCACTTCGTCCACAACCAATGCCTTCGGATCGACTTGCGGCCACGGCGCGCTGTGCACGCTCGCTTCCGCTTCCCCCAAATCTTGCCACAACTCTTCCGCAATGTGCGGGGTAAAGGGAGCCAACATGAGCACCAAATCCCGCAACAACTCCCCGCGGAATGCCTGCCCGATACGCACCTCATCACCGTCAAAGGCATACATCGCATTTACCAGCTCCATAATACTGCTGATTGCGGTGTTGAAATTGAATCGGCCGTCCAAATCGCTCGTCACCTTTTGGACCGTCTGGTGCAATTTGCGGCGGAGCGCGATTTCATTTTCCGTCAGTGCGTCATCATGCGTCGGCAACGCGGCATAACGGTGTACAATCCGCCACACACGCTGCAAGAAGCGGAACGAACCTTCAACGCCCTGCTCACTCCAATCCAGATCACGCTCTACCGGCGCCGCAAACAAAATGAACAGGCGAGCCGTGTCCGCACCGTACTGACGAATGATATCTTCCGGAGAAACAACATTGCCTTTCGACTTGGACATTTTACCGCCGTCTTTGAGCACCATCCCCTGTGTCAGCAGTCGTTTGAACGGTTCTTCCGCCGCAATCATCCCGGCGTCATGCAAGACCTTGGTAAAGAAACGGGAATACAGCAAATGCAAAATCGCATGCTCGATTCCGCCGATATATTGATCGACTTGCATCCAATAATCCGCCTTCTGACGGTCAAACGGCGCTTCCGTATTGCGTGCATCCGCATACCGTAAAAAGTACCACGATGAATCGATGAAAGTATCCATCGTGTCGGTTTCCCGACGCGCCTGACCGCCACAATGCGGACAGGTCGCCGCAATAAAGTCCTCGGACGTTTCCAGCGGCGATGTCGCGCCGCCGACGAAGTCCACCTCCAGCGGCAAACGTACAGGGAGGTCTTCAGCAGGAACCGGCACAATACCGCAAGTATCACAATATACCACAGGAATCGGTACACCCCAATAACGCTGCCGGGAGATTAGCCAATCGCGCAAACGATACCGCACGTTTTTGTGACCGATGCCTGCCTTCTCCAGGCGTTCCGTGATTTTATCACGTGCGACGGCGCTTGTCATTCCGCTGAATTCCTGCGAATCATACAGTACGCCGTCCTCTACAAAGGCGCCGCTCGCCAAATCGGCAACTTCGCCTGCGGCCGGCGCAATCACGCCGGTCATCGGCAACTCGTACTTACGAGCAAATGCCCAGTCTCGTGTATCATGCGCCGGAACGCCCATCACCGCGCCCGTCCCGTATTCTACCAAGACATAGTTAGCCACCCAAACAGGCACTTGTTTGCCGGTCAGCGGATGAATCGCATAACCGCCGGTAAATACGCCTACCTTTTCCACTTCATCGGAAGTACGTTCAAGTTCGTTTAAGTTGCGTACTTGTTCGACAAATTTGCGCACAGCGTCCGCCTGCGGCTTGCCTGCGATAATTTTTTCAACCAGGGGATGCTCCGGCGCCAACACGACATACGACACGCCATAAACCGTATCCACACGCGTCGTATAAACCGCAACGGATTCCTCCGGAAAATCCGCCAGCGCAAACGAAAACTCCGTCCCTTCGCTGCGACCGATCCAGTTGCGTTGCATCATCTTGACCCGTTCCGGCCATCCTTCCAGCTGATTGAGATCGGCCAGCAAGCGATCCGCATAATCGGTAATCCGCAAGAACCATTGTTCCAGATTCTTTTTGACCACCGGCTCGTCACAACGCCAGCAGGCACCGTCAATGACCTGTTCATTCGCCAGAACGGTATGACAGTGATTACACCAATTCACTTTGGCCCCTTTGCGGTAGGCCAGTCCTTTTTCATAGAACAACAAAAAGAGCTGCTGGGTCCAACGATAATAGTCTTCATCACAAGTAGCAAATTCTTTATCCCAATCGTAGAACAGCCCCAACGCCTTTTGTTGGCGCTTCATGTTGGCAATATTCTTATAGGTCCATTCGCCCGGATGAATCCCGCGTGCAATGGCGGCATTCTCCGCCGGCATGCCGAAAGCATCCCATCCCATCGGATGCAATACATTATATCCCTGCATCGACTTGAACCGTGCGATAACATCACCGATTGAATAGTTGCGCACGTGCCCCATATGCAAATTGCCCGACGGATACGGAAACATCTCCAACACATAGTACTTCTCTTTGTCCGGATCCGTACCGGTCTTCGCCTGCTGATGCGCATCCCAAACCGCCTGCCATTTTGGTTCAATCTCTGCCGGTATATATTTCGACTCGACTTCCATCAGTCTTCCTCCTGTCAACACCATTCATCTCTAAAAAATATACAAAAAATGCAGTTGACGTCAACTGCATTTTCCCGCGTTTGCGGTTGACTGGCATATTAATGCTCCTCGGAATGCACATCCGTCGGATTCGTATGCTGTTGCATCAGACTTTCCCGGTTTTGCCGCAACGAATCAAGCGTCTGTTCCATGTTATCTTCCACATACTTCAGCACATCCGTCGCATAGGTCAGCGCATTGGTATTCATATTTCGTGCAGATTCTTCCGCCGCCGCCACAATCTCGTTAGCGCGTTCCTGTGCCATTTTCACCAATTCACTTTCTTCGGTAATTTGCGCAATATAATCTTTCGCCTGCGCCACAATTTTTTCCGCTTCCTTCTGTGCTTCCAGCTTGCGTTGATCGGCATCGGCAACGATGGATTGCGCTTTGGCCAATTCATTCGGCAACGACTGATTGATTTCATCAATCAAACGCATCGCTTCGTCGACACTGACCGCTCTCTTCCCGACAAACGGAATTCCGCATCCGTCCATAATCAAATCTTCGAGTTCTTTCAACAATGCTTGCGTGTCCATACTCATCACTCCTCGGTTTCTTTTTGCAATCGATTCATCTTAGCTGCCAATGCTTGCTCCACACAGGGTGGTACCAAATGTGTCACCTTGCCGCCGAAGCGAGCCAATTCGCGTACGCCGGACGAGCTTAGATACGAATACTCGCCGCGCGTCATAAAAAATGCCGTTTCAATCTCCGGATCAATACTTTTAATCAACAGCGCCCGCTGAAACTCATATTCGAAATCACTGAATGCCCGCAGACCGCGAATAATCAATCTCGCCCCGCGGCTGCGAACATATTCGTTCAATAGCCCCGAAAAAGAATCCACCTCGACATTCGGAATATCGCGTGTTGCTTCCGCCAGTAGCGCGACCCGTTCTTCAATTGTAAAGAGCGGTTGTTTGTTCGGATTAATAAATACGGCGACAATCAACTTGTCTACCAATCCGGCGCTTCGCTTAATAATATCAATATGACCTTTCGTTACGGGATCAAAACTCCCGGAACAAACTGCTGTCCGCATCTACGTTCTCCCCTGCCGTATATTGTAAATATGTCATGCAAGTATGTCGGTATTGTTTCTCTTTCACCACGACAAATACAGTCGGCCACGCTACCTGCTCGGTATCTGCGTGTTCCACCGCCACATAAGCCTTCGGACGCAACAACGAGTACGCCGCGAGCCGTTCCAATACGGGCAAAATCAAACCTTTTCCGTAAGGCGGATCCATAAAGACGTAATCGAAGGGCAGCGCATGAGTGGCCGCCAAACGTTGCAATCCCGCCTGCGCGGAAAGAGAAAGCACTGTCAATCGGTCTTGCACCCGACAATGCACGGCATTTTGTAAGATGCAACGCGTCGTTGCACGATCAATGGCGACTGCCGCCCTCGCCCCGCGACTCAAGGCCTCAATCGCCATGGCGCCGGTTCCCGCATATACATCCAGCACGCGCGTATCTTCAAGCCCCCATGCCGCCACCACGTTAAACACCGCTTCGCGCACCTGATCCTGAGTCGGTCGGGTACGCATTCCTCTCGGTGCGTTAATCGTATGCCCCTTTGCCGTTCCGGCAATAATTCGCATGATACACCTATTTCATCCACATTATAACATTCATGACTTATCTTGCAAAGAAGCCATCAAAAACAGGCTCCTGTACTTCCGCCTTTTTCTCCCGATTCATCAGCGTCCGCAATGCGTCTTGCGGATTGGTCTCACCGCCAAGTACCCGATACACCTGCTCGGTAATCGGCATCGCAATCCCGAATCGCTCCGCCAGCGGATACACAATCTTCGTCGTACGGACGCCTTCGACCACCTTGTTCGTCCGCCCTAAGACTTCGTCGAGCGGCGTGCCTTGACCGAGCGCATAGCCGGCCGCATGATTTCGACTGTGCACACTGGTACAAGTCACAATCAAATCCCCCATCCCCGACAAGCCGAACAGCGTACTCGTCTCCGCACCGTAATGGCGGGCAAAACGGGCGATTTCCGTCAGCCCGCGAGTGATAAGCGCGGCCCGGGTATTGTCGCCGTATTGTAGACCGTCGGTCACGCCGGCGGCCAGCGCGATAATATTTTTCAACGCGCCGCCGTACTCCACTCCCACCAAATCCGTACTGAAGTATACCCGAAAATGCGGCATCATATAGACATCCTGCGCGGCCAATGCCGTCGACCGTTCGGCGGCCGCTACAACACTGGCCGCCGGCTGTCCTTTGCCGACTTCCTCGGCATGATTAGGGCCGGACAGCACGGCAATGCGACTTGTTTTCGCCGCCACTTGCTCGGTAATCACCACCGACAATCGCCGTCCGTCACGAGAGAGGCCTTTGGCAGTAGAAATGACCAACGCATTTTTTTGCAAAAACGGCGCAATCGACGCGGCGGTTTCTTCAATCGCCAAAGACGGCGTTGCCAAAATCACCGTACCCGCCCGTGCCGCTTCTTCCAAATCGGAAGTCAACCGCACATGCGTCGGAATATATACCCCTTTTACATAATCCGGATTCTCATGGAGATTGGCAATATCCGCCAACACTTTCCGATTGCGCGAATATAAAATAATATCTTCATGTTTTTGTGCCAGTTGTGATACCATCGCGGTTCCCCAACCGCCGGCACCGATCATTGCCACACTCACACTATCACTTCTTTCCTCGCTGAATTTGTGACTCTTCTCCACGCCATAAGCGGATGATATTATCGCGATGCTTGGCGATTACCAATACACTTCCGACCGCGCCGAAAACCGCATATTCCCACGGTTCGCCACGCCACCACACTACGATAGGAGGTACCAATGCCGCGACGATAGACGCCAATGACACGATTCGTTTCCAGGCCACCATCACCGCCCAGACGGAAAACGCCGACAAAGCGGCCACCGGTGAAAGATACATAAAAACACCGACACCGGTGGCAACCCCTCGCCCGCCGTGAAATCCCATCCAAACGGACCACATATGCCCGATGACGGCAAACGCCGCACACCCGACCATCCGGACAGGATCGGGATCCCCCAATGAAACGGCTGCAAAACCTTTGAAAAAATCTCCTAAAAAGACTAGTATCGCGGCTTTTGCTCCCAATATGCGATAGGCATTCGTAGCGCCCGTATTGTGGCTGCCGACTTGGCGCAAATCGGTCTGATACAGCCACCGACCGATCCACAAACCGCTCGGAATCGACCCCAGTAAATAAGCCGCCAGCCAGGCCAATAGCGTGTGTATCATTCCCGCTCATCCTTTTTGCCGCGAATCACCAGGCGAATCGGACTGCCTTCAAATCCGAACGCTTCCCGCAGTCTGTTTTCCAAAAACCTGACATACGAAAAATGTACCCATTCCGCTTGATTGACAAACAGCACAAAGGTCGGCGGTTTCACGGATACCTGTGTCATATAATACAAATTGACCTTGTTTCCGTTTTTCATCGGCGGCGGATTAATCAGCTTCGCATCCGCCAACAGTTCATTCAGAACGCCGGTTGAAACGCGCATACTTTGCTGCTCCGCCACATATTTAATCAAGTCTCCCAACCGATAAATCCGCTGCTTCGTCAATGCGGAAGCGAACAAAATCGGCGCATATTGCAAAAACGCCAGCTTGTCCCGCACCGTTTCTGCATACGCCTCGGCGGTTTTGCTGTCTTTCTCAATCAAATCCCACTTGTTGACCAAGATAATGATTCCTTTGCCGGACTCATGGGCATATCCGGCGATCTTGGTATCCTGTTCCGTTACGCCGTCCACCGCATCCAAGACCACGACCACGACATCCGAACGGTCAATGGCCCGCAAGGAGCGAATCACACTGTAATGCTCAACCGGCAAGTCGATTTTGGCTTTACGCCGCATCCCCGCCGTATCAATCAACACCATCTCTTCGCCGTGATGCTTCCATACAGTATCGATAGAGTCTCTCGTTGTACCGGGCACATCGCTGACGATGACGCGCTCTTCTCCCAGCAGCGCATTCGTCAACGATGATTTCCCCACATTGGGTCGTCCCACCAGAGACACATGCACCCGCTCATCAGGCTCGTTTTCCGTGACGACTTTCGTGAAGGCCGCGGTCACCGCATCCAGCAAATCCCCCAGCCCCAAAAAATTACTCGCGGAAATGCCGTACGGTTCGCCCAGACCCAAGGAATAAAATTCATACACGTTCATTTCCTGCGCCGGGCTGTCTACTTTATTGACCGCCAAAACAACCGGTTTGCCGCAATTTCGCAGCAATCGCGCCACTTGCTCGTCATCATTGGTTACGCCGGTACGTCCGTCGCAAACAAAAATAATCACGTCCGCTTCCATTATCGCAAGCTGTGCCTGCGCCTTCGTACTGATGGCGATATGATTGTCGCTGCCGGCCAAAAACTCGATGCCGCCCGTATCAATTAATGTAAAATGATACTGTAACCATTCGGCATCAAAATAAATCCGGTCTCTGGTAACGCCCGGTATATCTTCAACGATTGAAATCCGTTTGTTGACAATGGCATTAAACAGTGTCGATTTGCCGACATTCGGCCTACCGACAACTGCCACCAAGGGTTTGTCCATACTCACTCCATTGAATGAAAAATGCGGGAAATTCAACTGCCATCTCCCGCATTCGTTCCGCTATCCTACCAACACTACCTTCTCGGCAGATTCTTATTCGTTTTCGGTTTCCGCATCTTCCGCCGGTGCCTCTACACTCACCAAGCTGAAGCTGATGCGTTTGCGCGCCGGATTAATACCGATAATCCGCACTTCGACCGTATCACTTAATTGCAAGATGTCACTTGCCTTGCGATTGCGTTCTTTCGTCATCTCGCTGATATGCAGCAGTCCGGTCAGGCCGTCTTCCAGCTCGACAATCGCGCCGAAGTCCATCAATTTGACCACTTTGCCGACAACCACATCGTCGACTTCATGATTTTTGATATCTTCCAACCACGGATCTTGCATCGTGTCTTTGCGGCTGAAGGAAATCCGTTGCTTTTCTTCGTCAAACGATTTGATTTTGACCTGCACTTCTTCATCCTGCGCCAACACATCTTCCACTTTATCAATTTTATTCCAAGCAACATCGGAAATGTGCAGCAAGCCTTCAATCCCGTTTACGTCAACAAATGCACCGTACGGCATGATTTTCTTCACGACACCGGTCAGGACTTCCTGATTTTCAAAGGCGACTTTCATATGTTCCATTTCTTCATCGCGATGTTCTTCCAACACCGCTTTGCGGCTCAATACCAGTCGATTCTGACCGCGGTTGACTTCCAAGACCTTGGCTTCAAACTGCGTACCGACCAGGAACGACAGTGAACGCACGAAGCGCAAATCGCCTTGCGACAACGGAATAAACCCGCGTAACGATTTGATCTGTACCAACAAACCGGCTTTGATTGCTTCAATCCCTTCACACACAACCGGTTCGTCTTTTTCCAATGCCTCTTCGGCAATATCCCAATCTGCCAAACGATCCAGTTTGATTTTGGAAATATAAATCGTGCCGTCTTCTTTGACTGCATTGGTAATCTGGGCTTTAATCGAATCGCCCACCGCCAATACATCCTTCATGGATTTCGGGGCCGGAAATGAATATTCGCGTGCCGGCAAAACCGCCTCGGTTTTGTATCCGAAGGACACCTGTGCTTCGTCATCAGTGACTTCGACTACCGTACCTTCGACTACACTACCTTTGTGAAACTCGCTCATTTCCATTTCTTCCAGCATTTTGTTCATGTCTTCCATTACTTCCAATACCTCCTCGATTATCCAATCCGGGGTGGACGCTCCTGCCGTAACACCGACTTTCATATCGGAACGAAACCACGAAATCTGCAACTCGGACGCTGTTTCGATGTGGTAGGTCATTTTGCCCGACTGGGCTGATATCTCTGCCAAGCGGCGCGTATTGCCGCTGTTCTTACCCCCTACCACAATCATCACATCGACCTCGTCGGCCAGCAATTTGACGGCCGCTTGGCGTTCGGCTGTCGCATTGCAAATCGTTTTATGTACGTCCACTCGCGTCGCTTTCTCGGACACAATCGCCAGCATTTGCCGGAATGTCTCCTGGGAAAACGTCGTTTGGGACACAATACTGACGTCATCCATCCGGGGGAGATTGCGTAAATCTTCCGGGGATTCCGCCACCAGTGCCTGTCCCAACGCCCATTCGGCAATACTCCGTACCTCCGGGTGATTCTTTTCACCGAAAATAATCACCCTTTTCCCGGCCGTTACCAAACGGTGCGCTTCTTGCTGTGCACGCAACACAAACGGGCATGTCGCATCGATAATCTTTAGTTTTTTTTCATCTGCTCTATTATAACACGTCGGACCGACTCCGTGGGAACGAATAATAATTGTACCGCTGTCGATGTCTTCCAGATTATCTACGTATCCGACGCCGCGCTCGGCAAGTCGACGTACCATCTGCGGGTTATGAATAATCGGCCCCAAGGTAACCGTCCTATCCCCCGCTGTATAGGCGTTTTCCGCAATTTTAATTGCCCGTTTCACCCCGTAACAAAACCCGAGGCTCGACGCCACAATGACCTTCATTTGCCTATCTCTCCGTATTTTTCGATACTCTTTTGCATCTCATTTCTAACCAAATCGTTAATTTCCTTAATCTTTTCTTTACTTACCTCTTGCTTCTCGACTGCAATCGGCGTGCTGATGACGATTACAGGACCGCCATTTTCTCGCGGATTTTCCGATCCGATAATCGTTATCGGTATAATCGGTGCCCCGATACGCAATGCCAAGGAGGCCATACCGTTATGAAAGCGACCGATGCGGTTACCGCGCACGCGCGTCCCTTCCGGAAAAATCCCGAGCAGGTCTCCCCGCCGCAGGACGCCGAAGGCCTGCTTCATCGCTTGGCGATCCACATGCCCCCGCTGAAGCGGAAAGGCCCCGAGCGCACGACAAATTTTCCCTAATACATAGTTGCGAAACAACTCTTCTTTCGCAATAAAATACGCCATCCGGGGAATCATCCCGCCAATCAGTACCGGATCCCAATTGCTGCTGTGGTTGGGCGCCAAAATACCGGCTCCCGTCATCGGGATATTTTCAATTCCGTAAACCCGGGTACCGAAGCAACGGAAGGTAATCCATTGAAATAACGCTTTGACGATGTTAATGAACATGGTGCATCACCTGCTCCGCCCAATCGACCAGTACGCCAACCGTTTCCGCCGCCGTCATCTCGCTGTTATCCAGCAAGCGGGCGTCGCCTGCTTGCCGCAAGGGAGACACTTCGCGCTCACTGTCTTGCCGGTCGCGGCGCGAGATGGCTTCCTTCAGCGCCTCCAGCCCGGCGGTTGTCAGCGTCTGCCCTTTCCGGCTTTGCGCCCAACGGCGACGAGCGCGCACCTCGGCCGATGCGGTCAAAAATACTTTCAATTGCGCATCGGGTAGCACAACTGTACCGATGTCCCGACCGTCCATGACAACGCCGCCTGCCTCGGCCATTGCCCGTTGTTCTTGCACCAGCAAACGCCGGACACATGGATATGCGGCAACAATCGACACAGCGGCCGACACCTCCTGCGTCCGCAAAAACGCAGTCACGTCACTACCGTTTACAGATACGCGTGCGCCGCTGATGCGCACCGTCAATCCGTCTACCGCCCGGCAAACCGCCTGCGCGTCAGTCAGTATGACGCCTGTCCGCTGCAGCTCATAGGTGACGGCCCGGTACATCGCTCCCGTATCAATGTAAATATACCCCAACCGTTCGGCCAAGACGGCGGCCACCGTACTTTTTCCGGCTCCCGCCGGACCGTCAATTGCTATCGTAATGGCTTTCATGATCCTGCCTTCCCGCTTCGCTTCCCGCCACAAATCCCGTAGAAAACGCCGCTTGCAAATTATATCCGCCCGTGTTCGCATGAATATCGAGTACCTCGCCGGAAAAATACAAGCCGGGACACAACTTCGATTCCATGGTGCTCGCCTGTACCTCTTTGATACAAACGCCCCCTGCCGTGACAATCGCTTCCCGCAACGGTCGCGTCGCGACAATCGGAAAGGGCCACTCCTTGCCGATAGCCACCAACGCTTGCCGCTCCGCTCGCGTCAACTCCGCCGCGATCCGCGTCGGCGCAACACCGGCCGCCTCGAGCAGCGGCACAATCATCTTTTGCGGCAACAAATCCTGCAGCGCATTCCCCAACATTTTGCGCCGATGCGTATCCATATCGCGCTGTATACGGCGTGCCAATTGCTCCGCCGACAAGGCCGGTTTCACATCCAGCAACATTCGGACTTGCCGCTTTTCCTGCAAGGCCGCCGAGGCCTGTCCGCTCAACGAGAGGACAATCGGACCGGAGAGTCCGAAATGGGTAAACAACATCTCACCGCGCAATGTTTCCTGCCGCCGACCGTCGACTTCCAATGTCAATTCCACATTTCGTAACGACAGTCCTTGCATCGAGGCCGCCGTACTGCCTTCCGTAACCAGCGGAATCAACGCCCCGTGCGGCGCCGCAATATGGTGCCCCAGCTGTTCCGCCAGCCGCCAACCGCTGCCGTCCGATCCCGTTTGGGGATACGAAGCGCCGCCCGTTGCGATGATAACCGCATCCGCCGCATAGTGATTCCCCTCGGTCGTGACGGCAGTATAGCGAGCTCCATCTCGTCGCAGTGATTGCACTGCTGACGACGTATGTATCGTCACTCCCGCCCGCTGCAAGCGTGTGCGAAAAAAAGATCGTACTTCCTGCGCCGAATCACTAACGGGAAAGACTCGACCTCCACGTTCCACCTTTGTCAACAAACCGTTTTCGTGCAGCCGCTCCAGCAAGTCTTGATTGGAAAGACGGCGATAGGCGCCGTACAAAAACTTCCCGTTGCCCGGCGTTTCCGCAATAAATTCATCTATCGGTCGTGCATTGGTAATATTGCAACGGCCTTTCCCTGTCAACCCCATTTTCAACCCGGTCTGCGGCATCTTTTCAAGCACGACCACATGCGCACCTTGCTCGGCCGCCGCCCACGCAGCCATCTGGCCCGCTGCGCCGCCACCGATGACAAGCACTTGCTTAGGTGTGGATACACGCATACAGCTCTTCCACCTCCGTCGGTGTCAATTTGCGGTAACTGCCGCGCTTGACCCCCTGCAAAGTCAAGCCTGCATAACGGACTCGTTTCAAATTATGCACCCGCAAGCCGAAATGCTCGCACATACGACGAATTTGACGATTTCGCCCTTCGTGAATCGTCAGGTATATCGTCGTGATGCCGGTCTTGGCATCCCACTCTGCCGCCTCCACTGTGGCCGGCGCGGTCATGCCGTCAGCCAATGCCACACCGTCACGAAAGGCCTGTAAAATCCGTTCGCCGACAGGCGACTTGATTCGAATCTCATACTCTTTTTCCACTTCGGATGACGGATGCTCCAGCCCGTGCGTCAACGTCCCGTCATTGGTGAGCAGCAACAAGCCTTCCGTATTCAAATCCAATCGTCCGACGGGGTAAATTCGCTCGCGGATACGTCCCAAGTAGTCCATAATCGTCCGACGCTGCTGCGGATCGGCGAGCGTGGTAAGAACGCCCTTGGGTTTGTTCAGTAAATAGTATACCGGCTCCGGCATCACCAGCGGTTTTCCGTCCACTGTGATTTTATCGCGGCGACCGTCCGCTTTACTCCCCAACTCCTTCACGATTTTTCCGTTCACCCGCACTCGTCCTTCGGCAATCCACGCTTCCGCTTTACGCCGTGATACAATACCGGCGGCGCTAATCAGCTTTTGCAGTCGTTCCTTCATTCTCTATCCTTTCTCTGTCCGGCACAGTATCATCCCAACCTGTTTTGCGCCGAAACAGCGGCGTCACATCATACAAAATCGGGCGTCCCGGAAGCGCCGCCCGTCCGCATTCCATAATCATATCCCGCTCCAACAGCGTGGCAATGGAGCGTTCACTGCCGACCCCGCGCAACTGCTCGATTTCCGCGCGCGTCACCGGCGCCCGATACGCCACGACGGCCAATGTCTCCAGCGCGGCATTACTCAATGTGAGCGGCGGGGCATACGTCGCCTTCAAACATTCTCCGTAGACTGCTTTTGTACACAATTGCCAGCCGCCGCTCGTCATCCGCACTTCCGTACCGACGGCCGCATTCTCCGCATGCCGTCGCGCCAATTCTTGCAATATCGCCTCCGCCGCCGCCGGCGAGACGCCGATGACTTCCGCCGCCGTCGCCGACGAGACCGGCTCGCCGGCAACAAAAAGCAGCGCCTCCGCCAAGGCCACTTGCTCATCCTTGATTGATATACTCATGACTCCCTTTCATATACAATGCCGCTCCGTCATCAGCCAACAAAATCCGCCCGCGTCGTACTTCCTCCAAAATGATTAAGAACGCCGTGATTTGATGTAATTTTTGCGGCAACGAGAGCAAATACTGCAAGACATCGACCGTTCCCGCCCGCAATCGCTCCTTCAACTCCGCCTCAACCGCAGCCGTCGATACGACTTCCGGCGCAATCGTATGTACCGAAGTCTCGCGTTCCTGCCACTCCGTCAATCGCTCCCAAACGGCCCGCAAGCGTCCCGCCGAGATACCGCCACGCACCTGTGTCGAACGCAACACTGTCGGTGAGCGCTCCAAGGCGTTTTCACCGCCTGCGAGCCTGCGCACGATTTCTTCCTTCAGCCGAAGTACTTCCTCATGGGCGCGGATTTGTTCCGCCAAGTCCGTCCGCGGATCTTCCTCCTCGTCCGTTGCAGCCCGCGGCAACAGCATGGCGGCCTTAATCGCCAGCAATGTCGCGGCCATCTCAAAAAACGAGGTCGCCAATTGTAAATCCGCTTCACGCGCCAACGTCAAGTATGACATATACTGCGTCACAATCAGATGAATCGGAATATCCGCAATATCGATTTGATTTTTTTTGACCAAATGCACCAATAAATCCAGCGGGCCGTCAAACACCGGCAGCTCCACTCGATAATCCGCCGTTTGCGCTGTCATCACATCTGTTCTCTTTCCTGTATTTCTTCTTATTATATACGATAGTCGGATAAATTCACAAAAAAAGGAGCCGCAGCTCCTTTTTTAGCGAAACAATCTCCTGATAACGCCGACAAAAGCCCCCAGCAACGCCAGCATAATAAATACGCCGCCGAACAACAACACGGCTACCGCCACCCCGACGGCAATCGCCACCGTCCTCCAGCGCTTGCCTTCCAACCAACTGCTTCGTTCCAACAAATCGTCGATTGTTTTTTCCCGTTCACCGTTGGCCTCATACGTCACCCCCTGAAACGCCTGCTGCTCCGTTTCCGAGATTTTTCGTGCCTCTTTCGTCTCCGTCTGCTCCTGATCGAATCCCGTCATATCATCCCTCCCGTTCGTAATTATACTTCATCCAACAACTTCATCAGCAACTGATTGACCAGCTGCGGATTGGCTTTGCCCTTGGTTTCTTTCATCGTTTGACCGACCAAGAACCCGACCGCTTTCTTCTTACCGGCACGGAAATCCTGCACGGACTGCGGATTGGCCGCAATGACCTCGCGAATGATGGTTTCCAATGCCCCCGTATCGGAAATCTGCTGCAATCCCTTTTCTTCAATAATCACCGCCGCATCCTTGCCGGTGCGCCACATCTCTTCAAACACCGATTTGGCAATCTTCCCGGAAATCGTACCATCATGCACCTTGGCCAACATCCCCGCCAGTTGCTGCGGCTGTACCGGCGCCTGTGCCGCACTGACCTGTGCCTCATTGGCCAGCCGCGCGAAATCGCCCATCAGCCAATTTGCCACATCTTTGGCATCTCCGCCGGCACCGACCGCCATATCAAAGTACTCCGCAATATCCTTCTTCGCCGTGATTTGCTCCGCATCATAGCGTGACAACTCATACTCACGCATCAAGCGATCACGCCGTGCATCCGGCAACTCCGGCAAAGCTCGGCGGGCGGACTCGATATAGTCATCCGTAATAGTAAACGGCACCAGGTCCGGTTCCGGGAAATACCGATAGTCATTGGCTTCTTCTTTCGAACGCATCGAACGCGTCACACCGGCCGCTTCGTCCCACGTCCGTGTTTCCTGCACAATGCGTTCCCCGTCTTCCAGCGCTTCCGCCTGCCGCTGTGCTTCATATTCGATACTGCGCTCAACACCGCGCAACGAGTTGATATTTTTCATCTCGACCTTGGTGCCCAGTTTTTCCGCCCCGACTTCCCGCACGGACACATTGGCATCACAGCGCAGACTGCCTTCTTCCATCTTACAATCCGACACATCCAGATATTCCAGAATCGAGCGCAGTTTTTCCATATAGGCGCGTGCTTCCGCTGCCGTTCGTAAGTCCGGCTCCGATACGATTTCCAACAGCGGTACTCCCGTCCGATTGTAATCGACAAACGAATAGTCCGATGTCGTAATCGTCTCTCCGCTATGTACCAACTTGCCGGCATCTTCTTCCATATGAATTCGCGTAATACCGATTCGCCGCACTTCGCCGTCGACCTCGATATCCAGGTAGCCGTGTTCGGCAATCGGTAAATCATACTGTGAGGTTTGGAAGTTTTTCGGCAAGTCCGGATAATAATAGTTCTTGCGGTCGAATTTGGTAAAATTCGCAATTCGGCAATTCAGCGCCACACCGACCCGTACCGCATATTCCAACACCTTGCGGTTCAGTACGGGTAAGACGCCCGGCAGTCCCAAGCAGACCGGGCACACATTGGTGTTCGGTGCCGCCCCGAATTCCGCGCGACATCCGCAAAAAATCTTGGTTCGGGTTTTTAACTCCGTATGAACTTCCAACCCGATGACACTTTCATATTTCATCCCATGGCCTCCTGACTCGGCATGCGGGTATACTCCGGATGCGCCGTTTCAAATGTATATGCCACTCGCAACAGTGTTTCTTCCGAAAGATTCGGTCCGATGATTTGCATGCCGACCGGCAAGCCTGCCGCTATGCCGCACGGAATGCTGATAGCCGGAATCCCTGCCAAATTGACCGGTACCGTGCACACGTCTTCCATATACATCGCCAACGGGTTATCGATTTTTTCGCCGAAACGGAATGCCGTATCCGGTACGGTCGGCGTAATCATCACATCGACCTGCGCAAATGCGCGGGTAAAGTCCTCTTTGATAAGCGTCCGTACCTTGAGTGCTTTCAGGTAGTACGCATCATAGTACCCCGCACTCAGCACATAGGTACCGAGCATAATTCGGCGTTTGACTTCCGCGCCGAACCCTTCGCTGCGCGTTTTCTTGTACATGTCAATCAAATTATCCGCCGGCGTACGCATTCCGTAGCTGACACCGTCATAACGGGCCAGATTGGAGCTGGCTTCCGCCGGAGCAATGATATAGTACGCCGCAATCGCATACTTAGCCCGCGGCAACGAGACCGGCACCAGCGTCGCTCCTTGTTCTTCATAAAAACGCAACGCCGCTTGTACCGCGTCTTTGACCGGTGCGGAAATACCTTCCCCGAAAAACTCTTCCGGCACGCCGACTTTCAAGCCTTTGACATCGGCAACCAGGGAGCGGGTATAATCCGGTACCTCTCCCGGAATGCTCGTGGAGTCTTTCGGGTCATGACCGCTGATGGCATTCATGACCAACGCACAGTCCCGAACGTCGCGTGTCAACGGACCGATTTGGTCAAGCGACGAGGAAAACGCCAACAAACCGTAGCGAGAAACACGACCGTAGGTAGGCTTGAGACCGACGACGCCGCAATAGGAAGCCGGCTGGCGGATGGACCCGCCGGTATCCGACCCCAATGTCCACAAGGCGCTTCCCGCCGCTACCGCCGCGGCGCTGCCGCCGCTCGATCCGCCGGGCACATGGTCGGTATGCCACGGATTTCGTGTCGGCCCGAAGGCCGAATTTTCCGTCGAACTGCCCATGGCAAATTCATCCATATTCAACTTGCCGAGCGATACCAACCCGCTTGCCTTCAACTTGGCAATGACCGTGGCATCATACGGCGCGACAAAACGCTCCAGCATCCGCGAGGCCGCCGTCGTCGGCTGGCCGGCCATACACATATTATCCTTAATCGCTCCCGGTATGCCCGCCAACGGACTGATGGCTTCTCCCCGCGCGATATCGGCATCCACCGCCTTGGCTGCTGCCAACGCCGCCTCGTACGAATCGGACAAATACGCATGAATCTGCGGCTCTGTTTTCTCTTTTTGTGCCCACACCGCGTTCATCAACTCGACCGCTGAAATCTCCTTGGCCGTCAGTCGCCGATGGCACTCATGAATCGTGAGTTGTTCCATGCCGCCCTCCTATATCACTTTCGGTACTTTAAAATACTCTTCATTGCGTTCCGGCGCATTTTGCAACGCCGCTTCATGTGCCAGCGACTCATGCGGCTCGTCTTCGCGCCATACATTACGCAATTCCACCGCATGTACGGTCGGTGCCACCTCAGCTGTATCCACTTCATTCAACGTTTCCATATACGTCAAAATAGTATCCAATGAATCCCTCATCGTCGTTGCCGCCTGCTCCGACCAATCCAAACGGGACAAGTGAGCGACCTTGGCCAACTCCTCTGCTGTCAGTTTCATATACGCGCCTCCTGTTTTTTCCTATTATATCACACCGCTATTGTCGACCGCGTTCTCGTCGCCATCCAGCGCGGCTTGTAATTCTTGTTCCGACCATATCGCAATGCCAAGCTTTTGCGCCTTGGCCAGTTTACTGCCGGCGTCCGCTCCTGCGATGACCAGCGTCACGTTTTTACTGATGGCGGATAATACCGTGCCGCCTTCACTCTCAATTCGGACTTTAGCTTCATTGCGGGTATACTGCTCCAATTTTCCTGTCAATACCACCCGCTCTCCTGCAAAGACGCCACCTGTCGTACGTGTGACAGATTGGGACAAGTCCACACCGGCGGCCTCGAGTCGCTGCAGAAGCACGCCCGTCTCCGGCAAATGCAGGTACGCGTATAAAGCGCCGGCTGTTTTTTCGCCGATACCTTCAATCGCTTTGAGTTCTTCTTCGCTCGCCTGCATCAACACGGTCATCGTCGGATACGCCTCTGCCACCAGTTGCGCGGCCTTGGCTCCGACAAACCGAATGCCGAGTGCAAAAAGTAACCGCCCCAATCCGCGGGCGCGACTGGCTTGAATCGCCGCCACCAGATTCTGTGCCCGCTTTGCACCGAACAACGGTAACGACTGCAGCATCTGCGGCGTCAAATCATAGTAATCGGCGGGACCGGCCACCAGCTCGGCTGCCAACAGATGATCGACGACCGAAGGTCCCAGACCGTCGATATTCATGGCGTTCCGCGAGGCAAAATGCACCAAGCACTCACGCATGACGCCCGGACAGTGCGGATTTGAGCAGCGATACGCCGCTTCCTCACTGCGCACCGCCGGACTTTGACAAATCGGGCATACTGTCGGCATGACAAAGACGGTTTCCGCGCCGCTTCTCCGTTCCGTACAGACCTTGCCAATTTCCGGAATAATTTCTCCTGCCTTGTGTATGACGACCGTGTCCCCGACACGCACATCCTTGGCGGCTATATAGTCCGCATTGTGAAGTGTCGCCCGACGCACCAACGTCCCCGCCAACCATACCGGTTCCAAATCCGCCGACGGTGTCAGTACCCCCGTCCTCCCGACGGTCACGACGATGCGTTCCACACGCGTCACGGCCTGCTCCGGCGGGTACTTGTACGCAATGGCCCAACGCGGATCCTTGCTCGTATGACCGAGTTCTTCCTGCAAGGAAAAATCGTTGATTTTAATCACCATGCCGTCCGTGTCATACGCCAAATCGTGCCGTGCCGTCTCCCAATGCCGTACTTGCTCATCAATATCATCCGCCGTCCGACACAGCCGATGATGCGGATTGACGGGAAAACCGTCTGCGGCCAACCGCTGCAACAACTCTTCTTGTGAACGGATGCCCGCATCCGCCGGTGTGCCCAACGCATAGGCAAAAAAACCGAGCCGCCGCCGTGCTGTTACTTTCGGGTCCGTTTGTCGTAGCGACCCCGCCGCCGCATTGCGACAATTCGCGAACGGCGGTTCACCCGTTTCATCGCGCTCCCGATTGAGTTCCGCAAACGCCTCGCGGGGCATGTACACTTCTCCACGCACCTCCCAGTGTGCGGGCGCGTCTGTCAACCGCCACGGAATCTCGCGAATCGTCTTGACATTGGCCGTAATATCTTCTCCGACACGCCCGTCACCACGAGTTACGCAACGCACCAGGTACCCGTCCTCATATACCAAATTTACCGCCAGACCGTCGATTTTGAGCTCCGTTACAAACGCCGGCACCGCGCGTCCCAAATCGTCCTGCGCCCGCTTAATAAACGCCCGCACCTCCTCCATCCCGAACGCATTGCTCAGACTGAGCATCGGCGTCGTGTGTGTAACCTTGGCAAACGCCTGCGCCGCATACCCGCCGACATGCTGTGTCGGTGATTCCGGTGTAACCAGCTCCGGATACTTTGTCTCCCAATCAAGCAATTCACGATACAGTCGGTCATACTCATAATCACTGATTTCAGGCGCGTCCAGTACATAGTACAAATAACTGTGATGTAATAATTCCTGTTGCAATTGCCGCACACGCCGGGCAATGTCCTGTTCCGTCATTTCTTACTCCTTCGTCAGCGGGGCGAATTTGACCATCACCAAGCGAACCCCTTGCGTCGGAAATTCCAACTGCAACTGCATACGTTCGCCTTCCCCGCGTACCTCCAATACTGTCCCGACTCCCCATTTGGCGTGCTTGACCCGATCGCCCGCCTGCCAGTCATAGCGTGCGGACGCTTTCGGTTTCGGTCCCTGATGCACGACGGACAACCCCGCTATCGTATGCCGGCTCTCCCGCTGCCGATGCGCCGCTCCCTGCCGATCGGAAGCTCGTTTCGGCGTCCTCGTTTCCACCAATTCCGTAGGAATTTCCGCCAAAAATCGGCTCGGCAGATATGGCGTTGTCGTGCCGAATGTCGTCCGCATCCCCGCATGCGTCAGGTAGAGCCTGTGCTCCGCTCGCGTGATTCCCACGTAACACAGGCGCCGCTCTTCCTCAAGCTCCGCCTCATCCAAAAACGTCCGCGCATGCGGAAACAAGCCTTCATCCATACCGATTAAGAAGACCGCGGGAAACTCGAGCCCTTTGGCACTGTGCAAGGTCATCAGCGTCACCCGTGAAGATTGATTGTCATATTGATCGACATCATTGACCAAGGCGACTTCTTCCAAAAATTCCGTCAGTGTTCCGCCGTTTTCCGCATCAAACTCTTTGGCCACCGACACCAACTCACCCACGTTTTCGACGCGGCTTTCTCCTTTTGTATCTTTCGCATTCAGTAGCGACGAAATGTAGTCCGTCTTCGTCAATACTTCTTCCAGCAAATCCGAGACGGGACCGGTCGCCGCCAAATTCATCATCTCCAGCAAAAACGCGCCGAAAGCGGTCACTTTGTACTCCGCCTGCGCCCCCAATCCGGGAATCGCATCTGCCGCCATGACCGCCTCAAAAAACGAGACGCCCGTCTCCGCCGCATACGCCTCCAAACGTTCCACCGTCGTCGCACCGATGCCGCGTTTCGGCACATTGATAATGCGCTTGACACTGATATCGTCACGCGGATTTTGCAACGCTTTCAAGTACGCCAGTACATCTTTGATTTCCTGTCGATCATAGAACCGCGTGCCGCCGACAATCGTATACGCGATACCGCTGCGCACAAACGCCTCTTCAATCGCACGTGACTGCGCGTTCGTTCGATACAATACCGCGACATCACCGCGTGCCGTACCGGCCTCCCCCAGACGCTCAATCTCCGCCGCGACAAATTGTGCCTCGTCGCGCTCGCTGACCGCTTCAAAATAGCAAATCTTCTCCCCGCCGCTACGGTCCGTCCACAACTTTTTGGGCGGACGATTGGAATTGTGGCGAATGACTTCATTGGCCGCGGTCAAAATGGTCTCCGTCGAGCGATAATTCTGCTCCAGCTTAATCAGCTTGGCGCCCGGATAGTCCCGTTGAAAATCAATGATATTTTGAATATCCGCGCCGCGCCAAGAATAGATGCTTTGGTCGACATCCCCGACGACGCAAATATTTTGCTTCTCTCCGACCAACATCCGCGCCAAAATATACTGTGCATGGTTCGTATCCTGGTACTCGTCAATCAAGATATAGCGAAAACGGTTCCGATATTTTTGCCGCAGTTCCTCATCCTGTTGCAAGAGTTGTGCCGGCAAAAGCAGTAAATCATCAAAATCCAACGCATTATTCGACGTAAGTACGCGTTCGTACCCGGCATACACATCAGCTACCTTGCCGGCGTAAAAATCATCCGCCTCCGCACGCATGTCCTTGGCCGACTGCAGTGCGTTTTTCGCATTGGAGATCCGGCTTTGAATCGCGGACGGCTGAAACTGCTTGTCATCCAAATTCTGCTCACGCAAAATGGCTTTGATGACTTGCTTGGTGTCCTGCGCATCGTAAATCGTAAATTGATTGGTATACGCGGGCAAGCGCGAGATTTCCCGCCGCAAAAACCGGGCACCGAACGAGTGAAAGGTGCTGATCCACATATGTTCCGCTTGCGGCCCGACCAACTCCGCGACACGTGCTTTCATCTCCTTGGCCGCCTTGTTGGTAAAAGTAATCGCCAAAATCGAATACGGCGATACCCCCTCCTCCAGCAAGCGGGCAATCCGGCACGTCAGGGCCTTGGTCTTGCCGGAGCCTGCACCCGCCAAAATCAGAAGCGGACCGGACGTCGTCAACACGGCTTCCCGCTGTTTATCATTTAATGTATCCAAATAATTCATATTTACCCCGAATAAAAAAGAGTTGCCGAAGCAACTCTTTAGACCGCACCGAGCAGCGGCGGCACAATTTGCTTCTTGCGCGACATCACACCCGGCAAGTGAACACTGCCGTCACGCGGCTCGGTCGCAAATGCCCGTGCCACCCAGGCATCAATACCCCCGACAAATAACAACTCGGTTTCTTCCTGCAAAATATCGGTCACCATCAGAAATGACGCCAGGTATCCGTGTGCGCTCCGATCCGCTTCCATCAATCGATGCAGCTCGTCCCGGCGGGCCAGTATCGGTGCCGTATCCATCACGGAAAGCTGCGCAACGGAAAAAGTCTGCTCGCCCGCCATGAATTCTTTTTTATCCGTCTGTACCCATTGTTCCACCGGAATATCGGAGACATCCGCCCCCGCTTTCAGCATATTCATACCGTATTCTTCATAATCAACATCCGCCAGCTTGGCCAACGCCTTAACCGCCAATTTGTCCCGTTCCGTGCACGTCGGCGACCGGAATAACAACGTATCCGAAATAATCGCCGAGAGCATCATGCCGGCAATTTCCTGCGGAATATGCACCTGCGCCCGTTCAAACATCCGGAACAGAATCGTTGCCGTGCAACCGACCGGTTCAACGGAAATAAAAATGGGCTTTTCCGTTTCAAAATCACCCAGGCGATGATGGTCAATCAAAGCCACGACATCCGCGTCCCGCACACCGTCAATCGACTGTTTGCGTTCATTATGATCGACCAGTACTACTTGCTGCCCTGCGGCAAACTCCGTGCACAACGGCGGCTCCGTCAAGCCGAAAGAACGCAAGGCAAACCGCGTCTCTTTGTTGATTTCACCGGCCCGCACCGCTTTGGCTGCGCGTCCCGTCTCGGTATATAAATACGCGCACGCAATCGCCGAACCGATGCTGTCGGTATCCGGACTTTTGTGTCCTGCGACTAAAATTTCATTCATTATGTATCACCTCATATTCATATTGTACCACGTATACCCGCCAATACGAAAAGTGCAGCCGAAACTTTCTTCGGCTGCACCTGATTGGCGATTATTGTTTATGGCCGACCTGCTCGACCATATAGAACAAAATCGGAATAAAGAATATTCCGAGCAAGGTCGCAGTCAGCATACCGAAGACTACGGTTATCCCCATTTCCGAGCGAGACACACTGCCGGCGCCCGTTGATAACGCCAAGGGCAAACAGCCGATAATAAAGGCCAACGACGTCATCAAAATCGGTCGCAGACGAATAATCGACGCCTCTACGGCCGCTCTGGTGAGTTCCATCCCCTTATCAACTCGAATTTTTGCATATTCGACAATCAAAATCGCATTCTTGGCCGCCAGACCCACGATGGTCAACAGCCCGATTTGGAAATAAATGTCATTATTGACATGTAGCAGCCAACCGAAGAACGATGCACCGAAAATCCCCGTCGGTACACTCAACAGCACCGCAAACGGTACTTTCCAGCTCTCGTACAAGGCGGCCAACGCCAAGAACACGAAAAGCATTCCCAACGCCATGACATACAGCATCTGGTTGCCGGCTTTTTTCTCCTGGGCCGACTGGTCGGCAAACTCATATCCGTAGCCTTGCGGCAACACCTGCGCCGCGACTTCTTCCAATGCCCGGAGTGCCTGTCCCGAACTGTATCCCGGTGCCGGCGAGCCGCCGATTTTCATCGCGGGATAGTTATTGAACCGCGTCGAGACCGCCACCGAACCGGTCCGTTTCGGTTCGATGAAACTGCTCAACGGTATCATTTCACCTTTCCAATTTCGCACTTGCAAATCCCGATTTGCTTCCGGTGACATCCGGAAGTCCTGATCGGCTTGCGCGACCACCTTGAAATTTCGGCCGAACGTTTCAAAATCGTTAATCTGCAAGCCGCCGTAGAACATCTGCAAGCTGGCGAATACATCCGAAATATTTACGCCGGCTTGATGGACCTTGTCGCGGTCGATATCAAACCGATAAGCCGGTGTGTCGACGCGAAACGTTGTATACGCCTGCGCGATTTCCGGGCGTTCATTGACTGCCGCCAAAAACTGCTGTCCGACACCGAACATAGCTTCATTGCTGTCCCCGATTTTATTTTCAATATACATCGAGAAACCGCCCGTCGCTCCGAGCCCCGGAATCGGCGGCGGATTCAATGCCAGAATCCGTGCTTCCGGTGTCTGCATGCCGAAGGCAAACGCCTTACGTATGACCGCATTGACACTGAGTTCGGACGATTTTCGCTCATCCCAATGACTGAGTTTGACAAAAGCCAGACCGCTGTTTTGCTTCGGACCGCCGGACAGAATATCAAACCCGGTTACGCCCATCGTCGTTTCTACGCCCGGCTGCTCGCCGATAAACCGGACAAACCGCTGAATCACCGCATCGGTTCGCTTACCGGTCGCCCCTTCCGGCAGATTGACGGAAACGATAAAGTACCCGTTATCTTCCAGCGGCACAAACGCCGTCGGCATACGCAAGAAGAAAAACACCGCCAAACCGGTAATCGCCACCAGCGACAGCAACATCGCCCCACTCACGCGAATCATCCGCTCCAGCACCTGCTCATAGCGCACGAGCAAGCGGTCAAACGCCGCATTAAAGCGATCGAAAAATCGTTCCAATGCGTTCTTTTCACGAGACGACTCTTTCCGCTCCGATAGTATCGTCGCGCACAGCGCCGGTGTCAGTGTCAGCGCCACAAAGGCGGATATCGCCACCGATACCGCAATCGTCAACGCAAACTGCTTGTACAATCCCCCCATGATTCCGCCGGCAAACGCGACCGGAATAAATACGGAGCACAGTACGACCGCCACACCGATAACCGGTCCCGACACCTTTTTCATCGCTTCTTCCGTGGCCTCCCGTGGCGAACGGCGGTGATAGCGCATTTCAAACTCGACGGCCTCGATAACAACGATGGCATCGTCGACGACCAAGCCGATAGCCAAAACCATGGCAAACAGCGTCAAGGTATTGATGGTAAACCCGAGCACTTCAAACGCGACAAATGTACCGAGTAAGGATACCGGTACCGCCAACATCGGAATCAGCGTCGCTTTCCAGCTCTGCAGGAACAAAAATACAATCAGCGCAACCAAGAGTAACGCTTCAAAAAAGGTTTCCAACACCGACGTCAACGAAGCGGTAATAAATTCCGTATTATCCAGTGCAATCCGGTACTCCATATCCTCCGGGAAAGACCGGGCCGCCTGTGCCAATTTTTCTTTGATTTCACCGACAGTCTCCAGCGCATTGGCATCACTTGTCAATGAAAAGGCCATCCCGACTGCCGGAAGTCCGTTGGAGCGCGCAATAAAGTCCTGATTGAGCGCACCGAGTTCGACACGAGCCACATCGCCCAAGCGTATCAGGCTGCCGTCCGGATTGGTTTTGACCACGATTGCGGCAAATTCTTCCGGTTGGATTAAGCGTCCCTGCACCGTCACCGCATACTGAAACTGTTGCGAATCCGGGGCCGGATTCAACCCGATTGAGCCGGCTGCCGCCTGCTGATTTTGCGTCCGCACGGCGCCGATAATTTCGTTGGCCGTCAGCCCGTACTGCGCCATGCGGGTCGGATTCAGCCAAATATGCATCGCATAGTCCGAGCCGAACTCCTGTACATTGCCGACACCGCTAATCGACTTCAAGTCATCCATGTAGTTGAGGCTGAAATAGTTTTTCAAAAAGGTCGGTTCATAGGTTCCGTTCGGGCTGTACAGCGTCACCGCCAGCGCAAAGTCCCCGCTGGACTTCAGTACGGATACCCCCAATTGACGGACGGCATCCGGCAGCTGGGCATTGGCCTGCGCAACCCGGTTTTGCACCTGTACGGATGCCAAATCGGCATCCGTATCCGTATCGAACAAAATACTGAGCATATATAACCCGTTCGACGCACTCGAAGAGGTCATACTATCAAACCCGTCAATCCCGATGATTTGCTTTTCAATCGCTTGCGCGACCGTCTCGCCGAGTACTTCCGAGTTAGCCCCCGGATACATCGCAATGACGCGAACACTGGGCGGCGCAATCTGCGGATATCTGTCGACCGGCAGTTGCCACATCGACAGCAACCCGCCGATGGAAATCAGCAAGGCGATAACAATTGCAAAAATCGGACGCTTGATAAAGAAATGTGCCATTCGTCCTCCTTACTTCCCTACCGCGGCGGGAGCTCCCGTACTTGCGCCGGCGATATCTTCCTTGGTCAGCATATGTGCTTTGACCGTCTGACCGCTACGAATCTTGGCCTGTCCTTCGACCACGACGGTTTCCCCCGCACGCAATCCGTCCGTGACCACAATGTAGTCGCCGACAACACCGCCCGTATGCACTACTTTCTGGCTGACTTTATTGTCCGCATCTACCACCATAACCATTTCTTTATCCAGCATCGGCTGCAGCGCCTTGCGCGGAATCAAGATACTGCCGCGCGCAATCCGACCGTCCGACACAATATTGGCATACATGCCCGGACGCAATCGTCCGTCCGCATTGGCAAACACGGCGCGAACAACAAACTGTCCGCCGCCCGTCGCATTTTGTTCGACGACCTTCACCTCGCCCGTCTCACCATAAAGCGATCCGTCCGCCAAACGCAATTTCAGATTTTCTCCCCACGCGCCGTCATCTGCCTGTGCGCTCATCTGCAAATATTCCGTCTCGCTCAACCGAAACTGTACATACACCGGTGCCGACGACGTCAATGTGACCAGCGGCGTCACGCCTGCCGTGACCATCGTGCCTTCCGCCAAATCATCGACTCCCAGCACTCCGCTGAACGGCGCACGCACCACGGTGTCGGCGACATTATCCGCCGCCATCTCGGCCTGTGCTTCGCCGGCGGCTACGACTGCACGATACTGCTCGGTCATCGCCTGCTGCCGGGAGAATTGCTGCTCGGAAATCGCTCCCTGTTCCAACAACATTCGGTAGCGCTCCAAATCCCGCATTGCATTTTCATAGTTGGCCTTTGCCTGCGCGGTATTGGCACGCGCCGCCGCAAGGCCCGACTCATACTGGCGGGAATCAATGCGGAACAAAGGCTGTCCCGCCTCTACATACGTCCCGCCCGTCACGTATTTTTCAACGATATAGCCGTTGATACGGGCTTTGACACTGACCGACTGCAGCGGCATAATCGTCCCCGAGTATTCCGCCGTAATCGGCGTGTCGGATGTCGTCGCGACAAATGTATTAACCAGCGTTTCCGGAGGAGGACCGCCCGCGGGCTGTTTCCCGCACGACATCAGCAATACACTGACTGCCAATGCGCTGATGATGCCTACCGTCAACTTTCGTTTCATCTCGATTCCTCCTTGGGCTCATCGGGTATCATCCCGACGAACATAATCTCCAATAATGCCAATAAATCCTGCTCCGTCAGCGGCTCGCGCTTCACCAACCGTCGATACATATAGTCATGCGAAATCACTTGCATCAGTGCAATGACCGCCTGAACGGATATCTTCTTAATTCGATGCCGAGCCTGTTGCCCTTCCAGATACGCCTCCAGCTCCTGCCAATATGCCTGCGCCGCCGATTTAATTCGGTACGCAATCTGCGGATATTTCTGCAACAACTGTCCCTTTACCGGCAAGGTAATCAACGGATAGGAGCGGGATTGGAGCGTCACGCATGTACTGATACACTCCCGTACGGAAAGCGATTCGTCATGCGTCACCGCCCGCGCCTGCTGCACCACATCGCGCAACTGTGACAACAAAATCAACTCGACGATTTCTTCCTTGTCACGAAAATGTTCATACAATGTTCTCTTGCTGATTCCCACCGCCGTCGCCAACTGATCCATCGTAAAGTCATTCCCCGCATTCCCGATGGCCTTTTCGGCGGCATGTAAGATTTTCTCCCTCATCGGCGCCCCTCATCAGAAAACTCAAAATCAATTTACAGTACCAATTGTACCAATTTTACCGAGATGCGTCAATCATGTCCGCCACGTGAAGCTTCAAAATCGCCTTGCGCACACGTATCGGGCTGCCCACCGCCACCAACGGCCGATGCAAATCCCACGGATACATCACCACAAACACCCCCGTCCGCATACGAATATGTGCCTGCGACGCAATCGTCGCCGCATGAAAATACAAATCCCGCTCCGGATACGACTCTACCGGCTTCACGTCAGGCAGCACTGCCCAATCTATCCGTTCCTCGCCCTTCAGCAATACATGCACATCGAGATAGTCACGATGCGACTCCCATTTCCGCGCACGTTCCGGTTCGGTCAGGCTGTGCTCAAGATTGACATAATCCCGTCCGGAAAGCTCGATTCTTCCATCCTCCCACCTTTCCCAATCCTGCTCCGCTACCCACTGTAAGCGTTCGAGAAGGCGATTCGGCAAAGTATGCCGTTGTATCTCCCATTGTCCTAATACCCCTGTCATCACTCGTATCACCTTTTCTGTAGTACAAAAAAGGGACTGGAACCCTTTTCGTTCCAATCCCTTTACCGGTTTCCGTATGTCCGGTGCGGCCGCTTACATCATGCCGCCCATACCGCCCATGCCGCCCATACCCGGTTGCGGCATCGCCGCTTGTTCTTCCGGTTCGTCACCGACGATAGCTTCCGTCGTCAGGACCAAGGCCGCAATGCTGGCTGCATTTTGCAGCGCGGAGCGGGTAACTTTCGCCGGGTCTACGATACCGCTCTTGACCATGTCGACATATTCTTCGGTCAGCGCATTGAATCCGATACCCTTGCCGGCCGCTTTGACTTTGTCAACGACAATCGAGCCTTCCAAGCCGGCATTGTCGGCAATCTGCCGTACCGGTGCTTCAATGGCACGTTTGACCAGCTGTACCCCGGTCCGCACGTCGCCTTCCACCGCCAAGGTGTCCAACGTATCGATGATGTCCAAGTAAGTGGTACCGCCACCGGCTACAATACCTTCTTCTACGGCTGCCCGCGTCGCGTTCAATGCATCTTCCAGCCGCAACTTCTTATCTTTCAATTCAACTTCTGTCGCGGCACCGACTTCGATGACCGCTACCCCGCCTGCCAGCTTAGCCAGACGTTCCTGCAATTTGTCTTTATCAAATTCGGAGGTCGCTTCTTCATACTGCGAGCGAATCTGCGCGACACGAGCCTTGATTTCATCTGCATTGCCGGCACCGTCGACAATCGTCGTTTCATCTTTAGCGACACGGACTTGGCGGGCCGAGCCCAAATCCTCCAAGGTAACGCTGTCCAGCTTCCGACCCAAATCTTCCGTAATCACCGTACCGCCGGTCAAAATCGCAATATCTTCCAACATCGCTTTACGACGGTCACCGAAGCCCGGTGCTTTGACGGCGACCGCACGGAATGTACCGCGCAATTTATTGACTACCAACGTTGCCAATGCTTCGCCTTCGACATCTTCCGCAATAATCAACAATTCTTTGCCCGCTTGGACAACCTTTTCCAACGCCGGCAACAAATCGGCAATCGCTCCGATTTTACGGTCGGTAATCAGGATGTACGGATCGCTCATGACCGCTTCCATCTTATCCGCATCGGTCACCATGTACGGTGAAATATAGCCGCGATCGAATTGCATCCCTTCGACTACCGAAAGATGCGTCCCCATCCCTTTGGATTCTTCTACGGTAATCACCCCGTCTTTACCGACTTTTTCCATCGCATCGGCAATCAGTTGACCGACTTCTTCATCCCCGGCGGAAATCGAGGCAACCTGCGCAATCGCTTCCTTGCCTTCGACCGGCGTCGACTGTTCTTTGATGCCTTCTACCAATTGTTTGACGGCCAGCTCAATACCGCGTTTCAGTACCATCGGATTGGCACCGGCTGCCACATTGCGCATCCCTTCACGAATCATAGCCTGCGCCAACAGCGTCGCCGTCGTCGTACCGTCACCGGCAACATCGTTCGTCTTGGTCGCCACTTCTTTGACCAACTGTGCCCCCATGTTTTCCATCGCATCTTTCAATTCGATTTCGCGGGCAATCGTGACACCGTCATTGGTAATCGTCGGCGCACCGAATTTTTTATCCAATACGACATTGCGTCCTTTCGGCCCCAATGTTACTTTTACTGCGTCTGCCAGCGTATCAACGCCTTTGAGCAAGGCACGACGCGCTTCTTCGTTAAACAAAATCTGTTTTGCCATCGTACAATCTCTCCTTTATGATTCGACTGATTGAATTCACTACTTATTCGATAACGGCCAGTACGTCGCGTTCCGCAATCAACAGGAATTGTTCGTCATTGTCTTCAATGTCCGTCCCTGCATATTTGGCAAACAACACCTTGTCGCCGACTTTCAAATCCAACGGAATACGGGTACCGTTATCGGCCACTTTCCCCGGCCCTACTGCCAATACTTCGCCGCGTTGCGATTTTTTCTGTGCCGTATCCGGAAGCAAGATACCGCCTTTCGTTTTTTCTTCCGCTTCTACTACTTTAATCAACACTCGATCCGCCAATGGTTTCAGCATTTGGATAACCTCCTTTGTTTTTGTTAGCACTCATCTCCGTTGAGTGCTAATCGATGACTATATGATACCCCATCTGTATTAAAATTGCAAGTCCTTTTTTGCTTTTTTGACTTTTATTTTTCCGACGTCAGTTCCCGAATGATGCGCGTGGCCATCACCGTCATTTTACATCCGCGATTCATTGCCATGGTGCGCATCTTGCGATACGCTTCTTCTTCCGACACCCCGTACCGCTGCATCAATAATCCTTTCGCCCTCTCGACGGTTTTGCGTTCCGTCAGCGTCGTTTCCGCAAGTTGCTTGGCCGCTCGGATTTTCTCATGGTCCGCATACCGTTGCAGCGCAATCTGCGCGGTAATCTTCAAGGCAGTCTCGTCCACGGGCTTCAGCAGATATCCGTACACTCCCGATTCGCTTGCCTTAGCGACCAATTCGTCTTCGGCAAAAGCGGTCAACAGCATCACCGGTCCCAAGCCGTCGGCAGCAATTCGCCGTGCCGTCTGAATGCCGTCCATGCGTGGCATTTGGATATCCAAGACAAACAAATCCGGTCGTTTCGTCCGACCGAGCTCATACGCTTCCACTCCGTCTTTAGCGATACCGACGACCAGATAGCCCGCCTCTTCCAAGATTTCCGCCACGTCCATCGCGATGATACCTTCATCATCGGCAACGATTACCGTCCGCTTTGTCATACGTCCTCCCGGATTGTAAACACAACACAAGCACACACATTGCCCGCTACGTTTTGCAGCGTAAATCGGCCGCCCAAATTCGTTTCCGCCAAGTTTTTTACAATCTGTAACCCCAGATGACGGGCGCCGTCATCCGATTGAAGCGTGGCGAGATTCCCCCGATTTTCCACCGAGAAACAAATCTCTCCGCCCTCGCGTTGCAAGCAAGCGCGCACCCGATTCCCCACCGGAGCGCCGTTTTGCGCACCGTGCTCGCAGGCATTTTGCACCAACTCATGCACAATCATGCCGAGGGATACCGCCTGTGTCGACGGCAACAGAATTTCTTCGGCCGTACACTGCCAACTGATTTCCGCCCCCCGGTTCCATTCATGGCGCATCTGCACAAGCAGCTCATCAGCCACGGTGACGGCGTTGACAGTGTCGTTGACCTCACGCGCCAAAATCGTATGAATCGCGGCAATCGCCGCCACCCGGCGCTCGGTTTCCCGCAGTGCCTCGCGCACCTCCGGTGTACTTCTTCTCGCTTGCATCCGCAGCAGGCTCGCCACTGTTTGCAGATTATTTTTGACCCGGTGGTGCACTTCCTGTATCACGACATCCTTATGCAATAACTCGATTTCTTTTTTTCGCAACAAGGTAATGTCCCGCACAATCAGCAACACGCCGGTGACTTGTCCGCTGTCCAGCAGCGGCAATGCCGTTCCTTCCAATACGGTTTCACCCGACTCCCACTCTTGCGAAACGGGCACCCGCTCTTGGCGCGCACGCACGACAGGGATAATGTCGCTGCTTTCATCCAAACGAAGCCGAGGGCGCGATGCCGGTCGGTCGAGTAAATGCAACAACCGGGCAGCGACTTCGTTACGATAGACCATGCGCCCGCTTCGGTCATAGACAATTACCCCGTCCTGCGGCATGACATGCAATCGGTGCGCCGTAATCACGCTCGGCGAGAGCGCCAGCAATTTGACCGCCGCCTCAATCAGCACCTGCTCATTTGCCACCAGCCGCCCGTACATACCGACGCCCGCAATCGGCAGTCCCGCACTATCGAATACCGGATATACGGAAAGCGGCACCGGAATCCCTAAATGCGCTTCCTTGGTGCCGCATGTCGCCACGCCCCGCAACAACGCGGGCGCAATGATATGTTCATTGTGTAAACGGATGGCGTCCGCTTCATCCCCCAGGCTGATATACGTCCCGACGGAGGGTAATGCCCGATCCGCAATAAGGGCCGTTTCCGCCGTCTGCCCGCGAACGAACAGTAGCACTTCTTTGTGTGTCAAATCCGCCAAAAAAGGGAGCCACAGCGACGTCTCACGCAACATTTTCGCACCGACGGCACCGACATTTGTGCAGTTGAGATAATCATGCGTCGTAAAACTCATCCCTGCCTCCCGCCGGTAAACGGCAGACGCGGGTCGGCATTGAGCGACCAGTCCGCCGTATCCCCTCGTTGCCATTGGTAATACGCCCGCGCACCGATCATCACCGCATTATCGGTGCAAAGCCGTGCGGTCGGTGCCAACATACGCATGCCCAAAGGCTCCGCCGCGGCGGAGAGCCGCGCTCGCAAAGCGGAATTGGCCGCCACTCCGCCGGCCAGACAAATCGTCTCCCGCCCGCATGCCTGCGCGGCACGGACAGTTTTGTCCACCAGCACGTCTACCACCGCTGCCTGAAACGACGCGGCGACATCCTCCGGTGAATACCCTGCACCGATTTGCTCTTGGTGGTGCAAATAATTAATCACGGCGGATTTCACCCCGCTGAAACTGAAATCATAACTGTGTTCATGGCGTAACGCCTGCGGAAATTCGATGGCCTGTGGGTTCCCCTGTTGCGCCAAGCGGTCAATTTCCGGCCCGCCCGGGTAGGGGTACCCCATCACGCGGGCAATTTTGTCAAACGCTTCTCCGGCCGCATCGTCTTTAGTCTCCCCGAGCAAACGAAACTCATTATACGCCGGAATGTCGACCAGCATGGTATGACCGCCGGATACCACCAACGTCAAAAACGGTGGCACCAGTTGCGGATGCGCGACCAAATTGGCATACATATGCCCCTCCATATGATTCACTGCCAGCAGCGGCTTACCCGCGGCATAACTGAGCGCTTTCGCGGCCGCCACACCGACCAGCAATGCGCCGACCAAGCCCGGACCTTGGGTCACCGCTACCGCATCCGTTTCCGCCAGCGTCATACCGGCTTCCTGTAACGCCAAATCCACCACCGGTAAGACATCTTCCACATGATGCCGAGAGGCAATTTCAGGGACAACCCCGCCGAATTTTCGATGAATATCAATTTGCGAAGAAATAATATCGGAGCAAACCCGACGACCGTCCTCGACAACCGCTGCCGAGGTTTCGTCACAACTGGTTTCAATGGCTAAAATTTTCATACGTTACTCTCCTATATCCGTCGCCATCAGATAGCCGTCCTCCACCGGTTTGTCGTAAGCGTCTTTACGCGTCGAACGAATCGAAAAGCCGGCTTCCTGATACATATGAATCGCGGCCGTGTTCGATACCCGCACCTCCAAATGAAAGTACGCGGCCTGTCGATCACGGGCTTCTTTGAGTCCGCACGCCAACAGCATGCGCCCCACGCCCGCCCGCCGCTGGTCCGGCATGACCGCCAGCCGAATCAACTGGACTTCGTCGGCAACAAACCACAAAGAGATATAGCCGATGACGGCGTTCCCCTGCGTCGCGACCAAGTAGTATCCCGGCCCCTGCAGCAAGTCATGGCGCAACGAGCTTCCCGACCAGGGGTCGGGAAATGACTCGCGTTCCAATTTTTCCAAGTGCGGCAAATCGTCCGCAATGGCACGTCTGATATTTACTGTCGACATTGTCGTTGCTCCCACAATACTTCCGCTTCACTGCGACGCAAATACAGCGGCGTCAAGGTCATCGGGTCATCCGCGCCGCGCCGGGCATACTCCGTCTCCCCCAATATCCCGACTGCACCGGCACGGACATAGCGGCAATAAGGCGGAGCCGCAATCAAGCCGGGCATGTCCTGTATATCCCGGGCAAATACATCCACGGCCTCGCCGACGATGAGTGTCGACTTGTTTTCGCTTGCCAGCCTTGCCGACACTTCATGAAACGGTGCTATTCTCGAATCCGCCGTCAGCTTCAGTTCGCCGTCCTTCCAGTACCCGCAGCTGTAATATACGTTCCCCTTTTGCGCATCGACAATCGCACACAGCGGAGTCGGTACGCCCTGATAATGATAAAATAACGCCGTCAGCGAATTGACTCCGACCAGCGGCACACCCCAGACATAGGCCAGAGATTTGGCGGTCGCCAAGCCGATACGCAATCCGGTGAACGACCCCGGCCCCGCACTGACCGCAATTCCGTCAATCTTCGGCCTGCCGGCCAGCTCGCAAACGGTATCCAAATGCGTAATTAATTGTTCTGAATGCATTCGTTTGCGGCGAACTTGCACCTCCGCTGCCACTTGCTTACCGTCCGTCAACGCAACCGTCGAGGTCCGTCCGGACGTATCCAGCGCCAACCACATCCGCTTCGACTCCTTTCCACCAAGCAATCTGCCGCTCAGGCACGCTGACCGTAATCACCCGCTCGGTGTCCGCACCTGTCCGTTCCAATCGTATCCAAATCGCATGCGGCCAAATGTCTTCCGGAAAACGATCCGCCCATTCTACTAAAGTCACGCCTTCCGTTCCGTAGTCATAAAAACCGATGCCTTCCAATTCATCCGAATGTTCCAATCGGTAGACGTCAAAATGATGAAAAGAAAGGCCGTCTTCTTGTACATAATCATTCAACAAAGTAAAGGTAGGGCTCGCAATGGTTCCGTGAATCCCCATCCCGCCCGCAATTCCTTGTGCTAAATGGGTCTTGCCCGTCCCCAAGTCCCCTTGTAAGGCGAGGACCAAGCCGTCAAACGCCCGGCCGCCGATACAGCGTCCGAATGCGGTTGTCATGGACACAGACGAGCTGATATAGCGTTGCTGATATGTCACATTTCCTCCTGCCAATGATTAAATCCGTTGCCCGACACCCGTACGGTGCCCTCCGCGTTTTGCCAATACACCCCGCGACCCGTTTCTACACGCCCGATGACGCGCATCCCCGCGGGTATCTCCGCATCTTCCGGTACGGTCGCCACCAATTCATAATCTTCCCCGCCGTACAACGCCAATTCCTTTGCTGTCCAGGCCCCATCAGGCAGCGCAGCGCCCAACTCCGGTAACCATTCAAATGCCTCTTCCGTCAATACAATTGCCACTCGCGATGCGGTCGCAATCGCCTCGACATCCGCCGCCAGTCCGTCACTGATATCATTCATGGCACTTGCGCCGAGCTTACGCAATTGACGCCCTTCCCGCAATCGCGGGCGCGGTCGCGTATGCGCCTGCCGATACAACGGCGAAGCCGTTCGACCCTGCGCCCACAACCGCCAAACCAAACCGGAATATCCCGTCGGTCCGGTCAAGACCACGCGATCCCCCGCACGAGCTCCCGCTCGTGTCACGGCCGTACCGGCAGGCACCGATCCCAACGCGGCGACGGTCACCGTAAAATCATAACGTCCGCGTACGGTATCACCGCCGAGCAGCACAGCGTCATACTCGCGCAATATCGCGCCGATACCGTCATACAGCGCACTCACCTCGGCCGTCTCCACTGCCGGCGGTACCGCCACCGCGACTTGTACTCCCGACGCATCCGCCCCCATGGCCGCCAGGTCGCTGAAATTGACCGCCACACTTTTCCAGCCGATTTCCTCCATACTCATCTGCGTCCGCCAAAAGTGCACGCCCTCCGTCATCGTATCGATACAGCTGACCTGCTCCCGACCGCAAGGTAATGCCGTCACCGCCGCATCATCACCGGTGGCTACAATGACCGACGCCGCGCGTGTCGGACAGCGAGAAGTCCATTCTCTGATCCAGCCGAATTCATCTTGCGGCATTCACATCGCCTCTCCTTACCGATATCGTTTCACCCATTGTACCACATCAACGCGGCCTTCTCACCTATACCAAAAACGTGAAGCCGCAGCTTCACGTCGGTACTTACTTCACAATGATCTCTTCGTTGCGCAAAATCGGCCGGGATAAATCCATATGACCCGTCAAGGTATCGACATGCTCACCTTCGACCGCAAATCGTACTGCCTCGATGCCGTCCAGGTTCGTTAGCGTATCCGCAATAATATATACCATTAAAATTTCACCCAGCGAGCCGCCGCTGTTTTCACTAATCAATTCACGCGAGAAATCCGCCGTCGCTACCTTGGTCGCCTCGTCAATTTGCACCGAACGGACGGTTGTCCCTTGCGGAAACAGCGGGTACTGCTCCCGGGCATCGACCTGCAACATTTCCCGCAAGGCCGCATCCGCGGTCAGTTGCGGCGCCCGCACGGTCACCTTCTTGGGCACGATATGTTCGGCGTCGTCCGCCGGCACATAGGTCACCAGTTCCCAGTCTTTGACCGCCTGCTCCTGCTGCAGCGGCGGCGCGGGCGTCTTGTCGAATGTACACGCGACCGCTCCGCACATCACTGCCAGCACCAATACCAACGCGCCCCACACACTTCGACGCATATTCACTCCCCCTATCTGGAAATCCGATCGGCCCGATTGAAATATGCTTCCAATCCGTCCGCAATCTGTTGTGCAAATTCGCGCCGTACACTGTCTTTACGCAATTCGGCTTCTTCTTTCGGATTCGACAAAAACCCTAATTCGACCAATGCCGACGGCATGGTGCTGTTTACCAATAAGTAAAAATTGGCCGTCCGCGTACCGCGGTCGTCAAAACCCGGCACTTGCGAAGTATGATCATGCAATGCCTCTGCTAAGGTCTCGTCAAACACCGTTTTGCGATGATAATACGTCGTGACGCCGCCGACATTCGGCCGCACAAACGAATCGATGTGAATACTCAAAAACACATCCGCCGCCGCGCGTTCTGCAATATCCACGCGCGCCTGCAGTTCCGACACCGCATCGGCATGCGGACCGTACACATCATGGTCATCCTCGCGCGTCAAAATAACCTGCGCGCCCCGCGCCTCCAGCAACGGTTTGAGATACAGCGCAATCGGTAAGGTCACATCTTTTTCATACAGATTTTTGGCACTGATAGCCCCGGTGTCGCTCCCGCCATGTCCCGGGTCAATGACGATGACCTTGTCCTGCAAACCTGCGGTAGTCTTGAAGGTCGGCGGTGGCACGACTTTGTACACATCAATGACAACGCGATAAGGCTTTTGATGCGCCGCATCCGCTTTCAGCGGAAAGACATTGATATCTTCTTTGACCGTCGCTTTCGGCAACTGTATCTTCAATACCAAGTTGCGTTTTTCCTGCGCAATGCGTACCCCCGATACGATATCAGGATTCAGTGCATATACGCCCTCCACCTGCTTACCTTCCGTCGTCTTGAGCTCGACCGACAGCACCGTACCGTCCCGATTCAGCTTCGCATCAATAGCCGGCAGACGATCCACATCGAGTACCATGCGCACGAACGGAACCGTACTGTCGTTGCGCGTGACCCAGCGGAAGTCCGTGACCTCGCTCGCCGCCCGGCCGCTGACCGCCCCCAAGCACAGCAAGAAGACGGCCGCTATCCAACATATCAATCGTTTCATAATCGACTCCTTTTCTTGTCGGTAGACCTATTATACAACAAAGCGAGGCAGTTGTACCGCCTGTATGCAAGAAAATCGAGTCTACTTATCCGTTTCATCTGCCGTCACCGCGCGCCGGAGCGCCGCCACCTCGCACCTAAGGGCCTCCTGTGCCGCCGTATCGACCGTCACGTCACAGGCAAGCACCGTATCGACATCGACATCATCCGGCAACCATGTACGCGGCAGCCATACTTCCTGCTCGTCTCCCTCTGCGACAACCCACCAACCGTTGTCCGCTTTCCGCTCAATCACAATCCGTTGTTTCATCCGTCTCCCTCTCTTTGTATGGCAAACGATTGGCCGTCCGTGACCACGGTGACCGTTCCGTCCCGATCTGTCCGATAGACTTGTGCACCGATACCCTGAATTCGCGCCAAGGGCTCTTTGTGCGGAAATCCGTACGAATTATTCCGCCCGCACGAAATGACTGCCGCTTGTGGCCGAACCGCCCGTACAAAATCGGCACAAGAGCTGGTATGACTCCCGTGATGGCCGACCTTGAGTACGGTAGCGCGCAATTTATCACCGTATGTCGCGCACAGCCAGGCCTCTTCTTCTTTCTCCGCATCACCGGTAAACAGCATTCGGAACGAACCGTAGGAAAGCATGGCAATGATGGAATTGTTATTATACTCCGCTTTGCCGTTCTTCCCTTGCAACAGCGGTTGCGGCGGTCCCATCAGGGTCAACGTCGCACCGTTTCCCAAGTCAATCACATCGCCCTTTTTCGCCGTCACGCGTTTGACACCCGTCCGTGCCAACGTCCGCAGATATGTCCGATACATATAGTTCAGTTTTTCCTGACCGTTGTCGTATACCTGCCCGACAGGAATATGGCGCAACACCGCATAGGCCCCGCCCAAGTGATCTCCGTCCGGATGCGTAACAATCATCTGCTCCAGGCGGTTGACACCGTAGCGGTCCAAATACTCGACGATTTGCGGTCGATGACTCACATCACCGGTATCAATCATCGTCCACTTTCCTCGCCATTGCAACAATATCGCATCGCCCTGACCGATATCCAGACAATGTACATAAAGCGTATCGCCTTGTGCGGCGACCCACTCTCCGATCAAGGGAATCTCTTGCCGCCAATCCGTACCGGATGCCTTGCCGAATCCCGCCCACATGCAGCCGCCCAGGACCAACATCACCATCAACAATGTCAGTATTGACTTAATTTGACGCATCGGTCGCTCCTTTCCCCATGACCCCCGGCAATGCACGCGCCACCATACCTGCCGTGAATCCATAGCCGCCGGCGGCCAGCATATCGGCCGCCGCTCCGTGCCAATAGACACCCGATACGGCCGCCTGCGTCGGTGTCAACCCCTGCGCGAGCAGTCCGCCGATAATGCCCGCCAACGTATCTCCTGTCCCGGCCGTCGCCAGCCCCGGATTCCCCGTCGTATTGACATAGCGCGCACCGCTCGGTAATACCGTCACTGTCGGTGCACCTTTGGCAACGACCACCGCCTCATATGCGGCGGCCACTTGCCCGCTCCTCTCCCAACGCTCCCTCTCGCCGCCGACATCGGCACTGCCTGCCAAGCGCGCCAGCTCACCGGCATGCGGCGTCAGTATCCATGAGGATGCATGCCTGATGACAGACCGCTGTGCCAATGCAAAGAGTCCGTCCGCATCAATCACCGTCGGCCCCTGCCACTGCGCCAATACCTCCCCGACCCAGGCTTGCGTGTAGGGCGACCTGCCGATACCGCACCCGATTACCAAGGCATCATAGTCGTCGAAATCCCTATCGGGGCACATCGACGCATCCCATGTACCGGTCTTACCGACACCGCGCACCATCACCTCCGGCACGAGCGCGGCCAAGCGCGCACGAACCGCACCGGGCACCCACAGTGTCACCTTGCCGGCGCCGCTGTGCAATGCCGCCTGCGCCGCCAACAAGGCTGCCCCTTCCATACCTTCACTGCCGGCAAGTATCGCCACATGTCCCTGCGTTCCTTTATGCGCGTCACCTCGCCGCTGCGGCCTCACCAATTCCGGTATGCCGGGCACCGCCAATTGCGTCTGCCAATCCGACGGCGCCAGGCCGAGCGGAATCCGGACTTTTTTACCGGCATACGCACATGCCGGATACCAATACAGTCCCCGCTTCGGCCAACCGACCATCCAGGTCACATCCGCGCGTAGCGCGGCACCATCCGCCGCACCGCACTCGGCATCGACACCGACAGGCACATCGATTGCCGCCACCGTCCCCCCCTTGCGCAGGCGCCACTCATTTACTGCCGTCACCCACCGCAATACTTCACCGTCCGGCACGCCCCGATAACCGATACCGCTGATGCCTTCCACTACAATATCCGCCGTAGCCAGCACGGTCAGCACATCATTGACATCTTGCGCCGAATACCGCGCCCACATCACCGTACCGGCTGCAGTTTGCTCCAACCGGTCGGATACCAAGGCGCATAATCCGCTGCGGCGCTTACCGAAATCAATCACCGTCACACGCCAGCCTGCCGTCACGGCATATCGCGCCAATACCAATGCATCGCCGCCATTATTCCCGCTGCCCGCCAAAATCACGCAATGCGGTGATGCGACGCCGGTCACCAGATTTTGCAGATTCCCCCAAAGCTGCGCACCGACACTCTCCATCAGCACTTCGGCACTGACTCCCTTAGCGAACTGCGCCTCTTCCCAACACCGCATTTCCGCCGGCGTTACAACGTAGGCCCGTGTCCCCACAATATCACCCCTGCAATCGCATATTCCCGTTCATGACTGAGCGAGAGCGTCGACGAGACCGCGCCGATTTTCTCGCACCGTTGCCGCATTGTACCTGTCAACTGCAAGTACGGAGCACCGGATTCGGCATGACGCACCTCAATTTCATGCCATGTCCCCCCGCCGCCTTGCAGTGCTTTAATGACCGCTTCTTTCGCCGCAAACATCGCCGCATAACTGGCGTATTTCCCGCTACCGCGTCCTTCCGCATACATCCGTTCCGCTGCGGTAAACAAGCGCTCCGCCGCTTTTTCTTTCCGGTCAAGCAGGCGGCGGATTCGCTCTATTTTGACAATATCCGTCCCGTATCTGATGGACATTCGCAACTCCTTTTTCGAAATCTTGCGCATATTCCGTTTTTATGATAAAATTTCAAGGTATAAACAAATGAACCACGATAGGAGGTGACACCATTGCCGCAAATTAAATCCAGCATCAAAAGCATGAAGACTGACGCCGAACGTCGGGCCCAAAGCGCCGCCGTCAAATCGCGCATCCGTACTGCTATCAAAAAGACGCTGCAGACCGCAGAAGCAGGAGATGCCGATGCCGCTCGCAAAGAGTTTTCCAACACTGCGCGTATCATCGACAAGGCAGCCTCCAAAGGTGTAATTCATAAGAACAATGCCGCTCGCAAAAAATCGCGTCTGCAGGCGCACTTGCAAGAAGCGGAAAGCAAATAATCGCTTCCAAAAAGCTACTTCGGTAGCTTTTTTTATTGCGTTAAATCCGCCCGTCCGTCGATTCGTTCGTAGATAAGCGGAATGTCCGCCGCTTCTCTGCCGAGGATAAAGGCCCGACGTAATCGCTTCGCCAGCGTCTCCTCATCCGTCATATCATCGCTATACACGGTCACCAACGCATCGCCCCGCTGAATCGTATCATTCAGCTCACAATGAAGCCGCAGACCGACCATCGGCGAAATCGTATCCTCTTTGACCATGCGACCCGCACCGAGTTCCCGACTGACTTGCGCCAGTACCATGGCATCGATGCCGGTGATGACGCCCTCTTCCTGTGCCATAACCGTATGGACATGAGCGGCCTGTGTCAACGGGCGATGTCCCACCCAATCTACGCGGCCGCCCTGCGCGGACAGCCACTCTTTCCAGACGGAAAAGGCCTGCCCCGACTCCCACACTTCTCGTGCCCGAGCAATCCCTGTCCCCCAATCGTCCGCCTTGCCCGCGCCGTAAATCATGGCCCCCGCCAACGTCAGCGACACGTCAATCAGACGGCGATTGCCGTGTCCTTGCAAAACCTCGGTTGCTTCATCGATTTCAAGACTGTTGCCGACAGCACTGCCGAGCGGTGCATTCATATCCGATACAATCGCCAAGGTGCGCCGACCGGCCTGCTCCCCGATGGCCACCATCAAACGCGCCAACACCTCTGCCTCTTCGCGCGTCTTCATGAAGGCCGCCGCACCGCACTTTACATCCAGGACGATGACGTCCGCCCCCGATGCCAGTTTTTTGCTCATCACGGACGAGGCAATGAGGGGCAAACTCTCCACCGTCCCCGTGACATCCCGCAGGGCGTACATCAATCCGTCCGCCGGTGCCAGATCTTCGCTTTGGCCAATGACCGCCAGATGCAATGTTTCAATTTGTCGGCGAAAGGCCTCCGCGGACAACTGCACAGAAAACCCGGGTACCGATTCGAGCTTGTCCAGCGTGCCGCCGGTAAATCCCAGACCTCGTCCCGACATTTTCCCGACGCGCACACCGGCCGCCGCCACAATCGGTGCCACAATCAGCGTCGTCGTGTCACCCACCCCGCCGGTACTGTGCTTATCGGTAATCGGCCGCCATGCATCCGGCCATCGGATTATCTCGCCCGAGTGCGCCATGGCCAATGTCAAGGCCACGGTTTCACCACGAGTAAGGCCGCGGCAATACACCGCCATCAACCATGCCGCCATCTGATAGTCGGGTATCTCCCCGGCCGTATACGCCGCTACCAGAAACTCGATTTCCGCGGCCGTCAGCGGGATATTGTCCCTCGTTTTGCCGATGAGTTGTACCGTATCCATACTTCCTCCTTGCAAAAAAGACTGCCGCGGCAGTCTTTTTTGTCATACCTGTGTCACATTCCGGTGCTGCCGATTCCGCCGACGCGGACACCGGTCGCCTCGTCATCCGCCACCAACAGGTAACGGGTAAATATCCCTTGCGCGATACGCTCTCCTTTGCGGATAGCGAACGGTTCTTTACCTGCATTGTAAACGGCAATCATAATATGACCTTCGTTCTCTTCGTTATTGTAATAGTCACTGTCGATGATGCCTGTCCCGTTGATTAACAGCAATCGGTTGCGAATCGAAATCCCCGAACGGATATAAACGGCCAAATACTCACCGATGCCCATAAACGCTTTCAGTCCCGTCGGAATTAATGTCACTTCCTGCGGCGCCAGTACGACATCTTCCGCACTGGCGATATCGTAACCGGCACTTTCCGCCGTCTTACGCTCGGGCAAGGCCAACCCCCGCCCGGCATAAGCGGATACGACTTCAAATCCGCGTATCGGTTCCATAGTAATCCTCCTTCGGTTCTCACGAACGCCGCTTGTCGGCTGCTCCGTTTGCGTTCAACACCGCTTTGCGGGACAGATTGATTCGTCCCTGTTTATCGATTTCCGTCACTTTGACCATGATTTCATCACCGACATTGACGACATCTTCCACCTTTTCCACCCGTTCGTTCGCCAATTGCGAAATATGGACCAATCCTTCCTTACCCGGCAGAATTTCGACAAATGCCCCGAACTTCATCAAACGGGTTACTTTCCCCATGTAAACTTCGCCCGGCTCGACTTCCTTGACCAGCCGTTCAATCATTTCGACCGCTTTTTGACCGCCTTCGCCGTCCACCGAGGCAATATAGACGGTGCCGTCCTCTTCGATATCGATTTTGACACCGGTCGCATCGATAATCTGATTAATCATCTTGCCGCCCGGTCCGATGACCGTGCGAATCTGATCGATGGCAATTTTCATCGTAATAATCCGCGGTGCATACGGCGACAGTTCCGCTGCCGGCCGGTCAATGCAGGCGGCGATTTTATCCAAGATAAACAGTCGGCCTTCATGCGCCTGTTGCAATGCCGACGCTAAAATCTCACGCGAAAGACCGTCCACCTTGATATCCATCTGAATAGCCGTCACACCCTTGGCGGTACCGGCGACCTTGAAGTCCATATCGCCCAACGCATCTTCCATGCCTTGAATATCCGTCAAAATCGTATAATATTCGCCTTCTTTGACAAGCCCCATCGCCACACCGGCGACCGGTGCGCTAATCGGCACCCCTGCCTGCATCAACGACATAGTACTGCCGCAGACGCTGGCCATCGAAGACGAACCGTTCGATTCCAAAATTTCCGACACGACCCGCAAACAATACGGGAACTCTTCTTCACTCGGAATCACCGGCAACAGCGCCCGTTCCGCCAATGCGCCGTGCCCGATTTCCCGCCGTCCCGGACCGCGCGTCGGGCGGGTTTCCCCGACGCTGTAAGACGGGAAATTGTATTGATGAATATAGCGTTTTTCCGTATTGGGCGACACATCGTCAATTACCTGTTTTTCCGACAAAGGTGCCAACGTAGTAATCGTCAGCGCTTGCGTCTGACCGCGGGTAAAGAGCGCCGAACCGTGCACGCGCGGCAACAGGCCGACTTCGCAGGTAATCGGCCGAATCTCGGTCAGGCCGCGACCGTCCGGGCGGATTTTATCCACGGATATCATCCGCCGCACGATGGATTTCGTCAATTTGTCCAATGCCTGCCGAATATCACCGGCCTGCTCCGGATATTTTCCCTCAAAGTAGGCTTGCGCCTCCTGCTTGACTTCGTCCATATGTGCTTCACGCGTCTGCTTGTCCGGATCGAAAATCGCCTCTTTCAATTTGGCGGCGGCATGTGCCTCAACTTCCGCCGTAATCTCCGCCGGCACCTGGTGTACTTCATAGACGCGCTTTTCTTTACCGACACGCGCCACTATCTCCTCTTGGAAGGCGACCAGACGCTTGATTTCTTCATGTCCGAACATAATCGCATCCAATACCGTTTCCTCCGGCACCTCCTGCGCGCCGCCTTCGACCATCAGAATCGCGTCTTTTGTACCGGCGACGGTAATCACCATGTCCGAGGCTGCCGTCTGGGCAACTGTCGGATTGATAATCAGCTCTCCGTCCACGCGACCGACCTTGACACCGGCAATCGGTCCGTCAAAGGGAATATCCGAAATCGAAAGTGCTGCGGATGCGCCCAGCATGGCGGCCATTTCCGGCGCATTATCATGCTCGACGGACAACACCGTCGCCACAACATGCACATCGTTGCGGACGCCTTTATCGAACAACGGCCGAATCGGTCGGTCAATCAAACGGGCATGCAAAATGGCCGACTCGCCCGGTCGGCCTTCCCGCTTGATAAATCCGCCCGGAATCTTGCCGACCGCATATAATTTCTCTTCATAATCCACGGTCAACGGGAAAAAGTCTGCCCCTTCCCGCGGCTGCCGCGACCCTGTCGCCGTGACCAACACCGCCGTATCCCCGTACCGTACCATCACCGCCCCGCTCGCTTGCTTGGCGTACTTTCCTGTCTCAATGGTGAGAGGTCGCCCTGCGACTTCCGTAGTGAACACCTCGTTCATGTTTTCTCCTCCTGTAATACTCATTATCAATACTTTATTATTATAACACATCACTATCTAGCGCTCAATCAGATTGCCCGCAGCGACTGCATACCGCTCACAAATCTTCTGCCTCTCCTGTCGTTTCCGGTACATAGCTCAAGTAATGTCGGTCAATCCGAATCAGCAAACGGTACTCCGGGTGATACCGATGCACGGCATGATGAATATCACGGACGATTTGGGCATCGTCTTCGGGAGTGTCACCGACCGACACGTCAAAACTGATATCCCAACCCGTCTTTGTCGCGATGGCGTAAACATCATGCGCCACCCAGTTCGGATCCAGCATTGCCAATGCCCGCCGCACTTCATTTTCCGCTACCGCCGCCTCCGGGTCGCTGAGATTGCGCGGATCCATATGGACGAGTGCCTGCGCTTCATACTCCGTTTCTATCCGACGCTCCACGTCATCGGCAATACGGTGCGCTTCCAAAAAGCTGTTACGACTGTCAACCTCGATGTGACATGTCATAAACTTATATCCCGGACCGTAATCATGCACAATTAAGTCATGTGCACCGTGTACCCCCGGGCACGACGCAATAAACGCCAAAATATCCCGCTCTTCCGCCGCGCTCACCCGTTTACCGAGCAGCCGGTCCAGCCCGCGGTGCAAGATTCGCACCCCGGTGACCAAGAGCATCAACGCGACCAAACCGCCGATATACGCATCGATTTGCCAACCCGTTGCAAACTCGATGCCCAAGGCCGCCAGCACGCCCACCGTAATCATCATATCGGAAAACCCGTCCGCCACCAGCGCCCGCATCATCTCCGACTGTGTCCGCCGATACCAATACCGCAAGCCGATAATCAATCCGGTTTGCACCGCAATCGAAACCAACAGCACCGCAAACAATATCGGCTCGTACGGCACCGCATTCGGATGAATCGCTCGCATCACCGACTCCACCAGCACGGTCAGCCCGGCATACAAAATCACCACCCCGACGACCCCGGTCATCACATACTCCAACCGCGCCCGCCCGAACGGGTGCCGGTAATTCGCCGGCCGTATCATCATGTATACGGACACGCCGATGAGCACGCCGTACCCCACATCGGTAATATCGTGCATCCCGTCACTCATCACCGCCAACGACCCGAATATATACCCGATTCCGATTTTCGCCGCCGACAGACCGATTTTCACTGCTAAATACAACGCCAACGCCAGCGACATTTCACGCCCTTTACCGGTTCCCTGCATCTTGCCTCCTCAATAAGAAATTACGCCCCGTCAATACGGAGCGTAATTGGTATTAATATTTATCAAAATCAATTTCGTTTAAGATGTCCTTGAGCTTCATCAACTCGTCTTTGGTCAAGGTCAAACCCTTGCCTGTTTTTTCGTACCGAGGTCCCCACGAGCGCAAGTCAAACTTCGCATCGCGTTCACCCCAGCGAGTGTACGTCAGTTCCTTGCTCCACCAATCTTTCTTGGCGGCGGCCTCCTCATCACTCAGTTCACGAAGATTCGCCTCCGCGTCCGGATTGCCCGACAGTTCTCCAAGCCGCGCGACAATTTCAAAATTAAAACTTGCCATATGATTCACTCCTTTAATCTGCATCACAAATGTCAATCTGCTTTTCTTTATTTTATTAATATAATATCATACTCTTCCACACGTCGCAATTATTTCTCTTTCGGTAACGCTTGCAATTCTTGCAAGTGTTCACCTTGCCAGCACACGATACCCGTTCGGTCGCGCAACACGGACGCGGAAAAGACCGGATGGCGAATCCCGCTTTGCCGTTGCCGACAATAATCCGCCAATGCTTGACGCACCGGCCGGAACAAGAGCAAAATAGCAATAATATTCGTAATGGCCATAAGCGCCATAAAAAAGTCCGCCAAGTTCCAGACCAGTTCCAATTTTGCCAGCGCACCGACCATAATCATTCCGCCGACCAATGCACGGAATCCGTACAGCACGCGGGTATCGGCACACAAAAAACCGATATTGATTTCACTGTAGTAGTAGTTACCGACAATCGAGCTGAATGCAAACAGGATAATAAACACAGCCAATGCCCCGGCCGCCCAATCACCTAAAAAGAGCGACAAATCATACTGAATGAGCGCAATGCCGGTCAACCCCGATGTCTCCCAATCGCCGGAGCACAAGACAATAAACGCGGATGCGCTGCAGACCAACAAGGTATCCACAAATACACCGAACGCTTGCAACAGTCCTTGTTTCACCGGGTGCGATGCATCGGCCGTGGCCGCCGCATTCGGGACGGCACCCATGCCGGCTTCATTGGAGAACAATCCGCGCTTGATTCCCGCCATGACCGTAGCACCGAAACCGCCGCCGGCCAATGAATCGACGTCCCACGCATCCGTCAGGATTAATGCCAAAATCGACGGCAATTCGCTCAAATGGGCCAGCATAACAGCCAGTGCCGTCAATATATAAATGCCCGCCATCAACGGGACCATCCATTCCATCACACGAGCGATTTGGGTCAATCCTCCGCAAATCAATAAAATCGCAAACAGCGTTACTCCTGTACCGATATACAACGGCTGCCAACCGAATGCGGTTTGCAACGACAGCGAGATGGTATTGGCCTGCACGGAATTGAAAATCAATCCGTAGGTCACACTAATCAATACCGCAAAAAACATGGCCGCCCGCGGTGCACGCAGCACATTTCTGATGTAGTATGCCGGCCCGCCTCGAAAGCCGCCACCGGAGAGCGGCACTTTGTACAATTGCGCCAATGTACTTTCCACAAACCCGCTTGCCGCACCGATTAATGCAATCATCCACATCCAAAATACCGCGCCCGGTCCGCCCAACACCACGGCAATCGCAATCCCCGCGATATTCCCCACACCGACACGTGATGCCGTGCTGATGCAAAACGCTTGAAACGGAGAAATGTGCCCCGCTTTTACTCGACCGGCAGCGCCTTCCGTCAGCAGCCGCAACATCTCCGGTAAAAGCCGAATTTGCACAAATCCCGTTTTGACCGAAAACCATAAGCCGGCCGCAATCAACAAAGTAATCAGTATGTATGTCCAAAGCACGTCATTGACAGTCGCAATGACATCATTCATCCATTCCATTGTTCGCCTCCTCGTTATATTTATTTATTATACTTCATTTTCGTCGCTCAATGATATCCTTGATTCTATCAAAAACCGCTTGCACAACGCACGGCCGCTCGCGTATGATTAAGATAACCACTATATACATTTCAGGTGACCCAGATGAATTTGCTTTATCGGGTATTTCCCGCATTGACACAACCGTATTATCGACAATTTTGGTGTAGCCAGTGGCTGGCACTCATCGGTCTGTGGATGCAGATTACCGCCCAGCAGTGGCTGGTATACTCCTTGACAGACTCGGCATTATTGCTGGGTCTGCTTGGTGTGGCACAATTCGGCCCGATTATGCTGTTTTCACTGCCGGCCGGTGTCTTTGTCGACCGCATTCCCAAGCGAACATTATTGCGCTGGACACAGACCGGATTTATGTTGCAGGCGTTTGCTCTTGCAGCACTCGTCCTGACCGACTCGGTGAACTTTTACAACGTCCTCATACTGGCGTTTATCTACGGCTGTATCCAAACCGTAGACACGCCTGCCCGCCAGTCCTTCATACCGGATTTAGTCAAAGCGGAATATCTGCGCAACGCCATCAGCATGAACTCCGCCAATTTTAACGTTGCCCGTATGATTGGTCCTGCCTTGGCCGCCATCATCGCGGCAGCGTACGGGACGGGTTGGTTGTTTCTCATAAACGGTCTTTGTATGCTGCCCGTCCTTTATGTGTACTGGCATCTGCCCGTCGAAGGTCGTGCCCCGCGCCTCGCCGCTATGCACCGTTTTACCGAAGACATTCGCGGCGGCTTACGCTATGCTGCCGACCATTTACCGGTTTTGTCCTCCTTGCTGGCGCTGGCTATTGTCTCCGTCATGAGCATGAATCAGAGTGTATTCGCTCCGCTCTATGCCGATCGCGTGCTCCACGAAGGTATCGCCGGATTCGGTATGGTCACCAGTGCCATGGGTGTCGGCTCATTTACTGCCGCGCTGATTTCCGCCACCAGCACGCAAGGACGGCCTTCCGCTCGCCTCGTCTTCGGTAGCGGACTGCTGACAGGACTTGCCCTCATCGCACTCGCGCTCACCTCTGATTATCGGTGGGCACTGGGTGCTTGTGTCCTGTTCGGGTTTTTCTGTCTGACCTTTGTCATTAATGTCAACACATTGCTGCAAATCACTACCGCGCCGGAGCTGCGCGGACGAATTCTCTCGATTTACTCTTTCGTATTTCTCGGCGCCACGCCGCTCGGTAACCTGATTACCGGTACCGCGATCGAAATGATGGGTACGGCCAACGGCATGATATTTTGCGGTGCAATCACCGTACTGCTGCTTATCCCGATTATCCGGCATGTATACCGCCGTATGCGCATTGACCCCACCATATTTGAGAACTAAAAAGCCTTGCCCGTGATTTACTCGAAAGAATCACAGGCAAGGCTTTTTATCAATGAAAAACCAAAAAGTATAGAGTCGCTACCGCCGCCAATCCGAAACGGTAGTAGGCAAAGCCCGCCAGACTGGCGCGATTCAAAAACCGCAAGAACCACAATACGGACACATATGCCACGACAAACGCCGTCACAAAACCGACCGCAAAGATTCCCAAATCATTCCAGGTCAAATAACGGTAAATTTTCAGGAAATCATACAAGCAGGCGACCAGCATCAACGGTGCCGCCATAATAAAGGTAAAGTCCGCCGCCGCTTTACGGGTAATCCCGATTAGCATCCCGCCGGAAATCGTCGAACCGCTGCGGGAGAAGCCCGGCCACAGCGACAGCACCTGAAAGAGGCCGATAATCACCGCTTGCGCCGTCGTGATTTGGTTGACATCGTCCACGCGCAGCCGCACGCCGCTTTTTTCCGCGACCAGCATCAAGATTGCGCCGGCCACCAGCCCGATGACGACCGTCTGCCAACCGAAAAGGTAAGTCTTGATGATACCGTGCAGCAAGTAGCCGACGCCCATCGCCGGCAGCATCGCCAGTGCCAGGTTATAGCACGAGGTGCCTCGTTTTTGGAGCCAGTTTTCTCGGCGAATCATCCGTGCAAAGTTGTCCCGATAGACCACCAACACCGACAAAATCGCGCCCAACTGGATAAATACTTCAAACACACTTGCCTTGACGCCGGTAAAGCCGATCATGTCCCCGACAATAATCATGTGCCCCGTGCTGGACACCGGAATATATTCGGTCAGCCCTTCGACAATCCCGATTAGTAATGCTGCCCCGTATTCGTACATAGTTCACTCCTGTCAGTCGCGACGAAGCAATCCGTCCGCCGCCAATTCATCGATAATCCATTCATCCGTCGGAAATGCCAGAGCCGGCACTTCCGTTCGCGTCACATACCGCACATCATCGGCATCATCGGCCGCATGCAACCGTCCGCCCACGACATCACACAAAAACCAGCACCCCACACTCAATGCATGCGCGGCATGAAAATTCGAATATACATTATACACGCGCTGCGGGCAAACCGTCAATCCCGTCTCTTCCTGCATTTCCCGCACCAACGCCGCGCGGATTTCTTCGCCCCACTCGATATGACCGCAGGGAATGCACCACTTCCCCGCGTAAGTCTGTCCCGCGGCACGCCGCACCAGCAACAGCCGCCCTTCCTGCAGGACGATGCCTGCCACCGCCGCCATCGGGTTGCGATACTTCGGGGTCCGACACTGCGGGCAATACGCACGCAGTGTCTTTCCGCACATACGTTTTATCAAGCGTGCGGCGCATGCATCACAATAGTTCATGTTGCCTCCCCGTAAAAAGAGCCGCTTTTCAGCGGCTCTTTGGCTTCCGACACTGCTATCAATCCAAGGTAATCACGCGCTGCGGATTACTGATTTCGTAGGAAAAATAATTTTTCTTGCTGTTGTGTTCCAACCGTAATACGTGGCCGTCAAATGCACCGCGCCAGCCGATAATTATCGGATAGGTCGCACTCAACTCTTCAAAAATCTTCATCGGTTCCAAGTTGAAAATCGGCGCAAACAAGATTTCCACACTGTCGATAATGATGCCCTTGTCTGCCAAGACGCGGAATGTCTCCATCAAGGATTCTTTCGCTTCAATCGGCCGTTCGTCGTGCTCGACTTCAAACAGCTTTTCCATGAGCAATTCCTTGGCTTCGATGTACCGCCATTCTCCTGTCTGTTCCAGCTCGCGCAACAATTTGCTCTTGCCTGAACCGGCACCTCCGACGACAAACAAAATCTTTTTATCGCTCTGCGCCACTTCCTGCCAACGTGCTTGCAAATCCTTTACCGTCACCACTAGCATCACGCCCCCATGTTTGATTGTTGTTTTCATTATAATATACTTTGCGTCAAAATTCTACCTTGTCTTGCCCTCATTTCCGTTCTCCTTCAAGCCGTAGCGTACATCGCAGTCGGCGGATACAGGCAATCGGGCATCGGTAAGCACGATATCGATGATCTCTTTTTTGTCGGCCGAGATGACAAACGCCAGATAGACGCCGGGTTGTGCATCGTCTATATAATACCAGACGACGGGACAGCCGGATTTCCCTTCTTCTTGTAAAATCGGCTTGCCGTAGACATGCAACACGGTCGAAGCGCTATCGCCCAGCGCAATGCCTTTGCTCGTCGCGACATGCGGAGAGCGCACGATGACCTTGCGGATTTTTTGTGTCGGCTGATCGACTTCGACCATCATGTCCCGAAAGAGCCAGTAGCACCGCGTGCCGACTTCCGCCTTGCTTTCCCACGTCGCCCAAGTCGGTTCGCGATACAGCTCCCCGATACCTAATCCCATCAGTTGCAACGGTGCCTGTTGCATATCAGGTGTATTCTGCCCGCTGAGCCGGTCCAAGCGAAGTTCGGCGACTTGTAACGCATGAATTTTGACCGTCAGTCGCTGCGTACCTTCCGGGTTATCATACAGATAATACGTCGTTTCTTCGGACGGCTCCCATCGAACTTGCGACGGTGCGCCGTACAGCCGAATGACATTCTCCCGACTGTTGCCGACGGTCAGTCCTCGCGGCGTGGCCGGTGTGTGCGCCGTACTTGCCACCGCCACCACCCCGCGCTGGAGCTTGGCCGTGTCGATGCCGTACTGTGCCGCTACCGCAGAGGGCCACGCCGGTGCCTCCCGGACGACCGCCACTCCGTCTGCAAATCGGTATTCCGTGTCCATATTGCCACACCGTACCTCTTTCGGTGTACCGAAAGCTCTTAGCAATGTCGCCGCATCACTGCCGATACGGATAGCTCCCAACTGCATGTCGTTTGTCGTCACGGGTTCATTTCGTAATTGTGCCAAGGACCACACCAAGTACGTACGATTCGTCCCCTCATGAACACGCTTTTCCGCACGTCCCGCCGCCGGAGGCGCGGCCGCCTTCACCATCGCAGATGCTGTATTCACCGCTTCGTACGCAACGTTTGCCGCCTGCTCCGCCCCACCTTCGACAGCGCTTTCCTCTGTCGCCGCCACACTGCCGATACCGGTCGCGGTCAACAACAATGCCGCTGCCGCAATGGATGTCAATTGTCTCATACACTCCTCCTTTGCCAAGATTATACCATAGCCGCCGCACGACTTGCGACGCGAACCCGTCCGTATTCCTGCCCCTTCCGCGTATTTTACGACTGCACCGAAATAGTGTACAATCAAGTCGTACCCACTATCAGTTGCCTTATAAAGGAGGATTTTTTATGCATGCATTACGACATTTGGGATTACTTTGTGCATTAACGGCACTGCCGCTGGCGGTCGGCGTCCAAGCGGCCGACACGGCACCGGAGGCCCGGACGATTACGGTCACCGGCAGTGCCTCGCAAGCGGTTGTGCCGACACACGCCTCGATTTCATTCGGTGTAATCGGTGAAGCCGCCACCGTACAAGAGGCCAAGCACTCGCACGACGCCGTCATGAACCGCGTCATGAGCGCGCTGCAGTCACTCGGCATTCCCGCCAAGCAAATTCGTACGGATACATTTGCCATCGCGCCGATGTATACGTCACCTCGCGACAATGAGCCGGCGCGTATCACGGGATACCGCGTGACGAACAAAATCACCCTGACAACCACGGATATCAACCGGCTGACCTCCGCACTCGATAACGCTATCGCTGCGGGAGCCAATGTCGCCGACAGCATCGATTTTACCGTCGAACAACCGGAGCAGTTTGAGGACGCATTGCTGACAGCCGCCGTTCGCAACGGCCGCCACAAGGCCGACCTCATCGCCCAAGCGGCCGGAGCACGACTCGGTACATTGCTGCGCGCGGAAATCTATGACAACGGCTGGAACCGCATGAAATCCACCGCACTCTATGCCACCGACCAGGCAGGTACGCCGCTTGCCGGCGGCACGCAAGAAGTCAGCGTGCGAGTCAACTTGGTATTTAGCGTCATTTGACGGAAAGGAGCTCAAGATGAGTACGGATATACTGCTGCCTGAAGAATACGGCGCCGACTTTGTGAAACGGATTCGGCACGGCGTATTTTTGACCAGCAAAGGCAAATTCGTCAATTCCATGTGGCTCAACTGGGGGACAATCGGATATCGCTGGCGGCGCTACTGCTGCACCGCCTTCATCCGCCCGTCCCGCTATACGGCGGAAATCCTCGCCGCGCACCCGGAGTTCACCATCTCCGTTCCCCACGATGACCGCCACCAAGAGTGGTTACATATTTGCGGTACGACATCGGGACGTGACGGCGATAAATTGACCGCGCACGGTATTCCTACCGCGCCGGCGCAGGAAGTCGATGTACCAATCATCGCCGGTGAGGGATTCACGCATCTGGAGTGCCGCTTGCTGCAGATTGCCAAAACGGATTCGGCCTCTCTGCACGCGGATATCTTCGACAAGTTCTATCGTGAAAAGGGAAATATTCACGATGCCTATGTCGCGGAAATCATCGCCGCCTATCGCACATAATCGCACCCACTACCACGGCCGCCACTACGGCGGCCGTTTTTTATACCTAAAAGGCATACGCTTGCTGCCATTTGTCTTTTCTGTAAATACATTTGTTTTTCTTCAATAGATAGAGTATAATACTCACATATTATTTTTAGGAGTGATTCGGATGATACGAAAAATTTGGCAAAAAATGAACGACACCAGTCTGGTCAAGCAGATTGCCGTCGGGATTCTATTGGGTATTTTACTGGCAGCGCTCATTCCCGATTGGGTGGCCTCCGTCGCGATTTTAGGGACGCTGTTTGTCAACGCCTTAAAAGCGGTCGCCCCCGTCTTGGTATTTGTGCTGGTCATGAGCGCGCTGGCCACCAAGCCCGCCTCGGCTTCCAGCAATATGAAGCCGATTATCATACTGTACATTGTCAGCACGTTTCTCGCTTCACTGACCGCCGTCGCGGTCTCCTTCCTCTATCCGGTAGAATTGAGCCTGCAAGTCACCAATGCACAGCTCACACCGCCGAGCAATATCACGGAGGTCATCCGCACGGTCGTCCTCAACGTGGTCGATAATCCGATACACGCACTACTCAACGCCAACTACATCGGCATCTTGGCATGGAGTGTCGTTCTCGGCTTGGCGCTGCGCCACGCCGGCAGTGCGACAAAGGAAGTCGTCAAAGACTTGGCGGATGTCATCACCCGGCTCGTACAATGGGTATTGCGGTTTGCGCCGATCGGGATTTTCGGGCTGGTCGCCAGCACGATTGCGGAAAGCGGATTCAGCGTATTGCTCGGATATGTGCGCCTGCTCGGACTCTTGCTCACCAGCTTCTTCTTCGTCGCACTGGTCTTGAATCCGCTGCTGGCCTACCTCAAAATGCGCCGCAATCCGTACCCGCTGGTCCTGCTGACATTGCGTGAAAGCGGCCTGTATGCCTTCTTCACCCGCAGCTCCGCCGCCAATATCCCGGTCAATTTGAATTTGTGCCGCAAGTTGGGCTTAAACGAAGATACGTACTCCGTTTCTATTCCGCTCGGCGCATCGATTAATATGTCAGGAGCCGCCATTACCATTGCGATTTTGACTTTGGCCGCTACGCATACACTGGGCATTTCCGTCGATTTCGGTACGGCCTTTCTGCTCTGCGTGATTTCCGCCATCGGTGCCTGCGGTGCATCCGGTGTCGCGGGCGGTTCGCTGATGCTGATTCCGCTGGCCTGCTCGCTGTTCGGTATCAATAATGATATCGCGATGCAAGTCGTCGGCGTCGGATTTATCATCGGCGTCCTGCAAGACTCCTGTGAGACAGCGCTCAACTCTTCCAGCGACGTGCTTTTTACCGCCGTCGCGGAATATGATGCCGTTCGCCGGCACGAAGCCTAATGACGAAAAAAGCCTGCCACTCGGCAGGCTTTTTCGTTGTCTGCTATTATATTTTCCCTTCATAATAATACTGCGTCCACATCGCCACCTCGGCCAGTCCCGGGTGCGGTGTCATCGTCTCTCCGGTGCTGATGACCGAATCGGCAGGCAGGCGGCGCACAAGCCCGTCCGCTCGCAGCTGCGCCACTTGCGGCGACGCGATATCCGCATGCTTCGCTTGCAATACCGTGTCGCCGACATTCATCAAGTTCACAAACGGCTGCAACAGCACCGTCGCTTGCGGCCCCACAACGCTGACCCCCAGCAAGCGGTCGGTCTCGGCGTCGGCAATGAGTTTAATCATCCCGTTGTCGTCGGTGTCGGCGGTGATGCCCAATGCAAACCCTTTCGCCGTATCGGCGTAGCGATGATAGGCAATATGCAGCGGCCGTCCGCTACGTGCCGCCGCCTCCTCCGTCAAGCCGATACGCGCCACCTCCGGCGAGGTAAAGACAGCCACCGGCACCAAATCGTAGCGTGCCCAGCGCCAATCCCGCGGATCGGCATGCGTCAAATTATGCGCCATGATATCCGCTTCGTAATTCGCCCGATGCCGCAGCGGTGCCTCCCCGTTCACATCGCCGAGTGCATAAATCCCCGGCGCGCTCGTTTCCAAAAACTCGTTGGTAAGGATGTAGCCTCTGTCGTCGGTTCGAACCTGCGTATATTCCAACCCCAGCGTATCCGTATTCGGTACGATTCCCGCCGCGACCAGAAGCGCTTCCGCCTCCAGGCTCGTCACCTGCCCCGTCGTCTTCTCTTTCAGTACCATGCGTTTCACGCCGTCTGCCGCCGCAACGGATATCGTCGCCTGATTGGTCAGGACCCGCACGCCGGCCGCCTCCAGCGACCTTGTCACACAGGCGGCGACCTCCGGCTCTTCACGCGACAGGATATGGGCACTGCGATGCACCAGCGTGACCGCCACGCCGGCCGCGGCCAACGCATGCGCAAACTCCGTCCCGATGGCTCCGGCGCCCAATATCACCATACGCGCCGGCAAGCGATAGGGGTACGAGTCCCCGAAGAAATCCTCACTCGTCCAATATCCCGCGTCCGCCAATCCCGGCGCTTCCGCCTCATCGGGAGTCCGCGACCGCCCGCCGACTGCCAGCAAAATCCGCGGCGCACCGATCTGCTCTTTCCTACCGTCCGGCAACGTGACACACAACTCGTACGGCCCGCAGAACCGACCGTCACCGGCATACACATCGACACCGTCCATCTCCTCATAATGCGTCTGCAATTCGTGACATTGGTCAATCCGATTCCAGACCCGGCGACTGACCGTCTCCCAGTCAATGGCAGGGGTGCACCCGGTAACCCCGATCCGTGCAAAACGGCGCGCAGACTCGACCGCATCGGCCGCTGTAACCATCACCTTTGTCGGAATACAGCCGCGAGTCAAACACGTCCCGCCGAACTTGCCGCGCTCGACCAAGGCCACACGCCGTCCCTGTGCCGCCAGTGTTTCCGTTACCGTATTGGCGGCACCGCTGCCCACCACTATCCAATCATATGTTTTCATCCCGACTCCCGTCCCTCTCTCTACGACCTCACACAGCCCGCCCTTCCGTATCATGCTATAATACAGACAAACGAAAGGAGGCCTTGCCATGAACACCTATGAAGACCGAATCCGCAAACTCGCCGCACTGCTGAGTACCCACTCCCGCATTGTATTTTTCGGCGGCGCCGGGGTATCGACCGAATCCGACATCCCCGATTTTCGCGGTTCCGGCGGCATCTATCGCCGTCCCGGTCAATCGCTCTGGTCGGCGGAGGAAATGCTCTCCCACCATTTTTATCTCGAACATCCGAAAGAATTTTTCGACAACTATAAAGAACGCGAAGGATTCATGCGGGATGTCTCCCCCAACCGTGCCCACTATGCACTGGCCCGTCTGGAAAAAGAAGGGCGCTTGGCGGCGGTGGTCACCCAAAACATTGACGGCCTGCACCAACGTGCCGGCAGTCGCCGCGTCTATGAACTCCACGGCTCGGTGCACCGCAACTACTGTACCGAATGCCGCGCCTTTTTTGACATCGACAGTTTTATCGCGCTCTGTACGCCGATTCCCCACTGTCCGCAATGCGGCGGCATCATCAAGCCCGATGTCGTACTCTACGAAGAAAGTCTGGACACCGACGTCCTTATGGATGCGGTCGATGCCATCCGCGACGCCGATTTGCTCATCATCGGCGGTACCAGCCTGGTCGTATATCCGGCCGCCGGTTTAATCCGTGAATACCGCGGCGAGCAGATTGTCCTCATCAATCGCGACCCCACCCCCGGCGATCGCTACGCAAATGTGCTCTTTCACGAAAGTATCGGCGACGTATTGGAAAAAAGCGTCGCGCTGCTCTCGCCGCCGACCGTATAATCACACAATGCCTCCCGCATCCGCTTGCCGATGCGGGAGGCATTGTCTTCATTCATGCGACGAGTCGGTATTTTCCCCGCGTTTCTTAGCCAATGCATTGGCACGTGCCCGACGTTTACGATTACGATACCGTCCTTCCGGCTTAGCCGCCGCTCGCGGCGCCCCCAAATAATGCCGCAACGACTGCGGCCAGCCGTACTCGATTGCCATGGCCACGACCATCGACAAAACGGCGGAAATACTCCACGGCAGCCACAATACCAGCGCCTCATCCCCGATAAAGCACCACAGCAGAAAAACGCTCATCCCCACTTGGCAGGCATACCCCATCACGAGCGACAGACCGTAGCGTTTCCATGCCGGCGCCCCCTCTTCCCGGTACAACAACGCAAAATAATACGCGGCACACGCCACACTCAACGCGACAATCCAATGCCCCGCCACCGACAGGGGAAAGCCCTGCCAGTACCCGATAGCAAATGCGCCGATCAGTCCGACAAAACCGCCCACCGCCGGCGATAAAATCAACCCCGCCAAGTATGCACCGAGCATCCCCAGCGACACTTGCGGAATCAAACTCACCTGCGAGCCGACTAGACAAACCAGAATATAAAAGAAAATAAAAACACTCAATCGGTTCATATGTATGCACCTCTCATTCTCTTCGCTATTATATCACACCCGCCTTGCTCTCCCGACGGCGCCGTTTTTGCAATCGGGACTTCCATGCTATAATAAATCGAATAACAGAGGTGAAACTATGAATTTAGCACAAGAAATCGCTCGACGTCGCACATTTGCGATTATTTCTCACCCCGACGCGGGGAAAACTACATTAACGGAAAAACTCTTGCTCTACGGCGGCGCCATTCACTTGGCCGGCTCTGTCAAAGCGCGAAAAACCGCACGGCATGCCGTCTCCGACTGGATGGAAATCGAAAAACAACGCGGTATCTCGGTCACCAGCTCCGTCCTGCAATTCGACTACGACGGACACCATGTCAATATTTTGGATACCCCCGGTCACCAGGATTTCTCGGAAGACACATACCGCACGCTCATGGCGGCCGACAGCGCCGTCATGCTGATTGACGTCGCCAAAGGCGTAGAAGCCCAGACAGAAAAACTCTTTCGCGTCTGCAGTGACCGCGGGATACCGATTTTTACATTCGTCAACAAAATCGACCATTTCGGGCGCAATCCGTTCGACTTGATGGAAGAAATCGAAAACATGCTTGGCATCCGTGCCTGCCCCATGAATTGGCCCGTCGGAATCAACGGCAACTACCAAGGCATCTATGAACGCGACACGGAAATGATTCATCTCTTTGCCAAGGCCGGCGATCACGGCCAAAAGAAGCTGGGCGTCATATCCGGCCGTCTGGACGATACATCCATTCGCGAGCAACTCGGCGAAGAAGTCATCCAACAACTGCAGGACGATATTGAACTGCTGGACATTGCGGGCGATCCGTTTGATGCGGAAAAAGTCGCCTACGGGCAGCTGACCCCGATGTATTTCGGGTCGGCCATGACCAATTTCGGCGTCCAACCTTTTCTCGAGAGTTTCCTGACATTGGCGCCCGCACCGGCCGCACGACAGGCGGCAGAGGGCATTGTCGAGCCGAACAGCGACGCATTTTCCGCTTTCGTCTTCAAAATCCAGGCCAATATGGACCCGAAGCACCATGACCGCATTGTCTTTATGCGCATCTGTTCAGGTGCCTTCACCAAAGGCATGTCCGTCATTCACCGCCAATCCGGCAAAACCATTCGCCTGGCCCAACCACAACAATTTCTCGCCACGGAACGCACCATCATCGACACCGCCTTTCCTGGCGATATTATCGGCGTTTTTGACCCCGGCACCATGGGTGTCGGCGACACCCTATGTGACGCCAAAAATCTCGTCACATTTGCCGATTTCCCTGTATTTCCGCCGGAACTCTTCGCACGGGTCTCCCCCAAAGACAGCATGAAGCGTAAGCAATTTCTCAAAGGCATGAACCAACTCGCCCAAGAAGGCGCCATTCAAGTCTACACCCAAGGCGAGGGCCGCGAATCCTTCATCATCGGCGCCGTCGGTCGCTTGCAATGGGAAGTACTCGAATATCGCCTGCAAAACGAATACAACGTCACCGTCGAATTGACCCCGCTCCCCTACAGTGTGGCTCGCTGGGTTCTGAACGCGCAACCCGCCGACCTCACCGGTCTCGGGACCTCGCTGGCTATCTACGACAGCCGCCATCGTCCTGTCATCTTGCTGGCCAACGACTGGCAAGCGAATTGGCTCGTCGAACGCAATCCGAACGTGACCTTTGTCGCTTCACCGCCCCTGACCGTCGACACCCCCGCAGTGCCTTGAGATAACCGTACCGCCGGCAATCCGACACGGGTACGGACAGCGTGCAGATAGCCGCCCTGTCCGCGTGCATACAACTGATATCCGAGCGAGTATTCCGCACACTGGCGATGCCCCAATAACAAAAAACTGACTTCATCATGAAGTCAGTTTTTTGCTTTCATGTAGTGTACCGTAAAAGACCTTACCCGTTTCGGTGTTCTGTCGAATGCAAGTACGATTTAATCAACCACAGACTGTCAATCGGACGCACAATCCGCGCATCGACATACGCCATCTGCGGCGTCAAAATCGTATGCGCCTGGTAATTTCCCGCTTTCGTAATCCCGACGACCAATGCCCCGTACGCAATATCATCCTCACGATTCCGATACAGCGGCAAGACGACACTCATCGTATTTTTCCCGGGATAATACACCGGTATTGCAATCGCCGGATTTTGATCAACGCGATTTTGTGCGACCTTCACATGCTCTTCCAGCCGATCCAACAAGCGATTTTGAAAATCCGTATTTTCCGCTACCAGCGTCCCCAGCTTGCGATTTTGCTCATTAACTTCGGCCGTCTTCCCTTCCGCCATCATCCGCCGACGCTGCTCCAAAATATTTTTCAGCGGCGACTTTGTCTTTTTATCGCTTTCTTCCACCAACATCTCTTCCGGCAAGCGCCCCGCATTAGCAATCACGATGTGCTGGTAATCGACATCCAGGTAGGTTTCTTTGGTAATCGCACGCAGGCGATCATCCAAGTCGTAGCCCGCCTTTTCCGGAAACTCGGCAAAACGCTCGCTGATAATTTTCCCGTTCCCCGTGCCGCGGATACAAAATGCACAATACACCCACTGCTGCTGGTGCGAACCGTCATCACGGGAAAACAACGCATAAATCTCGTTATCGCGCGTATCGACCAGTCCCGTATTAAACGCGGCGTATTGTTCGTCAATCGAGTACACAATTTTTTCTTCCGTCTGTAAGCGATAGAAGGTGTACTTAATATAACTCGCCAAACTGATGTGCTGGGGATCCATGGAAAAATACCACGGCTCACTCATCATCATCGTATACAAATCATTATAAAAATCGACTTCCGCCCCCAACCAGGCGAATTTCTTCAACACCGCATTCGGCTCAATATCCTGATCGTCAATCATTTCAATCGGCAAAATCGAGCGATACTCGACGGTCGTCTTGGCGGGCAAAAGTGCGGTATCTTTCGTCGTGGCAGGCGCTTGAATCCGCTTCAGCGGCGCATCCGCCGCTTTGCCTTTGCGATGGGACGTCGTGCGCGTCACCCGTGGAGGGACCGACTTCGCTGCCCGTTCTTCAACTGTCGGTGCCGACAACGCATGTTTGGGCTCGCCTTTTACTTGCTGTGTCCGTTCATGCCCCTCTACCACACGATATTCTTTTCTCTCTACTTTTTTATCCGATACCGTTTCTGTCACGCGAGGTACTTTATTATTATTATGTTTCCTATGATTGGCGTGCACCGGTTCCGGCACTTCCCTGATTTCTTCCAAATACCAAATCCATTGCGGATTCTTTTCCTTATACCGATTCGGTGTATACCTCACATGTACCGGCTTGCCTTCCGTACTGTTACGAATGAGATCATACTCGATATACTCGTTTTCTCGCTCCGTCAACGAACCGTTCTGTTTGGCGGCAATGTAGCTTTCATCCAGCAAATTATAATAGTCCACCTTTTCATTGCCGTACAACTTTCGCAATCGGTTCCAACTCGACGAAGGAATACACGCTCTATTTTTAATTCCTTCCACTATAATCCTCCTTTAGTAACTGTTTTCTATTCCCAATTATAACACACCTTGCACCAAATCATACACTCCCGAATGCGGAAACAGGCTGCGGTAAACATCCGGTGCAGATGAAAACAAAACCGCCCCGCATTTGCAGTCGTGTATGCCGAGCGCGGTGCCACGCGCCTTCAAACGGCCTGTATATAAAAACGCCTCCACATATGTGGAGGCGTCTGCTTTGCCGCAAGCAAGTTGCGGCATACACGACTGCATGCCGAGCGCGTTGCTGCACTCCTTTTACCTTCAAGCGGCTACATCTGCACATAAAAACGCCCCTGCCAATGCAGGGGCGCCTGCTTTGCCGCAAACAAGTTGCGGCATAAACGACTGCATGCCGTTTGTGCGTTGCTTCGCGCCTTCAAACGGCTGCATCTGCTTATCAGCGGCTACCTATGTTCCCGGGCCGTCTCCGGCCAAGTAGGTTCGGCGTTTACGAGCTTAACTACTGTGTTCGGTATGGGTACAGGTGGTGCCTCGTAGCTATCGCCACTGAATTACTCG